>Ga0079224_100003733_pt1 | contig 19359 bp, 14 predicted proteins | sample Stecom2015_FD_80414 | JGI IMG/M metagenome (GOLD analysis project Ga0079224, IMG submission 80414) | Agricultural soil microbial communities from Utah to study Nitrogen management - Steer compost 2015 | ecosystem: Environmental > Terrestrial > Soil > Agricultural land | place: USA: Utah... | reverse complement strand
CTTACAAATAGAGTCTGGACGGTTGGACTGGGCTTCCTGTTCTAATCCTACGGCTCAAATAGCATGATCGAAAACCCCAGCAGGCATCCTGTTGGGGTTTTTCTATTGGCAATTGTTTGCATTATGCACCTTTAGCACTATATTTGCCATACGATTTTGACAAATAAAACATGGTTTCTATTTTGCGTCTTATTGCACATTTCCATCATCGCCATTGCGGCGATCTGTAATAAATGTGTTTCCACGTGAAGCGACTACCCAATCTGTTTTATTTTCCCCTTTAACCCAATACATTTGAAAACGTTAAAAATAGCCATCCAGAAATCGGGCAGGCTCAACGAAAAATCCGTGCAGTTGCTCAAAAGCTGCGGCCTTAGTTTTGAAAATTATAAAAGCTCCCTCATCACCACGGTTGCGAATTTTCCTTTGGAAATCCTGTTTTTGCGCGATGACGACATTCCCGAATACGTTCAGGACGGCATTGCAGACATGGGCATCGTGGGCGAAAACGTCATTGCCGAGACACGCTCGGACGTCGCCTACATACAACGGCTGGGCTTCGGAAGATGTACCCTAAAGATTGCCATCCCTACGCATAGCCCCGTCACGCAGCTAGCCGACCTCGAAGGCAAGTCCATCGCTACCTCCTACCCGGTCATCCTGAAAAACTTCCTCGATAACCAAGGGGTACAGGCGGATATCCGTACCATTTCCGGTTCGGTTGAGATCGGCCCCGGGCTGGGCCTGAGCGACGCCATTTGCGACATCGTATCCACTGGAGGCACGCTCCGCAGCAACGGCCTAAAGCCCTTTGCCGACGTCATGTCGTCGGAGGCCATCCTGATTGGCAAGCAGGGCATCGCCGAGGATCCCGTCGTAGCGGAACTGAAGCAGCGCATACAGTCGGTATTGCTGGCCGAAGAGACTAAATACGTCGTACTGAACGTGCCAAAGGCCAACTTGGACACCATCCTCGAGCTACTGCCCGGCGTCAAAAGCCCTTCCGTCATGCCATTGGCCGAGCCGGACTGGGTAGCCGTGCATACAGTCATTGACGAACAGGATTTCTGGGAACGCATCAACAAATTAAAAGCCGCGGGCGCCCAAGGCATCGTGGTAATGCCCGTCGAAAAAATCATCATGTAGCCATGCTCAAGACGTATACCTATGCCGAACTGGACGAGCGACTGACCGAACAGCTCATCACGCGCAACGCGGACGAATCCCAGGAAATCCAGAACCAGGTTGCCCGCATCCTGGAGGACGTAAAGCAAGGCGGCGACGCGACCTTGCGCGAGCTTACGGGCCAGTTTGACGGCGTAACGCTGGACAGCTTAGTACTGGACACCGACGAATTGACCTCACTGGCCATGAGCATCCCGCGCGATCAGCAGCGCGCCTTGGAAATCGCCTTTGCCAATATCCACCGTTTCCATTCCATTCAGCAACGGCGCGAACGTAAGGTGGAGACAATGCCGGGCGTCAAATGCTGGCGCGAGCCGCGTCCGATTGAGCGGGTGGGCCTCTATGTGCCGGGTGGATCCGCCGTATTGCCCAGCACCTTACTCATGCTGGGCGTACCCGCCCGTATTGCCGGCTGCAAGGAAATCGTCGTTTGCTCGCCCCCCCAGGCCGATGGCTTGGTCAGCGGCTCTGTCGTCTATTGCCTGCACCTCCTGCAGATCGAGCGAATCTACCTTGTAGGCGGCGCACAAGCCATCGCAGCCATGGCGTTTGGTACGGAAACCGTACCGAAAGTCGACAAGATATTTGGCCCCGGCAACCAATATGTTACCGCTGCCAAGCGCATCGTCCAATCCACGACCAACACCAGCATCGATATGCCTGCCGGGCCGTCGGAGGTGTTAGTTGTCGCGGACGCCACGGCGAATCCGGAATTTGTCGCTGCGGACTTATTGGCACAGGCCGAGCATGGCGCCGATAGCCAGGCGGTACTGGTCAGCACTTCGGCTCCCTTGGTGGAGAGCGTGAAAGAAGCCTTGGCTCGACAGCTTCCTGCACTGCCCCGAGCCGAAGTAGCCGCGAAAGCACTCGCACAGTCCTATGCCATCCTTTGCGAATCGTTGGAAGACGCAATGGCCTTCAGCAACCGCTACGCCCCCGAACACTTGATCATTGAAAGCGATGAATGGCAACGGCTGACCGGGCTCATCACCAGCGCGGGCTCGGTATTCGTCGGCCATCTCACGCCAGAGAGCGCGGGCGACTACGCCTCGGGCACCAACCATACGCTGCCGACGAGCGGCTACGCGCGCTCCTACTCCGGTGTATCCGTCGATTCGTTCGTCAAGAAAATCACGTTCCAGCACATCTCCGAGCAAGGCATTCAGCACATCGGGCCTACGGTGGAAATACTAGCCGAACTGGAAGGGTTGCAGGCACATAAGCATGCCGTGTCGATCCGACTACAGGAATTGGGACTTGAATAAACCATCCGCTTTATGTATATTTGCAAGCTATTTCATTATCTGGGGTCGACTGGAATTGACAGGGTGGAGACGGTTATGTAAGCATGCAGTGCATTGTGAGTCTAGCACTTTAATCTGAACTTTCAACTTTATAAATGGCGAAAACAACTACGCCTTAGCTGCCTAAGTTAGACTTAGCATAGCTAATTGTCCCGCTAGATTACGTCCTACGGTCTAGCATCCGGGGCATCGATCAGTAGAACTGGCTGGCGTGACGTTGCTAAGCGCCGGCGAGATACAGCAACTACGGAAAACGGTATAGGTAAGCGGCTCACCTTCCCTTTCCCGACAATGAAAGAGCAGCTAAGCATGTAGAAAGCGTATATTGTACCATCTCTGGACGAGGGTTCGAATCCCTCCGACTCCACAACACAAAGGAAGCCTCTTGTTTATAACGAGAGGTTTTTTTTGTTGCAATTAAGCGAGCCAGCGGATGTTGGATGAGTGGGTCGGCAACAAAAAATGCCAGCGAAGCGAACGCTTCCTTTGTGTTGATTTCACCTTCTGGGATGGCTGCGGGTCGCGTGCGGACCCCGCCGGTGGCGCAGCCAATCCCTCCGACTCCACCACACAGAGGAACCCGGACGACAGGTCGGGTTCTTTCCGTTTTCAAGAGACGGCCAACCTTACTTGGCCAAGCACGACAACCCAAAAATTCACGCGAGGGGCGGACCGAATAAGCTTATCGAAACTATGGCCTAGTCAACTTCCTGAGCTACTCACCCGTCGTATAGCCACGTCAAAGTTAGGAAACCTCCACTTGGGTTGACTGCCCAACACGTTATGATTACACAGATCAACCACCCTATCACTGCGCAAAGCCAAGATCCGTACAGACTTCATTGACTGTCAGCAGACATTCGTTTTATGCAATGCAGGATGAACAAAACGATCAGGCGTTGTCTACGCCAGTCTCATTTTAATGGCTATGTTCGCCGTTTTTCGATCTACCTGTTGAAATGAATGATTATCCTTATTTTGGAGTTGTGTGTGATTCCGAAGGTGTAGACATATATAAAGAGGGCGACAGTGCCTACAAAGTATGGGAACTTCTCAACATCGAGCTGGAGCGTGACAGCAACTCAAAACTTATTGGAATTGCGAATATCGAAACCGGTGTGCTAGTTATGGTAGGAGAGGATTATGTGGGTAAGGAAGAAGAGGCGCAGCGGCGCATATCGGACGTTTACTCAAGGGTGAAAAATAATATGCAGTAGAATTGACGTCGGCTTCGCTTTAGGGGCAGACGGTCGTCGCGACATTTGCTGGTGCGCGGGACTGTCTTTCATTGCTCCATCCGGCATCAATGTGAATGCAGCGTTGTTTACCATGCTTCCAGCTTTCTTTTTCGTATATTTGTTATAAACCCTTTGGGCTATGAAAAAGAGCATGAAAGAGATGATGACGCTGAAACCGGCACCTGCCGACAGTTCATACCTGCCCATTGCATGGGAATACCGGGAGGTCATCGAAGAGCAAATCGCCAAGGAAACATGGGGCAAGGTATTCTTTTTCAGCGCAGCGGATGGCATCGGCGAAGCCGAGGGCCGGGCGGTGGAGCTGAAAGATGTTTCGGGTGCGGGACTTTTCCTGGTCTTGGACAACGGAACTGAAGTGCGTGCCGACCGTATTATCACGCTGTTCGGCAAGCCGGGTGCCGCCTTTGACGAATACCAAGCTTACGGCAATTCGTGCATGGACTGCACGGGTGGCTACGATCCCGACGAGCTCGGCTAAACCGGCCATGCACGAAACATATCCGGCAGGAATTCCCACTGAATCTTGTTAAACCTTTCGACGGCCCAACCGTCTAATTTCTAGAAGGGGGTAACTCCCTAGAGCATCGAAGTTTTTGACTCAAACGATAAGACAATGAAAAGGTTTTGGCAATTTATTATTCCCTTATTGGTAGTAGTGGCGGCGGCCTGTTCCCCATACCGCTACCATACCACACGGGTACAAAGCGTGGACTTTTCGCAATACCGGACTTACGGCTGGCTACCGCCCGTAGACTCGCTATCCAAATCATATTATAGCAACGACATTGCGAAGCATAACATCATGGAAACGGTCAATGACGAGCTGGAGCTGCGTGGCTTGCAATACACTAAGGACGAGCCGGATCTGCTCTTCCGCTACATTGCCATCGTTAACAACAAGAAGCGCCCTATTTACGACAACAGAGGGTGGTATGGCCCGTGGGGATACAGTCCTTGGATGTGGCACTATGGATGGGGCTACGGCGGCTGGAACCGCCCCGTAGGTGAGGAACGCTACCGCGCAGGGCACATTATCCTCGAGGCACGCGACCGTCGGACAAATACCGTTGTCTGGCAGGCACGGGGTTCGGGATCCGTCAGCAACCCTGAGCGAGCCATCAATGACTTGCCCGAAATCGTATCGGGCGTGATGGACGAGTTCCCAGTAATGCCGCCCAAAAAGCGATAAGGATCAGGACCGATACGGCGACGCCAGTTACCTTAGATCGAAGGGCGCAGGGTTAAGTAAAACGGTACCTCTTCATGCCGCTTTTCGTTGGCGAGGATAAGTTCGGCCGCCATCTCCCCCATACGTCGAAAATCCGTCGATATAGTCGTAATGCCGTTCAGGATGAATTTCTTGAGCGGCGTTTCGTTGTACGAGATAATGCCGACCTGCCGTCCGATTTCCAACTTCATCGAAATAACCCGATCGAGCAGCTTCACCAAGTCGTCTTCCATCAGATTGATGTATACTTCGCCCTCGGCGATGGGCTCCTCTTCGATATCGCTTACCAATAGGTGGTTAAATGCATATTGCTGGCAGAACCGGTAAAACCCTTTGATAATGCCTTTCGGAAAATAGCTCTTGTCAGGAAATATTAGCTTGAGTGTATGGTATTTGCTGAGCCGCTCGCGGGCCTGTTCAAGGGCATAGTAGATATCCTTTTCAAAGTTTTCGTACACAGCCGCATACTCGCCCTCCACCTCCGGTACCAGCTTGTCGAGCAGCAGCAAACGATCCTTGGGGATCGTGTTAATGATCGACGCCGCATTCTCGCGGCCTTCGATAAAGTGGGGAATGATCACATAATGCGTGTACTCCTTGCTCAGGTTTTCCATGGTCTTGCGAAACAAGGAGAGGTCGTTGTTATACACATAAAAATCCACCGAAACGTCGGAGCCCACCGCACGCACGAACGAGTCATAAATAATCTTTTTATGGGCACCCAGCTTATTGAAAAACAAGACGATATGCATTTTTTGCCGAAAATCCGCATTGGTGATGTAGTAGCCCTTGCCTGGCACCGACCCCAACACCCCAAGTTGCTTCAGGTGCTTGTACCCTTTCTCCGCCGTATCGCGCGATATCTCAAGCACGTAGCTCAGTTCATTGATCGACGGCAACATGTCGTCCTTGTTGATCTTGCCTTCTTCCACGGCATTAATCACGGCATTGGCAAGTTGTAGGTATTTAGGTGTGGCGGAATACTCGTTGATCTGGATATGTTCCAATAAGGAGGCGTGCTTCATTTTTATACCGTATTAAGGTGACTTTGGTGTGCACAAATTTAGGCAACCACGGCAATATCACGAAGCGAACATGGCGGTTTAGTCCCGGTTTGGAGGCTTCACCAAAGCATTCTTACACCGAAATGACTCATTCTAAATGAAAAACGGGTTCGAGCGGATTGCTGACCGGAGAATTGTCGGGGTTTACTTCCATGATATCGGCCATGTAAGCCCACCAGCGTTGCACCACCGGGTGGCTCCCGAGGTCTTGGGACGACCGGTTGCCGGCCTGCCGTTGCACGGCGAAAAGCGTACCCGTGTCCTCATCCAGGAAAATCGAATAGTCGCTCACGCCATTTGCCTTCAGCAAGGCGGCGAGTTCGGGCCATATCGCCGCATGGCGGCGCTTGTATTCTTCCTCAAACCCAGGGAGCAACTTCATCGTAAACGCTATTTTATCCATGTGTAATATTGTCTTGAATGAGCGACCATCCGGACAAGTCGATCACCAATGCACCGGTTACCCGCAGCCGGGGCAACTGTCTGTCCGTATTTTTTTAGTTCAGCTGCAAGTTTCTTTTAGAAGCGATTTATGACGGGGCCTTTAACTTGCCCCCTTGCACTCATAACGGAGGCCCCATCGCTTATCCCGAGCCGTGAGGCGGGCTAACCGTGATAGGGTGCCACGCAGCGTGCACCACGTTAATGTAGCAAGGTAATTAAAATAAGTTCCTGTCGTCAGTGTACATGAAAGACCCTCAAGAGCTTTGGTTCTTGAGGGTCGAAGGGGTTATTCCAATATGGCTAATTGAATATTCCTGTATTCGATTTTCATGGGCGGTCCCGTATGGAGCTGCAGGCCGATCAACCCTTCCAGTTTGCGATTCGTTTCGTCGTCGTCGACGATTTCGCTCATGAGCACACCGTTGATGTAGTGCTTCAGGTTGTTTCCGACCGCAACGATACGGATCTCATTCCAGTCGTCGATTTTGATATTCGCCTTGAGCGCCTCGCGGTCACCCAAGTTTGCGGTTTCTTCCGCGGCCGTCCAGATATTTCCGATGGCATACTCCCCTATTTCACCGTCTACGGGTGGCAGGTGCATCTGTTGCCCTGGAAACGCTAGGATCGTCCGGCCTCGTTCTTCGTAGTTTTGGCCAGTATACGTATTGGCGGCGTCGATATCGGCTTGGTAGCCGCGCAGCGCGAATGGCAACTCGGCCAGTTCCTCGCTGCGGTAGTTGACGCCGCTATTGCCGTTGCCGGTCATACGGTATTCCGCGACAAACTCAAAATCGGCGGGTCGCCCCCCATCCCATATCAAAAAGGTGTTGTGGGGCAAATCCGTGCCGGGCGTTATTTCGCCGACGATCGCACCGTTCTCGACACGCCAAAAGTTCGTGTCGCCACGCCACCCGTCCAAGCTGGTGCCGTTGAAAATATCGATGGAACCGCCATCAGATTCCTGTTGGGTGTTTGCGGAGTTGCCACAGGCAACGCAAACCAGCGCCACCATGGCCATGAGGGCCTGCTTCCGAGGGCTGTAGTTCCGTTGTTTTTTCATGATTGTTTCTGACATGTTATTGGATTATGCGCCAAGTTCAACACCCGTATCCGTCCAGCTCCGTGTATTGGCCGATTGGATGACCGCTTCGCACACTTTTTGGGTTTCGTACGCATTCCGAAAATCTGGCTGGCAAGGCTCGCCGGTTTCCAGGCTTTTCAGGAAATCAGCGACCTGATGGATGAAGCTATGCTCATATCCAATGCCCAGGCCGGGAACCCACCACTTGTCCATGTAGGGATGATCGCCGTTCGTAACGTGGATCGAGCTCCAACCCTTCACGTCCGAATCGACGGCATTGTCGAAGTACTCCAGCCGGTTAAGGTCGTGCAGGTCCCAACGAATGGAAGCATGCTCGCCGTTAATCTCGAACGTATAGAGCGCTTTGTGCCCGCGTGCGTAGCGCGTTGATTCGAACAGCCCCAACGAGCCATTGGCAAAACGGCAGTGGAAAATACAGGCATCGTCAATACCCACATCCTGCAGCTTGCCCGAATCCAAGTGTACGCGCTGCTTAATGAACGTCTCGGTCACTGCCGATACCTCCGTGATGCCTCCATTGAGCCACATGGCCGTATCGATACAGTGCGCGAGCAAGTCGCCCGTCACGCCCGATCCGGCAACGTCTACGTCCATCCGCCACGCGGCATCCCCGCCTTGGGGAAGATCCTCGCTGATCGTCCAGTCTTGCAGGAAGTTGGTGCGGTAATGGAAAATTCGGCCCAGCTTGCCGGACGCCACGATCTTCTGTGCCAGCGTCACGGCTGGCAGGCGGCGGTAATTGTACCATACCGTGTTGGCTACTCCGGCTTTTTCCACCGCCTCTACCATGGCCTTGGCCTCTTCGAGGTTGCGTGCCAACGGCTTTTCGGTCAACACCATTTTACCGGCTTCGGCGGCCGCAATGGCGATTTCGGCATGGAGATGGTTGGGCGTACAAATGTCGACCGCATCGATATCATCGCGTGCGATCAATTTGCGCCAGTCCGTCTCGTATGAGGCGAAGCCCCATTGCTCGGCAAAGGCCTTGACCTTTTCCTCGCGCCTGGAGCAAGCGGCCTGCAATACCGGCTTATATTCCAAATCGGGGAAAAAGTTGGGCACCCGGTTATAACCATTTGCGTGCGTGCGGCCCATAAAACCGCAGCCGATCAACCCTATTCTCAATTCTTTCTTGTTGCTCATCTGTCTTCGTTTTGGTTTATTATACTATTTCAACCTTGCCATCCATGGGCATTGCGCACGGTGATCATCGCCGCCAAAATATCATTCCACGTCTCTTGCTTGTTGAGGACATCGTTGGGGAACATGCACCCGTCCCAGCAGATATGTTGGAATGCCTTAGTCAGTTCCCCGTTTTCATCGCGGAGCCAGTGACCGGCATCGGTGGCAATATCCAATCGGCCGTTGGGGTCATTCGGCAAGCAGTGCCGTCCGGTCTTATCGTGCGATCCGGAACCGAACACCGTTCCGTCGTTTTGTGCCACATGGAAATCAATCGTCCAGGGTCGTAGCGCGTTCGTGAGCGTGCGGAGGCCTTCCGTGAGGGCTTCGCGATCCTCCCATTGGAAGTCCTCGGGCAAAATCCGGTGTTCGGGCGCGTTGTAGCCCAACAGGTATAGGAAGCTGTGCGACATGTCTGCTTGGAACCCGATGTTTGGCCGATCTACCGCTTCCAGCGTTTCGACCATGGTTTTCCAGCTGTGCATGCCTCCCCAGCAAATCTCTCCTTCGGCAGCGAGGCGCTCGCCGTAGTCGGCAGCCACGTCACAAGCTTCGCGGAAGGTTTCGGCAATCTGGGCCGTATTGGCTGCCGGATCCTTCGCCCAGTCGGCGGGCGACGCCGATGAATCGATGCGGATGACGCCGTACGGACGGATGCCCAGCTCGCGGAGCTGTTGGCCAAATTCGCAGGATTTACGAACCATGTCCACAAATACCTGGCGATTTTCCTTGCTACCCATGGCCGATCCTGCCCAGATGGGCGCCACGAGCGAACCGATTACGAGGTTATGGCTAGCTACTTTGTCGGCAAGCCGCTTTACTTCGTCGCTTCCTCCATTGATATCGACGTGGGGATCTAACAGTCCGATATCAACGCCGTCGAATTTCACGCCGTCTACTTCGGCCGCTGCCGTGTAAGCCAACAAGTCGTCGAAGGGAATTACCGGCTCGGAGTCTGGGCCTTTGCCGACGATGCCAGGCCACGTGGCGTTGTGCAGTTTGGGAAAATTATTTGAAGTGCTCATATCATGATGTTTTGGATTAGCATATTCGATTAAGAAAGTACGAGATCCGGGTTATCGGGCCCAAAGTGCTTGAGCATGACAATCGGATCGGTTTTGGACAGGTTGACGATCTTGACGCCGGCTTGCGCAGCCTTCTCGCTCACAAAGAATTCGTCGTTAGTCAATTGGCCGTAACGGATAAGCGCTGGGGTCTCGATTTCCCACACGCCCATCGTACCGCGGCCCTGCATCATGATCATGCCGTATGCAGCCGCATCGCGAATCGTAACCGTTGCGCCGGGCAACACGGTGAGTTCTTTCGCGCTAAAGGCATCAGACTTGTAGCACACCCAGTTTTCGATATAGCCTTCCGCTTCCATTTCGGCGACGGGACGAACCGGCAGAGGCGCCATGAAACGGTTTTGCATGGTATTGGGGTCTAGGTTAAGTTCCCAGTCCAGTACGTCGATCAGTTCGTCATAATCCCCAATCTTATCCTCGGGCGTGCCTTTCCACAACAACTCCTCCGGAATGATGGCTTCGTTAACGAGAGACTGGTACATGGCAAACACGTCAGACGCCTTTTGAGGCTCGTAGGTACACAGACTGCCAGGCGCGTGCAATAAGCCTGGGGGCACATCCCATCCGGTTCCCGGCTCCAAGCGATAAGCTTGCGACAGGTTGGTAATCTTGTTGTCTCCCTTGGTGAAATTCTCCAAACACTCGCGCAGCTGTTCTTTGGTCGTCCCGGGAGCCAGTCCGATAAAGGTGTAAGGAAAATCCCCACCGTGGTTGTTCAGCTGCGGCGGGAAGTAGTACGCCTCAGGTTTGCCCTTCTGGCCTACCAACGCGGCCTTCTCATCATTGTGGTGCACGTGGTGCGGCAACGGTCCCATGTTGTCAAAAAATTTCGAATACATGGGCCAGCTTTGGTATTCGTCCCACAGCCGCGAGCCGATCAACTCCCCTTTCAACTCGTCAGCAGCGTCTTTGAGCAAAAATTGGATTTCCTTTCCATTCTCTTCATACACGACCGGGCTCAAGCCTTCGTTTTCGCCCGTGAGCGGACCGTTTTCCGCCGGCGTCGTCGACGACAGCCAACGTTCGTCAATGCCACCACGCTCACCGCCTAATACGTAATAATCATCGGGATGCAACTTAATCCGACGGCCCGGCACGCAGAACGACCGCGGCACCCACGTAGGGGCTAGCCTCAGAATGCCCTCGCCCTGTTCCAGTGCTTTTTTTGCTAACTGATGTGTTTCCATATCCTAATCTAAATTTCAGTAAAATAGTGTTTAATTCAGTCGGTTTGTCCGGTTTGCTCGAGAAACTTCCCGATATCGTTTTCCTGGTGGTGCACCCGAATAGTCACTTCATAGCGTCGTCGTTCGCCGGGTTCGAGCATAATCAATGTGCCGTCCTGGCGCGCCCGCGCTTGGCCGATGGGCGGATGCGTGCCGGGCTCAAGTCCCATTACGTATTCGCCGGGTCCCCAGTGTTGCCAATTCGTCAGCCAAGGGAGCTGCTGTTTATTAAATTCCACAGATAGAGCGATGCCCAGCTCCCGGTTGTGGACACCACACACGCAGCGGCCATCCGGACCCGCCACAACGTCGATGAACGCGGCTTCCTCTCCTCCGCCCACGTGCTCCGGGAGTGGCGGCCGACCGGTGCGAAAATCCTCGCCTTCCTTAAATATACGCGCACGGTCCTTCCCTTCTCGCGAAGACCATTCGCCCTGCCACCGGATATCCACGCCCTCATCCACCAGCGGCCATCCCAGATTGATATGATATAGCAACATGTGCGGCGCCGGGATGTTGCCGTGATTGTAGACCTCGTCCTCGATAGTCAGAGCCGCTTCGCCCAGTCTGCTCCGGATTGTCCTTCGCAGCTCAAGCTGCACGCCGAGCGGCTGGGACTGCCTCACCGTGCCAGTGATACTCATATCTAGCCGGCCGCTCCGCGGGTCGGGCTGGATGACGGACTCTACCGTCGCCGGCAGCCGGCTGTACTGCCCATGCAGGCCGCGCGCGCCGTGTCCATCTTCTTCGGGACCACCAGCCTGGTCCAAGCCACACGTTGTGACCAATCCGCCTCCAAACGATTCGATCCAATCGATACCCTGATACGCCACCGGCGAGGGTGCCACGCTTCCAACGTGGCTGAGCCAAGCCAGTGCATGCGATTGATAAGCGGCATCGGCGATATCCAGGCCCCGATCGAGCAATACTTTGTAGCGCAAACCAGCGCCCGTATTCACCCAAGCCACACGGGTGCCTCGCCCGGGGCCGTTGTCGAGTACCGCGGTCTCGATGCCGCCGATCTGAGCCGGGTTAGATACTTTTTCGATCCAAGTTTCCTTACGCATAGCAGGCTATTTTTTTGCGTACACCGGGCTGGCCTCGTTGCCTCCTGCCATCAGGTACGCAATCAGGTCCTTCAATTCGTCTTCGTTCAACATGTTCAGGCTACCCGGAGGCATGATCGACACCTTTGATCGCCCGATTTCCGTGACTTCGCTTTTTGGAATCTCGCGCAAGTTATGCGGATCGTAGGGGTTTTGCGAAATCGAGTAGCTATCCTGATTTTCGGAAATCAACCGCCCCAGCGCGCTCGTCCCGTCACGCAAGTGGAATATCTTCGCCTCGTACTGATCTGAAATAACTTCATTGGGGTCGATGATTGCGGCCAACATGTCGCGTACGGAGAACCGCGTGCCCAACTGGGTTAAGTCTGGCCCGGCCGCACCCCCCTCACCCTGCATCACGTGGCAGGAACCGCAGCGTACAGCCGCAAACAAGGACTTGCCACGGGCAAAATCACGTTCGCCTTCATCCGCTTCGATTACCTTCAGCGCGTCGTCTATTTTCCACGCTCGGCCTGGTCCTTTCGGTGGGTCTACCAGGTCTGCGAGCGCACGGCCGGATTGGTTAAGCAGGGAATCGCCGGAAATCGTGTTGTAATGGTCGCGACGATCCTCAGGAACTTTCTCCAACGCCAACTTGCGGGCACGATCCACGAAGCCTACATAGCTGTTCCCGCCTTTGTAGCCAAACGCGTCATGGAACCACGTAAAATACCGCTCGCGCAACTCGGGCGTCCAGCCTTCTTCGGCTTTGCTGAGGGCAGTGGCAAAATAAATCTGTTGTGCGGGCGGGGTCTTCGCCAGGGTGCTTGCGATATCCAGCCCGTACTGCGGATTGCGCCAAATCAAATCAGACGAGCTCACAAAGGTCTCTTCGATCACTGTCTCGTCGTCCTTGGCATCCGCCAATATATCGAGGGTTTTGCTTACCACACTAGGCGCTTTGGCGGCTACTAATATCTTGCTCAACTCCCGGTTCAGGGCGTTGTCCGTAGCCGGGTAGATGCCATCCAGATAGGCGACAAGCCGCGTGCGCGTGGTTTCGTCGGTTTCGCCCAGGCGAAACAGCGTCACTTCAATGGCACGCAGCACGGCGATCTGGTTTCCACGGGATATCTTGTCGATATCGATGGTCATCAGCTTGCGCAGGATTGCGGAATTAAGCTCCTTGTGTCCTTGCTTAGCCAGCACCGTCATCACATTGGCCACGGTACGGACATTGGTCTCCCCGAATGCACGACGCACCCACAATCCTACCGGCTGATGCGCCAAAGCGATGCTAGCGGCATAACGCACATGCCGATCGTTATGGTTGAGATAGGGCCATACCTTCTCCACGATGCTGGCATCGGGCGCCGCTACGTGGTAAGCTTCCAACTCCCTACGGAGCGCCATTTCGGGCGTGATCGACCCGTCGCCACGGCGCGCGGCACTCGGATCCAGCTTTTCATGGTCTTTGTGGTATACCCGATAGAGGTCGGAATCCAGTCGACGTCCGCCCGTCAGAAAGTACAAGGCACCATCCGGACCAATCTCCCCGTCGGTCAAGGGCAGCGGGGCGCCGGACAGAAATTCTTCGGTCTTTGCCCGGTATGTAGCGCCGTCGCGCTCGAGCTGTACGGAATACACGATGCCAAAGCTCCAGTCGAATGCCAACAAGCTATTGCGATACTTTTCCGGGAAACGTGCGTTGCCGGCATACAGCAGGTTGGTGGGTGACCCTTGTCCGACATTGACCAAAGCGGGCAGGTTGTCGGGATAGTAGGTCGGCCATTTGCCATTACCGGTACGCCAGCCAAACTCGCTGCCGCTCGTTACGTGCATCATGCGCGTAGGCCGGTACCAGGGCATGCCGAAATCCCACTCCATGTCCGAATCGTAGGCAAACAGTTCGCCGTCAGCGTTAAACGCAATATCATAGGCGTTGCGGAAGCCAGCGCTTACCAGTTCCCAATCGGAGCCCACCGAATCGGTTTTGGCGACCCAGCCACCCGGTGCCCGGCGATCCGTAGCGTGACCTTGCGGGTCAAGTATGGTTTGCAAGGCGTTATCTTCATCCCAATTGGTGGGCAGGCGATAGCGGTCAAAATCCGCGGGTACGTCCGTATGGTTGCCCGCCACGATGTAAATGGACGTGCTGTCGGGGCCTAGCACAACGCTGTGCGGGCCGTGTTCCCCGTTGCCGGCAAAGGCCTTCAACAAGGTAACCTCTTCAAACTGGTCGTCGTTGTCCTTGTCCTGCAGGCGGTACAGGCCGCTGCCCCGATTAAACTTGTCGTCGCCCCAGTGGTTGACCATCACATACAGGCTGTTGTGTGCCCACAGCAAGCCCTGCGCATAGCCCATCCCAATCTTGGTCTGTGTCGAATCGTTCTCCCACTCATCGCCAGGTAGCGCCAGGCGCTCCGGCTCCATGGTCAGCGTATCAGATTCGCCGATGCCGGGGATCGTAAGCCTATAGAGGGAGCCATACTGGTCCGACACGATCATGCGTCCCTTGCCGTCAAATGTCATCGATACCCACGACCCTACCTTATTTTCCGACGGGCTATATAAGTGGTCGACAACAAAATCCGACGAGAGGTTGATCTTCTCGATTTTCGGCTTTTTTTCCTCATCCTGCGGAGTTTTACCGTCCTCGGTCTGGCAGGCCGAAAACAGGACTAGGCCTGTTAGTAACATAGCCAAACCATTGTTTTTTTTCATGAAAAAGGGCATAAGTTTAGTTGTCGTATTTGTATTTGTATTTGTATTATGTTTATACTTGGCTGGCCTACCCGAGAATCCGCCCGGGATATAGACTAAGACATAAGCATAAGTACGCCGGAACCACCCCGGGCCTTACGCCTGCGCCGCAACGCCATGGCCACCATGACCAGCGGCTTACTCTACTTGAATTATATTAAATGTAAAGAACAAGTTTAAATAATCGGATACGGATACAATGATAAGATAACAGGTGCAGGAAAGCAACCCGTACCATCCTGCACTGCTGTAACAATATCAGCGATCTCCCTAGCCCGATTTCGCCATGCAGATTGCTAGCACCCAGCATGTGATCACCGACTCGGGTGCGTCATTTTTTTGACTGAAATGGCCAGCCGAACCTCGCCCGCAAGCGCGAAAAGGGCTCTCTTCATGACACGAATGATTGTCATGAAGAGAGCCCAAGTTTATAGGGGTGCTTTTTTTTCGTGTATACCGACTACCAGCCAGGATTTTGGTCGAAACCATTTAACCGGATCTCCCGAGCCGGTATAGGGAACAGAAGCTTATGCGGCTGAATATTATAGGCGGCGTTGCTCAGCCTGTTAAGCCTGGCTTTCTCCTCCGCACCATGCTCCGTCATCACTTCTATCGCCTTCCCTGTACGCAGTAACTGAAACCACCGATGGTTTTCAAAGGCCAACTCCACTCGTTGTTCGTTGCTGATTGCCTCACGCAACTCAGCCTGGTTTAAGCCGGCGATCGCCTGTAGCCCCGCCCGCTCCCGCACCGCGTTAAGATGCGGATACGGATCTCCCGAACCCACCTCGTTGATAGCTTCCGCAAGCATTAGAAGAACATGCGAATAACGATAGACGGGCCAGTTTTCGTTAGCGCGCCCATCTTCCAAAAACGGTGGATGGTAATACTTCTTTATATAGGGAATATCTCCTCCGAAGGCTTTAGACTCTTCGAAGTTTGCATTCGATGCATGGCTAAACATGGCGATGGAAGCATCGCGGCGCACATCACCGTCTTCGTAAGCATGATAGATGCTAGGCGTGGGAATGTTGCTGCCTCCCAGGTTGCCTGGAAATCCTACAAGCTGGTCCTTTGCATTGCGAGGCCCGAACATAAAAATAAAGTTGCTAGCCTCGGATTGCAATGCGGCATCGAATTGCACGGCAAACACGGATTCTGCATTGTTTTTAAATGCCGGGTCAAAATTATGCGCATAGTTCGGCATCAGGGAGTATCCCATCCCGACCACCTGCTGCAAGGCAGCCACGGCCTGGTCAAAGTTCCTTAGCGTCATATGCACCTCACCGAGCAACGTTAAAGCCGCGCCTTTTGTGGCCCTGCCGATATTGTTTCCCGTGTAGGACTCGGGCAACGATCCGATCGCCGCGTTGGCGTCAGCTATGATCTGATCATACACTTCTTCGACGCTGGCCCGTCCATCAGAAAATGCACTAGCGGGATTTTCAACCTCGTTGACGATCAACGGAACAGGCCCAAACAGCCGTACCAGGTGAAAATATTGCAACGCACGTAGGAACTGCGCCTCTCCCTTATAACGGGCTTTTAACGACTCATCCGTAAAGTCTACCGCGTCGATGCGATCAATGATGATGTTGGCCTGCATGATATTACGGTAGAGCAGGCTCCATGCATTATTGACGTAATTGTTGGTCGTCGTGATTAAAAACTCGTCGATTTCCTCGCGTTGTTGGGCACCTCGGTCCGATTCGTCAAACTGATAGTTGGTATTATCCGATACCATTTCAGTCATCGCCCAAAAATAGTCCGCGGTATAAAGTTCCTGCAAGGAACCGTAAGCTCCGTTTACAGCGCGCAGTATCTGTCCTTCGTTTTGGTAGTAATTCACGTCGCTGGAGAACGTGTGTGGCTCCACATCCAACATATGGTTGCAGGATGACAGCGTCAGGATTCCAAAGCACAGGATGGAATATGTTATTTTTTTCATCTTTTTCTAGAATTAATCGGTTAGAAACTCACATTCACGCCTAGCGAATATATACGCGGCACGGGGTAGTTAGAATAATCTATTCCTGGCACCAGCGCTCCAGTATCAGGCCGGTTATGATTTGTCCCTTCCGGGTTGCCGCTGTAACCGCTTATCAAGAATGCGTTTTGCACGTTAGCGTAGATACGCAGGCTGTTGACCCAGCCGTTGCCGAGCATTCGGGATGGCAGGTTATACCCCAACGTGATATTCTTGATCCATGCGTAATCGGTTTTCTCTACCCATAAGCTGTGCGTATCGCGATACATTACGCGGCCCCTACCGGTTCCGTTTGTCGTAGGCACACGTCCGCTGCCTGGCTGTTCGGGAGAGCGCCACCGGTCTTTGACACTACGGTTCACGTTAAACACGCCGTCTATGTTTCCGGTATAGAAATTCGTGGCGCGAAGCATTTCGGCTCCCATGGCGCCTACAACCAATACCCGAAGGTCAAAGTTACGATAGCTCAGCAGGTTGGTCATCCCCCAGTTAAAATCCGGGTAGGGATTGCCGATCACGTCGAAGTCGTCGAACGGGGTTATCTCTCCATCTTGGTTAACATCGCGGAAACGCATATTTCCGGGTATCGCTCCCGGAAACGCGGGATAATTCTGCAGGTCGGCTTCATTCTGGTAGATTCCCTCGTACACATAACCGATGATCATCCCGACGGGGTGGCCGATCCGGGTGATGTTAGTGGGGTTCCCCTCACTGCTTTGGCCTGAATAGATCGGGTCGTCACTGCGGCCCAACGCGATTACCTTGTTGCGGTTAAAGGCGATATTAAAGTTAGTGGACCATTCGAAATCATCCCGTACGACGTTGCGCGTGTTTAAGCCTAACTCAACGCCTCGGTTCTGCACATCACCGCGGTTTTCCGTTACCGAACCGAAACCCGCTGACTGGGGGATCTCCACGTTTAGCAACAGGTCCTGCGTATTCCGGTTATAAAAGTCTGCCGTCAGGTTCACTCGGTTATTGAGGATGTTGAAGTCCAATCCGATGTTCAACTCGCGCATCTTCTCCCAACCCAACAAGGGGTTACCCAACGAAGTCATCACGCGGCCGCTAGCCAACGTGCCGTTAAACACATAGTCGCGCGTACCGATATTACTCATGTACGAGTAGTTTCCGATATTGAAGTTGCCGGTAAAACCATATGAGGCACGCAGCTTCAATTCATCGATCCAATTCGAATCGTTCAGGAAGTTCTCTTCAGACAAGCGCCATCCCAAAGCAAACGAAGGGAACGTTCCCCACCGATTGTTCGGGCCGAAGCGGGAAGACCCGTCGGTACGAACCGTAGCGGTAACCAAGTACTTGCTATTGTACGAATAATTGGCTCGGGCCAGGTAGGAGATAAGGGCCCAGTCACTTATGTCCACGCCGCCCATGACGATTCGCGCAGCCGCGTTTAGGGACTGGATATCATCGTCCGGAAACTGCTGCCCATTAAAGTTGTTGTTGTTTGTTTTTTGCTGCTGGACGGTATAGCCTATCAGCCCCGAGAACGAGTGCCCCGTAGCCGAGGTGTGCTCGTAGCTCAGGGTATTTTCGTTCAGCCAGTTTAAGTATTTCGATGCGCCAAAGCTGCCTGAAGGCACAGACGGTGGGCGGGCATTTTGATCCCCGATGATAGACGGCCGAAAATACTCGGAGTCGCCGTCTTCGAAATCAACGTTAAATGAGGACCTTAATTTCAGGTTTTTTACGATTTCGAACTCCGCAAAGCTATTCATCAAAATACGTGTACGAGAAGCTTTATTCGTGATCGAGTTGAGTGCCATTACCGGGTTCGGGATGCCGAATGTACCGGGCGACTCAATATAATCGTTATAGCTACCATCAGGCAGGTAAACGGGCGGAATCGGGTTGGCTATTTCAAATCCCTCGTCCCTGCCCTGCCCGCGCACGCCGCCCGATACGAATGTCATCGTCGGCGCAACGTTGATTCCAATTTTCAATCGATCGGTGATGTCGGCTTCGGTATTGGCACGGAGTGAAAAGCGATCGAACTTCGTATTCAGCATCACGCCACCTTGATTAAAATAGCCTGCAGACACGAAGGTGCGGATTTTGTCGTTGCCGCCGGTCACGCTCACGCCAATGTCTGACATGGGAGCCACGCGCAACACCTCATCGTACCAGTCGGTACCTTTACCGATCAATTCCGGAGTGCGGTATACCTCGGGGATATCATCCTGCGTATGCTCGCGCGCCTCCTCAAACCGTATGCGGTCTTCTATCGCTGCTTTCCTGAATTGGGCAAAGTCTTGCCCGTTCATCAACTCCGGACGTCCCTTTTGGGGTACCTGCTGTAGTCCTGTACTGGCGTTGACCGTCACTCGTGGCTGCCCGCTGGCACCTTTGCGCGTGGTTATCATCACCACCCCGTTGGCTCCCCGAGATCCGTAGATGGCGGTTGCAGAGGCATCCTTCAGGATCGTCATCGATTCAATATCTTGCGGGTTAATGGAGCTCATG
>Ga0079224_100003732_pt1 | contig 19359 bp, 18 predicted proteins | sample Stecom2015_FD_80414 | JGI IMG/M metagenome (GOLD analysis project Ga0079224, IMG submission 80414) | Agricultural soil microbial communities from Utah to study Nitrogen management - Steer compost 2015 | ecosystem: Environmental > Terrestrial > Soil > Agricultural land | place: USA: Utah... | reverse complement strand
GCTAACCACAGCTTTGCTTTAGGCAACATTCGCCGTGTCTCCATTGAAAGGTATAAGGCTGGTGAAGCAGTGATGGTTTTTCAGGCCTGGCCCTTACGCTGGGGGCCGGCAGCTAGAATTACAGCGACGACTTGTGAACCTGGAGGCCAGCGGATAAGCACTGCCTGCGGGTTCATCTGAGTGGACAGTCCTTGCCGGAGTCTCAATCGATGCCGCATACGGCGAACCGAATCTTTCCTGGCAGTGGCCAGGGAAATGGAGATTCGGCTCAAGATCACGCGGGTGCAATTAAAGCGACGGCATTATAGCAAACCCCCCTGAAATGCCAACTCTAAATTCCCGCCGCGTAACGCAATTTGTCTTCCCGAGCAAGTGCAATGGCCGTTTCATGCTGCCTCCGGACGCAACAGGCCGTCCTGAATCAGCAAAGCCTCGATCTGCGGCTCCCGCCCCATGAAGTCCTTGAACAGGTCCAGCGGGTCGGCACCGCCACCCCGCGACAGTATCCTTTCCAGGAAGCGGTTACCGGTCTCGGCGTCGAATACCCCGTTTGCGGCAAAGGCCGAAAAGACGTCCGCCGAGAGCACCTCAGCCCACTTGTAGCTGTAATATCCGGCTGCATATCCTCCCGCAAATATGTGTGAAAAGCTGTTCTGAAAACGGTTGAACTCCGGGACAGGATACACCGATGTAAGTGCTTGCACACTGCGAACCAGCTCCATAACGTGAGACGCGTCAACGTTACCGGCCAGCTGGTGAAAGCGGAAGTCGATCTGAGCGAACTCCAGCTGCCTCACGGTAGCCATCGCGGCCTGGAAGTTGCGCGCCGCCAGCAGCTTCCCGAGGAGCGCTTCTGGAAGCGTCTCGCCGCTCTCGTAGTGGGACGAGATCAGGGCAATGGCCTCCGGGTCCCAGCACCAGTTCTCCATCAGCTGGCTCGGCAGCTCGACGGCGTCCCAGGCGACTCCGTTGATACCGGAAGAGCGCAGGTGGCGCTCCCGGGTGAGCATGTGGTGCAGACCATGACCGAACTCATGAAACAGAGTGGTGACTTCGTTGTGCGTCAGGCGTGGCGGGTTGCCGCCGGTCCCTGCCGCAAAATTGCACACCAGGTAGGCCACCGGCGTCTGGACGGAACCATCCGCGAGCACTCGCCGCGAGCGGCATTCGGCCATCCAGGCGCCACCGCGCTTGCCTTCACGGGTGAAGAGGTCGAGGTAGAAGCGCGCCAGCAAGTCACCATCGCGGTGGATGCTCCATCCGCTGACCGACTCGTCCCAGGTTTCCATGTCTGTGTCCGGCGTGATGGTGATGCCGTACAGCCGGCTGGCAACCTCGAACAGTCCTTCGCGTACTTGCGGCAAAGGAAAGTAGGGGCGCAGTTCTTCCTGGGAAATCGCAAAGCTTTGCTGGCGCAGCTTCTCGCTGCAATACAGGATATCCCACGCCTGCAGGTCCGCGATGCCACAGACCTCGTTCGCAAACCCACGCAGTCGCTGATATTCCTCGCGGGCGGCGGGCACTGCCAGTTCCGTCAGCTCCTGCAGGAAGGCGTTGACGCGTTCGGCGGAGCCGGCCATCTTGCGGGCAGTGGAGACATCGGCGTAGTGCCTGTAACCCAGCAGCTGCGCGAGCTCCGCGCGACAACTCAGAATCTGGGTAATCAACTCCTGATTGTCGAGGCTCGGGTCGTGGGGCCCCTGGTCTGATGCCCGGGTGACGTAGGCCGTGTACAGCTCCTGGCGCAGCTCACGGTTGTCGGCATTGGTCATCACGCCCATGTAGCAGGGGAAATCCAATGTCAGCAGCCAGCCCTGCAGCCCCTTGCGCTGCGCCGCCTCCGCCGCTGCCTGCCGGGTGCTTTCCGGCACCCCTGCCAACTGTGCCTCATCACTCACCAGACGGCTCCAGTTCATGGTGGCGTCAAGCACGTTGTTGCTGAAGCGGTTGGAGAGTGAGCTGAGGGTGGATTCCAACTCCGCAAAGCGGGCCTTCTTCTCCGCCGGCAGGTCGACGCCAGCCAGCCGGAACTCGAGCAGGTAGTCCCTCAGAATCTTGCGCTGGGACTGATCGAGACCGAGCTCGTCCGCGCGCGCCTCCAACCGGCCGATTGCCTCGAAGAGTTCCCGATTCTGTCCCATCTCCGTGTAGTATTCGGTAATGAGCGGCTGGCACTTCTCATAGGCCGCCCGTATCTGTGGGGTATTCTTCACCGCATTCAGATGACTGACGGTGGACCACACCTTGCTGAGGCGATCCTCCAGCTCATCCAGCGGCGACATGAGAGTCTCCCAGGTGGGCTGACCGTCCTGTTGCACGGCGAGAATGGCCTTCAGTTGTCGCCTGTTGTCCGACAGCACCGAACTCACCGCCGGCTCGATATCGCTGGCGGCAATCGTGTTGAAGCGGGGCAGGGTGGCGGGATCGAGAAGTGGATTTGCAGTCATTGGAACCTCGTGGCTGAGCGTTGGCGCGCCCGCGACAGACACATCGCCCTCCGGGCAGCGCGGACAGCTGATCTGCCGTTATACTACTGCAAGCCGCCGGGAATTTCCCGGCAACGAACTCATCCCTGCAAAGGTGCTTGCCATGACAGTGCGTGTTTTTGAGAACCAGTCGCCCCGCATTGACGCCACCGCTTTCGTCGATCCCTCCGCCGTCGTGATCGGAGATGTGGAAATAGGCCCGGACAGCTCGGTGTGGCCGTTGGTTGTCATTCGTGGCGATATTCACGAAATCCGCATTGGCGCCCGCAGCAACATCCAGGACGGCACTATCGTACATGTCACCCACGCCAGTGCCTTCAACCCAAGCGGCTTTCCCACCCATGTGGGCGACGATGTCACCGTAGGACACCAGGTGATACTGCACGGGTGCACGATCAAGGATCGGGTGGTGGTGGGAATGGGCACGGTCATCATGGACGGAGCGATGGTGGAGTCTGACGTGGTGATCGGCGGTGGCAGCCTGGTGCCACAGGGCAAGGTGCTGGAGAGCGGCTTCCTCTATGTGGGATCCCCGGTGCGGCAGGTGCGCCGACTCAAGGAAAGCGAGATGGCTTTTCTGAAGTATTCCGCCGGCAATTATGCCGAGCTCAAGGAGCGCCATCGCGCCTCCCTGCAGGAACCGCAATAGCGGGCTGCCCTCAGCCTTCCGCCAGCTTCTGACGCAGCGTCGCGATCACCGGCGCCGTCTGCGGACGCACGCCTCGCCACAGGTAGAATGCCTCTGCAGCCTGCTCGACCAGCATGCCCAGCCCATCCAGCGCTTTCTCGGCACCGTGGTTCCTGCACCATTGCTGGAAAACGGTTTGTCCCTGCCCGTAGACCATGTCGTAGCCCCAGCTCCGGGGCGAAATGACGTTGTCGGGGAGGGGAGGAAGGCCACCGCCAAGCCCGGCAGACGTGCCGTTTATGACCCAGTCGAAAGGAAGCATGCCGGCAGCGTCCGACAGCAGCTCAAACCCGCCGCCACGCACGGGTCCAAGGTCGCGGAACCTTGCGGCGAGGGCACTGGCCCGCTCCGCGGTCCGGTTGACGATCACCAGCTCGGCCGGATGCTCCGCCAATAGATTCGGAAGGACTCCGCGTACGGCACCGCCCGCCCCCACCACGAGTATCCTGCGCTGACGCAGGACGCCCTTGTTCTGCAGGATGTCCCGCAGCATGCCTATGCCGTCGGTATTGTCTCCGACCAACCGACCATCCGCGCCCTGATACAGGGTGTTCACGGCACCCGCCACCGTGGCCGCCTCACTCCGTACCTGGGCGAGGTCGTGAGCCCGCTCCTTGAACGGGACGGTGATATTGAGGCCAGCACCGCCGCTGGCGAAGAAGGCCAGCACCTGCTGCTCAAACTGCGCCGGATCTACCTCCTGGGCACGATACTCAAGCTCGACCCCGGTCTGCGCTGCAAACTGCGCATGAATCCAGGGTGACCTGCTATGCTTTATTGGATTGCCGAAGACGGCGTAATGATCCATGGCTCACTTCCTGATGGAGCGTGAAAACTAGACCCAGTCCCGGGGACGAAGAAAGTCGCTGTACAGCCGCGCTTCTTCCGTTCCCGGCTCAGGCTGCCAGTTGTAATCCCAACGCACGACGGGAGGCAGCGACATCAGGATGGATTCGATACGACCTACGCCCGACTGCAATCCAAACAGCGTCCCGCGATCGAACACGAGGTTGAACTCCACGTAGCGTCCGCGCCGGTAGCACTGAAAATACTTGTTGTCATCGCTCCAGGGTGTGTCCTTGCGCCGTTCCACGATTGGGCAATAGGCCTCCAGATAGCTGTTGCCCAGGGCCTCCACCAGCGCGAAGCAGGCGTCGAAGTCACCGTCGTTGAAGTCGTCGAAGAACAGGCCGCCGATGCCTCGGGGCTCCTGTCGATGCTTGAGATAGAAGTACTCGTCACAGTCCTTCTTCATGCGCGGATAAACATCCTCGCCGAACGGTGCACATGCAGCCTGGGCAGTTCGATGCCAGTGGCGGCAATCTTCCTCGAAGCCGTAATAGGGGGTAAGGTCGTAACCGCCGCCAAACCACCACACCGGCTCCTCTCCAGGCTTCTCCGCGATGAAGAAACGGAAATTGGCGTGGGAGGTCGGTACAAAGGGATTGTCCGGGTGAATGACCAGCGATACCCCCATGGCCTGGAAGGAGCGACCCGCCAACTCCGGTCGTGTCGCGGATGCTGATGGAGGTAAGCGCTCACCAAAGACGTGCGAGAAATTGACACCGCCTTTCTCGAACACCTTGCCATTACTGATCACGCGGCTGCGGCCCATCCCACCCCGGTCGCGATCCCAACTGTCGGTGTGGAAGCGCGCCTTTCCGTCGATGGCTTCCAGGGTTTCACAGATGCTTGATTGCAGCTCCAGCAGCCAGCTCCTGACTTTCGCGATTTCGTGTGAGGTAACAGCCACAACATATCCTCGTAGCAATGGTCTACGCGTCAGCGTAGTGTGACACCACTGACCAGGTCAATGATGCGGGAGGGCCGCGCTTCCTGTCCGAGCTCCCCGACAACGAGGCCATCAATTCGCGAACCCAACTGGGTCAGGACTTCCTCCGCTGTCCGGGCAGCGGGGTAACCCGCGAGGTTGGCGGACGTGGAGACCAGCGGTCGACCGAATGCCAGGCACAGCTGCGCTGCCAGCGGGTGCGCGGTCAGCCGGAGAGCGACACTGTCATGGTCGCCCTTTATCCAGCGCGGGACAAGATTCCTGCTATCGGGGACAAGCCACGTGGTCGGACCCGGCCAGGTCGCCCATAGGGTTTGCCGCTGCTGCTCCGTCAATGGCGCCAGCAGGTGAGCAACTTGCGCGAGTGAGCCGGCGATCAGGATAAGCCCCTTGTCGACGGGACGCTCCTTGACTGCCAGCAGCCGCAGTGTGGCATCTTCGTTTTCCGGATCACACCCCAGCCCCCAGACAGCCTCGGTCGGGTACGCCAGCACGTCGCCGGCCAGCAGCCGGGTGGCCGCCTGGGATATCTGTGTGATTGGCGTCACCGTGCCCTCGCCGGGTCCAGCGGACTAGCCTCGGGAAGCCTGCAGTTCACGGTCCTGCGCCTGGACGTTCTCCGCCTTCTGTTGTCGCTCGGCACTCACCCGGCTTGCCAGTTCGGGGTTCTGCAGCGCCAGAATCTGGCCCGCCAGGTAACCCGCGTTCTTGGCCCCTGTCTTGCCAACTGCGACGGTGGCTACCGGGATGCCCGCTGGCATCTGCACGGTGGAAAGCAGCGAGTCCATGCCCTGCATGGGGCCGGAGTCGATGGGCACACCGATAACCGGTTTCAGCGTGTGCGCGGCTACCGCGCCGGCAAGGTGCGCCGCGAGCCCGGCTCCGGCGATGAACACCTGACATCCGCGGGTCTCCGCATCCGCAATGTACTGCTGGGTGGCAGCGGGTGTGCGGTGTGCGGAGGTGATCTTCATTTCAGAACGGATACCGAGACTGTCCAGTACGTCTGCAGCGCCCTGCATCACAGGAAGGTCAGACTGGGAACCCATCAGAATTGCTACAAATGCATCGGCCATGGACCTATCCTTCACAAGAAAATTGAGGCGGTGAAATTACAGCACGATCCCTGCTGTTGCAAGCGCCGTGATGGGCTGCACGGGCCAGCACGGTGCGTGATCGGTAACCAGGTCACACACGTTGGTAGCACCCGGCGCTGTAGCGAATCCGCCCCTCCAGCTCCAGCGTCAACAGCAGTGAATGCAGGTGCTCCACTGCCAGTCCGGTCCTCAGGGTGAGGACGTCCATCGACACCGGGTCGAAGCCCACTGCTTCAAGGACCGTTCTCTGCCCGGGATCTGCGGGATCGTCCAGCGCATCCTGCTCCACACCCCCGGCGCAACCCCTGGCCTGTAACTGAAAGGCCTGTAACTGAAAGGCCAGCAGCCCCCCAAGCTGTTCGATCACCTGTTCCGCGGACTCCACCAGGGTCACGCCTTCACGAATCAGGCTGTGACAGCCGCGGACCAATGGGTTGCGGATCGACCCAGGCACCGCGAACACCTCCCGGTTCTGCTCCATTGCCAGGCGCGCCGTGATCAGGGTGCCGCTGCGCAGCGCTGCCTCCACGATCACCACCCCCAGGCTGAGACCGCTGATGATGCGATTGCGGCGCGGAAAGTGCCCCGCCAGCGGCCTTGCACCCAACGGCAGCTCCGAGACCAGCGCCCCATTGGCTGCCACCTCCCTGGCCAGCTCGGCATTACCCTGCGGATAGACGACGTCAACGCCGGTACCCAGCACGGCGACAGTGCTGCCACCCGCCCCCAGAGCCGCCTGATGGGCCACGCTGTCGATGCCGGCCGCCATGCCGCTGCAGATTGCCAGACCCGCACGCACCAGACCGCTCGCCAGGTTGGCCGCCGCTTCGCGCCCGTCCACCGAGCTGCGCCGGCTGCCCACCATGGCGATCTGTGGCAGCTGCAACGCCGCGACCGAGCCGCGCACGAAGAGAAAGGGCGGTGGGTCGTCTATCTGCCGCAGCAGGTCGGGATAGGTCTCGCTGTCCAGCGTGACGATGTGGCGGTCGTGGCCACACCAGGCCAGCGCGCGGTCAATCTCCGCCCGCAGCGAGACATCGTCCAGACAGCCTTTGACTCTGGCGGACAGCTCTGCGGACAATCCCAGCTCCTGCAGTTGCCGACTGTCTGCCCCAATGATTCCTCCAGGGGAGCCAAAGGTTGCCAACAGCAATCGCAGTGTCGAGGGCGTCAGCCCACGCAACCAGCCCAGCGCCAACCAGGCGGCCAGGGATTCGGGGCTCATCGGGTGACCGCCGGAACTGCCCCGCAGCGCCACGCCACCACCGGCGCCACCTTGAAAACACAGGCAAGCGGCCAAACATCAGACGATGAGGTATAATGTTCGGCATCTGCACACACCCGACATTGAACACGACTGATTATGGCGATATTAGACATACTCGAATTTCCCGATCTGCGACTGCGGCGCAAGGCGACACCGGTCACGGAAGTCAACGATGCGCTGCGGAAAACCATCGACGACATGTTCGAAACCATGTATGCCGCGCCTGGCATCGGGCTCGCTGCAACCCAGGTCAATGTGCACAAACAGCTGATCGTCATCGATATTTCCGAAGAGAAGAACACCCCCCTGGTGTTCATCAATCCGGAGATTGAGATTATAGACAACACCCTCAGCGAGTATGATGAGGGCTGCCTGTCCGTCCCAGGCTTCTACGAGACAGTCTCGCGTCCCAGCACGGTGCGGGTGACGGCGCTCGATCGTGACGGTCAACGCTTCGAGCTGGAAACCGACGGTCTGCTGGCCACCTGCATCCAGCACGAGATCGATCACCTCAACGGCAAGTTGTTCGTGGATTATCTCAGCAAGCTCAAGCGTGAGCGTATCCGCTCCAAACTCGAGAAAGCCCACAAACAGATGGCCTGATTGCGGAGCGCTCAATCAGCGCTCTGCAGTCTCAATAGTGGAAGTCCATGCCAGCCCTGAACATTGTCTTTGCCGGAACCCCCCCTTTTGCCGCAAGGCACCTCGCCAGCCTGCTGGAAACCCGTCATCGCGTAGTCGGCGTCTATACCCAGCCCGATCGCGCCTCGGGGCGCGGCAAGCAGCTGCAGCCCAGCGCCGTGAAGACGCTGGCGCTGGCCCACGACCTGCCGGTATTCCAGCCGCCTAGCCTGAAAGGTGCCGATGAGCAGCAGCAACTGGCCCAACTGCAGCCGGACGTCATGGTGGTAGTTGCCTACGGCCTCCTGCTGCCCCAGGCGGTTCTGGATATTCCCCGCTACGGCTGCATCAACGTTCATGGTTCGCTGTTGCCGCGCTGGCGCGGGGCGGCTCCCATCGAGCGCTCGCTGCTGGCCGGCGACCCGCAGACCGGCATCACCATCATGCAGATGGACAAGGGACTCGATACCGGAGCCATGCTGCATACCGTCACACTGCCCATCGGCAGCCAGGACGACCGTCAGCAACTGGAGGACAGGCTGGCCGAAATTGGCAGCGAGGCTCTGGTGTACGCACTGGAGCATCTGGAGACACTGCGCGCCGGCGCCCAGGCGCAGGACGACACCCTCAGCACCTATGCCCGCAAGCTGGACAAGTCCGAAGCCCTGATCGACTGGGAGCAATCGGCAGAGCTCGTCAATCGCCAGATTCGTGTGGGGATAGGCCGCACGCCAGCCTACTCCTTCCTCGGTGACGAGCGAGTGCGGCTGCTGCGGGCCGTGCCGGAGGCGGGCGGGGGCGGAGCGGCACCCGGCACGATCCTGGAGGCCGATCGCGAAGGTCTGCGTATCGCCTGTCTCGATTCGACCCTGCGGGTGACGGAGCTGCAGATGCCCGGCAAGAATCCGCTGCCGGTGGCTGACGTTCTCAATTCACGCCGGTCGCTGTTTGCCCCCGGCCAGACCTTCAGGGCAAGTGCAGGCATCAGCTCGCCCTCATCCGCGACCACCAGCGAGCGCTCATGAACCCATCCGGCCATTCCGCGGCCCAGCCGACTCGCGACGTGCGCGCCCGCGCCGCGGTCATCATCAGCCAGCTGCTGGCCCAGCACGGCTCGTTGTCCACCCTGTTGACGCGGAGCGCAGAAGACCGGGATTTCGCACTCCTGCAGGAGCTGTGCTTTGGCACCTGCCGCTGGTACTACCAACTCGATGCCATCCTCAAGCAGTTGCTGACGCGCCCACTGAAGGCGAAGGATGCCGATGTTCGCGCGCTGTTGTTGATCGGCCTCTATCAACTCCAGCACCTGGACATCGCTGCCTACGCGGTCATCAACGAAACCGTGTCCGCCACCAGAGCGCTGGGAAAAGACTGGGCCCGCTCACTTGTCAACGCGGTGATGCGCAACTATCAACGCCGCCACGAGGAGCTCCTGCCCAAGGCGACCGCCGGTGAAGCCGGTCGATTCGCCCATCCGCAATGGCTGATCGAGCGTCTGCGCTCTGCCTGGCCCGGCAGCTGGCAAGACGTACTGGAGGCCAACAATCTGCGGCCTCCCATGACGCTGCGCATCAACCGGCGCAAGACGACCCGTGACGACTACCTGCTGCAACTGCAGCAGGGGGGGATAGAAGCCAGGGCAGGGCAGCTGGCGGATACGGCCATCTACCTGCAGGAGGCCTGCCCGGTGGAACGGCTGCCCGGCTTCGCGGTGGGCATGGTCAGTGTGCAGGACGAGGCATCCCAACTGGTACCCGGGCTGCTGCAGCCAGGACCGGGAATGCGCGTACTCGACGCCTGCGCGGCGCCCGGCGGCAAGTCTTGTCACATCCTTGAAAGTGAGCGCTCACTTTCAGAGCTGGTTGCGCTAGACAACAGCAGCAGGCGGCTGGAGCGCATGCAGCAGAATCTGGAGCGGCTGCAATTGAAGGCCCTCATGATCACGGCCGATGCCCAGCGCCTCGACAGCTGGTGGGACGGTCAACCCTTCGACCGCATTCTGCTGGATGCGCCGTGCTCGGCCACCGGGATCATTCGCCGCCACCCCGATATCAAATTGCTTCGGCGCCCCGCCGACATCCAGCAGCTGCGCAGCATCCAGCTGCAGCTTCTGCAGAGTCTCTGGCACTGTCTCAAGCCTGGTGGAATTCTGCTCTATTCGACCTGTTCGATTCTGCCCGAAGAAAATCATCAGATCATCGAAGCCTTCCTCGACACGCAGGCTGACGCAAAAGATCAGGAAATTTCGGCCCAATGGGGAGTAGAATGCCCCCGAGGCCGCCAGCTGCTACCGGATCCCTCCGGCCACGACGGCTTCTACTTTGCCCTGTTGCGCAAGCCTGGCTAATGGAATATGAGGCCGCCAGCCAATGAAGATCATTATCCTCGGTGCCAATCACGTCGCCATCTCCCTTGCCGAAAACCTCTCCAGCGAAGCCAATGACATCACCATGGTCGATCCCGACGGGGAGCGGCTGCGAGACCTCAAGGACCGCATCGACATCGGCACCGCTGTGGGCCAGCCCTCCTACCCGGATGTGCTGCGCATGGCCGGTGCGGACGACGCGGACATGCTTGTCGCACTGACCGAAGACGACCAGATCAATCTGGTCGCCTGCCAGATCGCCCATGTGCTGTTCAAGACGCCCAAGAAGATCTGCCGGCTGCGCTCGGCCTCCTACATGCAGACCGAAGCCCTGTTCCAGCCGGGCGGCATCGCCGCTGATGTGGTCATCAGTCCCGAGCAGCTGGTCTCCCTGCACGTCGAGCGGCTGATCGACCAGCCAGGCTCCTTGCAGGTACTCGACTTTGCCGGGGGCCGGGTGCAACTGGTAGCCGTCAAGGCCTACTACGGCGGCATGCTGGTGGGACAGGAGATCCGCTTCCTGAGCGAACACATGCCCAATGTGAAGGCGAGGGTAGCCGCCATCTTCCGACGCGATCGCCCGGTCATGCCCGAGGGCTCCACGGTCATCGAGGCCGATGACGAAGTCTTCTTCATCGCCGACAAAAACCATATTCGGGATGTGATGGACGAGCTGCGTCGGGCCGACAAACCCTATCGAAGAATCATTATCGCGGGGGGAGGCAACATCGGGTCACGCCTGGCAGCCGCCCTGGAAACCCGTTACCAGCTGAAGATTATCGAGCGCAGCCCGCAGCGATGTGCTTACCTGTCCGAGCACCTGAGCCGTGCCATCATACTCAACGGAGAATCGTCCGACCGCGAGCTGCTGCTCGAAGAAAGCATTGAGGACACGGATGTGTTTGTGGCACTGACCAATGATGACGAAGCCAACATCATGTCGTCCATGCTCGCCAAACGCCTGGGTGCCCGCAAGGTGATGACACTGATCAACAACCCCGCCTACGTCGAGCTGCTGCAGGGAAGCGATATTGATATCGCCATTTCACCCCAGCAGGTCACCATAGGCAGCCTGTTGACCCATGTGCGCCGGGGCGATGTGGCGGCAGTGCATTCCCTACGCAGGGGAGCGGCCGAAGCGTTGGAAGCCATTGCCCACGGCGATCCGCAATCGTCCAAGGTTGTGGGCAGGAGAATTGGCGAGATAGAGCTGCCTAAGGGAACGACCATTGGCGCCGTCATTCGCGGCGAGGAGGTGCTGATGCCCCACGACACCGAGGTCGTCCAGTCGGGCGATCATCTCATCCTCTTCCTGGTCGACAAGAAGCGCATACCGGAAGTGGAACGACTTTTCCAGGTGGGACTGACGTTCTTCTAGAGAAAACAGGGCCTGGCAATGCACCTATCGATAGTTTCCAGAATCCTCGGCGTCCTGCTCATGCTATTCAGCATGCTGGCCTACCTTCCTTCCATCGTGGTATCCCTGATCTATAGCGATGGTGAACTGGACTCATTCTATATTTCACTGTTCATCACATTTGTTACCGGGCTTTGCCTTTTTCTGATGGCGCTCAAGGCGAAGCGCGATCTGCGGACGCGGGACGGTTTTCTTATCGTCACGCTTTTCTGGTCTGTGCTGGGCACGTTCGGCTGCCTTCCGCTCTACTTCGCGCCCAGTCCGGACCTGTCCTTCAGCGACGCCGTATTCGAGTCCATCTCCGGCCTCAGCACGACCGGCGCCACAGTAATCGTCGGCCTCGACGATCTGCCCCGCTCGATCCTGTTCTACCGTCAGCAGCTGCAGTGGCTGGGGGGCATGGGGATCATTGCGTTGGCCGTTGCGGTACTGCCCATGCTGGGGATCGGCGGCATGCAACTGTACCGTGCCGAAAGCCCGGGCCCGGTAAAGAACGACAATCTGGTGCCGCGTCTGACGGAGACTGCCAAGGCGCTGTGGTACATTTATCTGAGTCTGACGGCGGTATGCACGTTGTCCTACTGGATAGCGGGAATGTCCTTCTTCGATGCCATCTGTCACGCATTCTCGACGGTCGCCATCGGCGGCTTCTCCACTCATGATGCGAGCCTCGCCTACTTTGACAGCCCGGCCATCAATATCATCGCCACTGTCTTTATGGCGATCGCTGGCATCAATTTCGCGCTGCACTTTACCGCCTGGCGCCAACGCTCGCTCCGCCAGTATCTGCAGGACCCCGAGTTGAAATTCTATGCGGTCATCCTGGTGCTGGTATCGGCCGTTACCATCGGCGTGCTGTATGCCACCCGTACCTATGATTTATCGGGGGCGTTGCTGCATGGCCTGTTTCAGGCCGTTTCCATAGCCACCACCACCGGTTTCACCACTGCCGATTTCAGCGCCTGGCCATCCATTCTTCCCTATCTATTGATATATGCCTCCATTATCGGCGCCTGTGCGGGCTCCACCGGGGGAGGCATGAAGGTCATCCGCATACTGCTGATCTTCAAGCAGGGCCTGAGGGAGATTCAGCGCCTCATCCACCCAAACGCCATCATCCAGATCAAGCTCGGCAAGACGCTGGTCCCCAGCAGGGTGATCGAGGCCGTGTGGGGGTTCTTTGCCGTCTATGTGATGGTTTACCTGGCACTGTTGCTGGCGCTGCTGGCAACAGGGCTGGATGTCGTGACAGCCTTCAGCGCGGTGGGTGCCAGCCTGAACAACCTGGGTCCAGGCCTGGAAGGGGTGTCGGCCAACTACAGTGAGTTGAGCGTGATGGCGAAATGGATTCTGTGCGTGGCGATGCTGCTCGGCCGACTGGAGATTTTCACTTTGCTGGTTCTGTTCCTGCCGATGTTCTGGCGGCGCTAGGGAGCCACTGGCAATCCGAACTTACTGCGGAACGTTGCGTTTGTAGAGCGCGTTCTTGCGGCCGTCCGGCTGCTGCTTGAAGCGACGGTACTCCCACTGATATTGTGCCGGTGCCCGCATCACGCAATCCTGGACCGATCGGTTCAGAGCGGTGGCGGCGATACTGATATCCTCGTGCGCGATGTCCGCGTGAGCCTCCGCAAAGATCACCTCAAAGCCCTCGCTGTGGGGAAGCCGCCTGGCAAACACGGAGACGACCGGTGCCCCGGTGCGGGCAGCGAGTTTCGACACCAGGGTCATGGTCAGCGCCGGGACACCAAAGAACGGTGCGAAGACCCCGCCGTCCAGCGGCGGTTCCTGATCGGGCAGGACACCGATCATCTCCCCGCGCTCCAGCGCCTTGAACAGCATCGCCACACCCTTGCGGTTGGTGGGGACCAGCGTCGCACCGTTACGTTCGCGCACGTTTACCATGAATGCCTGCAGCGCCTCCAGGCGCGGCGGTTTGTAGAGGCTGGTGATGGCACCGCAGGTGGCCAGGAACATGCCGCTGAGCTCCCAGTTGCCCAGATGGGGGGCGATGACGATGACGCCTTTGCCGCGGCGCTGCGCCTCCTGCAGAATCTCCTGTCCGCTGATGGTGACGACGGTGGCCAGTGCGCGTGAGGCTGGGGCCATCCAGAACAGTCCCAGCTCGAACGCCGTGCATGCGGTGTTGATCAGGCTCTGCCGCAGCAGGCGCTTGCGTTCCCCGTCGGTGAGCTCGGGAAAGCACAGGGCGAGGTTGACGGCGGTGATGCGTCGGGCGTCTGTCGGCAGACAGGCCATGACCGTCCCTACCAGGGCGCCCAGTGCGTGCAGGACCGACAGCGGCAGCCATGAGCAGACGCGCAGCAATCCCTTGATAAGGTGAACTTTCAGGACTTGGATATCGGACTCCTGTGGCCTGCCGCGGATAGCTGCCAGACCCGAAATGGCCGGATTCTATCTTATGGCAGCCGTGCGTCGCAAAACGACGCCCGCCACATTCCTCTGCCAGACCACCGGGGCTGAATCTTCGAACCTGCCCGAAACCCGCATGCCGATTGGTCCGGCGGCCATTGGTATGGAAATTGTCAATTAGATCAAGGATAATTGGCCCCTCGAAAAATTCACCCTCCGGAGTCGCTTCTTGTCCGCCACAGCCCCGCAACCCGATCTCGGCACCTTCCAGGGACTCATTCTCGCGCTACAACAATTCTGGGCCGCCAAGGGCTGTGTGCTCATGCAACCCCTGGACATGGAAGTGGGGGCGGGGACCTTTCATCCTGCCACCTTCCTGCGTTCCATCGGCCCGGAGAGCTGGAACACCGCGTATGTGCAGCCCAGCCGCCGTCCCACCGACGGCCGCTACGGCGAGAATCCTAACCGCCTGCAGCACTACTACCAGTTCCAGGTCATTCTCAAGCCGTCACCGCCCGACATCCAGGAGCTGTATCTGGAGTCGCTGCGCAGTCTCGGCATCGACCCCACAATCCACGATATCCGTTTCGTGGAAGACAACTGGGAGTCGCCGACGTTGGGCGCCTGGGGTCTGGGCTGGGAAGTCTGGCTTAACGGCATGGAAGTCACCCAGTTCACCTACTTCCAACAGGTGGGGGGCATCGAGTGCCATCCGGTCAGCGGCGAGATCACCTATGGCATCGAGCGTATTGCGATGTACCTGCAGGGCGTCGACAGCGTGTATGACCTGGTATGGACAAGAGGTCCGCAGGGCGTTGTGACCTACGGCGACGTGTTCAGGCAGAACGAAGTCGAAATGTCCGCCTTCAACTTCGAGCACGCCAACGTCGAGAATCTGTTCCGCTACTTCGGCGATTGCGAACAGCAATGTCAGGAGCTGATCGGGAAGGGTCTGCCGTTGCCGGCCTACGAGCAGGTGCTCAAAGCCTCTCATTACTTCAACCTGCTGGATGCCCGTCACGCGATTTCTGTCACGGAGCGTCAGCGCTACATCCTGCGGGTCCGCACCCTGTCCCGCATGGTGGCCGAAGCCTATTACGAAAGCCGCAAGGCGCTCGGTTTCCCATTGGCCTCGCCCGAGCTCCGCGCGCAGTATCTGGATAAATGACCATGCAGGACACCATGACAGCAAAGGATTTTCTGGTAGAGATCGGCACCGGCGAGCTGCCCCCCAAGGCCTTGCGCACCCTGTCCGAAGCCTTCGCGGCCGGCATCAGGAGCGGCCTGGAGTCAGTCGGCCTGCGCTTCGAGGCGATCACCCCCTTCGCGACGCCCCGCCGCCTTGCGGTACGCGTCGATGGCCTGCAGGTGCGCCAACAGGACAAGTTGCTGGAGAAGTTCGGCCCGGCAGTCTCAGCCGCCTATGACAAGGATGGCAACCCCAGCCCTGCGGCCAGCGGCTTCGCGCGCTCCTGCGGCGTAGCGCTGGATCAGCTGGAACAGGTGGAGAAGGACGGCGTCGTCAAGCTGGTCTTCCGCTCCCTGTCCAAGGGCAGCGAGACCCGTCTGTTGCTGGCCGACATCGTGGACAAGGCCCTCGCCGGCCTGCCCATCCCGCGCAAGATGCGCTGGGGCAGCAGCCGCGACGAATTCGTCCGCCCCGTGCATTGGGTTGTCATGCTGTTCGGCACGGAGGTAGTGCCGGCCACCATTCTCGGCATCGACTCCGGCAACGCGTCCCGGGGTCACCGCTTCATGGCCGACCACCCGGTGCCCATTGCCACCGCAGCCGACTACGAGCAGAGCCTGATGGATGCACGGGTCGTCGCCAGCTATGACAAACGCAAGGCGATGGTGCGTGACCAGGTGGCCGAGGAGGGCCGCAAGCTCGGCGCTCAGGTTGTCATCGAGGACGACCTGCTGGAAGAGGTCACCAGCCTGGTGGAGTGGCCTGTCGCCCTCACCGGACGCTTCGATGAGGAGTTTCTTGTGGTGCCGCGCGAGGCGCTGATCTCTTCGATGAAGTCACACCAGAAGTGCTTCTACCTTCTGGATGCTCAGGGGCAACTGCTGCCCAATTTCGTCACGGTCAGCAACATCATCAGCCAGGATCCCACCCAGGTTATTGCCGGCAACGAGCGCGTGATTCGTCCGCGCCTGGCCGATGCCCGCTTCTTCTTCGATACGGACCGCAAGCACACCCTCGCTTCCCGTCAGGAGCAGCTGAAGACCATCGTATTCCAGCAGCAGCTGGGCACGGTGCACGACAAGTCGCTGCGAGTGGCAAAGCTTGCCGCTTTCATCGCCAGTGAACTGTCTGCCAACGTCGCCTGGTGTGAACGGGCCGCCATGCTGTCCAAGTGCGACCTGGTCACGAGCATGGTGTCCGAATTCGCGGAGCTGCAAGGCATCGTCGGCTCCTACTATGCCGCGAACGACGGCGAACCGGCGGAGGTTGCGGCGGCGCTCAATGAGCAGTACATGCCTCGTTTCTCGGGCGACCAGCTCCCGCAGACAACCACCGGTGCCGTGCTGGCCATCGCGGACAAGCTCGATACCATCGTGGGCCTGTTCGCCATCGGCCAGCCGCCTACAGGTTCCAAGGACCCCTTCGCACTGCGTCGTGCCGCGCTTGGAGTACTGCGCATCGTCGTGGAGAAGGAGCTGGATCTCGACATCCTGGCCACCATTCGCTTCGCCTGCGCCAGCTATGGCGATATCGTCACCAAGCCCGGCGTGGATGCCCAGGTCTTCGACTTCCTGCTCGAACGCTTCAAGGCCTGGTATCAGTCCGAAGGCGTCAGCGCCGAGGTCTTCCAGTCGGTCATCGCGTTGAAGCCGCCGCGACCACTCGACTTCGATCTGAGGGTCAAGGCTGTGCACCATTTCAGTGCACTGCCGGAAGCGCAATCGCTGGCCGCGGCCAACAAGCGGGTCTCCAACATATTGCAGAAGGAAGCCCAATCCGATGGGACTTCCGTCGACAGCGGACTGTTGCGAGAGGAGGCCGAGAAGGAACTGGCTCGGGTAGTGCAGGATCAGAAAACCCTGACCCTGCCACTATTCCAGCAACGAGAGTACACCCGTGGCCTGGAACTGCTGGCTCAGACCCGTCCGGCCATTGACGCTTTCTTCGATAACGTACTGGTGATGGACGAGGATGCCGCTGTCCGGCGCAACCGCATCGCGTTGTTGGGTGAACTGCGACAGTTGTTCCTGGAAGTGGCGGACATCTCCCACCTGCAGAGCAACTGATCCGCATCGACCAGTCGGGAGCCACGCTTGTGAATCTGATCATTCTGGACCGGGACGGTGTCATCAACCAGGACTCCGACGACTATATCAAGTCTGCAGATGAGTGGATTCCCATTCCCGGCAGCATCGAAGCCATTGCCAGACTTTCCGCCGCCGGCTTCACCGTGGTGGTGGCCACCAACCAGTCTGGCATCTCCCGCCAGTACTTCGACGAGTTCGAGCTGGCGCAAATGCACCAGAAAATGTGTGCCCTGGTCGAAGAGGCCGGGGGGCACATAGCCGGTGTCTTCTTCTGCCCCCACGGTCCGGACGAAGGGTGCGAGTGTCGCAAACCGCAGCCCGGCCTGTTGCGGCAGATCGAGACCGAGTTTGCTACGTCGGTTGCCGGTGCGCCCTTCGTTGGAGACACGGCCAAGGACATCCTGACCGCGCGTCTGGGAGGCTGTGTGCCGGTACTGGTGCGGACAGGCAAGGGCACCAGAACGCTCGCCGAAGCTTCCCCTGGCGAGCTGGACGACATCGCGGTCTTCGATTCTCTTGCGGGATTCGTTTCTTCCTTCCTCGACAGACAGCAGCGAAGTGAGCACACACCATCGTGAAACCCCTTTTATTTACTAGGTCGCTGCTGTTTTACATCGGCTATTTTTTCGCAACGATGCTCATCTCCATCTTGTGCATGGTGATGTTCTGGTTGCTGCCACTGGAGAAGCGCTTTGCCCTTTATTCGCTCTGGTGTCGCTTTGTCCTGTTCTGGCTGCGGGTGACCTGCGGCATTCAGTATCAGATCCAGGGCCTGGACAACATCCCGGATGAACCAGTCGTTGTGCTCAGCACCCACCAAAGTGCCTGGGAAACCATTTTTCTCTACTACACCCTGGCACCCGTTTGCCCCATCCTCAAGAAGGAGCTCCTCGACATTCCGTTCTGGGGGTGGGCCGTGCGTCTGCAGCAGCCGATTGCGATCGACCGAAGCAAGCCGCGCGAGGCGGGCAGGGCACTGCTGACCCAGGGCAAGGATCGCTTGCAGAGAGGCATGTCGGTGGTGATATTCCCGGAAGGCACCCGCAGCGCACCTGGCACCATCAGGCCGTTGAACAAGGGTGGCGCCAAGCTGGCTACCAGTGCCGAAGCACTGGTGCTCCCCGTAATTCACAATGCCGGCTGGTGCTGGCCTGCGCGAACGATCTACAAATATCCGGGGACGATCACGGTACGCTTTGGCGACCCGATGGTCGGATCAGGCAAGAATGCCGCCGAACTTACCGATGAGTATGCGGCCTGGCTGCAGAACAATCTGGAAGTCATCACTACCGACGGGCGGAGGTAGCAGGAAGCTGGTCTTCTGCTGCGAGCTGGCTGAGTAACAGCAGGCTGGCGGAGTAGTAGTCTTCCTCTTCCAGCCGCGCCGCGGCAGGAATGTCATCGTCGCCCGCCAGGAGATCCTGTATTGCCGCCACACCGGTAGATACCGGGTAGTCGGCCACTTCCCCGTTCTCGACATCAACCCAGGCAGGCGCCGCGGCCCCATGCCGCCAGAACTCCGCAATGCCCTGCAGTGCCGCGTCGGAGCCGAAATCCGCCCAGGCAAAATACAGGGGAATGCGCACCGCATCGAAGCCGAAGCGCGGCGGGAAGTTGGGAGAAGGTTCTGCGATACCATTCGAGTGCAGTCGCAGCCAGTCCACGGGCAGGCGCAGTTCTCCAAACCGGGCGTCTTCCAGCAGCCGCCGACCATCACTGATCAGTCGCTGCCACGGCCCTGCCGGATCTGCCGAGGCGAAGTCCTGCAGTGCAGGCATAAACCAGTAAGACAGGTTGAGATCAACATAGTCTTCTCCAACGAAGCCATATACTCCCGGCAACAGCACCTTGTACCCCGACACTTCCTGCACCAAGCTCCTGGCAATTTCGTTGCGAATGGCGACGGAGGCTATACGGTAGTTGCGGTCCTGCCATTGTTCAGCCGCCAGCGCCAGGGCCCAGGCGATGAACAGGTCG
>Ga0079224_100003731_pt1 | contig 19363 bp, 36 predicted proteins | sample Stecom2015_FD_80414 | JGI IMG/M metagenome (GOLD analysis project Ga0079224, IMG submission 80414) | Agricultural soil microbial communities from Utah to study Nitrogen management - Steer compost 2015 | ecosystem: Environmental > Terrestrial > Soil > Agricultural land | place: USA: Utah... | reverse complement strand
TCCTCCGGGGACTGGATCGCGAAGGTGTCGGCCTCGGTCACGCGTCCGACCTCAGCTTGTCCCGCTCGGCGACGTGGCCGAAGGTGATCGACGGGGGCGAGGCGTTGAAGTGGGTGTACAGGTGCTCGTTGACGCGCGTGATGTACGCGTTCAGCGCCCGCTGCGAGTCCGAGGTGTAGGTGCCGTGGTGGACATCCCCGTACGGGTCGGCCGTCAATACGGCGTACTCCTTCTTGTGGCCGTTCCAGGCCAGCACGGTCCCGCGCAGCAGTCCGTCGTCCGCCGTGGCGTTGAGGTACTGCACGGCCAGCACGGTCAGGCCGACGCCGACGGTGTCGCCGAGTTCGATCATGCGGTACTCGCGGTGCGACTTGAGGACGCCGATCAAATCCTCCCGCTCCGACGGGTCCAGCGCGATGTGGCCACCGTTGGGGATCTTCGTCCAGCTCCCGTCGTCGTTGGGGGTGCCGACCTCGATGATCGACTTGCCCGAACCGGACTGGTCAACCCGACCGATCAGACCGAAGCCCTTGCGGCGCGTCCCGATGGCGCGCTTCAGCATCTTGATCACGTTTCTCCCTTTCCGTCTTCCGTTCGTCCGCCCCACCACGAGGCGCGTCAGCGCCCGGCGCATGTCCGGGCGCTCCCGTGCTGCGTGGTGAAGATCAGTCTCCGTCGTCGGGGTCGATGCCGTGCGCCTCCAGCTTCGCCCGCAGGCGATTGACTTCCGTGCGCTCGTTGCGCTCACGGCGCTTGGCGTTGTCGTGGGCATAGATGTCCACGACCATCGCCTCGATCTCCGGGTCCCGGTCCGGGTCGTCCAGGTCCGGCGCGTAGGCGATCTCCCGCTGGTAGCCGGGGTTCTCCTCGCCGTACTTGAAGTCCATCATGTCGTCGTAGTCCGGCCGCATGCCCGCTCTCCCTTCCGTCACCACTGGTTCGAGTCGAACCAGTGCAGCGCCCCGCCCGCCGACGTCGGGGCGTAGACCTCCCCCTCGGCCACCCCGTGGTTCATGTACCACTGGTGGTAGTCGTGCTCCGTGGGCTCACTGCTGCCGACGAAGGCGATCTTGTAGCCGTTCTCGTCGGCGTACTCCTCAGCCAGCGTGCGCCAGTCGTCGACCGTCTCGCCCCGGAAGGAGTTGAGCACGGTGATCAGCCGCTCAGGACTGAACTCCACCTCCCCCCGTTCCGTGAGGACCACGAACGCGGCCTCGATCCGCTGGTCGTCCCGCTCGACCTTGTCGTGGTTGATGGCCTGGTCGCAGATCCACTGTGCGAGCGGCCCGTGCTGCTCCCCGGCGTCGATGGAGTCCCAGTCGGCGTACTCCGCCGCTTCCAGGGCCCCGTTCCACTCTTCCCGGCTGTACGTGATGTCCATTCCGTTCTCCCTTCCGTTACCTAATTACACCAGAACGATCCCAGACGGCGCGATCTCGTGAGGAAGTTCCCCAAGACTGCGAAGAAAGTCCTCATACTGCCTGGCGATCACCTCGTCCGGCACCCGCCGGTCCCGCGCGGCGTTCCGCCTCACACACTCGTCCAACGGCGTCTGCATCACGTGCACTTCGACCTGTGCGCCGAAGTCCCGGGCGATCCGGTACAGCTCCTCCCGGTGCACCTGCTGCACGTTGGTGTTGTCCACCACCACGGACCGACCGTCCCGCAGTCCGAGGGCGAGCCGCCTGCGCAGCAGCCGGAACACCTCGCCGTTGCGGCTCTGGTCACTCTCGCTCCCGGTGATCTCCCGCCGAATGCTGTCCGCGTTCAGGATGATCCTTCCCGGGAACCGCCTCCTGACGTACGTGCTCTTGCCGGAACCTGAAGGCCCCAGCATGAGAATCAGCTTGGCCATCTCCCCTCCCTCGTGACACGGACGTGCACGGCCGAAGCCGTGCACGTCCGAACCGCGAAGGTGATCAGCCCTTGAGGAGCGCACCCCCTGGAGGGGTGATCAGCCCTCCAGCTCGTTGGCGTCCTCGAACTCCTCCCACTCCTTGACCAGGGAGGCCCACACCTCCTCGGCGGCGTTGCCGTCGCCGTACCACTCCGCCGACACGAAACCCTGCGAATCGGTGTGCAGCATGGCGGCGGGCTGCTCCGACTTGCGGGGCGAGTCGGAGTCCGTGACGTTCCGGAAGATCGCCGACCAGCGGTGCCAGTCGACCGCGTCCCCGTGATCCTCGGACTGGCTGCTGCCCAGTGACCACTGGTGCAGCTTGAAGGCGGCGACGCTGTCGAACTTCGGCTTCAGGTAGCCACTGTCGTCAACGTAGTCGCCCCAGTTGGCCGACTCGAAGTCAGCTTCCGTGATGACGTTCATGTCCGTCTCGATCTTTCGTTCCTCACGCATCCCGCTTCTCCTTTTCCGTACTGCTGTCGATAGTGCGTCTGGCGGACCGTATGGTCAGGCGTTGCTCTCAGCGTGCAGCCGTGCACGCTCCCGGCCCTCGTTCTCCCAGTACTCCATGTCCCCCTTGCGCTGCTGCGAACCTTCCATGTAGGCCGCCTGCACCCGCATCAGGTACGCCGTGTCGTTGTCCGGGATCAGCTTCCCGGTCGCCGCCGCCGTACCGAGGGCCCCGCCGATGTAGTAGGCGCACGCCTGGCGCGCTCCGGCCGGGCCGTACCAGACCTGCATCTGGTGCGCGTCGAAGCAGCGGGTGCCGCCGCCCTGGTCGCTGCCGGTCGTCTTCAGCGCGAAGTAGCCGTCCGTGAACGCCTTCACCCGGGCGGCCACCTCCCGCACCGTCGCCTTCGTGAACTTGATCGGCGCAGTCCTGTCCGTCACTTTTCTCCCCTTTCGCTCAGATTCATGGTCATTCGGTAGACCAGAAACCCACTGGAGGGTTCCGGAATCCTCCTGGAAGTTCTCCGGAACCCTCCCGAACGTCTCTGCTCAGCCCGTCACCAGCTCCACGGACTCAATGGTCGTTCCGGACGTCTTACTACGAACCTCCTCCCCGTCCATCAGGTAGCGCTCCTCCGCGTCCTCCGGAGAGGTGGCCTTGAGCCTGAACGTGATGATCTCCGTGCGGGAGATCGTGACCTCGTAGTCCTGCTCCATCTCACTGCTCCTTTTCTGTCACGATTTGCGGTAATTCGTGGTCATTCGGCAAGCCAAGAGCGCACTGGAACCCCCGAGCGCCCCTGCTCAGTCGCCGATGGAGTAGTAGTTCTCCCGGTCACACGAACTGCACACGGTCCGGTCCCCCCACGCCTCCTGGCGCGTGGTGACGACCCCGACCGGGTCCCCCTTGTCCCCGACCGTCCCGTCCGGGTGCGGCCAGCACGCAGCGCAGCGGCGGATGGGGTTCGGGCTGTCGACCGGGAACCCCTCGGTCACCTCCGGGTCCTTGCCGTAGTACCGGCGGCACGGCTCCCCGATGTGCTCATACCGGCGCACGGGCATGCCGTATCGAGCGTCCGGCTTGATCTCCCTGATCTCCGCCTGGCATTCCACCCCCCGCTCCTTCGCGTTGCAGCGGAGCTGCTGAATGATCGTCAAGTTGTTCCTGCTCACGCCTTCTCCCTTTCCGTCCCGATTCAGGGTGATTCGCGCAACCTGATGCGCACTGGAAGGTTCCGAATCCGGAGTGGAATCCTCCGAACCGGCCCGAAACCCTCCCGAACGCCGCAGGTCAGGTGTTGCCCCGCTGGATCACGTCACTGGCCTGACGCCGGTTGTGCCGACGGGACGCCGCCTTGCGTTCATCGATCGGCACCTTGACGTCATCGATCTTGCTCTTGTCCAGCTCCCGCAGCCGCTCACCCCCCGGCACCCGGAAGCGCTCCCCCTTGGGCGCCTCCTCGACCCACACCGGCTCTCCGAATTCCTCTCCGGAGAACAGACGCCCGACCGCCCAGGCGTGCGCCTCCCGGCCGTCCAGCCCCTCCTTGTACGGGTAGGGGAACGTTGCCGTTGCCCCGTCCTCCGCCGTGACCTTGATCCGGTCGCCTTCCGTGTCCGTGGCGTCCAGCTTGCGCGTCGTGACGATCATCCGTTCTCCTCCTTCGTTGCTTTGTTGTAGCGTCGCCAGAACTCGGCGAGCGCTTTCTCCGTCCCGATCTCCGGCCCGAGCGCAATCTCCCCGCCCACCGTGACTCGGGACCAGGTTTCGCCGTTACACTCGGCTTCCTCGTATCGGGTACTACTCCACGGGTGACTCTGCATGCACACCCACGTCAGGTAGCGGTTCCGTGCGTCGTCCTCTGCCTGCGAACGGAACGGCCGTTCATCATTGAGCCACCCGTCGCCCTCCCGGAGCCGGTAACCGTGCTCCGTCTCGATGATCTCGGCAACTTCCCGGCCGTTCACGATCACCGGCCATTCGGAATGCCAGACCGGCACTCCGAACCGGGGCGCCCGATTCTCTCCGATCTCGAATGCGATCACTTGCCACCCTCCGGGATCTCCTTGTGCATGACGACCCACCCGGCAGGCTCCCGCTCCCGGCCGTTGTCCTCGCAGTGCTCGCAACGATCGTCCAGGGTGCACCCCTTGACACCTTCCGGACAGTCCAGACTGTCCACATCCACCGCGCACGCCACCCAGTAGCCGGGGGTGGACAGAATGTGCTCCGCGAGGCGCCCGCCGATGAACTCCGAGACGTGCATGATCACATCGTCCGCCTTGGTCCCCTGCTGCCCGGACCAGCCACCCTCCGGCTCCCACCCCTCACTCCGGAGAGAGTCGACCATCGCCGTCTCGTGCTCGGCAAGAATCTGACCGTCGCCGTCCGTGTCGACATTGACCTCCGGCGCATAGACCCCGAGCCCCTTGTCCGACACCGTGCCGTCCTCGTGCACCAGGATCACGTGGTCCGGCTGCATGAGCGAGTCAAGGGTGTCGCTCTTTGAGCGCGACCCCTCCTTGATCCAGTGCCCCCCCAGATTGCGCAGTCCGTTGTCCCACGCCGATTCGTAACGCTGCCCCATGTCCCTTCCCCTTTCCGTCCGCACCGTGCGGGCACTGGAAGGTACGGCCGGAGCCGCACCCTCCCGAACTCACACGCCCCGGTCAGATCCACCCGCCCGGCTCAGCACCGAGCCGGAGAGCTTCGATCGAAACGCCGTCCTGATGCCCGACGAACAGGACGTCGGCGTGCTCGTCGAGCACCTGATCACAGGGGTCTCCCTCGTCGCCGCCCCGCCGCACGACCACCGTCAGGGTGACGTACTCGCTGCCCTCCGCGCCCGTCCCGCTTCCGCCCGTCCGGCAGTGGCAGTGACCCTCACCGGGGTGTCCGCTGCTCTGCATAGATTCCTCCCTTTCCGTCTTGCGTCTTTCTGGCATGACACGCCCCGGTCAGGCCCTATCCGTCTTCGCCGTACCGTTCCGCCGCACCCTCACCCGCCGCACTCCAGGTAATCAAGGCGACGTCGTACATGCTGCTGGGAGTGACGATCGTGGCACTCCCGTCGACCTCGATCCAGCTCACGCCCGCTCCCCGCTTCCCACGATCTCGATGCGGGCGTTCAGCACGCTCGGGTAGAACTCCCCGCCGGGGCGCCGGTCCGTCACAATCTTCCCGGACTTCCCCGGTTCCGGCAGGCAGGAGACGTACAGGAACACGATCGGATCTCCTCGGAAGTCCACGACCTCCGTCCCTGGGATGATCTCCCGGCCAGTCTCTCTGTGGATCAGCTTGGCTTGATCTTGGGTGTACTTCGGCATGCTTCCCTCCCCCTTTCCGTCAGCCCTTGACTCGACGCATGGTGATCACGTCCATGCCGTCCCCACCCCTGCCTCGCCAGTGCGCGCCATCCGGCGTCACGGCTTCGACCGTGCGCATCCGGTATCGGCCGCCGCTCGGCGTGTACTGCGCCGCCCCCGTGTGCAGGTGTCGAATCTTGGCCAGCTCCCCGCCGGACCACGTGGTGATGACACGCCGTCCCTCATCGACGTACCCGACGAACTCATCTGCCGTTTCGATGCGTCCCCGCTTCCGCTCGTCCCCGCAGGCGTAACACAGCTTCTCGCCCGTCTTGGAATCCACGGCAACCCCCGTCCCAGGGGAGGAGTCCGGCGTCGGTTCGTGCCCGCAGTCCAGAACCTTGAGAGGTGTCGTCACTTACCTTCTCCCTTCCGTCAGCCCTCGTCGTCGTCCACGATCATGTCGTGCAGCTTCATCGCCTCGACCATGTCGCCGAGTCGTACGAACATCCAGCCGTCCCGCACCTCGGCAGCCTTCGGTGCGTAGCCTGAAGTGCGCACGGACTCCGGCACCGGGACCATTTCGTCGTACGGCCCCAGGTTCCCGAACCGTGCTTCGTGCTCTGCGTCCTGCATCTTGGGCAGCAGCTCCACCGCCCAGTCCATGTATGCCATCGGCAGGGGCGGAAAGAAGTTGCCCCGGAAGTGCATGGTTAGTGCCGTGCGTACGTCGATCTCCATGCTCCGCCTCCCTTTCATTTGGACCGTCCGGCCCACGGAGCCGCACGGAGTCACCCCCGTGCCGCCCCGAAGATCGTCGCTCCGTCACCGCTCCCGCAGGGTGCAGCCGTGCACGTAGTAGAAGCGCGTCCCGAGAACCGTGACCACCTGACCCTCGTCGGTGGTCACGTCCTCCCCCAGCTCCGCAAGCCGGTCAAGGACCCGCTCCAACTCCTCGTACAGCCCCCGGACCTCCAGCCGCTCCGGGTCGGCCGCCAACTTGTTGCGCTCCTCCTGAAGTCGCGCAATCTGTGCGTCGACCTCACTCAGCCTGTCACTGCTCACGGACACCCCTCCGTCCCGTCCTACATCCACACCGGGACAACGCGGAAGCGCCTCCCGTTCTCCTTCGTGACGTGATACTTCGAGCAGAAAGCCCTGATCGCCGCCCAGTCGTCCCGGCCGCCCTGCCCCGCCGTACCCTTCAGGAGAGAAAGCACGTCCCTACACAGCGGGGTACGGAAGTACGGCGCCTCCCACAAATCCCGGGTGATCAGTCGAACCACGTCGTCCGCCTCCCGCTCCCGGCTCCGCGCCACCTCGCAGAACGACCCGGGGATGACGTAGTGGCGGCCGATACAGATACGGTCCCGGGACTCCAGGCGCTTATGCAGTTCACCCCGGGCCTCCCCGAGTGCGTCACTCAGCCGGGTGAAGTGCTCCCACATCGGACTCGGCGGATCCCCGTCGGGCGAATTGAACAGGTCGGTCGCCCCCGTCCGGGCCATGCGCCACAGCGGCAGCTCCCCGTCTTCCAGCGGATACAGGTATGTATGCTTCACCGATCACCCTCCCGTTCGTCCAGCATTTCCTGACCCAGCTCGACAAGCCACTGCCCCAACTTGACCGCGTCCTCCGGAGGCAACTGAAGATCACCGTCAGTCTTGCGCGTCACCTTGTCCGTCATGAGTAAGGAGATATCCCCGCCGCAGCGGGCAAGCCATAGCTCCCGCCCATCCCGGGACTCCGGGCAGCTCACCCGTACCCCCTCAGTACCCGACCGCGAGGAAGACCTGGGCGCGCTCCTCTGGCGTCCAGTCGCCGCGCAGGTAGATGCTGTACTCCGTCTCGTACTCCTCGTGCGGGTGCGATTCGTGGCCGGTCAGCCAGTCACCCTCGGCCGCCTTGCCATCCTGGATCGACGACGACCGATACAGCGCCGGAAAGTTGTGGCCCCCCAGGTACTCCGTCGCCCACTGCACGGGCGTCCCGTACAGTTCCGCGTCATCCCCGTCGTACGCGTACTCGCCCGTACCGTGGCTCCGGATCTCCCGGACGTCCCCGTCCAGGTGGCGGCACTGTCCATCGCACTCGTGATCCGCCTCGTTCTTGTACTCGCACTCTTCCGCGTACTGCGAGACGTCCCGCTTGTAGACCTCGATGGTGTAGTTCATGATCCCCTTTCCCCTTTCCGTTCCGGACCCTCCGGATCACCGGGCGGGCACGGAAGTGATCCCGTGCCCCCCGGAAACCCGCCGCTCCGTCAGTCCTGGCCCGCGCGCAGCGCCATCAGCTTCGCCTGATCGTCCCCGCAGGCGTGCACGTCCAGCTCACTGACCCCGACGTACTTCGCGAGGATGATGCACGCCCGCAGGTACTCCGCCGAGACGTCCGCCATCGGCCGACCGCCCGCCGTGGTGTCCTCCGGCCCGTACCCCCGGCTCCGGGCGAACTCCGCCGCGCCGTAGGCGCTCATCACCCCGGCGATCAAGCCGACTTCGAAACGGTCCCGCTCCCGGTCGGCTTGACGCCTCTCGACCATGCCCCAGGCCGCCAGGGTTTCGGCATAGTGCTTCGCGGCCTCCCGGGCCACGTAGCGCATCGGATTCCCCAAGGGCAGTCGCTCCCGCAGGTCATCCCGTGCTTCCGCCATGGTCTGCGCCGTGACCTTCAGCCACTGACCGAACCCGTCGGCCTCCCGCCCCCCGAGGGGGTTACGCTCCCGTCCCGGCGTCTCCGTGAACAGTGCCATATCCGCTTCCTCTCCCCTTCCGTCCGCTACTTCTCGATGTCCGGCAGGCTCAGCACGGGCCACGGCCGGTCCTCCGGAACCGTGCGGCCCTCCGTGCTGTAACACGTGGCCACCCACTCGCGGACCTCCCGCATCCGTTCGGCGTCGATCCGCCATGACCCACTCGTCCCCCACAGAACGAGTCCCGCACGGTCGGACCCGGCCATGAATGTTGAGGCATGGTAGTCCGTGACGAACTGCCCGAGCACCGTGAACGGGGTCCCCGTGTCCGGGTGTTGGTCTTCCATCGGGTGCCGCAGGTCGAACCACAGCACGCGGCCCATCTTGTCCCCGTAGCGGTCCTCCGCATCCGTGTCGAGCACCACCAGGAACGGCGCTCCCGTCACCCCGACCGTCGTCCGCATGTGCAGCATCCCGCGTCTCCCCTCCGTCACTCGTTGAAGCCGCATTCCCGCCGGAACGTGACCGCGTTGAACGCCTTATTGCGCTCCATGAACAGCCGGGCGAACCGATTGGCCACACCTTGAAGCGCTTCCATCGCCGGGCCCTCCCACATGCCGTCCATCGGTTCATCGCAGATGATCAACCGGTGTTCGTCCAGTTGCGCGCGGATCTCCCGGGCGACGTCCTCCGGCGTCAGTCCGCCCATGATCAGATCCCGTTGCTCTCGCGCTTGCGCCCCGTGTTCACGAGACTGATCCCCCGGCGGCAGTCCGGGCACGTGACCGACGCGAGAGCCGTCCCCGACTCCCACACGGCCAGGTCCGAATCGGGTGCGTCACCGCAGTACGCGCGGGGCAGCCGGTCCGGCACCGGATTGAGCAGCGCGTGACGCCGACCGTTCCGGTCCTGCCCGTACGACTGAGTGCGGAACGCGGCCACCCGCACGGTCAACGTCCCGTCCGTGGGGTTCGGGAAGTGCCGCTTACCGTCCGTGTCGTACCAGAACGGTTCCGGCTTCTCGACCAGTCCCGCCGCGCTGAGCGTGTCCGCCACGACGCACCCGCCCGCCGTCACCAGAAGGTCACCCCGATTGACGTCGTCATAGTGCTTCTGCACGGTGTGCATGATCATTCGTTCCTCTCCCATCCGGTAATGCACTGGAGCGCTCCGGCCCCCTTCCCGGAGCGCTCCCGAACGTCACCGGATCAGGCCGCCGGGGCCTCCCGGTAGTCCGTCAGCGCCGCCCGGATCCGGTTCTGACACCCGGACGTGGACGCGCTGTACTTCACGGCGGGCACAACCCACCCGCCGTCCCGGCTGTCGACCCAGGCGACCGGCGTGCCGTAGTGGTAGACGACGTGCGAGGCGTGCGAAACATCCGTCCGCCACTCCTCCGGGAGCTGGTTTGGCTCCCCCGTGGGGGACGCCCCCAGGGAAGCCGCGCCGCGCGGCAGCCTCCCGAACTCGCCACGCCCCGCCGTGATCACGCGCTGCAATTCCTGCCAGGTCGCCGTACCGATGGCCATCATGTCCCGTTCTCCTTTTCCGATGCTGCCGTTGCCCTGTCCGCCCGAACTGCGCCGCCCGGTCAGTTCTCCTGATGGAATGCGTCGAACCACGGTCCCGCGCGGCGCGTCCGCCGCTTGCCCGCCTCGCCCGTGCACGTGCTGGATGACGTCTCCGGGTCCTGGCAGTGTTCCTGGGCGAGGGCCAGCGTCAGGCCCGTTTTGATCACGAACTTGCGCCCCGAGTCCTGGAAGTGCCGAACGATCTTGTACGTCGTCCCGTCGGTCATGTCCCGTTCCCCTTTTCCGAATGCGCGTTACCGCAGTGCAGATTCTAGCGACAGATAATGTCGGCCTAGGCCAACCCTTGTCATCGTCACCCGTTCGTTACTTCAGGTCGTCCAGCATGGACGCGCACCACTCCACAGATGCACTCCGCTCCGACTCCCCGATGTAGGTGCTCCCGTCGAAAGCCAGGGCTTCCACCGTCGGGGCGGGATCGTAGGCGAGTCGCCCGCCCGTCTTCAGGCTGACACCCTTCCCGTTCGGTAAGGTCACCCGTGCCGCATCCCCGCTCCCCCTTCCGCCCGTGCTCCCCTGTCGGGAACCCACGGGAAACGCCCCGCAACGCGGGACGCCCCCGAAGGTCACCGCTCAGACTTCCGCCTGTACCACTTCCAGGCAATCCAGGCACCGCACGTCCGCGATCACGACCGTGCACCGGTCGTCCTCCCGCAGCGTGGCCGAACACGCCGGTCGGCTCTCCCCGTAGTGGACCGCCGACCACTCCCGGACCGGCATCGTGCTGCGCTGATCCCGGGGGTCGATCTCCGGGAGGTCCCGCAGCACCGTGGCCGCCTCCCGTGCGACGTCCAGGGTCGCCGACGGGTGTCCGCCGTTCACGACCGGCGTGGAAAAGTCACTACGCCACGGGGTCCCCTCGTAGCGCTGACCACTCACCGGGACCGTCTCCCGGATCACGATCATGTCGACGCCGTCCTTCTCCACACGCCACAGCAGCGATAGCCCCCGTCGGTTCGGGAACCACACCCGGGCCACCTGGTCGCCCTCCCCGGGACCGGCGAACGGCCCTTCGACCGTGACACCGAACTCCAGCGACAGGTGACCCGCCATCTGCATCGCGTCCATTCCCTTTTCCCCTCTCCGTCATTTGCGTCCGTGCCGGGCGGCACTCCCGGGCCGCCGGTCTTGCGACCGGCTGCCCTAGGGCGTCTCCCGAACCGTCATCCATTGAGCATGAACAGTGGCTGATTGCGCCTTTCGTACTGCCATGACGTCATGTGACGCCGGATCCGGCCGTGATCGGAGGCGGACTCCTCCGCTGCTTGCCACCACACCGCCCGGCGCGGCAGCATCACGCGCACGTCCTCCGGATCCGGGCCCGCCGGGGCAATGCACACGAACACGTCGTGAACCGTGTTCACCTCGTTGCAGTACCCACCCCGGTAGACCATTCCGCGTACCCGGGGCCCGATCCCGTCCGTCACGCGCGACAGGTCGATCCCGTTCGCCACGGCGTCCACAAGCGGCACCCACCGGTATCCGGCGTACGCCGGGTGCTCCGCACCCGGCGTCGGAACTGCCCGGAGGCTCACAACCTCGAACATCCGTCCCATCCCGTTTCCCCTTTCCGTCATTGTGTCTGACAAGTTGGCGTCAGCGCCCCGGAGTTGACCCCGGGGCGCTCCCGTCAGCCGGTCAGCTCCCGTTCTGCTCCATGCGCGGCTTGTGGCCGGTCCCCGTGACCAGTCGCCACCCGCGCGACCTCTCCTCGGCAACGATGGTCTGACCCTTTTCGGTCAGCCGCAGATCCGCGAACTCGGCACCTTCGAGCACACCCAGGTCCAGCAACTTGAACACGGTGTCAGTGCGCGGGTTTGACTTGGTTCCGTGCCCCCGCTCCATGGATGCGATCACCGACGGATTGAATCCGCCACCCAGCGAGTAACTGACGTGCGCGTGCGGACTGTCCACCAGGAACAGCACGAGACGTCCCGCAGCCGAGAGCTTCGCCATGTCCGTTTCTCCCTTTCCTCGTAACCCCTGTCGCGACTGACAGGCTGGAACGCCCCGGCTCACCCCCGGGGCGCTCCCGTCCGCCAGTCGTGGACTACTTGACCCGGTAACCCATCAGTCGGCAGTCGACGAACGCGACCACGCGCGTCACCTTCAGGACGCTGCCGTGATTGCGGAACGAGTCGTAGGCCACGTCGTAGAACGACTCCCGCACGGCCGTCCGCAACCCCGTCCGCTTGGCCATCTTGCACACGGCCCGGCGCTCCCGCCGGTCGGTGTGCAGCCACAGCGCCACGCCGTCCCGCACGGTCCCGTTCTTCAGGCACTTACGGTCGTAGGCAGGCTGACCCCGGAACCCCGTCTCGCAGACGGACCGGGCGGCCGGACGCCTCCCGTCGGCCGGGGCCGCGTCCGCGCCCCCCGGGGACAGTAGGATGAGCAGTCCCGCGAGGATACCCGCGAAAGCATTCCGCATCGTCGTCATTTTGGTCCCTTCCCTTTCCGGATGATGCCGGGCGGCATCCCAGGGCGACCGGACCCTCCGGCCCGGTCACCCCGGCACGCATCCCGACTAGGCGCAGACACCCCGCGCACCCGCGCGCCGAACCTTCACCACGTAAGGCGGGCGGGCCCGGTGCCGGACCGGGGCCCCGTTCGTCCCTGCTCCCGTCGCCCGGACCATTTCCCCGGCCCGGCACGCCCGCAGCATCCCGAACCACGTCGCATCCGACCCGCGCGCGGCAGTCCCGTCGCACAGGACCGCGTACGCCCCGGCCGCCCCCGGGGCGATTCCCCGGGCCACGCGCGTCCGTGCATACCGGATTCCCTGGATCATGTGCGTTCCTTTCCCTTTCCGAATGGCACCGGGCAACACCCCCGGACGGCCGGTCTCCCGGCCGCCCTAGGCTGACTCCCCGATGTCAGAGTGCGTCGACTTCCTTCCGGAGTTCCGCGAGCGACGCGGAGTCCGCACGGCCCACGCACGTTTCGAAGTCCAGCATCATGCGCGCCGCAACCCCGAACGGCGCCCGCAGCAAGGTGGCCACCCGGAGCGGCTTGCCCTCCCACAGCTCCGGGATGCGAATGGCGTAGTGGTAGACGCGCCCGTCGCTGAGTTCCGCCACGCCGATACGGGATACGACGTCCACCCCTTCACGCATCCGGACCGACGCGGACCGCGCCGGAATCCAGCCGGTCACGTACTCACCCCGGCAGTACGCGTATCCGTTCGCCCCGTGCGGCGCCCTTTCGTCCCAGAAACCGTCCTGCATGATCCTTTTCCCCTTTCCGTTCCCGCTCGATTGTGACCTAGGCCAGAGGTTACCGCACCCCGTAGAACCCGAGAAACACCCCGTTGCCCACGGCCAGGCGCAGCCACGCCTGCACCACGGCCGCCCGCCCCGACTCGCTCGCGCGGAGTTCCGTGCGTCCGTCCCGGTACCGGATCATGGACACGCTCCCGGAGAACAGACCCGGTCGCACCGTGACGCGGTCGACCCTCCCGCTCATCCGGATCACGGACGCGTCCGTGATCTTCTGGACCGGCTGCCCGCCGATCGTGCGGAGCGGACCCGCGCCCGCGCCCGCGTCGGACTCGGCCGAGGCCGCACCGCCCGTTGCCTTGATCAGGGAAACCGCCACTTTTCCTCACCCTTTCCGATCCCTTTTCTCGTCCCGCACTCCCGGACGATTCGGCCCGGACCCCGGTCACCCGGAGCCGGACCGGACCGCACGGCCGTGACTACCGACGCCCCGGAACTACGGCGCTCCCGTCCTCGAAGAAATGCACCCCGTACGGATTCGCGTTGACCGTCTCCAGTGCGATTCCGCATTCCGCCGGACCCCGGCCGCACTCACTCTGCACGTGCCAGGAAAGGTAGGCGCCCTCGATGATCAGTTCACGCGCCGCGTCCGCGTCCGCGTCGCCCGCACCCGCCGGGACCCCCGTGACCGTGACCGGCACCGGGTCCGCCGGACGCTCGAACACACTCGGCGACAGAACCATGAGTGCCAGCATCCAGCCGACCACCACCAGCGACGCGGCCACACATGCGGCGGACACCCACACCGTGACCGTGCGTACCCGACTCCCGCTACCCCGGGGCGCAGTCGCCCACGACTCACGCCCGTCCGCCCGCATGTCCTGAATCGCCGCCATGCTTTCCGCCTTTCGGATGACTTCCCCTACGGCCGACCGGAATTCCGGGGCGCCAATCTCGCCCAGCGCCAACCGGCCGTGCGTCAGAACGAATTCCCGCCGGAAGTTCTCCCGATTGAGCGGACCGCTCACCCGGGCGAGAACCTTTTCCAGTCGCGCCCGCTCGATACGGGCGACGCTTTCCGCACTCACGCTTTCTCCCTTCCGACGGGGTGCCGGAATTCCTCCCGGCACCCCGGACCGATCCGTGACCTACGCGTCCATCCCGTACGCAATGACCCCGTCGGGGCGACGCTTGGCCACCAGCCACGCGAAGTCGCGACGCCCGGCGGGACGGAACTGGCCCACGGTCCACCACTCGCCCACGCTGCCCTCCGGGACGACGCCGTGCGCGTGGTCCCGCAGGGCAGCCGGTACCGCGTCAGCCGGGACGATGCGGATCAGGGCACCCGCAATGAACGTCGGGGCGTAGTCCAGACGGACATTCGCGGCACGGGCCGGAGCAGTGGCAATGGTGGTCATGGTCATGTCTCTTTTCCTTTCCGAAAGGAACCCTGGCCGTTCCGGGGTCCCGCATGGCATATCGGCGTGCGCGAATGGCGCCCGGCCTCACGGGCGCCATTCGTCGTGACGCGGGTCCCGGAGGACCCCTACTTGACCGGGGCGACCTTGCCCACGCGCGTCGCACCGCGCGGGGTCAGCTTGGGAGCAACCGCCGGACGGGTCCCGCCGTGCGCAACCTTCCCGGACACCGTCCCCTCAGCGAACGATCCGACAGATGCAGCCTTACGGAGTTCCCGCCGGACCGCGCCCGGAATGATCCGACCGGCCTCGATGTCTTCCGCACGCTGCGCCGCACGCTCCGCGTCACGCTTCTCCCAATAGGCACGCAGCGCGCGCGAGTGCTTGCGACGCTGAGTCTTGTTCATGCCCTTGTGGGCAATCTCCGGAAGTTCTTCGCACACCGGGCACGGGGTGCCGGAAACCTCCGGGTCAACCCCGGGACGGACCGTCGCGGGCAGCACCATGGTCCCCGCCTTGCCTACCCAACCCCCCGGACGGACGGGCGCCATGTTCTGCGAACCCGTGTTCGCGCAACCGTCAACGGTGCCATGGTCCCGCTGCCCCTTGCCCGCGTCCGCACCGGACCCGCGCGGAGTCACCTTGCGTTCGCTACGGCCGTCGGCGCCCGCGCGACGAAAACTGTCTTCCGTCAGCGCGTCCGTGATCGGAAGGTAGTGACGCGGGTACAGCCACACCTTGACCAGCTTGCCGTTCTTCTTGCGCATCGTGCTGACCAGGTCGACGGACCGCTTGCAGCCAACGCAAGTCTTGCGCCCGCCGGTCGAGTTGCGCACGACTCGCCCGGTGCGGTCGCACACCGTTTCGTCGGCGCGCCGCTTGGTGGCATCGGCAGTGTCCCCCGGGACGCTCCCGTGTTCCGCAATGTCAATGGAGCGGGAGACCAGCCGCTTGCCCGCCGGGACCACGGGAGAGGGCACGCCGTAGACGTTGTGCGTGCCAATCTTGCTGGGGGCGTCGCCGCAAGTCTGACGCTTGTCGGCGCCCTCCGACTCCCGCTCATCCTGAAGCGGAATGTACGTCGCGCACGCCGGGCACTTGCCGTGCGTCCGCTCCATGTTCAGGATCGCCACGGCGCCCTTGAACTCACACTTCAGAACTTCCGGCGCACGCGCGCCGCTACCGGCCGTCCAGTCGACTCGCACGCGCTTAGGGTCAGGCAGCGACGCAATTTCGGACGGAACGGCATTCCCGTCGGCGTAGTACGCGTCAAGCGCATCCCGCATTTCGTCGACCGACTTGCCGAGCGTCGCCACGAACAAGTCTTCCTGCACTGCCACGGGCGCGGCCGGAGCGTCCACAGCGGGCGCGGGCGCGGCCGGTGCCGACTCCCGAACGGCCGGGGCGGCCGGGGCGGCCGGGGCGTTGTGCCGACGAATGCGCCCCTCCCGATTCACCGCAATCACACGCTCGCACGCCGGGCACGGCGCGGAGGTCTTCCCGTTGTAGTCGTCCGGCACGCTCACGCTGTGGTCATCCCGCAGCACGTGCGAGCCGGGCGCCGGGGTCGCGCCGTAGCCGTCACACGCGCCCGTCTGACGCTTGACCTTCTCCTGCTCAATGAGCACAGCGCGCGACTCAGCTTCCGGTGCGGCATCCTGCACGACCGGGACGGCGTCCGTCCCGTCCTTCGGTTCGGCGTAGCGGTCCGCCATGGCAGCGCGCGCCGCTTCAATGTCGTTCGTACCGCCGGTCGACTCAACCCACTTCGCGCAACGCGCACACGTGCGGTCACCAAGGAACTTTTCCTTCAGCCGCTCGCAGTCGACGGACCGGCCGCACGCCGTTTCGATCTTCCCGCCCGTCGCGAGCGGGTCACCCAGCATCTCCGCCGGGACGAGAATCGCGTGACCCGCGCCATTCTCGTATCCGAACATGCGGACAAGTCCGTCCGCCGAAACCGAAACGAAAGTCTCGCTCATTGTCTTCCCCTTCCGCGCGTCACGCCTTTGCGTGACTGCCAGTCCGGAACCTTTGCCTACTTTTCCGTGACGTACCGAACGTCAGAACCGAAAGCGTTCCCGCGCACCAATGCGACGGTTTCCGCGTAGCTCCCGACGCTCGGGCGCCGGAACACTCGCCCGGCGCCAGTGCGGTATTCGACCGCGCCGGAATCACTCACCGTGACCCGCGCACCGTCCCGCAACTTCAGAACCAACGCCATGCTTCGCCCTTTCCGAATCCCCGTGATGGGGGCCCGAATGGCGTACCGAACAGCTCGCCAATCAGACTCGCATCACGCGAGATATGCCCGGGGCGGACCGTGCGACTGCCAGTCCGCGCGGTCCCCAACATCAGGACCGACTGTCCGCGCGTCGCTACCTGCGTCCGCCCCGGGGTCATGCAAAGAGTCGGGCCGCTATCGCGTAACCCGACTGTCACCGGCGGGGGGTCTCACTCCCCCGTGATCCGGCCGAACCGTTGTGCAGTCATCGCCCTTGAGTACGCCCACCCAAGAGAGACTGCAATTTCACGTGTCGTTCCCACACGTGGCGATTGGAATACCGGCAAGGGGCAATTCGATTTCGTCGCGCTCACACAGTGGCCACGGTTCAACTCACCAAAGCGTTTCCCTAACGTCACCTAGGTTCTTCCGGGTCTACAGCGTGTCTTAATCCACGCTCCGCGTTCACCTAGCTGGAGAGGCTGACTACTCCGCTTCAGGTCACCGGGCAGTGTGAGGGTGTCCGCTCATCTGAACGCAACTCCGCACTACCGGTCCCACCTGTTTCCGGCCGGTGGTTTTCGGTCGCATACGCAACCCCCTTTGCCGCTTGCGCCCTTCCCGCGTCTCCCGACGTGCCCGGGGGGCTCGATTGTGCGACTTACCGGGACCCCCCGCGTCCGGCTGATACAACCAGCCGCTTTCGCGGTGAGGCTCGCGGTGCGCGGTCCGTCCGACTCCCGGTGTGACCCGGTGCGGTCGTCCCGCACGTTGCGAGGAACCCGTGCGCATCCCGCCGCTGTGCGAAGTGCGAGCGGGTTAGGACCGCTTGCACCCCTGGCGGGACGACATAAACCTCTCATGGATGGCGAACATTGGGGTTGCGAATCATGGAGCAAAAATGCTGGCCGTGTGCAATCATCGCAGGTCAGAGCGTTGGTTGAATCCCGTACCGTTCGTCACGACGCGCCGCTCAGCAGGTCGCGTTACGTCGCTGACCTGCGAAAACAATGAACTTGGTAACGAACAGATAACGACCCTCCATAACTCTGGCACCTGCGACGATGCGACAAAGACGCAGGTCAGAGGGGTGCGGGAATCGCGAGAGCGCGACACGAAACGGACATATGCGTACGAACGAGTGAGGAGATTTGCATCTGCGGGGGGTGCGGCAAAGTCTGTTCCCGCTACACATAACGACTGGTATGTGATGCAAGTCACACGACATACCGGGGTCCCATAGGTCAAAACGGACACATGCCGGACGGGTTCCGGGCGAGAGAAAGGGAGCGCGAGAGTGCCGGAAAACTGCCCTTTGACCAGCGACAACGCTTCGCTTCTACACGTATGTCCGGTTTGGTAGGTCTGTCTCTCATGTGGTGGTGTGTCAGCAGAAGTGGAACAACCCCCCTTAGTCCGGTAAGGGATTACTCGGGGCGTTATTTCTCTCGCTCGAAACACGTACCGGACGTCAGAAACATGCAGGTCACAGCGTTTTCCGCATCGTGGAAAGCAGGCGAATTGTGGGTCTGACCTGCGGAAACGTGATTGAGCGCGTGATCGGCGCGCATTCGTTGTGAGACTGACTGTCAGCAACTCCCGGATTGCAAAGAGTGCAGGTCAGGCGGGGTGCGGGCATATGCCGGAATGGCGTGATCATGTGTGTGACCTGCGGTGATGTGTGCCCTACGCGCGCGCGTGCGCTCCCTGTCTCCCACACCGCTGGATACCCCGGGGGAGTATGTGAAAGATCTTGAGAGGGGAGGGGTTTGAACGGGGAGAGGGTTGGGCAGGCTTGGGGGTTTGCCTGAAAGCGGGGTGCGCGGGTCCGGCCAGCAACGTGACGAGACGATACGAACCGACTCGCAATGTGACGTGCGCATGTCACTCGGAATGGTGACGCGAACACGACACACGCACTCGACTGGACTGCCCAGGGTCATTCGCGATTCGCGAGTCTCGCCATTCTCGAAACACGCAACGCATTCACGCATCACACGCAACGCCATTCGAGCACTCGGCACAGCGAACACGGGAAAGGCGCACCACTCGAATGCGGGAAAGCAGGAACACGGGGCGCAGCAATAGCGGGCAGAACGAACGCAGGTGAACGCACGCGTGCGAGGAACGGCGAACACTCGATACGCCATTTGCTCAAGTCTCGAATGTCTCGAATGCATTCGCATCACACCACACATGCCAATGAGAGAAAGACAGGAAGGATGAGAGGAAAGGCGAGAGAAAGAAAGCACGAGGAAACGAGAGAACACGGAACGCGAATACGCATCACGTCAATCCGCACGAATGCCACACGGAAAGGCACGCCACAACACAAGCCAATGAGACAACGAGAAAAGGAAACAACCCACACGAAAAGAGAAAGGGAATACCCCGGCAACTCGAAAGCAATAGAGGAATGAGCACAACGCATACACATCACGACAATGACACAACGAACAGCACGCAATGCACACGACGAAATGGAAAGGAACACAGCACGAAAGTCACGAGGAATGCCAGGGAGAAAATCGAGGCGAAAGGAAAAGCGAAAGACGACCGATACGTG
>Ga0079224_100003730_pt1 | contig 19366 bp, 17 predicted proteins | sample Stecom2015_FD_80414 | JGI IMG/M metagenome (GOLD analysis project Ga0079224, IMG submission 80414) | Agricultural soil microbial communities from Utah to study Nitrogen management - Steer compost 2015 | ecosystem: Environmental > Terrestrial > Soil > Agricultural land | place: USA: Utah... | reverse complement strand
GGATCATCCCGTAGGAGGTCCCGTGATCGCCGCCGACGCCCGCCACCAGGCGACCCTTTTCGAGCCAGGTGCGCGCGGTCTGGAGCACCCACGCGTTCATCTGCTCGCACGCCTCGTTCACGGCTTCGGCCGCGGCCACCAGCGCCGGATCATCGGGGTTCACGCCACCGGCCTCGATGACCTTGGCGGCTTCCACCTTGGCCGCGTCACTCCAGGCACGCACGTCGGTGGGGGACTCGAGCATGTGGATGCCCCGGGCGTAGGGGCGTCCGGTCTCCAGATCGAAGAGGTCCACCTGACGCGACGCCTCGAGGATCGCCGCAGGACCATCGGAGGTGCCGCCACCGTAGGAGGTGGTGGCCTCGAAGGGCACGGGGACCAGGATCACGTGGGCCTGTTCCGCGGTGTGAGGAAGTCCGAAGGCGCCGGAGTCCGGCAGGGACGCGGAGTTGGGATCGAAGTCGAGAGGCATGGCGCGAGAGGTGGGGTTCGGGGTGAGGGAACGGGACGCACCGGAGGCGTCAGGCGGGGAGCCATAGCGGGGCCCGGCCGCGCCCGCTTACCAGCGTAGAACCTGCTTGCCGAGCGCTTCACTCCGCGCCATCCGCTCGAGGGCCTCGGGCAGCGCGTCCATGGGCTGGATGGAGTCGATGACCGGGCTGAGCGCGCCGTTGTCGAAGCTGGGGAGGACGCGGGTCGCGAAGTCCCGGGCGAGGGCGATCTTCTCCTCCAGGGGGCGGGAGCGCAGGACGGTTCCCTGGATGCTCGCCCGGAGGGAGAGAATGCGCTGGAGCGGCAGCTCGGCGCGGGAGCCGGCCAGCAAACCCACCAGCAGGATCCGCCCCTTGGGAGCCAGCGCCTCCAGGGCCTCGCGCAGGTAGGGGCCGCCGACCAGATCCAGCACCACCTCCACCGGACCGCCCAGCGCGCGGACCTCCCGGGCGAAGCTCGGCACCCGCGGTCCGACCGCCAGCGGATGGTGCACCCCGTACCGGGCGAGTCCCGAGAGGCGCTCTTCACTGCGGCTGGTGCCGTAGACGATGGCCCCGGCGGCATGGGCCAACTGCGCCGCCGCCAATCCCACCCCGCTGGTCACGGCGTGAATGAGGACCCGCTCCCCGAGGCGCAGGCCGGCCTGCAGGGTCAGCGCGTCGTAGGCGGTGAGGAACGCTTCGGGGATGGCCGCGGCCTCGCTGAGGTCGGTGTGCGCCGGGACGCGCATCGCCTCGCGGGCATGGGTGACCACCTCCTCGGCGAAAGCGCCTCCGCCCACCAGGCCCATGACCCGGTCACCGACCCGAAACCCCTGGACCCGCTCTCCGAGCTCGATGACCTCGCCGGCGTACTCCAGACCGGGGACGTCGGGGGACACCCCGGGCGGCGAGGGGTAGCGGCCCCTGATCTGCAGCAGGTCCGCGCGATTGAGGGCGCTGGCGTGAACCCGGATGCGCAGCTCTTCGGGGCCGGGCTTCAGTGATGGACGCTTCTCGGGCCGCACGCTCTTCGTCGCCGCGTCGATGCTCCAGACTCTCACTCGACCAAGCCTCCTGACGATGAACGGTGGGCGCCTCGAGGGCCGCACGGGAACCGGTCCAAGGCGAGTCCTGACACGGATCGCCCGGGACGGCCACTCCCCGGGCAAGCAGGCGTCGGCCGGTTGGCGGGCCGCACGAGCGGACGTCAGGGCCGCAACTGCCGCCGCCACCGGACACGGCCAGCCGGGCCTTCGTCCGACGGACAGGATTCGGGCTGGTCGGAGCGCCCCCGAGGCGAATATGGATGGACCATCATGTCCACACCCCGCTGTCCCATCTGCCGCCGTGAGGTCGCTCCCCGCGCAGAGAACGCCGACTTTCCCTTCTGCTCGGAGCGCTGCCGTCTGCTCGATCTGAGCCGCTGGCTGGATGCCTCCTACCGCATCCCGGTGGAGTCGGTGGATGCGGACGAGGATGGCGCCGGGATCCCCGAGCAGCCGCCCGGGTCCGAGGACGATGCGTGAGCGGTTTCTGCGATCTCCACTGCCATCTGCTGCCGGGGGTGGATGACGGGGCCCGGACCCTGGAGGACGCGCTGTCGATGGCGCGAACGTTGGTCGCGCTGGGCTTCGACACCGTGGCGCCAAGCCCTCACGCCCGTCCGCAGTATGCGCCGGTGGAGCAGGTGAATGAGGTCCGCGCGGCGCTCCGGCTGGCGCTGGCGCAGGAGCAGATCCCGCTGCGCCTGGTGCCCAATGCAGAGAACCTGCTCGACGCGGACTTCATGGAGACCCTGGGAACGCCGGCCGCGCGCACCCTGGGGGCAGGGAAGGTGGTCCTGGTGGAGCTGCCCTACACCTCCCCGGTTCCGGTCCTCCCCGAGCTCCTCTTCCGCATCCGGGTGAAGGGGCTCACGCCGCTCATCGCGCATCCCGAGCGCTGTCTCGAGTTCGAGCGTCCCGGCCGGGCCGCCGAGGCGGTGCGCGCCGGCGCCCTGTTGCAGCTCGACATCGGCGCCCTCAACGGCCGCTACGGCCGCACGGCGAAGCGGCTGTCCCACGCGTTCCTGGACGAAGGCCTCTACGCGGTGGCGGCCACCGATCTCCACGGCCCGGTCGGCGCCGGTGAGTGGGTGGGCGCGGCGATCGAAAGCCTCCGCGCACGCGTCGGTGCAGACGGCGTCACGCGGCTGCTGTCGACCCATCCACACCGCCTCGTGGAAGGCCTCTCCCTTGACGCCTGAGCCCGACGCGACGCCATCAACGGAGCCCCTGCTCCCCGTCCGTGCGGCAGGGCGGCTGACGTCCGCGCGGCGGTGGCAGCTGCTCGGAAGCGTCGCGGTCACCGCGCTCTTCACCTGGTGGGCGTTCCGCGACACGGCGTGGTCCGCGCAGTGGCAGAGCCTCAGGAGCGCCGATCACCGCTGGATCTGGCCGTACCTGGGCGTGCTGCTCGCCATCCACCTCTGTCGGACGCTGAGGTGGGGGGCGCTGCTCTCCGGGCTTGAGAAGGTGCCTTTCCGGCCGCTGAACGAGGCGAGCGCCATCGGCTTCATGCTGACGCTGGTCCTGCCCTTCCGATTGGGGGAGTTCGCCCGTCCGCTGCTGATCGCCCATCGCACCTCCATCGGGCGCAGTGCGGCGATGACGACCGTGGTGCTCGAGCGGATCGTCGATGGGCTCCTCGTCGCCACGCTCCTGCGCGTCATGCTCTGGGTGGTGCCGATCGAGAGCCCGCACCTTCCCCTCATCAAGGCGGCCGCGAACCTCATGTTCCTGGGGTTCGGAGGCGGGATGGTCTTCCTGCTCTTCGCCTACTGGCAGCAGGCGCGCGCCATCGCGCTGGTCCGCGCCACCCTGGGGCGGCTCTCGGCGTCGCTGGCCGAGCGGGCCACCGGCATCATCGAGGGGTTCGTGCAGGCACTGCGCTGTCTCCCGGGGCCGCGGCAGACGATGGGCTTCTTCCTGTGGACCGGGGCCTACTGGGGGCTCAACGGTCTGGGGATGGCCCTGCTCGCGCGGGCGTTCGATTGCTCAGGGGTGACCGACGCGTGCGTCCCGCTGACCCTCGGCGTTCCCGAGGCCTTCATCGTGATGTGCGTGGTGGTCGTGGGGATCATGATCCCCGCGGCGCCGGGGATGATGGGGACCTTCCAGTGGGCGGTGAAGCTGGGGCTGGGGCTTTTCCTGCCCGCCACCGTGGTCAACGCCTCGGGCCTGGCCTACGCCAACGTGCTCTGGCTCTCCCAGACGCTGCAGCAGGTGGTGCTGGGCGCGATCATGTTGTGGGTGAGCTCGGTGTCCTTCAGGGACCTGACCGGATAGCTCGCGGTCACGCCGCCCAACGAGTGAGCGGTCTTCAGTCCCAGTTGCGATCGACGAAGCGGTGAATCGCCTCGGCGAGGGAGGCCGGCCCGGAGCGGCGGCGCGTGGCCTGGGGCGCGTTCGCGGCGGCGGTGCGCGCGCGCTCGATGAGCAGGGCGTTCCAGTCGGGGACGTGGCGGGGCGTGGACTCGACGGGGCGGGGAGGCATCACTCAGCCGCCTTTCCGTACTTCGAGAGCAGGTTGTCGACCGCCTCGCGCAGGTACTCGCTCTGGGCGATGCGCGTCTTGCGGGCAAGCTGACGGAGGCGCTCGACCTGGGTCTCGGGGACCAGGACGTGGGTGGAGACGACCTCCGGAGCCGCCTTCTCCTTGATGGGCGCGGGGGACGAAACTTCGCTGGCGACCTCTTGCATGACTCTCCCTTTTCGCGAACCCGAACGGCCGGCAGCACAGGAGCGCTACAGGCCGCTACGGGGTGGTTGCGAGGGATTGTCGGGCGAGGCGGTCGACCGTCAAGAAAGCGGTCCCGTTTCCCGGCGATCGTGTGGTCAGCGGCGGATGGAGTACTTGCCGATCGCGTAGAGCGCGCGGACGCCATCCTTCCAGCCGATCTTCTTCCCTTCCTCGTAGGTGCGCCCGTAGTAGCTGATGGGGACCTCGTAGACCCGAAGCCCGCGACGCGCGATCTTCGCGGTGATCTCCGGCTCGAACCCGAAGCGATCCTCTTCGATGCGGATGTCGTCGAGGACGCCGGCGCGGAAGGCTTTGTAGCAGGTCTCCATGTCCGTGAGGTTCAGGTCGGAGAGCATGTTGGAGGCCATGGTGAGCGCCTTGTTCATCACCGTGTGCCAGAAGTAGAGGACCCTGCGCGGCGTGCCGATGAAGCGGCTGCCGTAGACCACGTCCGCCACGCCATCGCGGATGGGCTGGGTGACGCGGGGGATGTCACGCGGGTCGTACTCGAGGTCCGCGTCCTGCACGATCAGGATGTCCCCGGTGGCTGCCGCGAAGCCGCGGCGCAGCGCCGCACCCTTTCCCGAGTTTCTCGGCTGAAAGAGGATCTGCAGCGCGTTCTCGTTCCGGGGCTCGCCACCCAGGAGGCTGAGCCCCTCCTTCTCGAGGCGCTCGAGGAACTCCCGGCTCCCATCGGTCGAGCAGTCGTCGACGAGGACCAGTTCCTTGGGGAAGTCGACCGCGATCACGCGGCGGAGGAGCTCGGCGAGGGTGGGCAGCTCGTTGTAGACGGGGATGATCAGGCTCGTGCGCATGGCTCCTGGGCGCGTACTCCAACCCGGGACGCCTTTCCACGATCATCGCGCGGTCACGTCTCTCCACCACGCCTCGGCCGTGGGCGCCCGGGACGGCTCCAGGGCCTCTCCGGGACGGGGCGTGAGCAGGGGCAGTTCACGCTCTTCGGCGATTCGCAACAGCACCTCGAGCGGCTCATCCCAGCTGTGAAGCGCGAGGTTGAAGGTGCCCCAGTGGATGGGCATCAGGGGGCCTCCCCCCAGCTCGGCGTGAACGTCGACGGCCTGCTCGGGGCCCAGGTGGATGGCACCCCAGGCCCGATGGAATGCGCCCACCTCGAGCATCACCAGATCGAAGGGGCCCAGGCGCTCGCGCACCTCGGGGAACTCGGGGGCACGTCCGGTGTCACCGCTGAAGAAGACACGGTGGGTGGGACCTTCGAGAACCCAGGAACTCCACAGGGTCACGTTGTCGTCGTGGAGTGCGCGACCGGAGAAGTGCTGCGCCGGCGTGGCATGGAGGCGGATCGGGAGTTCGGAGAGCGCAGCGCTCTGCCACCACTCGAGTTCCACCACCTGCTCCGCGGGAACCCCCCACGCCTCGAGGTGTGCACCGACACCCAACGGAACGTAAAAGGGCAGCCCCTTCGCCGAGAGCGCGCGGACCGTCGCCATGTCCAGGTGGTCGTAGTGGTCGTGCGAGATGATCACCGCGTGCAGCTCCGGCAGCGCGGAGAAGGCCACCGGCGGCGGCTGGAAGCGCGCGGGCCCCACGAGGGTGGAGGGGGAAGCGCGCAGGCTGAACATGGGATCGGTGAGGATCCGCGCCCCATCGATCTCGATGAGCGTCGTCGAGTGCCCCAACCAGGTGACGCGCAGGCCGGACTCCGGTGGCGTGCTCCAGGCCCCGCTCGGGTCCACGACGGGCAGGGGACGCCCGGGCGAGCGCTGAGCGTCGCCGGAGAGGTACTCCCGGAGAAGCGCCCATCCGCCGCCATCCCCGGACATGGTCGACACGTCACGGGTGTTGGTGAAGGCGCCGTCGAAGAAGCGGGGATTGCGCTGCATGCGCTCGAGGCGGGGCCCTTCCGGGGGCGCGCCGAACGAGGTGAGCCACTCGGTCGATGCCGCCAGCAACACCAGGAGGAGCGTCGCGAGGAAGACCACCAGGACGAAGAGGCGGCGGATCAGGAGCGAGGGGGCGCGGCGGCGGACGGGCTTCATGAGCGGGCGAAGGCCTAGCATCGGCCCCGGTCGGGTGCACGGGCTCGCTGGTGCGGGCCACCCGGAACCGAAGCCCCGGACGCGGCCCCCGGGCGGACGCGTGTCGGAATGCGGCGCGCGCGGGCGGACCGATGCGAAGGCCTCAGCCGGGGAGGGCGACCTTGCACGCTCCGGCAAGGCGGCTGCGGCTTCAACCGACGGTCATGCCCACGCCAGCCGGGAGACGCCGTGAAGGGTCAGTGGCGGGTGGCCTCGACCGGAACCTCGCGTTGGTGATCCTTGAGGAAGGACTCCGAGACGGAGCGCTCGGCGTTCTCGTCGGTGGTCTCCGAAGCCTTCCCGGGCTCGGGTCGGTTCGCGGACTGCGCGGTGCGGTAGCCGCGCTCGGTGATGAGCCGGGCGCCACGGCGGGAGAACAGGTAGTTCCACGTCCACTGCAGCAGCACCGCGAAGCGATTGCGGAAGCCGATCAGGGTGAAGACGTGGACGAGCAGCCACCCGAGCCAGGCGAAGTAGCCGCCCTTGCGGAAGCGGCCCAGCTCCATGATGGCCTTGTGCTTTCCGATGGTCGCCATCGAGCCCTTGTCGACGTAGCGGAAGGCCTTGGTGGGCTCGCCACGGAGCATCCGCAGCACGTTCGCCGCAGCCAGCCTCCCCATCTGCTGTGCTGCCGGCGCGAGTCCCGGGGTGATCTTCCCGTCCACCTCGGCGTGCGCGAGGTCACCGATGGCGAAGGTGTGCGGCGCCCCGGGGAGCGAGAGATCCGGCTCCACGAAGACGCGGCCGGCGCGATCGAGTCTGACACCCTTGAGGGTGCGCGTGAGGCGATTGGCTTCGACGCCGGCCGCCCAGATCACGGTGCGCGCCGGAAGGAAGGTCTCGCCGATCCACACGCCCTGCTCCGTGACGTCGGTGACCAGGGCCCCGGTCTGCACCTCGACGCCGAGTGACTCCAGGTCCCGCTGGGCGCGCTCGCTGAGGCTGGGATCGAAAGCGGCCAGCAGTCGGGGGCCTCCTTCGACCAGGGTGATCTTCGCGGTGGAGGGATTGATGCGGCGGAAGTCGCGCACCAGGACGGTACGGGAGATGTCGGCGATGGCGCCGGCGAGCTCGACGCCGGTGGGGCCGCCTCCGACGACCACGAAGTTGAGCAGGGCCCGCTGGATCTCCGGGTCGCGCTCGTTCTCCGCGTGCTCGAAGGCCACCAGGATCCGGCGGCGGATCTCGGTCGCCTGACTCAGCGTCTTGAGTCCCGGGGCCAGTGGCTCCCACTCGTCCTTGCCGAAGTAGCTGTGCTGCGAGCCGCTGGCGAGGATCAGCGCGTCGTAGTGGACCGGGCCCACGCCGTGGATGTCGATCGTCTGGTTCTCGAGGTCGATGGACTCGGCGCGGCGGAGGCGGACGATGACGTTGTCGACGCCCCGGAACTCGCTGCGGATGGGGACCGCGATGTCCGAGGGGTTCAGGCCGGCGGTGGCCACCTGGTACAGGAGCGGCTGGAAGAGGTGGTAGTTGCGCTGGTCGATCAGCGTGACGAGCACCTCGTCGTGTCCGGCCAGCTTCTTCGCCGCGGCGAGACCTCCGAAGCCTCCCCCCACGATGACCACGTGCTTCTGGCCTGGCTTGACCGGGGGAGAGAGGGGCTCGCGTCTGACGGGAAGGAGCGCCTCCCCATCCTGCTTCTCAGCCATGGTGCCGCTCCTCGGTGAAAGAGGGGTGGGGGACACCCTCGTCTTAAGAGCGTGGACGCGTCGCGGCAACCGAACACGCCGCGTTCACAGCGGGCAGGGGAGCAGGGCGGCTGCTTCCCGCTCACCCCAGCGGGGGCCCCATCAGGCGAGGTGCCGCCCCGCTCACTCCCAGGAGAATCCCAGGTTGGCGATGGGGATCGGCCAGAGATCCTTGGCGAAGAGGGGCTGGAGCCAACCGATTTCGGGGCTGATGACGAAGTGCGCCCCGGCCCTGATTCTCGCGCCCAGCGTGCCCCCCGCCAGCAGTCCCGAAGGGGGCCACGTGGCGTCGAGGGTCTGGGTCCAGTGAACCCGGGGGCCCACGGTGATCTCGTGCCCGCCGAAGCGATAGCCGATCAGCAGAGGGAGTCGAGCGGATCCGACGACGTTTCCCGCGGAGGGGCCGGCGCCAATGGACGGCTCGAGTGCCACGTTCCAGCCCGACGCTGCGGATGGGGAGCGGACCAACGCCAACTTGGTGAGGACGGTGAGACCATCCGTTCCGCCGCTCAAGCCCACCTCCACGTGATCCGAGAGGCCGTGGTGCAGCCGTGCCTGTGCGGCCGGCACCAACGGCATGATCACGTCTCCGTCGATCACGCTTCCAGCGCCGACTGCGACGCTGAACCGGGATTGGTGCGCATCCAGCGTGCGTGCACTCGACTGATGGCCGGCGTGCTGACAGCCGGTCACCAGAACGGAGGTGGCCACCAGGGTGGACAGGAGAAAGCGCTGAGTCGCGCGGGCTGGGGACATCTGAGACCCTCCGGGTTTCGGGGAGGGGCCCGGCCGCCCAAGCTGCTGCCTCCGCAGCATCTCCGCAGCGGAAGTCTACGCGGGCGAAGGCGCCAGCGGGACCTTTCCTGGGCCGCCAGCACGCACACGGACGGGCGTCACCTGGACCTTGTCACGGGTGCCGGGGGACTCAGCCGAAGTGCACCGCCGAGAGGCGCACACCCATGAAGACGTCGTTGTAGGCGATCTGCCCGACGCTCTCACCCGCGGCGCCCGCGACGACCATGAGGGGCAGGAGGTGCTCCTCGCGCGGATGGCAGGCCCGCGCGGCGGGGGCGTCATCCCAGTCGGAGAGACGGCGGTCACGTTCCGCTGGGGCGCAGGTGAGGGTCTCGCGGAGCCAGCTGTCGAATGCGTCGGAGGTGGGGCCGGCGCCGGCCTGCATGAAGCCGCGCATGTTGTGGTAGCTCATCCCGCTGCCCACGATGAAGACGCCCTCATCCCGCAGGGGCGCGAGCGCCCGACCGAGCTTCAGGTGCTCGGCGGGATCGAGGCCCTTCACCAGGGACAACTGCACCACCGGGATGGTGGGCTCGGGGTAGGAGACCTTCAGCGGGACGAAGGTCCCGTGATCGAAGCCCCGCGTGGGGTCCTCGGCGGTGGAAAAGCCGGACTGGGCGAGCAGTCCGCGCACCCGGGCCGCGAGTGCGGGATCGCCGGGGGCCGGCCAAGTCAGCTGGTAGGCGGCGGGCGGGAAGCCGTAGTAGTCGAAGTAGAGCGCGGGCCGCTCGGCGGTCATCACCGTGGGCACCGCTTCCTCCCAGTGCGCGGAGATCACGAGAATCGCGCGGGGGGCGGTCTTCGGCACCTGCGGGACGCTCTTCAGATAGCGGATGAGCCCATCGAAGCCCTGGTTGAAGCCCAGATCCACGAACGGCCACGGGCCGCCGCCATGAGGCAGGAACACGGTGGGCATGCGCGCTCCGGTGGGGCGCGGCGTGGGACCCTGAGAAGAGGCGCTCTCCGTCGGCGCTCCGGCCACACCCTGCTGTGAGCCCAGCGCCAGGATCCCGGCGGCACCCACCACCCCTCCCACGATGGCCTTGCGACGGGAAAGGCCGGGGCCGTCAGAGGTGGAGGACCCGGGAGAGGGAACGGGGGGCGCGGAATGGGAGTCGGACACGGGGAGGCTCCTGGGGAAGTCGTTCTCTGAAGGCCTGCGATCGGCAGCGGGCGGAGTTCTAGTCGGGGCAACCTCCGTGTGCACGGTGGCCTCCACGTCCGCAGTGTTCGCACGTGTGGACAATTGCTGGCGGCTCAGGAACCGCCGACGCGAGAGGCAGACCGTCAGGGGCGTAGGTCGGGTGACGCCCCGGGCACCCATCCGTGCGGACCCAGGTGAGGCGCAGTGACGCTGGTGGCCCAGGCCTCAGCGTGTCGTCGCCGCCCGGTCCCGAGCGAGGATTGCCTCCAGCTCCGCTGCGATCGGCATCGGGGTGAAGAGCCCCACGTTGGCGCCCCCGGTATTGCCCCGTGGTGCCCGGCCCAGGAGAGAGCCGGGGACGGCAAGGATCAGGCGGGGAACCTGCCCCAGAACCTCCCGGACCGCCCGCCGTCGCCACGCGATCCTGAACATGCGCGCGTGCACCCGGAGATGAGGGAGCGCGTAGGCTTGGCTCAGCACATGCGCGCGTTCCAGCGCGCCCCAGGCCAGGTCCCATCTCCCGCCGGTCTCCGCAGAGCGGGCGTCATCCAGCGCCTCTTCGAAGTGCCGTTTCAGTTCGGGGGACATGGTGCATCTCCGGGTGGGGTGCGAAACACATCGCCGTGGAGGCGGGTCTCGAGCCCGGAGGCCATAGCGTCCACGCGCGCTCCATGCACGCGCGCCAAAAGGAAAGCCCCGGCTCCCTCCGAAGAGGAAGCCGGGGCCTGTGGCTAGGGTCAGACTTGAACTGACTACCTGCGGATTATGAGACCGCCGCTCTAACCAGGTGAGCTACCTAGCCGTGTGCATGGCTCCCGCCACGGGGCACGGCCCCGAAGCGGAGCGGCGCTATAGCAAGGCGCACGGAAGGGTGCAACGCGGATCGACGACTGTGCTACACGGGCCGCGTCATGCTCCGCATCCTGATCGTCGGCCTCCTGCTGCTGTCCACCCCGGCTCTCGCCCAGAACACCCAGTCCTTCCGTGAGGTGCGGAGCTCGTCGACGCCGGCGTGGCTCCCCCGGAGCGCCACCCTGGGCCTGGGCCTGGGGGCGGCCACCACCCTCTCCGCCGAGGGTCGACTGCAGTGGGATTTCACCATCGTGCAGCAGCGGGTCGATGCGCTCATCGCCTATGTGGGGGTCGGCGGAGGGCTCGGCTTGAGCCTTCCCTCGAATGTCGGCTTCAGCGGTCGCTACCAGGCCTTGGAGACCCTCAACCGGGCCACGGCGCAGGTGGGCGTCGGCTACCGGGGTGACCGGGGAGACTGGAACTGGGGCTTCCAGGCGGGTGCCGGACCTCTGCTCTATGAAGCGAAGTACCGACCGGATCCGGACCTGGGGACCCTCTTCGGCGATGAGCAGCACGTGGTGGGGTGGGTCGAGGCACGCGCCCAGTTCGGCTACCGCTTCTCGCCAACGGTCGCCGGCGGCATCGCAATCTCCTTCGGCTCCGGCCTGGGACGGCCGCGCGCGGCCTACGCCTACGACTACCTGAGCGGCTGGATCTTCGGCATCTACGTCGACTGGCGCTGAGGGCCGGGCCCGTCCCCCACCTGGACATGAGCCTTTTCAAAGCCGACCGCCTTCTGGTAGCCGGGGAAGCGTGCGCCCCGCTCCCGCCGCTGATCTGTCCGCCCTCTGCGATCCGGTGGCGCCGGCGCAAGGGCATGCCCGGATGGGACGCGGAGCGCCCTGCCGGTGAGTGAGCTGCTCACCACCCTGGTCAGCCGCTTCCTGCGGGACCGCGAGGCGTTCATGCGGGACTGGAAGGACCCGGTCCTCCTCTTCCAGCCCCGGCCCCGGCCTCCCGGTGCCCCGGACGCGGATCCCGAAGAGGACCGCTACCGCCTGCAGACCGCCAGCGGGGTGGGGGTGCCTTCCTTCGGCGGCAACGAGGCGCTGATCTTCCCGGTCCGCAAGGTGCGGGAGAACGCGTTCCCCCGGGGCATCACCGTGGGCCGGACCCGGAACAACGACGTGATCCTCGAGGACGCGTCGGTCTCCCGCTTCCACGCCTGGTTCGCGCGCGCCGAGAACGAGGGGCCGTGGCAGCTCTGTGATGCCGGGAGCCGCAACGGGACCTCGGTCGATGCCGCCCGCCTCGTTCCCCGCAAGCCCTGGAATCTGCGCGATGGCGCCCAGCTCGAGGTGGGGCGGATCCACCTCACCTTTCTTCTGCCCGAAGGGCTCTTCTCCCTCCTGCGTGGCCCGAGCCCGGGCGGTGGGGGTGCAGGCAGCCTTCACACTTCCGGGCGTGTTGCGTAGAGTTTTCCCCCATCCCCGGGTCCTGCTCGAGAGCCCGTGACCGGAGTCACCCGCTTGAATCTCCAGACCGAGGCGCACGGCCTCACGGACGTCGGCCGTAAGAGGCAGCACAACGAAGACGCCATGCTCGTGGATCACGAGCTGGGCCTGTATGTCGTCGCCGACGGCATGGGCGGGCATGCGGCCGGTGAGGTCGCCAGCCAGCGCGCCGCCGAGGTGGTGCGCGAGCAGCTGCGCGCCCACCGTTCCATCCTGGAGCAGCTGGGCACCCAGCCCACGCAGGAGAACCGGACCCAGGCGGCCCAGCTGGTCGAGGTCGCCATCCAGCGGGCCTGCGCCGACGTCTACCGGATGGCCGCCGCCGACGCCTCCAAGCGCGGCATGGGCACGACCTTCGTGTGCCTCGCGGTGGGGGGGAGCAAGGGCATCATCGGGCACGTGGGCGACAGCCGGGTCTACCTGGTGCGTGGAGGGCAGTGTCACCGCCTCACCGAGGACCACACCCTGGTGGCCGCCCAGCTCAAGGCGGGGACCATCACCAAGGAGCAGGCGCTCACCTCACAGTACCGCAACGTGATCACCCGCGCGGTGGGGATCCAGGAGAGCGTGCAGGTCGACACCCTGATCGTGGACCTGCTGCCCGGGGACACCTTCATCCTCTGCTCGGACGGTCTGCACGGCTACCTCGAGGACGAGGAGATTCCTCCGCTGGTGTCGGCGAACGCGCCCGAGACCCTGCCCAAGAACTTCATCGACATCGCCAACGAGCGCGGCGGCAAGGACAACATCACCGCGGTCATCGTGAAGGTGGCCGGGGAGGGTGCGGCGGCCGAGGAGTCGGTCGAGGCCCAGAACCGCATGGAGGCGCTGCGGAAGATCCCGCTCTTCCGCCACCTCACCTACAAGGAGCAGACCGCGGTCCTCTCCATTGCCACCACCCGGACCTATCCGGCGGGGCGGGACATCGTGGTGGAGAACCAGCCCGGTGAGGAGCTCTTCGTGGTGATCCGCGGGCGGGTGGTCATCGAGAAGAACGGCGTGGAGATCGCCGAGCTCGGGGCCGGTGGCCATTTCGGCGAGATGGGACTCATCGACAACGCACCGCGATCGGCGACGGTGCGCTCGTTGGATCCCACCCGGGTCATGGTGATCTCCCGCGCGGACCTGATGGGCCTCATGAAGCGCGAATCGATCCTCGCGGTGAAGATGCTCTGGTCCTTCGTGCAGGTGCTCGGCGACCGCCTGCGCGCGACCAACTCGGAGCTGAGCGAGGCGCGGCAGGAGCTGGCGGTCGCGCAGGCCGTCCAGCCGTTCGCGGAAGAGTGAGCGGGCGCGCGCTGCGGTCCGGTCCGCGTCAACAGTCTCAAGGTGGAGGAGGGCAGCCACACAAGGCGCCCTGCTCCAGGAGGAGGAGTGTCCTGGTGTCTCGTCTGTTGATGGTGCTGGCGCTCCTGGGCGCGTCCTCGGCGTGGGCGAGTCTGCCCGACGTCCACGGTGGCAGCGCGCGCTCGGCCGGAATGGTCGGCACCGGCGTGGCCTCCGCCAATGACGGCACCGCGGCGTACTACAACCCCGCCATGCTGGCCTTCCGGCGCTCGGCGGTCCTGAGCGTGGAGGTCGCAACCGGATCCTCGTCGGCGGACGTCCGCTCCCTGGAGGTCGGCCGGACGGTGGATGACACCTACCAGCAGTCGCCCGCGTACATGGGGGGCGGCCTGGGGCTGGTCCTGCCCTTCGGTGGCAAGCTGCGGGATTACCTGACCTTCGGCCTCGACTTCTACACCCCGGCCGCGGGCCTGCTGCGCGCGCGCTCGCCGGACCCGAGTCAGCCCTATCTCTACATGCACCACAACACCGCGAACCGGCTGATCGCGGCGGCGTCGCTGGGCATCCGGGTGGCCGACACGGTGGCCGTGGGGCTGGGCGCCCTCATGCTGGCGGATCTCGATGGCGCGGGAGCGTCGGTGACCCTCGACGCGCTCAACCGCAGCCTGTCGTTCCGGGACATCGACTCGGGGCTCTACACCAAGTTCGCGCCCATCATCGGCCTCTCGTACGAGGCCACGCCGGGACTGATGATCGGCCTGTCCTACCGCGGCGAGCTGGACAACCTGAACCACATCCCCGCCAACATCCACCTGGGCGAGCTGGCCGTCATCGGGATGGATATCAGCATGCGCAATCACTACACGCCGCACACCCTCTCGGCGGGCGTGTCCTACGCGATTGACCCCGGCTGGACGGTGGTGGGAGAGGCCATCTATGGCATGTGGAGTCGCGCGCCCACGCCGTACACCACCATCGTGGTGGACGTGAGCGGGGACCTGCTCGACAGCATCGGGTTGGGCGCGTTGCTCGACATGGAGGCCCGTAGCCTCAATCCCCGCTTCAAGGACAACCTGAGTCTGAAGCTGGCGACCGAGGGCCAGGTGTCGGAGTGGCTGGTGCTCCGCTTCGGCGCAGGGTACCGGCCCACCCCGGTGCCGCAGCAGAACACCCTCGAGACCGAGTCCTTCCCCACCAACATCCTCGACAACGACACGCTGCAGTTCTCCGCGGGTGTGGGCTTCCGCTTCCAGGACCCCATCGGCGCGCTGGAGCTGCCGCTGCAATTCGACATCGGAGCGCACCTCTCCACGCTCCTGCCGCGCGAGGCCTACAAGGGCCCCACCGACTCCAATCCCTCCTACCGCTACTCGGGGATCGCCGGCGGGGCGCGCTTCGCCCTGCGCTACGACTACTGAGGCCCCGGCAGCGGTCTCCCGCGGGAGGTGTCTGAACCCGGGCGTCCGTCGCCGTCGAGCGCTCCGCTTCTTCTCCCCTGAGAAGGTGGAGGCGGCTGAAGGGTTCTGCTGAACGACGGCTGCGGAAGCTGGCGAGGGACCTGGGGGTTGTCGTGGCCGCGCATCCGGGGTTCGCTGCGGACAGGTGGCGTCCCGACGCTTTCTCCTGAGGGAAGCGGCGCGACGAACCCCAGACGGCCAGGGGCCGGAGGACGGAAGGACCGATGCGCGGTCGCAAGGCAGCTCTGGTGGTGCTGGTGGCGCTCCTGCTGACGGCGGGCGTGTGGCGCCTTTGGTCGGCCCCCGCGTCCCCTGTCGCACCGGAACCCGTTCCCTCCGTTCAACTCACCGAGGACTTCACCGAGGTGGAGGTCCGCGCCGCCCCCGGGCAGAGCGGGCTCACCCTCCGCGGCCGGGTCGAGGATTCACGGGGCACGCCGATAGCGGGCGCCGAGGTCCACCTGGTCGCCGCCCTGCAACCCCGCCTGGGCGTCCTCCAGTGCCCCTGGAAGGAAGCGAAGCTGCTGGGGTGTGACGCCGCGGAGACGGTGGAGGCGGTCCGGGGACTCCTGGAGAGAAAGCAGGGACTGCTCCACCCGGCGCTGACGGTCCGGACGGACGCCGAGGGCGCCTTCGTCTTCGAGGGGCTCTCCGGGGTCTCGTTCACGGTGTGGGCGACCTCCTCCGGCTTCGGCCCGGCACTGGTGGACCGCGCCGCACCGGGGGATGCGGTGACCCTGGTCCTTCCCGAGCCCCGTGCCCTGAGCGGCCGGGTCCTGGAACCCTCCGGCCGGGGGCGCGCTGGCGTGCAGGTGTGGGCGGTCAGCCGCAAGCTCTCCATCGGGCAGGCGACGGTGAGCGGGGCGGGGGGAGACTTCCGCTTCGAGGGACTCGGCGAGGGGCCGTTCTATGTCATGGCCTCTGCCGAAGGGTTGATGCCCGCGGTGGCGCTCTCGGCAACCCCGGAAGGTGCGCCGGTGGAGCTGCGCCTCCAGGCCCCCCAGGCGCTCAACGTCCGGGTCTTCCACCAGGGGGAGCCGGCGGCCGCCACGGTGCTGCTGGAAGGCTTCCACCTCCGCCGCGCGCTGGAGATCGATGCGTCGGGGCAGGGGCGCTTCACCCTGCTCGAGGCGCGCGAGGCGGTGGTGCGGGCCGCTTCCGGGACCCTGGCCAGTGAGCGGGTGCTCGTGCAGCTGCGTGGAGGCGAAACCTCCGCGGAGTTGCACCTCATCGAGGGCGGGACGCTGTGGGTCACGGCGACGGACACCGGGGGGCAGCCCATCCCCGAAGTCGAGCTCTCCCTGCACCAGAGCGGAACCGGGCTGCTGCAGGAGTCCACCGCGGAGCGGGGAGAGGGCGTGAGTTTCGGTCCCATCGCCCCGGGTGAGTACTGGCTCGCGGCGTCGGCCTCCGGGTTCGAGCGACAGTTCCTCCCCATCCGCATCGAGCCCGGGGAGAAGCAGCTCGCTCTCGAGCTGGAGCGCGGCACCGTCATCGCGGGGCGGGTGGTCGACATCTACGGACGCGGCGCCGCGGGCGTCTCGGTCCTGGCGCAGCCCATCGGCGAGTCCACCCTGGCCGACGCGTCGGGTGCCTTCTCCATCACGGTCCCCTCCGCGGGACAGTACACCCTCGCGGCGCACCATTCGGACTGGGGTGGGGTGGAGCGGGTGGTGCAGGCGCCGGTGGAGGACGTCCAGCTCTCCCTGGAGCCGGGCGCGTCCATCCGGGTGCAGGTGGAACGCGATGGTCGACCCGTCGAAGGCGCGAGCGTGCGCGCTTGGGCCGACCCCCAGACGGTCTTCACAAGTGACGCGCTCTCGGGCCCCGACGGTGTGGTGTGGATGCGGGGCATGGAGCCCGGCACCTACAGCCTGTTCGCCACCCATCCGGATCATCTCCAGAGCGTGAACGTCGTGGTGCCCCTGGGGGAGGGGGAGGAGCGGCAGGTCACCGCGCAGCTCCGTGTGGGCGCCGGGGTCAGCGGCGTGGTGGTCGATCAGGACGGCCGGCCGGTGCCCGACGTCGCGGTCTTCGCGAGCGGCGGGAATCACCAGAGCCGGTCCGACGCAGATGGGCAGTTCAGGATCGGGGGCTTCGAAGAGGGGCGCCCCATCCACCTGTACGTGCACCACCCGGACTACGATCTGACGACCCGTCCCACGGCGTCGGCAGGTCAGGAGGAGCCCGTCCGGCTCGTGGTCACGGCGCGCGCCAACTATCGCGGTCGCGTGGTGTCCGGAGCCGGAGAGCGGCTGACCCACTTCACGCTGGATGGGCAGCGCTTCTCGCACCCGGATGGGCATTTCGAGGTGAAGCTCAAGGCCCTGGGGGAGCCTGAATCCCGCCGGGTGCTGGTCACGGTGGAGGCGCCGGGACACCAGACGCTGGTGAAGGAGGCTCCCGCCGATCAGCGTGAGCTCGGGACCCTGGTGCTCGAGATCGCGCCGAAGTTGAAGGGGCGGGTGATCGATGCCTCCGGCAGCCCGGTCGGAGGGGCGGTGGTGAGCTGCCGGGAATGCCGGGCGCAGGTGCTGACCGACGTGGACGGCCGCTTCGAACTCGAGGTGCCGGAGGTCCAGGAGACGCTGCACCTCACCGCGAACAAGGGGCGACAGAGTGCGGAACGCGAAGCCGCGATCGGCAGCGGGCCGGTGGAGTTGACCCTCGCGGGTTCGGCGGTCCTGGAAGGCACGCTCCTCGATGCCAAGGGCCTGCCCGTCCCAGGCGCCGTGGTCGCCATTGCCGGAGGGGGAGGGGACACACAGATGCGTGTCACCGGTGAGGGAGGGCGCTTCACCCACCAGGCCACCCCGGCGGTCCTGCGCATCGCGTGGGGGCACACCGCTGAGGACACCCCGCCCATGCAGGTGGTCCGTCTGCCGGAGGAGGGATTGCAGCTCACCCTGGGACGCGCGCCCGGGACCTCGCGGCTGTCGGTGGAGGCGCGAGCGGTCCCCGGCTGGATGATCGCCCTGGTGCGCGGGTCACTTCCCGCGGACGGATCGGTCCTGGAGTGGGTGATGCGCGCCGAGTGGGCCCGGCTCGCCCAGCGCCTTCGCAGTGGGGAGACCGTGTTCGACGGCGTTCCTCCGGGGCAGTACACGCTGGTCTACGGACCTGCCTACAGCAACCAACGTGAGGATCTGCAGATCCGCAGCATCACCCTCCGCGGCGACACCCACATCGCATTCGAGCCGAGCGGGGCCGGCCCCGTCCGCGGTGGTCTCTGACGCCCCCTCGGACATTGCCTGCCCGGGCACCGCCGCTTAAAGGTTCGCCATGGTTCAGGGAGCGCTGAAGGGCAGACGGGTGGTGGTGGGCGTGGGCGGCGGGATCGCGGCCTACAAGTCCTGCGAGCTGGTGCGCGCGCTTCAGCGGGAGGGCGCCGAGGTGCGGGTGATGCTCACCGAAGCCGCGCAGGCCTTCGTCACGCCGCTGACCTTTCAGGCCCTCTCCGGACATCCTCCACTCACCCACGCCTACGACCCCGAACAGGAAGCCGGGTTCGGCCACATCGATCTCGCGCGCTGGGCGGAGCTCATCGTCATTGCGCCGGCCACAGCGAACCTGATCGGGCGACTGCGGATGGGGTTGGCCGATGACGCGGTGACCACCGTGGTGCTCGCCTCGCGGGCGCGCGTGGTGTTGGCGCCGGCGATGAACACGGTGATGTACGAGAACGCCCGGACCCAGGAGAACCTGGCCACCCTCGCCGCCGATCCGCGCTTCACCCGGGTGGAACCGGAGGCCGGATTGCTGGCGTGCGGGGAGATCGGCGCGGGCCGGCTCGCGGCGATTCCCGAAATCGTGAGCGCGGTCGCCCGGCAGTTCGGACCGCGGCCGTTGGAGGGGCGCCGGGTGCTCATCACCGCCGGCCCCACGCGCGAGCACCTGGACCCGGTGCGCTTCCTCTCCAATCCCTCCACCGGCCGCATGGGGTTGGCGATGGCGAGCGCCGCACAGGCCCTGGGTGCGGAGGTGACGGTGGTGCTGGGCCCGGTTGCCGGGTCACCTCCGGGGGGGCTGGACATCATCCCCATCACCACCGCCGAGGAGCTCGCCGAAGCGGTGCTCGCCCGGGTCGGGGAGGTCGACTACTTCGTCTCGACCGCAGCGGTCAGTGATTGGCGACCGGCCACCCGGGCGGCCCAGAAGCGCAAGAAGGTGGCCGGGGAGAAGGGGGAGACGCTGGAGTTGGTCCGCACCCCGGATGTGCTGCTGATGGCCTCGGAGCAGGTCCACCGCAACGCGCGGCGTCCCGTGCTGGTGGGGTTTGCCGCGGAGACCGAGCGGGTCCTCGAGTACGCCCGCGAGAAGCTTCAGTCCAAGCGGCTCGACGCCATTGTCGCCAATGACGTCTCGGGTCCGGACGC
>Ga0079224_100003727_pt1 | contig 19373 bp, 11 predicted proteins | sample Stecom2015_FD_80414 | JGI IMG/M metagenome (GOLD analysis project Ga0079224, IMG submission 80414) | Agricultural soil microbial communities from Utah to study Nitrogen management - Steer compost 2015 | ecosystem: Environmental > Terrestrial > Soil > Agricultural land | place: USA: Utah... | reverse complement strand
TTCGCGGGTGAACGCGGGCATCCGCGCGGTGAGCCTGGTCTCGATGAAGCCCGGAGCCACCGCGTTGATCCGGCGGCCGGAATCGCGCAGGCTCGCTGCCAGTGCGTCGACCAGTCCGATGACACCCGCCTTGCTGGCGGCGTAGTTCGTCTGCCCACGGTTGCCCGCGATGCCGTTGATCGACGACGTCGCGACGATCGCACCGCCCTCGCGCAGCAGGCCGTCGGCGAGGACGGCCTCGGTCAGCCGCTCGGTGGCGGTGAGGTTGACGTCGAGCACCGACGACCACCGGTCGGCGTCCATCCGAACCAGCGTCTTGTCCCGGGTGATGCCGGCGTTGTGCACCACGACGTCGACTCCGTCATGAGCCTGCCGCAGATGTGCGGCGATCCGGTCGGCGGCGTCTGAATCGGTGAGGTCGACGCTCAGCGGATGCCCGCCGATGCTCGCGGCGACGTCGCGTAGTGCGTCGTTCTGGGCCGGCGTGTCGACGCAGACGACCTGGGCGCCGTCGCGTGAGAGCACCCGGGCGATGCTGGCGCCGATCCCGTTCGCCGCCCCGGTCACCAGCGCCACAGTCGAGTCGAGGGGGCGGTCCCAATCGATCGGTGCGGGTGGTTCCGGTGCTGCCGTAACGCGGACGACCTGGCCGGACACGTAAGCCGAGCGGCCGGAGAGCAGGAACCGCAGCGCCGACTGGGCGTCGTGCTCGGCTCCCGGCTCGATCTGGACCAGGTTGGACGTCGCCCCGTCGCGCAATTCTCTGCCCAGCGAGCGGGTGCTGCCCTCGAGAGCCCGCTGCGCGACGGCAGCGCTGGTCGTGGCGGCGGTGTTCGGTGGAAGCCCGGCTGTCACGACGCGCGCGTGCGGCCGCAGAGAGCGCATGATCGGCGACAAGAGCCGAGGGACGACGTCGAGTTCGCGGCTGGAGCGCACACCTCGGGCGTCCAGGACGACCGCGGCGCAGCCGTTCGGGGGTGTGCGGGTGTGGACGTCGACGCCGAGCGAGTGCACCACCTCGGCGAGGTCGTCTGCGGCGTTCAGGAGGAGAACGGGCCCGTCGGTCAGCGGCTCGCCGGGCCGGTACCGGCGCAGCGGCACGGGAATCGGGAGCGACAACCGGCGCAGCGCCGCGCGTCCGAGAGCGCTGTTGGCGATCCGGAAGTAGGGGTCGGACATGGCCCGAGATCTTACTGGTCAGTAAGTCTACTGCCTAGTAGACTCCGCTCGAACCGACGCCGGAGCGGCGATGGTGGAAGGAGCGCTGATGATCCAGACTCCGCGTCCTGTGGCGATCCTGGGCGGCAACCGCATCCCGTTCGCGCGCGCCGACGGTGCTTATGCGCAGGCTTCCACCAGCGACCTGCTCGCCGCGGCGCTGGACGGGCTGATCACCCGGTTCGGTCTGGACGGTGACCTGCTCGGCGAGGTCGTCGCCGGCGCCGTCCTCAAGCACGCCCGCGATTTCAATCTGACCCGTGAAGTCGTCCTCGGCAGCCGGCTCGACCCTCGCACCCCCGCCTACGACCTGCAGCGAGCCTGCGGGACGAGCCTGGAAGCCGTGGCCGCCGTCGGCAACAAGATCGCGCTGGGACAGATCGACGCCGGTATCGCCGGTGGTGCCGACAGCGCCAGCGATGCCCCTTTGGCCGTCCACGACGACCTGCGCCGCCACCTGCTCGCGGCCCGCCGGGCGCGCGGCGTCACCGGGACGCTACGGGCGCTGGCCCGGGCCAGGCCCCGACACCTGTTGCCGGAAGCGCCACGCAACGCCGAACCGCGCACCGGCCTGTCGATGGGTGATCATGCCGCTCGGACCGCGCTCGAGCACCGGGTCGGCCGGGCAGCGCAGGACGAGCTGGCCGCCCGAAGCCATCGACGTCTGGCCCAGGCCTACGACGAAGGGCTGTTCGACGACCTCATGACCCCGTATCTGGGCCTCACCCGCGACGACGTGCTCCGGGCGGACTCCACCCCCGAACGCCTGGCCCAGCTGCGCACCGTCTTCGGCGAACCGGGCACGGCCACGATGACGGCGGGCAACTCGACCGCGCTGACCGATGGTGCCGCGACGGTCCTGCTGTCGTCGCAGGAGTGGGCCCGTGAGCGTGGGCACGATGTGCTGGCCTACCTGGTGGACGTGCGAACGGCTGCCGTCGACTTCGTCTCCGGCGCCGACGGGTTGCTCATGGCGCCGGTGTACGCCGTGCCCGAGCTGCTGCGACGGGCCGGACTGACCCTCGACGACATCGACCTCGTCGAGATCCACGAGGCCTTCGCCGCCCAGGTGTTGGCCACCCTCGACGCGTGGTCCGACCCAGCGTTCTGCAAGCAACGCCTCGGGCTGCCGGACGCGTTCGGGACGGTCCCGCCGGAGCGGCTCAACGTCGCCGGATCGTCACTGGCCACCGGACATCCGTTCGCCGCCACCGGCGCGCGCATCGTGGCGACGCTGGCCACGCTGCTGTCGACCCGGGCCGGTGAGATCGGACGGCCGACCCGCGGTCTCATATCGATCTGCGCGGCCGGAGGGCAGGGCGTCGTCGCGCTACTGGAGGCCCCATGCTGAACGAACTCGCCCGGGTCCGCCGCCTCGTCGCCGAGCCCGTCGTCGAAGTCACCGGGACGGCCCCGACCGATCGCACCGTCTTCACCCGCCCACTCGGCCGCCCCGACGCGCTCGGCAGCCTCGCCGACATCGCGTTCACCAACGCCGCCGAGGCGCCCGACACCGTCGCCGTCCGGCGCAAGACCGGCGGCACCTGGCGCGACGTCACGGCACGACAGCTCGCCGACGACGTTTCCGCGCTGGCCGGCGGGCTGATCGCGCAGGGCCTGGAACCCGGCGGCCGAGTGGCGCTGATGGCCCGCACCACCTACGAATGGATGCTCGTCGACCTGGCGACGTGGGCGGCCGGCGGCGTGGTCGTGCCGATCTACCCGACCTCGTCGGCCGAGCAGGCTCGATGGATCCTCACCGACAGCGGCGCGATGTTCTGCGTGGTGGAGACGCGCGAGCAGGTCGACATGCTCGGCACCACCGGCGTGTCGGTGCCGGTGGCCTGTATCGACGAGGGCGCCGTGGAGGACGTGCGCCGCGGTGGTGCCGACGTGGAGCCGTCGGTCGTCGAGCAACGCCGGGCGGCGATCTCGCCGCAAGCCGTGGCCACCGTCATCTACACGTCGGGCACCACCGGGCGGCCCAAGGGCTGCGTGCTCACCCATGCCAGCCTGCTGGCCGAGGTCGACAGCATCACGGCCCTGCTGCTGCCGCCGTTTCGCGCCGCGACCGGTCAGGAGCCGTCCACCATCTTGTTCCTGCCGTTGGCGCACGTGCTCGGTCGGGTCGTTCAACTGGCGTGCCTGCGTGAACGCGTGGTCCTGGGGCACGCGCCGTCGGTCGCGCCGGACGAGCTGCGCCCCGACCTCGCCTCGTTCGAACCGACGTTCCTGGTCGGCATCCCTTACGTGTTCGAGAAGATCCGTGACGTGGCGCGGCAACAGGCCACCGAGATGGGCAAGGCCGGGGCGTTCGGGCGAGCCGAGCGGGTGGCCGAACGCTATGGGCGCCTGGCGCTCGAGGTCGATCCGCGCTCGTCCATCTCGCCGTGGGGGCTGCTCGGGCTACGCCTCGCGCACCGGCTCTACGACCTCCTGGTCTACCGGCGTATCCGCGCCGCGCTGGGCGGGCGGGTGCGGTACGCCATCAGCGGCGGCTCGGCGCTGTCGCCGCGCCTGACGCACTTCTTCGCCGGTGCCGGGGTGGTGATCGTGCAGGGCTACGGGCTGACCGAGACCTGCGCCGCCATCACGATCAACCCGCCCACGCGGCCCCGTCCCGACACCGTCGGGCGCCCGGTTCCCGGAGCCGAGGTTCGGGTGGCCGGCAACGGCGAAGTGCAGGTCCGCGGCCCGCAAGTGTTCTCCGGCTACCACGAGTCGGGGGAGGGAATCGACGACGACGGCTGGTTCAGCACCGGCGACCTGGGCGTCCTGGACGCCGACGGGTACCTGACCGTCACCGGGCGGTCCAAGGAGATCCTGGTCACGAGCACCGGCAAGAACGTCTCGCCGGGCCCGATGGAAGATCAGCTGCGCGGACATCCGCTGATCAGCCAGTGCATGCTCGTCGGCGACGACCGTCCGTTCGTCGCCGCGCTGATCACCCTCGACACCGAAGCTGTGGAGCACTGGCGCGCGCATACCGACGACCCGTCGGACGACGGGCTGCGTCGCACGCTCCAGGACGCCGTCGACGAGGTCAATGCGACAGTGTCGCGGGCGGAATCGATCCGTGCGTTCGCCATCGTCGACGACGATTTCACCGAGGACAACGGCCTGCTGACGCCGTCGCTGAAGTTGCGCCGCGCACATGTTCTCGAAGCCTGCGCCGCCGAGATCGACGCCCTCTACGCATCAGCTCGATCGACCCCGAGATGATCATGTGCACGGAGGCGTCATCTGGCGTCGACCGGCGCGATACCGCTGATGCGATGGACCGCGAACGAGCGGACCTCGCCGCTGCGATGATCGAACGCCGAAAGCCACCCGCCCTCGAGGCGAGCCGGATCGACCAGCCGCTCGGTCGTCGCGCCGTGGTGGTCCACGTAACCGATCCAGACCGTGGCACCAACCGCGAGCGCCTCACGCAACTCAGCCAGCGTCTGCCCGGCGCCGTTGCTGGTCAGCCTGGCCGGGGCGGCGTCGGGCGGGCGTTCGTGGCGGGATCGCTCGCCGGCGCGTAGGGCCCGCACCGCGGCGCCGAGCAACGTTTCCTCGGGAACGGCGCGCTCGGTGACCAATGGCTGGGGCGCAGGCTGGGCCGCAGCGCGCCGCAGTTCGGCCCGGCCGACCACGATGGTCCCGTCGGCCGCTTCGGACACCGGGCTGTACCCCATCCGGCGCAACCGTTCGAGCAGCAGGTTCGCGCTCAACGACGACGCCAGGACCGTCGGCGCCAACCGGCGAACACCCAGGGCGGCCGCGCTGGGATCGGCCATGATCTCAGCGAGCACGGTTTCGTCGTCACAGCGTACGAACGACGACGCGACACCGACCCGCAGGTGCCCGTGCCGCCGGGCGACGTCGTCGACGAGGTAGGTCAACGGCTGTGGTACCGGCGTTCGCGAGATCGTCGCGAGGAATCGGTGCACGTCGGCGGCGGAGTACCCCTCGTCGAGAGCGCGGCGCAGCGATGCGGCGGTGAACCGGTGCACCGACGCACCGCCACGACTCTCCACGTCGGAGAGCAGCGCCAGTTCGCGTTCGAGGTCGGGTCGCAGCGGCCCCGGCGCCACGGCGGTGAGGTCGGCCTGCAGCAGCACGTGGTCCAGTGGTTCGGGCAAGCTGGACCGGATGGCGTCGGCGGCCGCGGCGACGGCCTTGTCGTCGTGCCGTTCGAGGAGGGGACGCACGAACGACGCCAACGCGCCCATGCCGGTGATGCCGAGCGTCTCGGCCTCGCGGAGGAACCAGCGGGCCATCTCGTCGCGCAGCCGTCCACCACGCCGCGGGCGACGCCACCGGATCGTCGTCAGCACACCGCTGAGGTCAGGAGCCGAGCCCGCTGGCAGCGCAGCGAGCTCCTCCAGCACCAGGCGACGCAGTTCCGGCGCGATCGGACGATCCAGATCCCGGCCCAACGGCGGCACCGGCCGATCGCGTTCGTCCCGGCTGCCGATCAGTCCCGCCACCCGGCTGGTGTCCAGCCATGTCCGGGCCAACTGGGCCCACCGCGACGCCGGGTCCTCCTGGCGCCAGGTGTCGAACCGGGTGGTGGGCAGCCACACGTCGTCGGCCGCGCCGCCGGGAGCCACCAGCCCGGAGATGTAGGCCAACTCGGCGACGAGGCCGGCCCCGGTTTCGTCGGTGTCGAGCAGCTCTGGCAGTTTGCGCAGGTCACGGACGCCGAGGCCGCCGGTACGCAGCACCGCGGGCGGGTCGGTGGCCCAGGCGTCGAGCAGGATCTCGATCTTGCGCAGGATGTCCAACGCACCGGCGCCGGCCGTACGGTCAACGGTGCCGGGCGAGCGTTCGGTGATCGACGGGCTGGGAGCGTGGGGCGTGACGTCGACATGGACCCTGCCGCCCCGCAAGTGCAGCGCGACCTCACGCGGCAACACCACGGTGGAGTCGTCGACGGGCACCAGCAGGCCGGTCGCGAGCAGTAGATCGATGGCGGTACGAGCCTCGGACCGGGTGACATCGCGCAGGGCGCTGTCGATGCGTCCCGTGGGCGGCCCGGGGACCAGCGACTGCAACGCGGCGCGCGCGTCGTCGGTCAAGGTGGCCACCAGGGCGTCGAGGGCGTCCCCGTCGGCCAGGTGCTTGGCCAGGTCGTCGGCGTTGGCGGCGTGGTCGCCGTTGGGTTCCAGGCCCAGCCCGCGCATGATCGTGACGATCCGGTTCGGTGACAGCGCCAGCAACGCCTGGCGCGCCGGCGGCCCCAGCCCCGCGGGATGCGCCCCGACGACTTCGTGGACCACCCGCGGAACCTTGAGGTCGTCGTCGGCCCCCCAGAGCAGGGCCTGTGTGCGCAAGGCCGCCAGGGCTTCGGCGATCGGAGCACCGGTGACACCGAGAGCGCGTTCCACCGCGGCCTGATCAACGGGGGCAGGCGTGACCAGCAACGCATCGACGACCTGCAGGGTGAACCGGTCGAGGCGGTCGAGCGCTCGGGTCGCCGAGGCTCGGGTCGTGGCGCGGGTGGCGAGTTGGGTGACGTCGACCGGGACCGGGACGAGCAGATCGGGCCGGGCGCGCAGCAGCGCCGCCAGCTCGTCGTCAGCCCTGGCGCGCAGGTCGTCGGCGAGACTGCGCACCGGCATGTCGCTCCCGGTCATCGGCTCCACGGTACGGCGTGTGCGTGGCGCGAGGCGAACCGTGCTCAGAGCTTGCGCAGGCGCTCCAGCAGCTCAGCGCTGCGTTCGGCGGCCTCTTCGCGGGCCTCGCTGTCAGCTGCCCGCAGCTCGTCGGTGATGTCTGGATCTACGGGTACCTCGAGAGGTTTGCGTCGTTCGACCGTCACAAGCCGGACCATACCTTCCGTCGTTCACGGAGCCAACGGGGCCAGCCGGTGCCGTGAGATCAGACGACGATCCGCGGACCGGTTGTCGGCAACGCCGCGACGGCCGCCTCGCGAAGGACGATGTCGCGCGCCGTGGGGGCGTCGACACCGCGTTCGATCATCCGGCGGGCAATCATGCCGGCCACCACCGGAGCGGCGAACGACGTTCCCGACCACAGGGCGTGCCCGCCAGTGAATTCCGCCGAGGAGCCGTCGAGGTACTCATATGTCCCGTTCGGAAACGGGACCACGACGTTCTCGCCAGATGCATAGACGTCCACCCAGTGCCCGACGTTCGTCCATCCCGTCCGGGATCCTCCTCCGTCGGTCAGCGCGCCGACTGCCGTAGTCCACCCGTACGCGGCGGGCCAGAACGGGCGGCCCGTTCCCTGATTCCCTGCGGCAGCGACGATCACGACTTCCGGGTGTTCGCGTAGGACCTTGCGGCGAAACGCCTCGAACGCCTTCGGAGCTCGACCGGCCCGGGTGAACAGGCCAGCCTGAACACTCACGACGTCAACCCCGTTGCGTATGACAGTGGCGAGATCGTCGACGATGCTCAACTCGTCGACAGCGCCACCCACCAGGCAGTCGCGCACATGGACCGTCGTGGAATCTGCGCCGGACACCGACAGGAGTACGGCGGTCGTCGCGGTGCCGTGCCCTCCGTACGGCATGACTCGCCCGTCTCCGTCGAAGACCTCGTCGTCGGGTTCGGACAATGCTTCAACCGCGAGGAGCCGGCCGTAGGCGGAATCTCGTGCAACCTCACGCGAATATCCCGTGTCGATCACCGCGAGGCGCGCATGCCCAGGGCCGTGGGGTTCGGCCAACTCAGGAACCTGGCCCGGGTGAGGCAGCGGCTCTGTCGCTGGACACAGCCGCGTATAACCTTGAGAGTCAAGGATGTGGTTTGGCGTGACGATGTCGTCGCCAGCTATGTCCGCGAGCGCGTCGGCGATGTCGGCGGCGTCCCGGTCTCCGACGTCAAGTACTTTGAGCCCGATCGGCCCGTCGGAGATTTCTTCTGGCCGAGCCACCTCGGCAAGGTCGAACGCCTCGAGCGTCGCCGGCAGGTCACGCTCATCGCAGATGAGTTGGTTGCTGCGGTAAAGGTACTGGACCACTGTGCCGGTAGGGTCCCATCGCGCCGCCAGCGGAAAGTTTCGCCCTTGACTACGCGCTTCAGCGTTGCGCCGTAGGCGCTCGACTTCACTCGCAAGCTCGGTCACATGAGGTCCCGCGGGCCCGTCCGGCATGTCTTCCCCCTGTTCGATCGCGGCAAATCCGGACCAATGTCTAGCATCATCGAGTGGCGAACGGAAAGCCGGACGGATTCGTGTCGGCGGCGAGACTGCCTAACTTGGCGATGGAACGTCCCGATGATGCGCGCCGGCACGCGCGCACCGTGCTGATGCAACGTCGCTCTGCTCTCGAGCGCACATATGCTTTTCAGGCTCTAGGCATCGTCGAACGTGATTCAGGGAACGTCGGTGGTGCCATTCGCATGTTTCGTCAGGGCATGGCTCTGAGCAAGTCTGCCGTTCTGCCGAGCCGGGCAAGTGACCTTGCCGCCAGCCTGGGCACGGCGCTAGCCATGGCGGGAAGACGCACAGCAATGGCCGCAGCCTTCGCCGAGGCTCTGGAAGCAGGTTCCGAGCTGGAGAAAGCGCGCGTTCTTGTCCGCCGAGGCGGTGCGAAGGTGCACATCGATGATCACGTCGGCGGTTATGAGGACTGCATTCACGCCGCACGCATTCTTGCCAAGGGACGTGACACCAAGTGGGAGGCCAATGCTCGGCACAACGCAGGCGTGGCACTCATGGGGATTGGGCGATTCCACGATGCAGCCGAGCAGTTCGTCCTCGTCGAGCGGCTGGCGAGCGGAAACGAAGGTCACTTCAGTGCAACGGTCACCCTCCACGCGCGGGCCGATTGTGCCCACCGCTTGGGGGACCTGGCGACAGCGCTGGACTTGCTGTACGAGGCTCGCCGTCGCTACGACGCACTCGGCGTCGTGCCACCGGAGGTGGTGCGCGACCTCGCCGTCGTCCAGCTCGCTGCCGGGTTGCCCGACGACGCGGCGAAGTCAGCCGACGAGATGGTCGCGATGCTGCAGGACGCGCGCGACGCCGCGCTCCGCCGGGCGGACGGGTTCATCGCCGCGGCCATGGTTCACCTCGCCGCGGGCCATCCGGAGCGCGCCGTCGACCTTGCCCGCAAAGCCGCGCGGTCCAGCAAGCGGCAGGGCCACGTCGACGTCGAGCGGCACGCCCGCGTGGTCTTGCTTCGCGCCCAGGACGCGACCGGGGCCGTCACCAAGCGGCACGCCAGAGCTGCGGCCGAACTGGCCGCGGAGATGACCGACCGGTACTCATCCGAGCGCCTCGACTCACTGGTGCTGGCTGGGCGGATGGCGTTGGCGACCGGCTTGCCCGAGCTCGCGGCCCAGAACCTGCGTGAAGCCGCGGAGCAGCGCCACCGCGGCTCCGCCCTGCGCCGGGCTACCGCGTGGTACGCCCGCGCCCTGCTCGCCCAAGCCGACGGGGACCGCGCGGGCATGCTGCGCGCCTGTGCCAGAGGCCTCGACGTGCTGGACACACATGCGCTGTCACTGGGCGCGACCGAGCTGCGCGCCCGCGCGACCGTGCACGGCACCGATCTCGCGATTCTGGCGACCCGCCGCGTCGCCGCCGACGGGACCGCTCGTGACCTGCTGCGCTGGACCGAGCGGTGGCGAGCCAGCCTGCACGCGCTGCCGTGGCCGGCAGCCGGGCACGATCCCGTCTTGGTCGCCGAGCTCGGGCGGCTGCGCGCAGCCGAGAACGTCCTGACCGCCGGGGCCAGCGCGGCGGCGGAGGCCGAACGCCGACGCATCGAGGAGCGCATCCGCCGGCACGTGCACGGCCGCTACGGTGACACCAGCCGGCGCCGGGTCCGCTTCGAGCTGCCGGCGCTGTTCGACCAGCTCGGTAGCGAACGCACCATGGTCAGCATCGTCGGCATCAAGGGCGAGCGGTTCCACGTCGTGATCGTCCGGCGCGGGCGGGTGAAACACGTCGTCGCCGGTTCCGTGGCCGATATCCGCAGCGAGATCGAGTACGCGCGCTTCGCGCTCCGCGGCGCGGCGCTGGCTGGTGCCGACGTCGCCGAGGCGCTGCTGCGCGCCGCCGAGCCGGGGCTGGGCCGGTTGCAGGCGACGCTGCTCGGCCCGGCGGTGGACGAACTCGGCAGCGGTCCCGTCGTCGTGGTGCCTCCGTCGACGCTGCAGGCCGTTCCGTGGGGGGCACTTCCAGCCCTGCGTGATCGAGACGTCTCCGTGGCGCCGTCGGCGTCGGCCTGGATCCGGGCGCGCTGCCGTACGCCGCCGTCGCGTCGACGGGTCGCGTTGATCGCCGGTAGCGGATTGTCCACGACGGCCGCCGAGGTGGACGTGCTGGCCGGGACGTACCCGGACGCGACGCTGCTGACCGGCGCGGACGCGGTCGCCGACGAGGCTTTGCACGCGATGGACGGCTCGTGGCTGGCGCACGTCGGCGCGCACTGCCGGTACCGCGGCGACAATCCGATGTTCTCTGCGCTGGAGCTCGCCGACGGGCCGCTGACCGTCTACGACTTCGAACGGCTCACGTCGCCGCCGTTCCGGATGGTGCTGACCGCCTGCGAGTCCGGCGTCGGCTCACCGACTGGTGCCGACGAGCTCCTCGGCCTGACGACGTCGCTGTCGGCGTTGGGCACGGCCGGGTTGCTGGCCACCGTCGTTCCAGTCAGCGACGCCGGAAGTGTCGAGGTCAGCCTCGTCGTGCACGAGCGCCTGCGAGCGGGCGACGACATGAGCGCCGCACTGCTGTCGGCTCGGCAGAAGGCGAGTACCCCGGTGGCGATCGCGACCGCGTGGGCATTTCTCGCGTTGGGCGCGGGGTGATCTCGGTTACACGATTGTCACTTTCAGCCGCGTATGGTGACAGTCGTGGGCCTAGTCATCGGATTCGATCTCGACCTGACACTCGTGGACTCCGCTGCCGGCATCACCGCCTCACTTGCCGAGGCCGGGCGTCGTATCGGCGTCGAGGTCGACCCCGAGCGGCTCGAGCCGTTGCTGGGGCTGCCACTGGAAGACACGCTGCGCCATTTCGTGGACGAAACGCGCGTCGAAGAATTGAAGGGGCTGTACCGCGCCCTCTACCCCTCCATCGGCGTCCCGGCGACGAAACTTCTCCCAGGGGCGAAGGAAGCCGTCGAAGCCATCCACGACTTCCGCGGCCGCGTCGTCGTCGTGAGCGCGAAGATCGAGTCCGCGGTGCGCGAGGTGCTCGACCACGTCGGACTGGCCGCCGACGACGTCTACGGCGAGCGGTTCGCCGAGACCAAGGGCGCGGTGCTGCGTGAGTTGGGCGCCGACGTGTTCGTGGGCGATCATCCCGGCGACATGATCGGTGCGAGGTGGGCCGGGGCGTACGCGATGGGTGTGACCACCGGACCGCACGATTCAGTGGCGCTGCGCGAGGCCGGCGCCGACGTCGTCTTCTCCGATCTGCTCGACTTCCCGTACTGGCTGGCCGATTTCGTGGGGACGCCCACCTGAGGACGGCCGGGGATGTCGCGGGCCCACGATCAGCCGTAGGCTTGTGACGTCCCCAAGCCTGCGGGGACAGTCCGATTACACCGACGACGAACGAGGGTCTGCCGTGCCAACGGGCAAGGTCAAGTTTTTCGATGCGGAGAAGGGCTTCGGTTTCCTCTCCAAGGACGAAGGGGGCGACGTGTTCGTCCACAGTTCCGCCCTTCCTGCTGGTGTGACCGCACTGAAACCCGGGCAGCGCGTGGAGTTCGGCGTGGCCGAAGGCCGACGCGGCGAACAGGCCTTGTCAGTACGGGTCCTCGATCCGCTGCCGTCGGTGTCGGCGGCGACGCGGAAGAAGCCCGACGAGATGGTCACGATCACCGAAGACCTCATCAAGCTGCTCGACGGCTTGTCGAACACGTACCGCCGCGGCCGTCACCCGGATCCGAAGGCCGCGCGCAAGGTCGCCAGCGTGTTGCGCGCCGTCGCCGACGACCTCGAGGTCTGACCGCCACCGCCGTCGAAATGATCATGATCATTTGGCCGACTGGGTCGGGGGTGGGGCAGCCGGATCGGGGCGCATGCGCAGCGCCGCGGCGAGTCCACCGGCCATGATCACCGCGGCGACGACCATGCCCAGCCACGGGATCAGGGGCAGCACGATGCCGATGCCGCCACCGACCACCCAGCCCAGCTGAAGCAGCGTCTCCGAACGCGCGAACGCGTTGGAGCGGTTCTGCTCGGGGACGTCGCGTTGCACGATCGCGTCGAGCGACAGCCGGCCGAGCTGCTGGGCGAACCCGGCCGCCAGTCCCACCAACACCACCGTCAGCAGGTTCCAGAACACCGCCGCCACGACCGAGCAGACGACGGTGAGAACGATCAGCACGAGCACGGTGCGATCCGGGCTGCGCGAGCGCACCAGCGCGCCGACTGACGAGCCGGCCGTGCTCCCCAGCCACGCCGAGGCCGCCACGATGCCCAACAGCACCAGGCCGGACAGCCCCGCGACCGGCTCTTCTCGCAGGACGAACGCCAGAAACATCGTCATGAAGCCGGAGAACCAGCGCAGCGCAGCGTTCGCGCGCAACGCTCGCACCACGGCCGCGCCGACGCGGAACCGGCCCTTGGCGCCGTCGCGTATGGACGCCGGCGCCTCACCTGCGGCGGAGTCGACTCGCTTGGACAGCAGGATGGCCAGAACGGTCGTGCCGCAGTAGGCGAAGAACGCCGCGCGCAGCGGCCAGTCGTCGCCGATCTGGGCCAGGCCGATGCCGATCGGGGCGCCCAGCGCCGTGCCCAACGTCGCGGCCAGCTGCAGGCGCGAGTTCGCGCTGACCAGCGTCCACCCCTCCGGCAGGACCCGGGGGACGGCGGCAGCCCTGGTGACCGCGTATGCCTTCTGCCCCACCAGCACACCCAGCGCCGCCGGATACAGCCACACCCCGCCGTCGAGGACGGCGTCGGCGGCCACCCAGGCCAGGAAGCCCCGAATCGCGGCGGTCAAGCCGATGGCCCATCGCCGCCCATGGGCGAACCGGTCCAGGAACGGGCCGATGACCGGCGCCACCACCGCGAACGGCGCCATGGTCAGCGCCAGGTACAGCGCGACGTTGCCCCGCGCCTCGGCGGTGGGAACGGAGAAGAACAACGTGCCCGCCAGCGCCACCGTCACCAGCGCGTCGGCGAACGCGCTGGCGGCGTTGAGCTCGATCAGCCGCGACAGGCCCGTCTGGTCGGCACCCTTGGCCTCCGCGGCACGATGCAGGCGCTCCGCGCTCGCCTTGGCAGCACGGGAGGTGCCCGACGCCGCGGTGCGCGCAGCACGAGCCGACGCGCTGGCGGCGCGACGCATCCGCTCCGCGCGTCCGCCACCGGCGCCCTCGGTGCCCGGACCGGGGACGTCTTGGCCGGGCGGCGGATCTGTCTGTGCCACAGGCACCATCCAATCGCATGCGGCGCCCCGCTTCGGGACGCAGCCCTACGCCCAAGTGTCGATCATGGACGGAGTTTGAAAGAATCGGTCGTCGTGAGCCGCACATCCACCCGCACCAGGGCACCCAAGGTCGATGCCGTCGCCGCCAACGCAGTCGACGAAGCTCGCGCGGGCGCCGTCGAGGTCGGCGGGCCCGACGCCGTCGGCGACCACCTCGGTCACGTCGCCGAGGCCGAACGCGTGGTCACGCACTACTTCGAATGCTTGCAGCCGGGATACGTGGGCTGGCGGTGGGCGGTCACGCTCGTTCGCGCGGCCCGCGCGCGGTCGGTGACGGTGAACGAATGCGTTCTCCTGCCGGGCTCGGACGCGGTGCTGGCGCCGCCGTGGGTGCCGTGGGAGGACCGGGTCACCCCGGACGACCTCGGCCCGGGCGACCTGCTGCCCGTCACCGACGAGGACCCTCGGCTCGAACCCGGGTACACCGGGTTCGCCGATGCCGACACCGCTGACGTGGTCGACGAACTCGGACTCGGTCGGGTCTGGGTGCTCTCGCGCGAAGGCCGCAGCGACGCCGCGGCCCGCTGGTTCGAGGGTGACGGCGGACCGCACACCGAGATCGCCAAGGCTGCGCCCGGCTCGTGCGCCACCTGCGGGTTCGCCGTGCCCCTCGCCGGCTCGCTCGGCCAGGCGTTCGGTGTGTGCACCAACGAGCGCACCCCGTTCGACGGCAAGGTCGTCGCTCACGACCACGGCTGTGGCGGGCACAGCGACGTCCGGCTGCCGGCTCCGGCCGACGACGCCGGCGAACCGGTCGTCGACACGTTGGCCCACGAGCTCGTCCCGATGGAACTCGACCATGCCTGATTCGCCGCGCGCCTAAACTGCGCGGCGTGGACGTCTTCGATACCGCGTCGCTGCGGCAGCGGGTGCTGGCGGCCTGGTCAGCCTCGCCGGCGCGGTTCCGCGAGGACGCCAACGCCGAGGAGGAGCTGGTCCGCGGTGCCTACCGCGACCGCGTGATCATCGAGCTGGCGCAGAACGCCGCCGACGCCGCGGCCCGCGCGGGCGTGGCTGCTCGGCTGTTGCTGCGGCTGCACGGCTCCAGCCTGATCGCCGCGAACACCGGCGCGCCGCTGGATGCCGCCGGGGTCGAAGGACTGTCCACGCTGCGAGCCTCGACCAAGCGAACCGGCGCGGCCGTGGGCCGCTTCGGCGTCGGGTTCGCCGCCGTCCTGGGCGTCAGCGACGCCCCGGCCGTGCTCTCGCGGACCGGTGGGGTGCGATGGTCACGGGACGAGACACGCGCGGCGGCCGCAGGCATCGCGTCGCTGGCCGCGGAGGTGCAGACACGCGGCGCGGCGGTCCCGGTGCTGCGGTTGCCGTTCGCGGTGCCCGCCGAGTCCGTCGACGTCCCGGACGGCTACGACACCGCGGTACACCTGCCGCTTCGTGACGACGACGCGGTGCGTCTGGTCCACCGTCTGCTGGGCGAGGTCGATGCGGGGCTGTTGCTGGCGCTGCCCGCCTTGACCGAGGTGATCGTCGACGTCGACGGAGCCGCCCGCACGCTGGACGCCGGCGCGGTCGACGTCCTCGACGAACACGGGGACGCGGCGGTGTTGGAGCGCCGGCTCGGCGAGCAGCGGTGGCGGCTCGCGACGTCGTCCGGCGAAGCAGTCGGCGACGTGCTCGCTGCCCGCCCGTTCGAGGAGCGCATTCGCCCCGGGTGGTCGGTGACGGTGGCCGTGCCCGTCGACGGCGACAAGCCGCAGCCCGTCGTCCGGCCGGCGGTGATCCACGCCCCGACGCCCACCGACGACCGCACCGACCTGGCGGCGCTCGTGATCGCCTCGTTCCCGCTGGACTCCACTCGCCGGCGCGTGGCCGACGACCCGCTCACCGAGTTCCTGACCGAGCGCGTCGCTGCCGCGTATGCGGCACTGGTGGCCTCGTTCACCGACCCGGCCGTGCTCGAGCTGATCCCCGGACCGCTCGGCACCGAGCCCCTGGACGTGGCGCTGCACCGAGCGGTGCGCGACGCCCTCGGCGCGACGCCGTTCGTCCCGGCCCCCGACGGCGCACGACTGCGTCCCCGCGACACCGTGCTGGTCGAAGGTTTGACGGCTGCGGCCGACCCGTCGGCCCTGGCCACGGTGGTCGCGGGGTTACCGGTCACCGGGTGGCTGCACGCGGACGTGCTCGCCGGGCTGGGCGCGACGGTGCGGCCGTTGGCTGAGGTCGTCGACGACCTGACGCGGCTGGATCTCGACGCTGAGCAGTGGCACACGCTGTACACGGCCTTGGACGGCGCCGACCTCGAGTCGCTGGGTGCGCTGCCGGTTCCGCTGGCTGACGGGCGTACGGTGCGCGGGCCACGGGGGCTGCTGCTGCCCGGAGACGTGGACCCGGCTCTGCTCGAGCCGTTCGCGCTGCGGGTGGTCGCGCCCGCTGCCGCACACCCGCTGCTGCGCCGGTTGGGCGCGACGACGGCGTCGGCGGCGTCGGTCTTGCGCGACCCCCTGGTACGTGCCGGTGTGGCCGAGGTGGCGGCGGCTGACGGCGAGGCCGGTCCGGTCGCCGACGCCGTGCTCGGCCTCGTCGCCGAGGCCGGGGTGACCGTCGACGACGAACCGTGGCTGGCCGAGCTGCCGCTGCGGGACGCCACGGGTGCCGATGCGCAGGCCCGCGAGCTGTTCCTGCCCGGCTCGCCGGTCCTCGCCGCGCTCGACGCCGATCCGGACGAGTACACCGTCGACGCCGAGCTCGTCGACCGGTTCGGCCCGTCCACCCTGGCCGCCGTGGGCGTGCGATCGAGCCTCGACACGGTGCGCGACGCCGACGTCGTGCTGGATGCGGACCTGTGGCACGACCTCGACGACGAGGACGGCTGGGTCGCGGAGGTGCAACGGCTGGTCCCGTCCGCTGACGTGCCGCCGGTGATCAGCGACTTCGTCGCCGTCCGCGACCTCGACCTCGTACGCGCTGACGCGTGGCCGCAGGTGCTCGCGGCCCTGGCGGCCGACCCGCAGACTCGTTCCGCCGTCGTCGAGCCGGTGTTCGTGCTGACCGGTGACGGTGCCCGGCGGGCGGTGCCGTCGTACGCGGCATGGTGGCTGAAGCAGCACGCGCGGCTAGACGGGCACGCCCCGCCGTACGTGTGCGCCGCCGACGCTGACCCTGTCGTGCGCGCCCTGCTGCATCCGGTCGCGCTGCCGGTGGACGACGCGTTCGCTGCCACCATCGGGATCGTGCGCTCCATCGGCGACGCCGACGCCGGGGTCCTGCTCGAGCGGCTGGCCGACGACACGGTCGACCTCGGTGCCGCCCGGTTGGGGCAGGTGTACGCGGCACTGGCCGAGCGGGATCCGGCCGCCGTGGACCCGCCGTCGTTCGTCCGGATCCCGGACGGCGTGGGCACGCGCGTGGTCCCCGCCGCCGATGTCGTCGTGTGCGCCGCGCCGTACTGGCTGCAGCTCGGCCTGCCTGGTGCGCTCCCGGGCTCGGCCGAGCTGGCCGACCTCCTGGACGTCGACCTCGCCGCCGAGACCGTTGACGTGCACCTCTCGCCGGGTGGCCACGTACGGGACGTACCGGCGGCCGCCCGTGCTGTGGTCCCCGAGGCGCCGCAACGCTACGTCGAGCACGACGACCTGTACGCCGGCGACGTCCCGCTGGCCTGGTGGATCGACGACGACACCATCCACGCATGCACGCTCGACGGACTCGCCCGCGCGCTGGCCTGGGTGTGCGGTCAGTGGGACAAACGCTGGCTGCTCGGCGAGATCCTGCGTGACCCGGCCGCGGCTGGAGCGTTGCTCACCGAGGACGTCTTCACCTGACCGCCTCCACACGCCGCGCAGCTGCCCCGGACGTCGTGCTGGCCCGACTTCCGGATGCCCCGATTGGACGGACTGGAGCTGACCCGGCGCTGGTCCGAGTGCCCGAGCCGTGAACCGGTCCTCACGCCACCCCGAGCAGGTCTTCGATCGGCGAGATCGCGAAGTAGACGACGAACAGCGCCGAGACGATCCACAACAGCGGATGGACCTGCCGAGCCTTGCCCCGCGCCAGCTTGATCGCCACGAAGGCCAGGAAACCAGCGCCGATGCCGGTGCTGATGGAGTAGGTGTACGGCATCAGCACCATCGTCAGGAACGCCGGCAACGCGAACTCGACGTCGTCCCACGGGATGTCCCGGACCTGCGACATCATCAGGAAGCCGACGAGCACCAGGGCGGGCGCGGCCGCCTCGTTCGGCACCATCGCCACCACCGGGGCGAACAACGTCGACAACAGGAAGCACACGCCGGTGACGACGCTGGCCAGGCCGGTCCGCGCGCCCTCGCCGACGCCGGAGGCGGACTCGATGTACGACGTGTTGCTCGAGACGCTGGCCGCGCCACCGGCCGCGGCGGCCAGCGAGTCGACGACGAGGATCTGCGTCGTCTTCGGCGGGTTGCCGTCGGCGTCGAGCAGGCCGCCCTCGGCACCGACGGCGACCATGGTGCCCATCGTGTCGAAGAAGTCGGCGAGCATCAGCGTGAACACGAACAGCAGGACCGCGACCACACCGACGGATTCCCACGAACCGAGCAGATTGAACTGGCCGATCAGGGAGAAGTCGGGGACCTCGACGACGCGGTCCGGCACCTCCGGGGCGTTGAGGTTCCACCCGTTCGGGTTGTCAGCGGTGGTGCCGATGCCGCCGATGGTCTCGACGACGACGGCGAGCACAGCCGTACCGATGATCGTCCACAGGATGGCGCCGCGCACCTTCAGCGAGTACAGCACCACCACGGCGAGCAGACCCACCGCGAACACGGCGACCGGCCAGGTGCGCAGACGGTCGTCGATGCCGAGGCCGATCGGGGGCGACGGGTTGCCGGTCGACTGCACGAACCCGGCGTTCACGAAGCCCACGAGGGCGATGAGCAACCCGATCCCGACGCTGATGGCGGTCTTGAGCTGCCGCGGGACCGCGGCGAAGACTGCCTGGCGAAATCCGGTGAGGACGAGTGCGAGGATCACCAGGCCCTCGATCACCACCAAACCCATCGCGTCGGCCCAGGTCATCTGTCCGGCGAGGCTGAATGCGACGAACGCATTGAGGCCCAAGCCGGCGGCCAGCGCCATCGGGTAGTTGGCGAACAGGCCCATCGCGAGGGTCAGCACGCCGGCCACCAACGCGGTGACCGCGGCCACCGCGGCGAGGTCAGGAGCGTCGCCGCCACCGAGGAAAGCGCCTTCGACGTCGGGCACCGTGCCGATGATCAGCGGATTCAGCACGATGATGTAGGCCATCGTGAAGAACGTCACGACGCCGCCACGTACTTCGCGGCCCACCGTCGAGCCGCGCTCGGTGATCCGGAAGAACCGGTCGAGTGCCGAGGTAGAGGTGGGCGTGGACGTCATGCGTCTCTCCGATCATGGCCGGGCGGGGAATGGTCCGGCGTCGACGATGCCAGACCGGCGGAACTGTGTCACCGATAGGCATGGTGCCCCAGTCCCGGTGGTGCGTTAGCGGCGGGGAGTCTGGCAGGGCTAGCCTGAGCACATGAGCAAGGGGCGACGGCGGCATCGCGAAGCGCCCGGCATGGGACGCGACGCGGCGGAGCGAACCGATGCCTCTTCGGCGCAGGCTCCGGACGTCATCGAACCGGCCGACGTCGACGGCGTGCGTACCGTCGCGGTCATCACCGTCTTGTGGGCCGTCGCGTTCGTGGTGCTGGCCTTGCGCATCGACGATCTCAGTGCCGAGGGCCGCAACTGGTGGCTCTGGACGTGCTTGGCCGGTGTCGGGCTCG
>Ga0079224_100003726_pt1 | contig 19374 bp, 11 predicted proteins | sample Stecom2015_FD_80414 | JGI IMG/M metagenome (GOLD analysis project Ga0079224, IMG submission 80414) | Agricultural soil microbial communities from Utah to study Nitrogen management - Steer compost 2015 | ecosystem: Environmental > Terrestrial > Soil > Agricultural land | place: USA: Utah... | reverse complement strand
GTTCTATATACATTACGCACCGATGGTGCTAAAAACAAAAATTTATGAGTGAAAATATCACATCAGCAATAGTTAGATATTATTCTGCTCCTACGGAGCCTCTATTTTCTCATTTAACCTGTTCTATATACATTGCGCACCGATGGTGCTAAAAACAAAAATTTATGAGTTCTATATACATTATGCATCGATGGTGCTAAAAACAAAAATTTATAAGTTCTATATACATTACGCACCGATGGTGCTAAAAACAAAAATTTATGAGTAACAAAAAACAATGGGCAATCAACCTCCTCCTGCGATATGCAAAATCATTCTTATAAACCACATTGCTTCAATGGAGATAACCAGCAAATGATGGGTATAGCTCTCCAGAGAAAGACCCACAAATGGATTTATTTCCAAACTTAAATAGCACCATTAATAATTCATATAATTGATAAAGGATTTCAACAACAATTTAATTTCAATTTATTTGTATCTGAAAAAGTAAATCATGAGCAACGAAAATACATCAGGCATAATCAGTAAAGTTTGGAGTTTCTGCAACACCCTTCGTGATGATGGAGTGGGTTACGGAGATTATCTGGAACAACTCACTTACCTGCTGTTTCTGAAAATGGCAGACGAGTTTTCAAAGCCGCCATACAACCGCAAACTTCCAATCCCGAAACAATTCAACTGGGAAAGTTTAACTAAGGAGAAAGGCGAAGATTTGGAAACGCATTATTCCAACCTGCTTCGTGAGTTGGCAAAAGCGAAAGGAATCTTAGGACAGATTTTTACCAAGAGCCAAAACAAAATTCAAGACCCTGCAAAACTTTACAAGCTCATACGCATGATTGATGATGAGCAGTGGAGCACAATGGGTGCCGATGTGAAAGGACAGATTTATGAGGGGCTGTTGGAGAAGAACGCAGAGGACACAAAAAGCGGAGCCGGACAATACTTTACACCAAGAGCATTGATAAAGGCAATGGTGGAATGTATGCAACCGCAACCTATGAAAACTATTGCTGACCCCGCTTGCGGCACAGGAGGATTTTTTCTTGCTGCTTACGATTACCTCGCAAAACAAAATTTGGATAAAGAGCAAAAAAAGTTTCTGAAATTCAAAACATTTTTCGGAAATGAAATTGTGCCGTCAACAAGGCGAATGGCTTTGATGAATTTATTTCTGCACAACATCGGTGATATTGATTCGGAAAATTTCATTTCACCGACAGATGCTTTGATTGCCGATTCAGGTTTGAGAGCCGACTATGTTTTGGCAAATCCGCCATTCGGCAGAAAAAGCAGCATGACTTCAACCAACGATGAAGGCGAACAGGAAACAGAAGATTTGACTTACAACCGTCAGGACTTTTGGGAAAGCACCAGCAACAAGCAGTTGAATTTTGTGCAGCATATACGCTGCATGTTGAATACTACAGGAAAAGCGGCTGTGGTAGTGCCCGACAATGTTTTGTTTGAAGGTGGTGCCGGTGAAACCATTCGTAAAAAGTTGATGGAGACAACCGACCTGCACACGATACTTCGTTTGCCGACAGGAATATTTTACAAGCAGGGAGTAAAAGCCAATGTGTTTTTCTTTGACAACAAACGGGCAGCAAAAGAACCCTGGACGAAAGAAATTTGGTTTTACGATTTCAGAACGAACATTCACTTTACACTGAAAAAAAATCCGTTGAAGCTGGATGACCTGAAAGATTTTATTTCTTGTTACAACCCAAACAACCGGCACAAGCGGAAAGAAACTTACAATGCTGAATCAAACAGCGAAGGCAGATGGCGAAAATTTTCTTACGAAGAAATTATTGCAAGAGATAAAACTTCACTTGACATCACTTGGATAAAAGACAAATCACTTGCAGACCTTGACAATCTCCCTGACCCTGATGTGTTGGCAGGAGAAATAATTGAAAATCTGGAAGCAGGTTTGGAAAGTTTCAGAGAAATAATGATTACGATAAATGGAAAAAAATAAAGCCAGCGCAGCTCCAGAAGTATATCATGATAAGCCGCAGGACTTGTAATGCCGATACCGGAAGCTCAAACAGCATCTTGCAAAAAAGTGTACTTCTACCCTACCGAATAACAAACATTAAACCTGAAAAACAAAAAAGCGGCAAGCTATAACAATGTTGATGTAATGCCCCTACCCTATTTTGGGGAATGCTATATATATATGTAACATGGGATGTGGCGGTGTGTGGCGGGCTGAGGTTATGAGAGGAGAAAATTAAGTGTATGCCGTTGGCAGAAGGAATACGATTTTTAGGATTGAGGTGAGATTATGTATATTTGGGGGGATTTAAAACAATAAAATATCTTAATAAGTATAATTACAAATAATTAAAGATATAAATAGTATCAATCTAATAAAAATATTCGGATTAATTGATTTTAAAATAATTAAGAATTGTTTACAGACAGTTTTATAAACAAGAATAATATGACATGGATAGAAATTAAAAAATCAATCATAAATGACCTTAATTCACGAGGATTAAGTAATCCTAGAATTAGGTTAAATGCTCTTGACAACATAGAGTTAATATTAAGACGTAATTTTCCTGAGTTCATTGAAAAACCTCAGGAAAATTTTCAGAAAATTAGCAAAGAGGAATTTAAAGAAAAAATAGCTAAATTCAAGTCGAATGGAAAATTGAATTCTGCTGAAAGCAGTGTTATTAATGAAATATATTATCGAATATAAAAGAAATCTTAGTCCGGACCACCATTTAAGGTTTAGCTCTTTTAGGGTAAAATGATTCGCTTAAATTGAAGTACAAAATTCAACTATTATCCTATACGATTTTTTTCGTATTAACAGCTTTATTGAAAAGACGCAGTGAGCTATGAATATTAAAACGGATAAATTTGTTCCAAAAAAAATCGTGAACATTGTCCACGTGTATTCCATAACCCACGGTTAAAACCGTGGGTTAATTGTGGGAAATGGTTAAAACCATTAAAATATTATGCATTGCGAATGACAGCTCACGGTTTAAACCGTGAGCTATTTAAGTTTGTGAAACAACCGGTAACCGTTTTAACGGTTTAAAAAACCATTAAAATGACACCAACAATAAGTCAAGGAAAACAAAAAAATAAATTCTTTTGAGTTTATATTAAGTAGGTTTTTATATTTGACAATCAAAAAATCATCAATTTATACTAACAACTAACATTAATCAAAATGAGCAAACAAAAACATCATGTAGTATTTGCTGCAATGGCAATACTGCTACTTTCAACTTTTAACGTTAATGCAACTGTATGGCGGGTAAACAACAACCCAAATTACACGCAAGGTTGTAATCATTGTTTTAGCAGTTTGCAGGCAGCCAACGATACTTCGATTGTTATGTCAGGAGACACTATACATTTGGAAGCATCTCAGGTTGAATATGCATTTGCAACTATTAATAAACCACTAGTGATAATAGGACCAGGGTATTTTTTAAGTGATAATGCCGGACTTCAAAAGAACACTTCAGCGGCCACAATTAAAAGAATAACCTTTGATACACTATCACAAGGGAGTATGATTAAAGGTGTTAGACTCTACGATACCGGTAATTTTGCTGATGTTATCATTAAAACAAGTAACATACTAATTGAATCATGTTGGATTGATCGTTACATTTACTTTAACGCTTCTGCTAATCATCCTGCATTAAACAATATTACAATTAAGAAATGCTTTATTGGTTCTAAAATAACTAATAGCAACAATATTACACCAATCAGCAATTTAATAATCAGTAATTGCTATGTTGAAAACGGTATTTTTTTAAATGCAGTAAACAGTCCTACTTCGGGTGAAATTCTTCATTGTGTAATTAAGGCGAATGGCAGCGGAGGTAAAATTAGTTTTAGTAATACCATTACAGCATTTTACAACAATATTATAGTCAATACATCGAACTTAAATCCTATTGAGCAGAACAATAATGGCACAGTAAATATTCATGATAACATTTATATCGGAGGATTTCCAACATGGTTGACTGGCGGAAACAATGTTTCAGAATTATATTCTAATGTTTTCCCAACAACAGGCTCCCCGGACAGTATTTTAAATGTAAATTCTATTGGAGTTTGTCCTGTTTGCTACACAGGTTTTCCTTCAGGAACAGAAACAATGGGAATGTTTGGTGGCGCTGACCCTTACCGATTGAGTGGCATTCCAAACATTCCTGCTATCTATCAGTTAGCAAGCCCCTTGAATATTTTACAGGGAGGAACAATAAATGTCAATGTCAGTACACGAAGCAACGACTAAAGCCATGAAAAATATAACTATCATACTGTTGCTGCTTGTTTCAGTGGCACAAGCACAACCCAGCATAACACAAATGGAATACTGGATTGGAACTGACCCGGGAATTGGCATTGCTAATCCAATAACGTTACCAACTCAACAACCGGATATTAATTTTATTCAAACCCTTTCACCAAGTCTTAACCTCGGAATAAATTATGTTGGTTATAGAAGCAAGGATGCCAACAATGTATGGAGTCACACGAATTTTATAACACTATTTGTGGCTGACAGTGCACATAGCAAAATTGTAGAGGTAGAATATTTTTGGGATGTGGATTCCGGCTTTAATGCAGCTGTTGATTCCATTTTTGCGAATCCGGTTAATGATATTTCAAATGGAATACTTTACGCGAATGTTCCCTTAAATTTAGGTTTGGGTAGCCATATTCTTTTTGTACGCAGCAAGGATAACCAAAGTAGATGGAGCCATACCAACTACGTGGATTCGGTTAACGTTTATGGCACTGTTTCGTTAAATGAGTTATTTGATGAAACCGGAATTTCTGTTAATCCTAATCCATTTAATGATGTAATCTCTGTTTCTTCCAAAAGCATTGATTCATTTCGTTTTATATTGTATGACATTAGTGGACGAAAGATAATTGATAAAATAGTGCGTGGAAACGGTAGTATTCAAACATCTGAATTGACTTCGGGAACATACACATTAGTGCTTTGGACTACAGAGAAAAAAATATTTCGGACTACATTAATAAAGCAGTGACATTGATTTTATATTGGGAAAAGGCAACTTTGGAATCTGTAAGCTGAACGCAGCTTAATATTTGGATTTAGAAACACTAAAACGGAGAAGCCGAAAACCGACCAGAGTAGGCAATAAATAATTAACGCAAATGAAAAATTTACTTTCTATTACAACACTCTTTATAATGGCATCCATATTATATGGATGTACTGCACCTGATAAAGTTAAATCGGACACAGCAGTTGATAACACAGAAATTTCAAAGCAGGCAGTTGACAGTGCTTTTAAGCGAATGTGGCAAAACGTTACTTTTACGAACCTTGCCGGCTATATGAAGACAGATGTTGCAGATGATTTTTTTGCAATTGACGCAGACGGAGTAAGCGCAAATATGGAAGAAACACTTGCTGACACGACAAGACTAAAAATGCTTGAATCATTAAAGTTTAAATTTTTTGACCAGAAGATTAAAGTATATGATCATGTTGCTATTATCAATGGACGAGTTCAGGCTTTTTCGAACGATATATATGCAGCGGAAGTTTTGTACACAGCAGTATTTGTGGAGCAAGGTGGAGTTTGGAAGTATAAAAACTGGCAAGGAACATGGTCGAAAAATTCGCCACCACCACCTGCTTTTGCGAATGAAAAGAAATAATAAGGAATAGAAAAGAAAGAGCAGCACTACCGGTAACTTATAATGATTGGATGTGTGAGTATTGAAACGGCTTAATATCGCTCAGCCGGTTTTTTGAAACATTTGATTTGTTACTTTTGAATGTGAAAGGCGGTGAAGCAGACGAACGTTGTGTGGCACTTTGTTGCGACACTCTATACAAATTCAATATGATTTGCCGTCATTTTGCCTAAATTGCAAAATACTAAAATGAGTCACATTATCTGAAAATGAAAAAAATAGCAACCCACTTAAGCTTTATAGTATGTATGCATACTGCTGTTGCCCAAAAACCAAACGTAGATTCGATACTTCAAAAAGTCGCAATAGAAAAAGATGAAGATAAAAAAGTTGATTTACTCGTAAGTCTGGTATCATCAGAAATTAATAACGACCCTAAATGGACTATTGAAACAGGATTAAAATTATTGAACCAATCAAAAAGTGAAAATGACAATATTGAATTGTCGGTTGCTTATTCTTTTTTAGGACAAGGGTATCGGCTACTTGGAAACAATATTAAAGCCTTGGATTACCATCATAAAGGTATTGCTGCTGCGGAAAAAAGTAATAACTTGTCTGTTTTGGCGTTCGCAGAAAATCAAACGGCACATATCTATAAAGACAGGCAGGAATATGATAAGGCAATCGACATATATCTGTCAGCAACATCACATGCAGCTAAAGGAAAAAATGAAAAAATAAAAAGTTGGGGGCCTTTAAATTTAGGAGGTGTGTATCTTTCTATAGGCAAATTAGACTCGTCATTAATGTATTCTCAAAGGGCTTATGAAAATGCTTTAAAAGTAAACTCCATTGTTGACAACCCTTATTTATATAGTAACCTTGGTGGTGTGCAAAGTAAATTGGGCAATGCACAACTTGCTGTAAGTTATTATAACATGGCCATTTCTCAATCGATAGGGTCAAAGAATATCAGGTATTTGAATATAGCATATACAGGATTAGCAGAGCATTATCAGCGATTTAATCAGCAAGATTCCTGTATAAGTTATGCAAAAAAAGCAATTACGGTTGTAAAAAATACTTCGTTTTTTTATCTGAGCAGTAAGCCGGCACAATTACTTACCGATATTTATGAAAAGAACAATTGTGATAGTACATTGAAATATTCAAAAATATTTAAAACGGCAGTTGATTCATTAACCAGTGTCAAAACTAATCAACAAATACAATTAATGACTTTTGAAGAAGATCTACGGCAGCAGGAAGTTGCAGGAGAAAAGTTAAAAGCTGAAGAAGAAAGAAAACTAAATATTCAATACGCCTTAATAACCTTGGGCATTATTGTATTACTCACTCTTTATTTATTGCTTAGCCGCAGCTTTATTACTAACGCAAAACTCATAGAATTTTTTGGTGTTGTTGCATTGTTGATTGTTTTTGAATTTCTCAATCTGCTACTTCATCCATTTTTAGAAAGAATAACTCACCACTCCCCCATTTTAATGTTGCTGGCGTTGGTTTGCATTGCTGCATTGCTTGTGCCATTTCATCATAAAGTAGAAAAATGGGCAACATCAAAATTAGTAGAAAAGAATAAAGAGATACGGTTGGCTGCTGCAAAAAAAACTATTGAACAGTTAGAAACAAAGGTGGGCGACAAATGAAATTAAAAATATGAGCTAACTACATCAGCATTGCCGCAAACCATGTGAACGAAAAAGCAAACAAACAATCTGTTTGTAAAGTGAGTTTTTCAGTTCGCTTCATTAATTTTACTATTTAACAGCCTGACACAAATATTTAATTAATAATTTAGAACTTCGATTTTATGAAAAGCTTTATTTCATTCATCAGTCTGTTGTTGCTCTCAAATGCTTCAAGTGCTCAGTTTGGTGCACCGGTGATTATTGACAGTAATTATTCAGCTCAGATTAGAAACATAATTGCTGTTGATATAGACAATGATGGTTTGAAAGATATTGTTGCATCGCACCAAACAGACACCATCAAGTGGTACAAAAATTTTGGGAATAATACTTTCTCAGCACCTGTAGTGTTGACATCCACTATTGCGAAACCTTTTTTTATTGACACCGGTGATGCAGATAATGATTCGAAAACAGACTTGCTGGTGGCTAATAATAATAGTAATAATTCGCAAGTAGTGCTGATAAACAACAATGGTTTAATCCCAACCATCATAGACAGTGGAATAGATCTGGGAACTTACCGCGCATATTTTTCAGATTTTGATAATGACGGAGATGAGGACATTGTTGCATGCAGCGACTTAATGATTACGCTATATCTCAACAATGGTGCAGGTGTTTTTGGCAATAGAATTATATTGCTCAATGGTGCCGAATTTTATAATATGACTGTTGCAGATTTTAACGGAGATAACTTTCCGGATATAGGCCTGTGTTCATCAGACGGCATCGAAGTGCTGTTGAATGACACTTCGGGAGGATTGACTGCACCCAACTTACTTGATTTAAAACTTACCGGTTTTATTACCAATGCAGACATTGACAACGATGCACAAAAAGACCTTATTTTTCCAAACAGTTCACCTCATTACGATGTTTATAAAAACACCGGAGGAGGAACATTTATATTAAATCAAACCGTGGCTTTTTATCAACCAAACATTCAGAACCCTCCATTTGCCATAGTTAACGTCAATGCAGACGCTTTTGCTGATGCAGTTTATTCAAGCATTAATAACAACAGGTCGTTATATTGGCAGGAAAATGACGGAGCAGGGAATTTTCAAAATGAACAGCTTATTGACAGCACTGAAATGTATGATGCGATTTTTTTGGCCGATATGGATAATGATGGCGATAATGATATTCTTTGGTATGGGTTTGACTTTAATGCCGGTCAGAAAAAAACAGGCTTTATAGAAAATAATACCTTCACGCTGGGGGTTGAAAATATAAAAACATCTCCGGTAAGAATTTATCCCAATCCCGCATCAACGTTTCTGAATATTGAATGTCAGGAAAAGATTACAGGTATTGAAATTTATTCAGCAAAAGGAGATAAAGTTGCCAGGTACAACACTTCGAAAATTGATATTTCGAACCTTGCGAAGGGCAGCTATCTGTTGAATGTAATAACCAACAAGAACACATTCACAACAGAATTTGTAAAGTAACAGATGCAATTTACTGCAGGCAAAAGTTTTGCAATTTGGCAGGTGAAATGGTTTGATTGAAAAATATTTTCAGATTTGAATATTGATTCGTAGTTTGGCTTACGATAAATTGGGATGGTAAAGAACTATGACTTTGAAAAACCGGTGCCGGAAGTATGAATGGTAAATTGCCTATAGGATATTATCTGAAAAATGCAGATAGATTACTGACAGAGGGAATCAACCACATTCACCGCGAGATGGGCATTACGAGAACAGACTGGCAGATACTGAATTCGATACATGAGAATGATAAAATAGATTTACTAAAAATCGCTGAACTGCTTACGGCATTTGCTGATAAGGAAACGATAGGCAATGCTGTTGCGGCATTGGAAAAGCGACAGCTGATAGTGGATAACCAATTTTTATCGCTGACTGAAACAGGGAAAAAATTGTTTGAAACCTGTCTTCAAAAGCAAAAAGCTTTCAGGCAGAAATCTATGGAAGGACTCACGCAGGAAGAGTATGTGCAAACTATTTCATTTCTTGAAAAACTGATTGATAACCTCAAATGATTTTGTAGAAATACAAAATCCCTCCTGCTCCGAACATTCAGCTTGAAAAAAAATACGGGTAAACGTAATCAAATAGCTTTTGAGTTTTCAGCAGAAAAAATCTGAAACATAAATGTTGGCAAACAAAAAAGGCTGTCTCAAATATGAGCCAGCCTTTTTTGTTATTCAATAAAACTGTTTTATCGCAACAGTGTAACAGTACCGTTATAATCGTGGCGCTTGCCGCTCTTTGTTGTTACAACGAGTGAATACACATAGGTTCCCTGAGGTGCAATGCCGCCATGGCCATCGCTGCCATCCCACGGTTTGCCCGGTGAATCGGTTTGATACAACATTTGTCCCCAGCGGTTGAATATTCTTAGTTTAAATCCTGAATAATCCATATTGAATCCCGGGTCGAAGAATACTTCGTTGCGTCCGTCACTGTTAGGAGTAAATGCATTGGGCACCCAGAAAGGATTGACTACAATGGTTTGCTCAGCAGAATCAACGCATCCTGAAATATTTTCTACAATCAGTTTCACCTGAAATTCACCTACATCAGAGAAATAATGTGATACGTTTTGCTCGAAGAGTGTATCGCCAAGACCAAACACCCACTGCCAGCTAACAGCATAGTCTGACTCGTCAGTAAATAATACCGGACCGCTGTAGATGTTGGTCATCATTGGGTCGGCTTTGAACTTAGCAACGGGAAGCGGATAGAAGAATACATCTACATCTTTCATCAGTGAATCAGTACATCCAAACGGATTGGTAACAACTAATTTGATCTGATATGTACCGGGTACTGCAAACACGAGTGATGGACTTAACATGTGTGAGAATACACTGTCGCCTACACTCCACTGGAATGTAGCTCCCGGCATGTATGTTGACTGATTGATGAAATGTATATTGGTGACCTCACATGACTTGCTGGTATCGTTGGTAAAGCTGACAACAGGATAAGGATGAGCAATGAATGCAAATGCAGGAGATGTGTTGGTACATCCGTTGGCATCGGTTACCTGCACAGTATAGTTTCCGGTTTGACTTACGGTGAGCGTGCTTGCAGCACTGTTGTCGGACCAGAGGTAAGATGTGTAAGGCAATGTTGTTGACAATACTGAAGTTGCACCTTCACATACTGCACTCACTCCTGTGATGACCGGTTGCGGCAACGGATTGACAGTAATAGTTGCCATTCCGCTCATTTGTGTACCGGGACAATTGTTGTCGCTGATGGCAGTGAGCGAATAAGTGGATGTGGCAGCAGGGCTTAAACTCAACAGTAGCGGATTCTGAGATGTAGTAGCAGTTGTTGACTGACCTGTTGCATTATTCAGATAAGTATAGGTAAATGGTGCTTCACCGGTGAACTGTAACTGTATTTGCGCAGTTTGGTTGAGACAAATAACAGGCGAACCTGAAATAACAGCCTGCGGCAAATCGTGAACAATGATGGTGGTGTTTCCTGTAGCATTGGTCTTACATCCATACAAACCTGTTACCAATCCTGAAAGACTATAAGTAGTTGTACTGGTAGGTGTAACAGGAATAGTTACCGAAGGTGTGTTGGACACCACAGGGAAACTGGTAGTGCCATCAGAGTAGGTTACTGCATAAGGGCCATTGGCAGTGAAGTTAAGCGTGATAGAACCTGACGTGCCGTTGCACAATGATGGCGTAGCAGTGGTGATAGCAACAGTTGGATTATCGAGCACAGTAACTGCCACATTCTGATTGATGGTAGCAGGACAATTGTCATCTTCAATGCTAACCAGTGTATAGTTGGTAGTGCTTTGCGGAGCTACATAGAATGAATAGCTGCTGCCGGCAGAATTAACCACACCCGCACCTTGCATCTGGAAGGTAAACGGTGCAACACCTGTAAACTGAATATTTAACTGCGTGCTGTCGCCTTTGCAAAGTGTATCACTTGCTGTTGTTATAACGGCTTGCGGAATGGCATTTACAGAAACTACTGCACTTCCTGAAGCAGGGCCTGCACAGCCGTTGCCATCAATAGTAGCAGGCAAAGTATAAACCGTAGTGGATGCCGGTGAAACAGGAATAGTAACAGAAGTAGCATTGGTAGTAAATGGTCCGTTGCTGACACCACCTGCAAGATAGCTGTAACTATAGGGAGCTTCGCCAGTGAAGTTGATAGTTAAGTTGGCTGAACTGCCTGCACAGATTGCAGTAGTACCTGATAAGGTTGCCCCCGGTGTTGGAACCACACGTACATAAGCTGACTGATTAACAGCATTGTTGGTACAGTTGGCATCACTCAAAGTTATTCCTAAATCGTATGTTGAACTAACGGCTGGCGAAACAGGAATGGTTGCAGAATTTGTTGGAGATGATAATGCACCGGAAGGTGTACCATTGGTTAAGTAAGTATAATCAAATGGCGGTGTTCCGGTAAACTGAATGGTAAGTGTTGTTGAACTTCCGAAGCAGATGGTATCATTACCAGTGAGTGTTGCAGTAGGAATTTCATTAACAGTAACAGTGGCTGAACCTGCCATGTTAGTGCCTGTACAATAGTTGTCTGAAATAGCTATTGGCGTATAAGTTGTCTGCCCAACAGGAGGAGTAACTGAAACTACTAATGGATTGCTGCTGGTTGTACCACTGACATTTGAAGTACCGTTGAAATAAGTATAGTTAAACGGTGCATTACCTGTAAATGCCAGCGTGAAGTTGGCAGCTACACCATCGCACACTGTTGAATTGCCACTCACTGCCATTGTTGGCAATGGCCTTACAACAATTTGTGCAGTAGCAGGATTAACGGGTGAACTACATCCCATCAAACCTGTTACGTTTCCGATGAGTGAATAAGTTGTGGTACCTGTAGGAGGTGTAACTGTAACGGTAGATGAATTACCTGTACTCGATATTCCGTTGGTAACACTTCCATTGCTATACGAAGTGTTGAATGGACCAATACCTGTAAAATTAATGGTGATGCTTCCACTCTGCCCTGCACACAGATTAGGTGTGGTGGTTGAAATAACGGCAGTAGGCAAAGGCAACACAGTAACTTTTACCGTTTGATTCATGTTGGCTGTACACAACTGATCATTTACCTGAACGAGTGTATAATTGGTAGTTGAGGCAGGTGATACAGGAATTATCTGCGGATTGGAAGATGCTGTTTGAACGCCCTGTCCTGACAGCTGATAGCTGAATGGTGCAGTGCCTGTAAACTGAATGCTGAGATTAGCAGAACCACCGCTGCAGATAGAATCGGAAGCAGTGCTGATAACTGCAGTTGGCAATGGCCTTACTGTTACTCCACCCAAACCACTTACCGAACCTTTACAAACGCCACTGAATACTGAATCGAGTTGGAAGGTAGTTGTAGAAGTTGGGCTTACAATAAGCTGATAAGGATTGTTGGATGTAGTTACAGGTCCGTAAGTATTTCCAAGTCCGTCTTTGTAATAGAATGTCCAGGGTGCAGCACCTGAATTGAAGTTAACCAGCAGGGTGTCCTGATCACCGGTACAAATTGTTTTGTTTCCGCTGATTACAGCCTGCGGCAATGTATTTACAGTGACAGTGGCTGTTGCAGGATTTGTATTGTTGGAACACAATGCATCACTGATGGTAGTACCAAGCGAATACGTTGTAGTGGCACCGGGAGCTACTGTTACTGTATAAGGATTTGCTGATGTATTGAAATTGTTGGTGCCTCCGGGTGATGCAACAATACTTCCGCTGAATGGTCCTGTACCGGTGAAATTAATGGTAAGTGTAGAAGTCTGACCGGCACAGATGGAGTTGGTACCTGTAAGAATTGCTGTTGGTAATGGATTAACAGTTACTCTTACTGTATCGTTGATACCTGAGCGGGTACAACTTTTATCCGAAACTGTAGTAACAATATAATTGGTACTTGCTAGAGGATGTACGTAGAAGAAATAAGGATTTGAAGTGGCATTTGTATTTACAGGTGCTCCCGCATTGGTAACCAAACCAAATGTATAAGGTGAACCATTACCGGTGAAACTTACCTGCATGCGCACACTGTCGTTCAAACAGATTACAGGATTTGTAGCTGCTGTAATATTTGCATTTGGAATTACACGCACGGTAACCGTAACCGTATTTGCTACATTACCCGGACAAGTCTTGGTTGAGCTGGTAAAGTTTACAAATGAATAAGTAGTTGTAGTAGTCGGTGAAACACTGAGTGTAGTAAATGCTGAATTGGTATTTACAGGAGTCAGTGTGTTGGTAGTGTTATCGCGAATGTTGCCAACATAAGGTGGTGTACCCGTAAAATCAACACGAATGGTTGTGGATGAACCCACACAAATGGTATCGTTTCCTGTAATTGACATGGTAGCAGTTGGAACAGGATTAACAACAATTTTTCTGCTTCCTGACACTGTTCCCTCACAGGCATCTTCCACACTTAATAATGTGTAGGTAGTGGTTGTTGCAGGATTAACGTTTATCACCAAAGGATTGGAAGCAGTAGTACCCGAAATATTTGGACCTGTAGAACTGCTGATAACATAATCCCATGGACCTGTTCCGGTGAAACCAATAGTAAGTGTAGAACTTCCGCCCACACAAATGGTATCATTGGATGTTACATTTATTGTAGCAGTAGGCTTAGGAGTGACAGTAACATTGGCAGTACCTGAGACTGTACCGGGGCAACCGGCAGGCACCGTAATGCTGCCAAGTGTATATCCGAAATTACAATTCACCGGCACGCGAACAATATAAGGTGAAGTATTGGCAACAGCATTGACAACTGTTGTTCCCACACACCCCGGACCCGGAACATTATAACTGAAAGTCCAAGGAGGAGTGCCCGTAAAAGTAAACTGAAGATTCACACTGTCGCCAAGGCAGGCACTTGATGGTCCTGATACTGCAATAACACCTGATGGAGCTGATGACACATTCACATTGATATTTGGAGTAGTACTTGTACAACCACTCGGTGACTGAGTAATCACTGCATTATAAGAGCCTGTGGCACAAGCACTGATGTTTGAACTGTTGCCTCCATTGCTCCATGCATAGCTATAAGTAAAACATGGATCATTAGGAACAGGACTTGCTGTTAAAGTAACACACTGCCCCGGACATAAATTAGTTGGTCCTCCTGCACTGATATTGGCAGTAAATGAATTGTCAACACTGATGGTAAAATGATTGGAGTTGGAAACGCATGGCAATGCATCACCAATGCTTACCCAATACTCAATGTTTCCGGTACAGATTGTTGTTGAAAATGGATCGGTAAATGTTGTTGGTCCTCCTTGCGGAATCGTTGTGACTAAAACCGGAGGAGACCCTGGCGGATACGATCGGTAAAGATTATAATTTGCCGCTGCTGTTGGCGGATATGCTCCCTGAAAGAGCGAATTCCAGCTTAACTGAATTCCACAATTGTCAACCCCTGACAGATACATAGTTCTGATAACAGGTGACTGAGCTGATAAGAAATTAACACCGCAGGTTGATTTGGTAACAACATAAAAATAGATGGGTTGTGTAGCAGCGTTGGCACCTATTAAACTTGTAAGTGTAGTACCGAGAATAGTATCTCCTTTTTGCTGATAATGATTTCCCCAGACACTGTCAACAAGGGTAAATGGTCCTCCCGCACTTGTGGAAGCATATATGTAATATGCATTGAAAACATTATGCGAATCAATAGGCATAGGTGGATTCCAGTAGAGACCAACATCACCTGCAGGATTCAATACAGTAGCACCTCTTACATCAGGTGGCGGCAACGGTATAGGTGGCTCAACCGTGATGGCAATTGTAATAGTACTGATAGCGGGTGCAGGACAATAGTCGTCCTGTGCTTTGATGATGAAGTAATAAGTATTCCTTCCTCTGATACACCCTGAAGGTGCAAGAATATGATTACAGTTGGTGACCCATGTAAACTGAATAAAATTGGCAATGGGTGAGACTGATGGCAATAACTTGTTGAGATAGGCACAAGGCGGATAATCGCAGCCTGCATCGGAAGTTATAGGAGTTCCAAACTGATTGCTGTATCCCTCTATCTTAATATTCTGGAAACTACCCGAGCCTATGTTTTTCTGGAAATCTGTGGCATCAATCCTGAAGCGTACCGTATCACCTGCAAACACTGTAGTATCTTTCGCAGTTCCACCGGCAAATGGTAAATTGATTGCAGGAGGAAGATTTATGGTAGGTGGATTCTGAACAAAACAGTTGGTAGTTAACACTACTCCGTAGTCCCTGTAAATTTCTGCCACTTTAACTCCGCATTTATAGGAAGTAACTTTAATACAGGTAGCAAAATTTCCTGTAGTACCCATGGCAGTGGTTACGAAAAAATTAACCTCGCCTGATAACGCGTCCATTGTAACACCTCCCGGCAACTGATTATTTACTGAGTATGGAGCGCTGAAATTGATAGTATTAGCACTAAATGCTGCAGGAGGACTTGTTGTAGGCTGGTCAATAGGATTTGCCCATTCACTTCTGAGAGAATCCAAACCATCGTCAACAGCAGTAGGGTTGTAGGTATATGGATAACCTATACAGATAAAAGTATTAGGTCGCTCTTTGAAGTAAGGTGATGAATCGTAGCACGGATTCATGTTTAAGCCCATATACGGATACATGGTTGCACGGATAGTAAAGCCTTGGCCTCCGCCTCCTAAATTCACAAGTGAATTCCGGCAACAGTCATCAATGGCAAATGTCCAACCGGTTGCCGGTGGAGTACCGTTCAGAAAAACAGGATTGGTTTTCATGATAAATTCTTGAATTGCTCCTGCACTTGGGCTTGCACAGGTGAATCCACAGTTGGGAGGGCTTAAGTCATTGATAACCGTTAAAGCTGAATTGATAGGAATTGAAGTCAATCCAGGATTTCCAAATACCTTCAAACTTGATGGAGGTGAAAATGTGATTCCCTGACAGTCTCTGTACGCCTTAATGGTAAACTGAAACTTACCTGCATCAGGTCCTGTCTGAATACATTGCCAGGTGATTTCACCTCCGAACAAATGAGAGGCTTTAGTGCTTACTGATGTCAGAAACAACAGTAACACCATAATGTAAAGTTTTCGATTCATAGCTTTCATAAATTATAATTTATATTTCCTTCACAAATGTATAAATATTAGAGGATAAAAAAACAATAAATGCAATTTTTTTTGCACTTGTGAAAAAGCCTGAAAACCCGGAGATAAAAAATTAACAATTATCCTGCCACAACTTCCACCATTCCCTCTGTATGGAGATAGGTTTTTGCCAGGTGAATAAGTTGTTCAGGACTGATGTTTTTTATGACGTGAAGATAGTTCTCGTAATAATTCATTTTCAATCCATAAATGAGTGTAGATTTTATTCTATCAGAGATTGCCATTGGGCCATCCATACTTCGCTGAAGAGTGCCAATCATGTAATTCTTCACCAGTTGAAGTTCTACTTCTCCTATCTCCTGCTCTCTTAGTATCTGAATCTCTTTGTAAATCTGAATGAGTGCATCCTCTTTTACTGTGGCTGCAACCTGTGTGGTAACAAAAAAATATCCGCTGTGCACCATGGAAACAGTGGCTGATCCAATTCCATAGGTGTAGCCTTTGTCTTCGCGCAGATTCGACATCAGTCTTGAACCAAAATATCCGCCAAGAACAGTATTCAACACTGTGAGTGAAGCAAAATCAGGATGTAGTTTATTGGGAATACGACAACCGATTCTAATGGCAGATTGCACAGCGCCTTCAACAGGAATAAAACTTTTCTGTGGTATAAATTCACTTGGGTAGTTCAGTTCAACAGGCTGATGCTGCACTTTTGATTTCCATTCTCCCAGAGTGTCGTTCAGATATTGTAGTGTGTTATCATCCGTTTTTCCGCTGAGAATGGCCAGGCAGTTTTGCGGACAATATGTTTCAGTGTACCATTTTTTAAGATCATTCTGTGAATGTTGCCGGTAGCTTTCTTCATCGGCAATTCGTCCATAAGGATGACCGGAAGGAAAGAGCAGATGATTGAATTTTACTCTTGCCAGATACTCCACTTTTTTGCGGTTGATACGCAACTGCTGAATGTTTTGTGTGGCAAACAATTCCATTTCTTCCTCCGGAAATACTGCATCTGTGAGCATTTCCATGAGGAGTATAAAAGTTTCTTTTGCAAAACGAGTTAGTGTAAACAATTTTACCGAAGCTACATCAGCAGTACATTCCGTTTCGATGTAGGCACCATAATAGTCGAATGCCTGTGAAAGTTCGTAAGCAGTTTTAGCAGATGTGCCTGCTTCCATCAGTTTGTTGACCATGGTAGCAAGGGCAATTTTATCACCATACCACTCCCCTGCTCTGAAAATGATTTCGAGTTTCAAAATTTCCTGCTCACCTGCATTTACGCAGTAAACTTTCACTCCGTTTTTTAATTCTGTAACTTCCGGTTCAGGCACTGTAATCTTATCGGGAAGCAGCAATGCAGGCTCTGTTGTTCTGTTCATTTTTTTTCTTCTTTCGTTTTGTAATACAATACCGATTCATTCTCCTGCCTGAAAATATTTTTTGCCACGCTGAGAATTTTTTCTCTTGTCACACTTCTATATGATTCAATCTGTTTGTTTATCAGTTCTGCACCACCTATCATTTCAAAGTAGGCAAGATTTAATGCACGGTTGGCAATATTCATCTCTGAAAATACCAGTGCCGACTCAGTTTTCTGCTGAACGATTGTCAGCTCTTTTTCAGAAATTAATTCTGAAGTAATTTTTGCCAGTTCAGCATCCAATGCTTTTTCTGCTGTTTGAAAAGAAATTTTTTCTTCCAATCGTCCGTCTATGATGAATAAACCTTTATCCAAATCGCCCGTGAAATAGGTGCTGAGCGCATTGAAAATTTTATCCTGTTTTACCAGTTTGTAATACAGTCTTGCTGATTTGCTTCCTGTGAGAACATCTGCTAAAAGCTCTGTTGCATGAAAGTCATCATCAAAACGTGAGCAGGCATGAAAGGCTTTGTAAATGGTATTTGCAGGAACATCACGTTGCAATTCAAGTATTCGTTTTTCAGTCTGAGGAGGTTCCTGCGGAATGATTTTATTTTTTACAGGGCGACTCACAATTTCGCCAAACCATTTTTCCGACAGCGTAAATGCCGTCTCCGGTTGTATGTTTCCCGACAGTGTGAGAATGGCATTGTCGGGGCGATACCATGTTGCAAAAAAATCTTTTACATCATTCATGGTAGCCTGTTCGATATGCGAAATTTTTTTGCCGATGGTTGCCCAGCGGTAAGGATGAACTTTATATGCAAGTGGTCTGAGGTTTAGCCACACATCACCATAAGGTTGATTGAGATAACGCTGTTTGAACTCTTCGACAACCACATGCCGTTGCACATCCAGACTTTTTTCGGAAAAAGCAAGACTCAGCATGCGGTCGCTCTCCAGCCAAAATGCCGTTTCGATATTTTGGACAGGAAGAGTAAGATAATAATTAGTAAAATCGCTGTTGGTAAAAGCATTGTTCTCACCTCCTGCACGCTGCAACGGCTCATCATAAGACGGAATGTTTACAGAACCTCCAAACATGAGATGCTCAAACAAATGAGCAAAGCCTGTTTTGTTTTCATCTTCATTTCGCGCTCCTACTTTGTAGAGAATATTCATAGCCACCAGCGGTGTGGACGAATCGTAATTTACAATGACGGTGAGTCCGTTTTTTAAAGTGTGTTTTTCAAATTTCAACATATATCAGAAAAGCTCTGCTAACATTTTTTTGGTGTTAATAAATTCGTTCCATACATCCTGCACAATTTCTGCAGCAGGCTTTATCTCTTTAATCACTGACGACACCTGCCCTATTTCCAGTTCGCCTTCATCCATATCGCCTTCAAACATTCCTCTCTTGGCTCTGGCTCTGCCCAAAAGTGTTTTCAGTTCTTCTTTGGTGGCACAACGTTGTACTGCATCATGCACCTGATGGTAAAAATTATTTTTAAT
>Ga0079224_100003725_pt1 | contig 19375 bp, 14 predicted proteins | sample Stecom2015_FD_80414 | JGI IMG/M metagenome (GOLD analysis project Ga0079224, IMG submission 80414) | Agricultural soil microbial communities from Utah to study Nitrogen management - Steer compost 2015 | ecosystem: Environmental > Terrestrial > Soil > Agricultural land | place: USA: Utah... | reverse complement strand
TTCTCCCCATGGACTTTGATCTGATTATAGAACGAGTTTTCCGGATATGTTTTCTCCAGCAGAAAATTTGCTACTGGAGCAAAAAACGATTGAATAGTCATAAAGAGGCGATGTGTTTTTAAAAATAATCAAAAATGGAGCTAAACTAAAAAATCCCGCCTGAGCGGGATCTTTTGTGAAATTTTATCCTCCGAAGTCATCGAAGCGGATGTTTTCTTTAGGAATGCCTAGATCATCCAGCAACTTCAGCACCGCGGCGTTCATCAAAGGAGGTCCGCAAAGGTAATACTCGATCTCATCCGGCTCAGGGTGATTCTTGAGGTAATTCTCAAACAACACCTGGTGGATAAATCCAACATAACCGTCGCCCTCGCCGTCCAGGGACTTCTTCACACTCCAGTTATCCTCTGGCAATGGTTCGGATAGCCCGATGTAGAATTTGAAGTTAGGAAAGTCCTTCTCAATGTCTCTGAAATGAGGCACATAGAACAATTCCTTCTTAGAACGTCCTCCATACCAGTAAGAAACCTTTCTGTGTGTCTTCTCAGTATGGAACAGGTGGAAGATCTGAGCTCTGAGCGGTGCCATACCTGCACCCCCACCGATGTAGATCATCTCTCTTTCGGTCGGGTTGATGTGGAATTCACCGTAAGGACCGGAGATCGTCACCTTGTCACCAGGTTTTCTTCCAAATACATAAGAAGAACATACACCCGGATTTACGTCCATCCATCTGTTGTTAGCGCGATCCCAAGGTGGCGTCGCGATACGGATGGTCAGCATGACAATGTTTCCTTCTGCTGGGTGGTTGGCCATGGAGTAGGCTCTGAAGAGTGGCTCGTCATTCTTCATGACTAAGCTCCAGAGGCCGAATTTGTCCCAATCGCTCTTGTAGACATCGGCTGGGTGACCCAACTCAGGATGCGGAGTGATATCCATGTCCTTGAATTGAACCGTGATCGCCGGCACGTCTACCTGAATATATCCTCCTGCTTCAAATTGAAGTATCTCGCCTTCGGGCAGCTTCACTTTAAATTCCTTGATAAAAGTAGAGACGTTGTAGTTGGAGATGACTTCACATTCCCATTTCTTGATCCCGAAGATCTCCTCTGGAACGCGAATCTTCATGTCTTGCTTCACCTTTACCTGACAAGCAAGTCTTACTTGTCCCTGCTGTTCGGCGCGGCTTAAGTGCCCAACTTCGGTAGGAAGGACATCGCCTCCACCATCTTCTACTACGCACTTGCACATGGCGCAGGTTCCCCCACCGCCACAGGCAGATGGAAGAAAGATTTTCTGATTGCTCAAGGTGGAAAGCAAGCTTGACCCGGCCGAAGCCACGATTGCGTTTTCGCTGTCACCGTTGATGACAATCTTCACATCTCCGGAATTAACCAGCTTAGACTGGGCAAAGAGGAGAATAAACACCAGTAGCAGGATAATGACCGTGAACGCTACAATGGAGGTAATGATTACTGAACCCATGAAATTTTAATTTTCTTTTTCGTCTGGATTTGAACCCGATTTGGGAGCACAAATATATTTATTAATCCATAAAACAGGCCAAACAAAAACTTTTTTGACCTGAATCGAGGAGGCTTTTTGATAAGATTAGGGTTTAATTGTTCAGGAGGTTGAGCAGAGTGGTCAGTCGACCCTTCAACTGTCTGCGGTCGATGATGAAATCCAAAAACCCATGCTCCAACACAAACTCCGAGCTTTGGAATCCTTTTGGAAGGTCCTTGCCGATCGTCTCACGGATGACCCGTGGCCCGGCAAAGCCGATCAGCGCCTCCGGCTCGGCGATGTTGAAGTCGCCCAACATGGCATAGGAGGCAGTAACGCCACCGGTCGTCGGGTCGGTCATCAACGAAATATAGGGGATCGCTGCCCGGTCGAGGAGAGCAAGTTTGGCCGAAGTTTTGGCCATCTGCATCAATGAAAACCCGGCTTCCATCATTCGGGCGCCGCCTGATTTGGAGATCATCAAGAAGGGAATCTTGTGATCCAAGGAATGGTCAATCGCGCGGGCAATCTTCTCACCGACCACAGAGCCCATGGATCCACCGATGAAATTAAAATCCATGCACGCCACCACGATGTCCAGACCATTCATCTTGCCATGCGCCGTGCGGACAGCATCGTTGAGGTCTGTCTTTTTGATGGTAGCGTCGATTCGGGATGTGTAGGGCTTGGTGTCGCTAAACTTCAAGGGGTCTCCTGACTTCATGTCTGGATCCAGCTCGGTGAAGGTATTGTTGTCAAACAGGATTTCGAAGTACTCCTTTGATCCGATCTTCACGTGAAAATCGTCGTCAGGGCATACGAAAGCGTTGTTTTTGAGCTCCCGGGTGTGGATAATATTTCCGTTTGGAGTCTTAAACCAAAGCCCGTCAGGAGCATCTTTCTTCTCAGCTGTGGAGGTTTTGATGCCTTTGTCAGTTCTTTTAAACCAAGCCATATTGAATTGTTAGGTTATTTTTTGACAAGTCAAAGGACGCAAATTTAGACCTAATCTCCATTAAATAAAATTCAAACAACCGATCATCCCGAATCCTTCTCCGATTTAATATTAGAAAATGTACTTTTTACCGCGATCGATTTCACATTATTCTAAATTGCGCCAAGAACACAAATTTCCAGAAAGTCAACGGTTCCAATCCCAGAATAAACCATGAGTTTAGCCCTGCTTCTCCTAATTTCAGCAATTCTTCTATTTGCTGCCTATAAATTCTATGGGTCATTTGTCTATCGAAGGTTTGGACTGGATGACTCCCAAAGATCTCCCGCCCATCTCCTGCGGGATGGAGTGGACTATGAACCCAGCAAACCCATTGTGGTACTGGGGCACCATTTTGCATCTATTGCGGGTGCGGGTCCAATTGTGGGACCGATCATTGCCGTGACCTTTGGGTGGATCCCGGCTGTGATTTGGATATTGGTAGGCGGAATCTTCTTCGGAGCGGTCCATGATCTGGGAAGTATGGCGGCTTCGTTAAGAACCGACGGAAAGTCGATTGGGGTAATCATCCGAAATCAAATCGGTCCCAAAGGAAAGCAACTGTTTATCCTCTTCAGCTTTTCTACGCTAATTCTCGTGATTGGAGTTTTTTCGGACATTATTGCAAAAACCTTCATAGCCAACCCCGGCGTCGGGTCTGCCTCTATTCTCTTTATCATGCTGGCCGTCGCATTTGGATATCTAAACCGACTGCTCGGAGACGGGAAGATTGCATTTGCCATCATCACGGTAATCGGGGTGGTCTTGATGTACTATTTCGTCTATCTGGGGACACAGTTTCCGATCGATCTGAGCTATGAGATCTGGATTGTCGCGCTGCTGGGTTACGCTTTTGTGGCTTCCGTGGCTCCTGTCAGCCTCTTGCTCCAACCGAGAGACTATCTGAACAGCTACCTGCTTTACGGAATGATGATCGCTGCAGTCGCCGGCGTGCTGATCGCCAATCCACAGATCGAGATGTCTTCGCAGGTTCAGATGTCGAGCGAAAGCCTGGGATTTGTCTTTCCGGTCTTATTTGTCACCATCGCCTGCGGGGCGATCTCCGGATTCCATTCTCTGGTGGCCTCTGGCACTACTTCGAAGCAGTTGGACAAAGTAAGTGATGCCAAAGTCGTGGGATTCGGAGGGATGCTGATCGAATCTTTTCTCGCTATCATCTCAGTTGGAGCGGTGGCGATCCTCTCCCGTGAGGAGTATACGATCCGGCTTGGAGCGGAAGGGCCCGTGGCGCTCTTCTCCAACGGCATCGGGGGAATGATCTCCACCTTGGGAATCTCAGAGAGCTTCGCAGTGGGATTCGTCGCACTCACCGTCTCCGCTTTTGCCTTGACCACGCTGGACACCTGTACCAGATTAGCGCGCTTTACGCTCCAAGAGTATTTTGAAGATCTGCCCCAGCCTGCAGCCCAGTCACTCGCCAAAAATCGTTACATCTCGACAGCTGTCGTCGTCGTGCTTTCCGTCTTGCTGCTGCTATCCGGCGGCTTTAACACCCTATGGCCGATCTTCGGTTCGGCAAATCAACTGTTGGCGGCATTGGCGCTTCTAACGATCGCAGTCTGGCTGATCCGAAAGAACATCCCCGCGACCTTTGTGATGATCCCAATGTTCTTCATGTTCACGGTGACGCTCGCATCTTTGGGGCTCTTTGCCTGGAAGAATTTTCAGGAAAAAGGCTATGTTCTGGCAGTGATCGCGGCATTGCTTTTTATGCTGGCGATAGCATTGATTTACTTGGCTTTCAAGAGCCTGAAAGCAGAAGCGAAAGTCACCTCAGGGACGTAATGATCACGTCCCCGAAGCACTTTACCAGAGACACTCAATTCTTGGGATCATAATTTGAATATCCCTCCTTAGCACGAGTCTCTGCCCTGTTTCTGTAATACTCCCTATCCAAAGGCGCCTCTGTCCCCAGCCCGTCCACGTATCGGTTAAACATGCAGAAAGATGCTGCTATCAGTACTGTGTCATGAAGCTCCCGGTCTGTCGCACCCGCGGATTTGGCAATGTCGATCTGATCTTGAGAGACATTAAGTCCGCCTTTCTGCACACTTGCTGCGATCTTGAGCAAAGCCTTCATCTTCGGAGGGAGATTCGATGCCTCGGGATTTGCCTTGATCTCATCCAACGGATCAAAGCCGCATTCGAGGTAATATCCGGCCAAAGCCTGATGCGCGTTTTGGCAGTAAAAGCAGTCGTTCAGGTAAGACACATGCGTAGCGATCAATTCGCGCTCTCCGCGCGAAAGCGAGTTTTCGGATCGGAGCAATTCTTCGGCGAGCTCGTTCAGATGTTTTGCTACATCCGGCCTGAAAGCCATCAGGCCGCGGATTCCGGGCAGATTTTCCGGCAAATCTATATACGCCATATCAGGTCGTTTGGGGAGGTTGAAACTTGTATTCATTTGAGATCATCCGATGTCCCATCTCCACAAACGCCGCTTCATCCTCCGGCAGGGACGTCCCAAGGCCGTCCACATAGCGGTTGAAAAGGCAAAAAACCGCAGCGATCAGCACCGTGTCGTGAATTTCTAAGTCCGTCGCCCCAAGAGCTCTGGCTTTGTCAATATCTTCAGGTTTGACTGCCTTCCCGCTAGCTTGAACTTTACCGGCAATACCGAGCAAAGCATTGATTCTCGGGTGTAAACGTTTTGATTCACCGCTTTCCAACACTTCATCGACTATCGCCGGCTGACTTCCAAAGAGAATTCGGGCGGCCGAGGCGTGACTTTTGGTACAAAACCTGCACCCGTTACGATTAGAGACAAAGGCAGCAATTAATTCACGCTCCGCTTTGCTCAGACTCGATTCTCCTGCGAGGAGTTCCCTCACCAAAGCGTACAGGTGTCTTCCCGTCTCCGGTCTATATTGAACCAGACTTCTGATTCCGGGCAACGAGTTTCCCAATTCTATGTGAGACATACCTTATTGATTTGTTGATTGAACCGGAGCTTTACTCCAAAGCATGAAGAGAAAACCCACCAAAAGAAACCCTGAAAAGAAGAGGAGCGCATCTCCGTATCCACCAAAGAAAAGCACCAGGGTCCCGAGGAAATAGACAACCAATGCGGTAATCACGCGTCCTGCATTGAAACAAAGACCCGTCGCCCCGGCCCGAATATCCACTGCGAAAAGCTGCGGAATGTAAAAGGACAATAATCCTTGACTGATTCCAAAGAAAAAGGAAAGGCAGACAATCGCGGGATATATCCAAAACGAGAACTCTCCGACGAAGCCGTAAAGAAAAATCGATATGCCAAGTGCCCCTGCAAAACACAGCAGCATTGATTTCCTGACACCGACTGCTTTCACGATCCAGCCCGACAAGATCCCACCTATGATACCTCCGGAGCCCAAGATCATCATCACTGAGCCGCGCTCTATCTGACCGGAAGAATCCACGAGTAAACTCTGTACCCAAGTCGGCATCCAGGAAAACGCCGACCAAAGAGCGATCAACATCGTGCCAAAGACCACCGCGCCGTGGATCAAACCGGGCGCGTTAAAAGGAGAACTTGGAGGGGCTTTGACTTTTGACCTATCCTGTTTGGAGATCATCCACTGCGAAGATTCTTTTATCAATACAGAAGCGACAGCTGCAAGCGCCAAGGGCACAGTGCCGACGAGGAATGCATCTCTCCAGTCATTCACCCACACATTTACTAAACCCGACGCGAAGATGCCTACCGGAAATCCGATCGAGACGATTCCCATCACCATCGACCGGGTCTGTGACGGCCAAATTTCAGAAAGCAAGGTCATCGTAATGACCATGACTCCTCCCACTGCAAATCCCCCCAATAATCTCAGACCAACGATCATCTCCCAAGATCCGGCAAATGAGACCCAAATCGTGAGTACACCTACCGAGCCAAGGCACATCGCCAGAGACCTTGCCCGCCCGATCCTATCAGAGATCATCCCCCAGGATATTCCTCCCATCGCCCATCCAGCGAGATACAGCGCATTGATGTACGCGCTGATTTCGTTGATCTGTTCGGCCATGCCGGGAGTCGTCATTTCGCTGGCGATGACAGGAAGGTAGACCGAGGCAATGGTAGAGACCGTTCCTGCACTCACATTTCCGAGAAAACAGATCAGGAAAACACCCCAGAGATAAGCGGCGATCCTTTCGCTGCCTACCACTGGTTTACTGCTTATTGTCGTTGCTTGCATCATTGTCGGAACATCTCATCAAATGTCAAACTGACATAGTACAATCCACCGACGGTGGGCGATCCATAAGCCTGGTACACCTGATTGTCAAGGAGGTTGCTGGCACCGATCTTCAGAACAGACCTTTGGCGAGGCAGCTTGTAGCTAAACTGAACGTCTATTGTCGAATAGGCTTCGATCCTTCCCGGATTCATCTGTGTGAGCGTGCCATACCAGTCAAACGAATCCTGCCATCTCCAAGCTAGATTGAAGCCCAGCCTTTCGGTCAACGCTGAATTTCCAAAAGTAACCCCGGTGCGGAATTCGGGCGTATTGAACGCCGGGATATTGTTGGCGTCTGCTTCCATCAGGTCAAAAGAGGCCCAAGTCCCATTTACACCCAGCGCATACCCCTTGGGTAGCATATAATTGAGCCCCAACGCAGCGCCTTGGGCAGATACGACATCAGAGGCATTGGTATAGAGTTGAAATGCTTGAATATTCCCCGTGAGTATATCCATCGCAGCAGCGGGATTATATTCTCCGTTGTCCAGCAGAATCTCATTGTCGGGCCTGATGGCAACAGTATTGATGATGAAATCCGTGTACCTGCCATAGTAGTAATTGAAATCAACCGACAGATTGTCCATCCAAAGTCCGCGGTAGCCGACTTCGAAGGTGGAAACCAGCTCTGGTTTGATATACTCTACATCGGACTTTTGGAGCAATCGCAGATTATCCGTCACAGCCTGCGCAGGGGCTGTGCCACCGCCCACTGCCTGGCCAAAGGCGGTTCCAAACGCTCCAACCGACGGAGCGGTGTAGGAATTTTCATAGACGTTCAGCCCTTTACTGTTGCTGGGAACTCCTCCCAAGATGATGATCGGCCCTACGTTCAAGAAAATATATTGGTCTCCGGGGGTCGGATTTCTAAATCCCCGCTGGAAAGAAGCGCGGAAGCTGTGTTTTTCTGAAGGAGAAAACACCCCGGAAACCCTCGGAGTAAGCCTTCCCTCAAAATTTTCATTTTTGTCATATCGCTCTGAGAAGGTCAATTTTAACCTGTCATTGAGCAGGCGCTTTGACAACTGTACAAAAGCCCCTCCTTCTTTCATCGTGACGTCCTTGTTAAGATCATCATACAGAGTCCCGTTGGTAAACATGTCGTAGAACCTAAAATTTCCTCCCACCAAGAGATCCACTACCTTGACCGCTCCGCTGAAATCATATTGACCCTCGGCATGATAAAACTTGCTTTGACTCAGGATGCCCGCGCCGTTTAGCCCTTGCACCCCAATCAGCCTGTCCTTTTCAGCATTGTAACTTCGCGTCCCTGGGAGCAATCTCCCTTCGTCCGCAAAGGTTCTGGCCAAGCTGTGGCTTCCCCCTTCGACTGATGAAACCGTCCCGTTGAACGCTGCGGTATAACGGTCAAACCAGATATCGTCCGCCTGATCAGCCGAGACCACCTGCCCGGTCAAGTCTCTCACCCACGTTCTGTTGATGTGTTGTCCGAGCGCACGGGTATTATAGGAGTCATGCGAATTTTCTGAGACCAAGTAGCCTCTGAGGAAAAAATTGGTTCCCTTCAGCTCGAGTCTGTGTTGTTGCAGCACAAAATTATTGAGCATAAACCGGTTGCTACCCGTATAGGCAGCTCTCCCCTTTCCGGCTTGATAGCCGTAGATGAGCTCCATGTTCTCATTGATCCGGTAGTGAAGCGACGTGTTTATTCCCATTCCTTTGGAGTCGTAGTTCATCAGATCTTTTTCCTCGTAGCCCGTTCGGGACACTCTTCCTATGCCAGGCAAAGTCTTGGCGACTTCGTCTCCATAGATATTGAGTGCGTCTCGGGCAGGATTATTATCCCCCCGCTGCTCCGGTGGTGTCTGTGCATCGATGTCTTCGTAGTTGGTGGCATACCAATCCAAGCCGGTGAAGTAGGATCCGTTCAGCTTAAAGGCAAACTTGTTGTTAAAAGCTTTGGCATAGCGGACAGAAAAATCATACACTCCACTCGGATCAGCAAATGAATTGCTGACGTGGTTTACGCCGGTCTTCACCTGCGCGCTCAGCCCCTGATACAGGAAGGGATCTTTGGTGCGCATCATCAGGACTCCGTTAAAAGCCACGGGACCGTAGAGCGCGGACGATGCGCCCGGAATCAGTTCGACACTTTCCATATCCAGATCGTTGGAGCCAAACAGATTCCCCACGGCGAAGTTCAAACCGGGAGTCTGATTGTCGACCCCATCCACCAACTGGAGCATCCGTGGATTCCCGATACTGTTAAATCCTCTTGTATTGATCTGCTTGTAGGTGAGCCCGCTGGTCACCAACTCCACGCCCTTGAGATTCTGTATCCCGTCGTAGAAACTCATGGACGGAGTCTCACGGATGGTTTTGAGATCCATCTTTTCCACGCTTACAGGTGACCGGAAAATGGATTCCTCTACCCTCGATGCGGAGAAGACAAACTCGCCGAGCAGTTCCGTGGCCGTCTGAAGCCTCACTTCAATCGTTGCGGCCGACTGTACGGCTACGCTAGCCTTTTGATATCCCATGTAGGAAATCTCCAGTGTCAGTGGTAATTCCGCAGCAGTCATCAATGTAAACTGTCCCGCATGATCCGTGACCGTGCCGGTCAGCTTTCCTTTTATTAAGATAGAGGCACCGACGATAGCCTCGCCGGTTTCTGCCCCCGTGACTCTTCCGGTAAGGCTGGTTTGGGCGATCAAATCCAGGCTCAAAATGCCCAGAGTCAATACCGTGAGTAGCGTTTTTTTCATTTTGAGTTAGGGCTGGTTTGGTGTTAATTTGAGATGGTCATACCCTGCTGGATTTCGGTGATAGCCTTGTGTGGCCAATCTTCCCGCAAGGGATTTGAAATAGGACTTGTCTTTGGGAAGGCTGGTTCCCAGCCCATCCACATACCGATTATACAGGCAAAAGAGAGCCGCTATCAGCACCGTGTCGTGGATTTCCAAGTCTGTGGATCCAGCTTGCTTCGCTCTTTCGATGTGAGACGCGACTACGCTTTTCCCACTCTGCTGGGTATTTTTTGCGATCACGAGCAGTGCTTTCATTTTTTCAGAAATGTCTGCAGACTCTAGGTCATCGAGCACTTGCTGCACGGTATTCGATTCGCTGAGAAGTTCATTGACCGTCTCGGCGTGGGCAGTTGTGCAGAATATGCACTCGTTCCCATGGGAGACGACCGTGGCGATCAGCTCCCGCTCGGCCTCGGTGAGGGTAGACGGGCCTCTCAGCAATAGCTGGGTCAGCTCTCTGATGGGTTGAGCAGTATCTTTTCTGTATTCAAGCAGTCCCGTGATGCCGGGAAGATGCTCTTCAAGTTTGATGTAAGGCATGATTAAATTTTGGGTTAGGGACTATTTTCCCCGTCTGCTTAGCGGATCGGGAAAAGCTTGTTAATTTTCTCTTCGCACGTTGGAGCGATGCTTATCAGTCAAGGCTGGCGGTTATAGTATGAATTTGCGTGAAGACACAATTCATGAAAGATCTCAGATCAGTCAAACCGCTCGGTCTCTGGTCGGAAAGTCCGCCAACTGTGCCAAAACTCTTGGTAGGCTTGGAGCCGCTTCAGGTCCGGTAGACTTGGGTCTTGGGATTTGCCCGTGAAGGAATAGACAGTGGAATCCAAGTGCAGCAGTTCGCCCGTCCACTGATGTGTCCGGATGTGCGGGGGAATCTCGAAAACGACGAAACTTTGCGTGTCTTGATTCAGCAAAAGCAAAACCTGTTGGTCCCCATGCTTATCTCGGATTGAGCCCGACTGTCGCAATCTATTCCAATCATAGGCTTTGGCGCCATCTTCCAGATCCACGCCGACCACCCAAGATTTTTCATTCCAGGAAAACCGGTCGGTGCCAGTGAGCTCATTTTCACTCTCGCCTCGCTCAAACTTGCCCAACGAATCATACTTTGAAAGAAAGTTTGGATCTGCAGCCATGATTCTCCCCTGTGGATAAGCTCGGAAGAAAGCTCCCGCCGTCAGCTGAATTGACTCGATCTCTTCAAGTTTTCTCCCTTTCAGATCCCCGGTGATAGCCGCACCCGTGGCCTGCTGCCACCAGCTGCCGGTAGCCGAATCCTCAAACATGGCGTTGAAGTGATCCATACCCACCAGCCGGAAACGCTCTGCCTTCCCGTCGACAAAAGGAGAAAACACCCTGCCCGTGCGGCATACGGAACAGTATGTAATCATCACAGACTCACCGGCGAGCGTGTCTCGTACTTGATGGTGGTAGACAATGTAGCGTATAGGATAGCCTTTAGCTTCCCCGTCCTTTTCGATTGCGACGACGAGCGTGCTGTCGCTGTCCACAAAAGAATCTTTGTCGAGAAAACCGAGTTCTACAGGCTCCTTAAACATCGCGTCCGCGGCCATCTTGAAATTGAACAGTCCGACCAGTCCTAAAGTGAGAGTCAGGCAAAGGATCGCGAGCCAATTTCTCGAAGAAGAAAGCGCTGTCTTGAGACCTGTGGAGATCAATACCAGACAGACAATTCTAAAAACCCAGCGATACTGATGAAGGAAATAGGCCAGGTCAATCGAATCCCACTGTTGACTGCCGGGGAAAGGCATGATGAAGTAAACCTTCAGAAACTCAAACAGTGCCAAGCCTAACAGGCCGGCGTAAAACAGAACTTTCATAGATCGGGAGAGTTTGAGACAGAACTGAATAACACGCTCAGCCAACGGCCGGCGCAAGCGGATAGGAACATTGTGAAAGCGGTGGTGGAAGTCTTTCCCAAAAAGAAATAAGCCCGATTACGAGATCGCAATCGGGCTTATGAAGACTTATAGCGAATTGAACACCGCCGGAGCCTTCTTAGGGATTCTCCATGCCAACGTGAAGTTGATCAGGTAGTCCGCAAATGCGGCATCGCCGTGAACCTCATTTCCAGGTGTGGAATTCTCGATGTCGGTTACACTTTGAGTTCTATTCCTGAACAAGGCAATCGGCACATTCAACGTCCCGGTTACGTCTTTCACCATGTAGCTGATTCCCGGCTCAACCGAAATAATATACCCCGGTCTTCTGAATCCGTCACTTCCGCCAAATGCATCCCGCACGGGTATTCCTTCCACTCGGCCGCCGAGAGAGAGACCCAGTCCATGCACTTTTTCAAAAGACTTAAAGACACCTGTTCGGACAGCAAATTGATCAGGCACGCTCATAATGGATTCATTTGGTCTGGATCTGTTAGTTTGCGTTCCATTTGTGTTCTTTGGATTGAACATGTAGAAGCCGTCATAATACCAGAAGAGAGAACCCTTAATGCTCCACAAGCCCTGCACGTCCACGATCAAACCTGTGCCGCCATCTCCCAGCTGGATGGACTGATCTACGGTCAGTACAGTAGGCGTCTGTGCTTCTCCCTTGAAGAAAGTACTGGTGGCAGCATAGTCTCCGGTAGGGAATTTGAGTCCCAAACCTACTGCCGTGTTTCCTTTTCTAGCTTTCTCTCCGGAAAGCAACCAATATCCCGCACCGATTCTCATGTCGCTGAATCCTTTGGAATAGGTAGTGTGTCTGTCTGTCCTGTTGTGCTCGTAAAGCGAACTCCTTTCATTGTATTGCAGCGGAAGTGATACGATGCCATAGAGCCGCTCGGTAAAAGCATAACTAACGTTAATATCTAAGCCATGTTGGTAGTTGATCACCTCGGTACCATTCTCCACCCGCTCGGGCTCTTCATGTGTCCCCCTGTAATGTTTATAGGATTTGAAATACCGGTAGTTGGCGCTGATATTCCACTCTCCTTGGTTCAGGACGTTTCCTTGCCCCACGGCATTTCCCAGGCCGGAAAACTGTCGGATGGCTACACATCCTTGGGCCATTGACTCTACTGCGATAAGATTCAATCCCAGCACCATAGCTGAGAAAAGTATGATTTTTTTCATGTTGATTTCAGTTTAATTTAATTGGTAATCAGTCCGCTTGATCCAGCTTGGCTCTGGCAATTGAGTAACGTCCAATTGCTCTTCCGGTACCTACACCTTCTTCGGAGTCAAAGCGGTAATGGATTCCGCCATATACTCTCGACATGGCTGCTTCTTCTGCCCACTTTGTGAAGGTGGCCTGCTCCGAAGGGAAGAAATATGATAACACTTCCGCCGCCGCGCCGGAGAACATACTATGCCCGGAGGCGTAGGATGGGAAGTTGGGCGTGCCTAAGATTGTCTTGAAACCCGGTATGGTCTGAATTGGTCTGGGATAGTGGTAATAGTATTTTGCGTCCCAGCATCCGATGCCAGCGTCGACGATCGCCATGTTCATGTAAGCGAAAACCCGCGCGGTGCGCACCGGACTTAGTCGGTACTTCACGGTGGATTCCTTAGCAAACCGGTTCCAATGTCCCGGAGGGCTGTATGTATTCAGCCCGTCATTCCAGAAGTTGGCGACGCGACGCTGTTCCAAAGTCAGGTTTTTCGCATATCGTTTTAGTTCTTCGGCGTCTCTATTAAACTCCTCGGAACCAGGAGCGGGAGGAACTCGGGGACGGATTTCCTCTACCGTGGGCACATTCCACATCTTTACCTTTCCGAAAAGCGGCGTCAAACCGACGGGTCTCACCGGTGACTCCATATTGTCCCACTGCCATCCGAAGCGCTGAAATGCGGCATTCTTGATAGAATCAGACTTAGCCTTTGGGGTCTGGGCATCTTTCATCCCATCCGTAGATGCTCTCGCAAGAGCCTTCTTCACCACTTCGTTTCCAATCAAGATCCCTGCGTCAATGTCGCTTTTCACGTTGATTCCGGAGATGATCAACGATTCCAGATGCTCTGCCGCCAGCCTTGTGAGGTATTCTTTTTCCAAAGGAAACATCGCAGAAAGAATGTCCCGAGATGTGATCGCAACTACTGCTCCGTCCGAAGGATAGGAATTGAGTCCATTGTCAGCATAAGCGGAGACTATCTGAGGATCGAGCACGTATGGAGCTGATCGTCCAAACTTATCTTTGTAATGCCAGGAAGTTACCAACCCATCGTATTGAGCTACGCTCAGATAGGCCAGCATCCGGCTTATGTACGGCGGATGGGCAAAAGGAAAATTGGGAGTTGCAGACGGATCGGCCGGGTTGGGAAGCGTATAGGTCCCGTCAGCGTTAGGGCCGGGGATCAGGTTATACTTCACGGAGAGCTCCAGTGCAATTTCATTCCACCTGAGCAGCGGATTATTAGTCCAATAAGTCACTGCCTCGAGCTGAGCTCTGGATGCGCTCGCGATCTTTTCTTTCGCTTCCTTCAATTCCTGATTCAACGCCTCCGAGCCTACCGCGGCGGGGACCGGGATAGGCACCTCCTCATTATCTGCCATCAGGATAAGATTCCATTCGCCAGCGCCTTCGTCCAAGTCAGCATATTCATAGCCTTCATACTCCAACGCCGTCGGCAAATCTTCCACGCACGAGCCAAAACCGGCGACCATCAGTGCGAAGAGAAATATATATCGTAATTGTATTTTCATATTCGTAGTCCTTATAAAGCTTTAAACTGATAGGTCAAACCAAGTCCATAACCGGAAAACTGGCCCATATTCCTGCCGGCGAACATGTGGTTGTAGTAAGCGAGGAACCCCAGTCCTCCACCATTTTTGATGTAATACTGCGCGAGCCCGCCGACTTGGCTAAACTCGACCTTATTGGTGGGCTGAGGAGAGTGGTACACTCGGATGTCATCTCCGGAGGTCGAATTCAACATCGTAAGGTTGGCTTCTACCCGGAGTTTCTTGTGCAAAAACCACGAACCCAAGGCGACTTGGCCGTTGAGTGCGTTAGGCACGTCCATCTTCGCGGTGTAGTAGCTGCCGTCTTGGTAGTAGTAATCACGCTCAGCCTCGGTCATTCCGCGGTGGAGGTATGCAAATGAGGCTCTCACATAAGGCCCCTTGTTCAACTCGTATTGTCCTATGAGTCGAAGTCCCACCTCACGAGCTCCAAAACCCAAACTAAACGGCATGTAATCGGACAGATAACTGGACGCTGGGGTACCAAAGCTGAGGTTTGCAAAAGTCATCACTCGTGCCTTTTCCATCTTTCTGTCGACAAATCTGGCTTTAAGAGAAATTCCAAAATCTTGGAGCCCCTCCATTCCGACCATCTGTCCTCCGGATGCTGAGGTCTTCACATAGGGAAGACTTACGATGATATTGATATCGTCTGTGATTCCTCCGACGATCATCGGCAAGAACATCTTTCGATCAAATGTCCCAATGTTGCCATTGGTGCGGAGGTAAGATCCCTCCCAATAATGATCCCACTGCGCATCCTCGTACAGGACGGCGATGCATATTTCGCCTTTGGGCATCATGAGTCCATCGCTGGGTGTCTGAGCACTCGCCACATGGACTGTTCCCAAGCCTAGTAAAAGGCACAGGAGCTTTGATTTAAAATTCATAGGAATAGATAGATGATTAGGTAGATGACATATCCCTCTTCCGCTGGCATTCACTCCATCCAAAAAATCCAGAAAGGGATCTCGTATCGATAGACGCGAAAAGTCAGCAATCGCCAGGGTAATTGGCTTCTTTGTACCAGTCGGAAAGAGAGGAATTAGGGTACGACTATCCGTTGCATTGCCGCAGGTGAGATTTAGCAAGCGACTCGAAACAGATAGTCGCACGCAGTAAACTGAGCATCCTCACCTCACCGCTTTGAGATTAACAGCGGTAGCGATAGAGACTGACAGTATTCTGCATTGTATCCGATGAAAAATCAGGATGCCTGAGGAGGGGGAGAGTCTAAAGTGGAATACGGACTCATGTAAGATGAAAAAATAAACCCAATCTTATCTTCGATGGCATATTGCCCAATATTTTCCAATTGATAGATTCCAGTCTCTATGTAGTCTTTTACGAATAGCTTCAGCGGCGTCTTTCCGTTCTGGTCCTGAGGAAGTCCGTCCTCAGTCACCGCTGCTATCCAGCTCTTCACTGTGGACACCAAGGCCTTGCGGGCCGTATCCGGTACATAGACGACCTGTAGGGTATCGTTTTGGTATCGTTGCTTGATTGCACGGTAGTATTTCCCGTCTTTTTCGAAGCTGGTATTAGTAGTCTGAAACTCTTCCTGATTGGACATGTACGGAGCAGAAAGTGGAATCTCCATCAGCCGCTCTTCCAAGCTGCCAATTTGGTCTCCATAGATCTTGTCCTGCCAGCTATTCTCTAGGGTGTACTGATAAGAATAATAGAATGCGTAGTAGCCAAAGTGGTATATGGCGAAGCAAAGTAAAAGTGCTATGGCTACAGCTTTTCTCAAGGGTCATCAGGGATTTCAAACGAAAAATAAAGAAAATAAATTTCAGTTATCAAAAAACCCGACAAATCAATCAAACAAAATATTTTATCTCCGTTTTGAGATACGTCACAAAATTTTATTCCGCCATATAAGCCATAATGGCAGTAATCCCTAGCGCCAGCGCCGCCCCTAGCAGTGCCGAACCGTAAAAGGTGATCACTCTACGGCGATTGAACCTATCCAAGAACCATAAAACCAACACCGGCCGGATCAAACCGACGATCAGACTGAGTAGAAAAAAGGCACAGAGGCCAAGAAGAAATACCTGTAAGGCAGCTATCATATCCCAAAAATAAAAAAGGAACGACCGAAGCCGTTCCTTTATATTCTTAATCCCGTCGGATTTACTTTTTTCTCTTGATCTCTCTCATCTCATAACCTTCAATCGTATCATCGATCTCGATGTTGTTGAAGTTTTTGATAGAGATACCACATTCATATCCAGCTTTCACTTCCGACACGTCGTCTTTGAATCGCTTCAATTGGTCGATTTCTCCTTCGTGGATTACGATACCACCTCGGATCACACGGATCTTGTTTTTTCTGGTGATGAAACCATCCGTGACATATGAACCGGCCACCGTACCGACCTTAGTGATCTTGAAGACCTCTCTGACGATGATGTTACCTGTGATGACTTCTTCAAATTCAGGCTCCAGCATGCCCTCGATAGCGTCCTTGATCTGATTGATAGCATCGTAGATGATGGAGTAATGTCTGATCTCGATCTCTTCCTGCTCAGCGAGTTTCTTCGCGTTGGAAGAAGGTCTTACTTGGAAGCCCAAGATAATCGCATCAGAAGCAGATGCCAACAAGACATCGGATTCGGAGATCTGACCTACACCCTGATGAATGATGGACACTTTGACTTCGTCTTTGGAAAGCTTCAGCAAGGAATCAGAGAGTGCTTCAACTGATCCATCCACGTCACCTTTGATAATGATATTGAGCTCCTTGAAGCTACCGATCGCCAGACGACGGCCGATTTCATCCAAGGTGATATGTTTCTTGGTACGAAGGCTTTGCTCACGCTGTATCTGCTCTCTGGAGTTGGCAATCTCTCTCGCTTCACGCTCAGTATCGTATACCTTGATCGTATCACCTGCCTGAGGTGCACCACCAAGTCCCAACACCTGAACGGGCGTGGATGGTCCTGCTTCTTTGAGCTTCTTGCCTGTGTGATCAAACATTGCTTTCACGCGGCCATAGTGCTGACCGGCTAGCATGACGTCTCCGATTCGAAGCGTACCCGACTGGATCATGATCGTCGATACATATCCGCGTCCTTTGTCCAAGGATGCTTCCACGACAGTTCCGACCGCGTTTTTGTTCGGGTTCGCTTTCAGCTCGAGAATCTCTGCTTCCAGCAAGACTTTTTCCAACAGCTCGTCGATGCCCTGACCGGTCTTGGCCGAGATATCCTGAGACTGGTATTTTCCACCCCACTCTTCGACGAGGAGGTTTTGATTTGCTAGTTCTTCTTTGATTTTTGCAGGATTTGCATGTGGCTTATCCACTTTGTTGATGGCAAAAATCATCGGCACACCGGCTACCTGAGCGTGGTTGATGGCTTCTTTGGTCTGAGGCATGATGCTGTCGTCAGCCGCAATCACGATAATCGCGATATCGGTAATCTTAGCACCACGAGCTCTCATCGCGGTAAAAGCCTCGTGACCAGGAGTATCCAAGAATGCGATCTTGAATCCGGTCTTGGTCATCACATCATATGCGCCAATGTGCTGGGTGATCCCTCCGGCTTCGGCCGCAGTGACCTTCGACATTCTGATGTAATCGAGCAAGGAAGTCTTCCCGTGATCGACGTGACCCATGATCGTTACAATCGGAGCTCTTTCGATCAGATCTTCTTCTTCATCTACTGCATCCTCTACCATTTCGTCTTCGATAGATTTGGTAAATTCTACGTCGTAGCCAAACTCATCAGCGATTATGGTGATGGCTTCCGCATCCAATCTCTGGTTGATCGATACAAACATGCCCAGAGACATACAGGTAGAGATGATCTGATTCACAGACACGTCCAGCAATGAAGCAAGGTCATTAGCCGAGATAAACTCGGTCACCTTCAATACTTTGGACTCTTCGCCCTCCACTTCGGTATCACGATCCCGTTCGGCACGCTTGTCTCTACGGGTCTGTGTCTTCTTCCCTCCTGGTTTGGAGCCCTGAAGCCTAGCCAAGGTCTGTTTGATCTGATCCTGGATTTCCTTAGGAGTAGGCTCGGCTTTTTGCACGCGTTGAGGAGACTGATTGCCGCTCGGTCTCTGTCCAGGACGTTGTCCCGGTCTGTTGGGCCCTCTCTGATCTTGAGGAGGTCTATTACCAGCGCCTGCTTGGCCCCCCGTATTCGGAGTGCCCGGCTTATCAATTCTTTTACGCGGACGTTTTTTGTCCCGGTTTCTTTCGTCAGAGGACGCTACCGGTCCAGATTTCTTCTTAGAGCGATCTACCGGCAGCTCAATCTTACCAAGAACGGTAAGTCCTTTCAGCGAATCTGCTTTTGCGGAGATTACCTGATCCTGAGGAGCAACTACTACAGGTGGCTTAGGTGCCTCAGGACCCGGAGCTGGGGTACTTGCCGGCGCAGGAGCGGGAGCAGAAGGCGATGCTTGTGCTGGTTTGGGAGCGTTTTGAGTCGGCTTATTTTGCGGACCTGGGGTTTGTTTTCTTGGCTCCTGTTGTCTCTCGTTCCTCTGATTAGGGTTCTGAGAGTGCGCGGGCTTTTGGCCATGCGCTGGTCTTTGCCCCTGATTAGGCGTAGGAGTAGTTTTTCTGGAGAGATCAATCTTTCCTAGAATCTTGATACCCTCTAATTTCGGAGCTTCCGGGACTACTTTTTCCGGAGTTGGCTCTGGCTGAGGTGCAGGATCTGGAGCTGGGGCCGGAGTCGGCGCCGGAGCTGCAGGTGGTACTGGTACAGGAATGGGAGTGGGTGCGGCAGGTTTTGGTTCTTCCTTATGAACCGGTGCAGGAGCCGGTTCAGGGGCTTTTTCCTGCTTGGGTAACTCAGGTTCGAGCGATATAGGCTCGTGACGTTTCCCTATTGAAAGGTGGGAAGCTTCCTCTTTCTCAAGGGCTGAGGATTTGAACTCCTTTTCCAGCATGGAAACTTGTTCCATAGATATCTTGGAATTAGGATTGTTCTCTACCTCAAAGCCCTTTTTAGCCATTGACTCAACGATGGTTGCCGTACCCACGTTGAGCTTTCTGGCTATTTGGCCTAAACGCATCATTTTCTCTTCTGACATAAGCAAAAACCTCTTTCGAAATCTTAAGTAAAATTAGGGTATTCTAAGGGGGAAGTCCCCCTTTATTGTTCAAATTCTTGTCTGAGGATTCTGAAAATCTC
>Ga0079224_100003724_pt1 | contig 19377 bp, 12 predicted proteins | sample Stecom2015_FD_80414 | JGI IMG/M metagenome (GOLD analysis project Ga0079224, IMG submission 80414) | Agricultural soil microbial communities from Utah to study Nitrogen management - Steer compost 2015 | ecosystem: Environmental > Terrestrial > Soil > Agricultural land | place: USA: Utah... | reverse complement strand
CGATGTCGAAAACCCACGCATGAACCCCCGATCTGTGCCCGATCTGTGCCCAAAGCGGCGCTTGCGCGGCCGCTTCCTACCCGCCAGACTCGCCAAAAAGGGCGGTTGAACTTCCTATACCCCTGCTCGGGCTGGCAGTACAAGGCGGACCTGGCGCGCGAGCAGCGCGCGGACGACACCGTGTTCGAGCAGGAGGGCGTGCGCATCTACGTCGACGCGCTCAGCCTGCCGCTGGTGGACGGCACCGTGATCGACCTGGTCAAGCAGCGCCTGGGCGAGCAGTTCCTGTTCCGCAACCCCAACGTCACCGCCGAGTGCGGCTGCGGCGAGAGCTTCACCACCGACGCCGACGCCGCCTGACGTTCCGCTCTTCTCCCGCCGCAGCGGACCGGCCGCGCCGAGCGCCCGACGCGGACGCCGATCAGGCGCCCGGCCGCAGGCCGGCCAGCGTACCCGCGCGCCCCGACCGGCGCCTGTGTCCGATGGCAGCACGGCCGGCGCGCCGGCCAACTTCCGTCATACGGGCCACCACCCCGCACCGCGGCTAGACTCGGGCCTTCTGCCCGAGGGGAGTCGCTCGCATGTTCCGTCCCGTCCTGCTCGCCGCGGCCATCGCCGCCTGCCTCGCCGCGCCGCTGCCTTCGTTCGCGGCGCAGGCCGCGCCCGCCGCCGCGCCCGCCCGCAACGCCGCCACCGAAGCGCTCTATCGCCTGTTCGAGGAGGAGTGGGAGCGCAGCATGCGCGAGAACCCCGAGGAGGCCAGCTGGCGCGGCGACAAGCGCTACAACGACCGCTGGAGCGACCTGAGCCCGGCCGCGATCCAGGCGCGCATGGAGGGCGACCGCAAGGCGCTGCAGCGCTTGCGCGCGATCGACCGCAGTGCCCTGTCCGAAAGCGACAAGCTGCACTACGACGTGTTCGCCTGGGACCTGGAGAAGGCGGTCGAGCGGCAGAAGTTCCGCGAATACCTGCGGCCGGTCAGCCAGCGCGGCGGCATCCAGAACGCCGAGGAGATCACCGAGGTGCTGCCGTTCGCGACGGCCAAGGACTATCGCGACTGGCTGGCGCGGATGCGGGCGCTGCCCACCCTGATCGAGCAGACCACCGCGTTGCTGCGCGAGGGCGCGGCCACCGGCAACACCCCGCCGCGGGTGCTGATGCAGCGCGTGACCGGGCAGCTCCAGGCGCAGCTGGTCGACGATCCGGCCAAGAGCCCGTTCTACAAGCCTTTCGCCAAGTTCCCGGACGCGGTCCCGCCGGCCGAGCGCGCCGCGCTGCAGGCCGAGGCGCAGCAGGTGATCCGCGAGCGGATCGTGCCGGCCTACCGCCGGTTCGCGGCGTTCCTCGCCGACGACTACCTGCCCAGGACCCGCGAATCGATCGCCGCGGCCGACCTGCCCGACGGCAAGGCCTACTACGACTTCGTCGCCCGCTACTTCACCACCACCGACCTCAGCGCGGACGAGATCCACCAGATCGGCCTGAAGGAAGTGGCGCGGATCCGCGCCGAGATGGAGAAGATCAAGGCCGAGGTCGGCTTCCAGGGCACGCTGCAGCAGTTCTTCGAGCATCTGCGCACCGACCCGAAATTCTTCTACAAGACGCCGGAAGAGTTGCTCACCGCCTACCGGGCGCTGTCCAAGCGGATCGACCCGGAGCTGGTCAAGGTGTTCAAGACCATCCCGCGCCTGCCGTACGGGGTACGGCCGATCCCGGACAACATCGCGCCGGACACCACCACCGCGTACTACCAGCCCGGCGCCGTCGACGGCAGCCGCGCCGGCTACTACTACGTCAACCTGTACAAGCCCGAGATCCGGCCGAAGTGGGAGATGATGGCGCTGAGCCTGCACGAGGCCGTGCCGGGCCACCACTTCCAGTTCGCCCGCGGCATGGAATTGCCGGACGTGCCGATGTTCCGCCGGGTCGGCTACTTCGTCGCCTACGGCGAGGGCTGGGGCCTGTATGCCGAACGCCTGGGCTACGACATGGGCCTGTACGACGACCCCTACGACCGCATGGGCCAGCTGGCCTACGACATGTGGCGGGCGGTGCGGCTGGTGGTCGACACCGGCATGCACAGCAAGGGCTGGAGCCGCGACCGGGCGATCGAGTTCTTCATGGACAACTCGCCCAAGACCCGCCAGGACGTGGTCAACGAGATCGACCGCTACATCGGCTGGCCCGGCCAGGCACTGGCCTACAAGATCGGCCAGCTGAAGATCTCCGAGCTGCGCGAGAAGGCCCATCGCGAGCTCGGCGACCGCTTCGACCTGCGCGAATTCAACGACGCGGTGCTGGAGACCGGCTCGGTGCCGCTGCAGGCGCTGGAGAAGCACATCGACGCCTGGATCGAGGGCAAGCGCGGCAACCGGGTCGGGCCGGCCCGCGGCTGAGGCCGCCCGGGATCGCCGGGGGGCCGCCGCCGCTCGCCTCCGGCGCGACGGGGCAGGGGCGACGCCGCCGACGGCGGCGGGCGCCCGCGTGCGGCCGGGACCGCCCGCCCAGCCCCGGGGCGAAGCCCCCGGCCCGGCGGCCGCCGGCGCGCGCCTGGCCGGGGACGCCGCGGCGCCCGACGCGCGAATTGCACGCAACCCCTTGTCCTGCCATAATTTCCGGCTTCCGCGGGCCCCGGCCCGTGGAAACCTTGCTCCACCGTCGCCCGCTCCGGGCCGCGGGGGGCTGATCCGGTCCGCGCCGGCGGGCCATCATCCACAAGGGAAACCGCAATGCGTCATTACGAAATCGTGTTCCTGGTCCATCCGGACCAGAGCGAGCAGGTGCCGGCCATGATCGAGCGCTACAAGGCGGCGATCGAGGGCAGCGAGGGCAAGATCCACCGTCTCGAGGACTGGGGCCGCCGCCAGCTGGCCTATCCGATCGAGAACCTGGTCAAGGCCCACTACGTGCTGATGAACATCGAGTGCGGCCAGGCCGTGCTCAACGAGCTGGTCGACAACTTCCGCTTCAACGACGCGGTGCTGCGCCACCTGGTCATCAAGCGCGACGGTCCGGAGACCGAGCAGTCGCTGATCATGAAGTTCAAGGACGAGAAGAGCGACAAGCCCGAGCGCAGCGAGCGCCGCCGCCGCGACGAGGAGGCCGAGGCCCCCAGCGACGACAACGCCGCCGACGACAACGCCGAAGCCGCCTGATCACGCTTTCTAGGAACGCGCACCCATGTCCAAGTTTTTCCGCCGCCGCAAGTTCTGCAAGTTCACCGCCGAGGGCGTCAAGGAGATCGACTACAAGGATCTCAACACCCTGCGCCAGTACCTCACCGAGACCGGCAAGATCGTGCCGAGCCGCGTGACCGGCACCAAGTCGAAGTACCAGCGCCAGCTGGCGACCGCGGTCAAGCGCGCGCGCTACCTGGCCCTGATCCCGTACACCGACAACCACAACGCGTAAACGCGTAAGCGAGGCGTGCGGCGGCCCCGCCGCCGCATGGGGACCCCGGAACGGGCACGGGCTTCCGCTCGTTCCTCTTCGCCGGCTCCTCGTTCCTCGCCCTCTCCGTCTTCGGACAGCTACCGCTGCGGCGCGCCGCGTCGCTAACGAAGGAGCAATTCCATGCAAGTCATCCTGCTGCAGAACGTGCAGAACCTCGGCAAGCTCGGCGACAAGGTCAACGTCAAGCCGGGCTATGGCCGCAACTACCTGGTCCCGTACGGCAAGGCCGTGCCGGCGACCGAGGCCAACCTCGCCGAGTTCGAGGCGCGCCGCGCCGAGTACGAGGCCAAGGCCAAGGCCGCGCTGGACGCCGCCGAGGCGCGCAAGGCCGCGCTCGACGGCTTCACCGTGACCATCGGCGCCAACGCCTCCACCGAAGGCAAGCTGTACGGCTCGATCACCCCGCGCGACATCGCCGAGGCGCTGACCCAGCAGTCCGGGCAGAAGGTCGAGAAGTCGGAAGTGGTGCTGGGCGAAGGCCCGCTGCGCCGCGCCGGCGAGCACGACGTGACCCTCCACCTGCACGCCGACGTGGAAGTCACCGTCAAGGTCGTGGTGGTCGCCGAGACCGTCTGACGCTTCCGCCGCAGAACGGAAAAGGCGCCGCTAGCGGCGCCTTTTCCTTTTGCCTGCCTGCGATCCGCGGGCCTGCCGGCCGCACCGGCGGACGCTAGGACCCGAGTCCGTGCTCGCGCGCGTAGGCGTACAGCTCGGCATCGCTGGTGATGCCGAGCTTGCGCATGGCGTCGCCCTTCTGGCGACTGATCGTGGTGACGCTGCGGTGGAGCCGCTCGGCGATCTGGGTCACGGTGAGGCCGCTGGCGAGCAGGCGCACCACTTCGGTTTCGCGCGGCGACAGCCGGACTTCGCCGTAGCCGGCCGTGCTGCCCTCGGCCTCCTCGATCTTCTGCCGCAACGAGGCGCTGAAATACGGACGCCCCCTCGCCGCGGACTGGATCGCGGCCGGCAGTTCCTCCATCGCCGCGCCTTTCTCGACCAGCCCGAGCACGCCGGACGCGGCCACGCGCCGCAGCGTGGCCGGGTTGTTCATCATCGTCAGCAGCACGATGGGCAGGTCGGGGAACTGGCGCCGCAGCAGGCCGATCATGCTGTAGCCGTCGACCTGCCGGCTGCCCGGCATGGCGAAGTCGGTGATCAGCACGTCGCAGGGGGTGGCGGCCAGCACCGCCATCAGTTCGTCCGGATTGGCCGCTTCGGCCACGACCCGGCCGACGCCGCTGGATTCGATGACGGCGCGCACCCCCATCACGACCACGGGGTGATCATCGGCGAGGACGACGCGAAGGCTCATGGCGAGGAGTAGTATCCGGCATGGTCGGACGAATCGGCGGGGGATGGAGGACCTGATGGAGTCGGTTGGCTTGCGCCGCCCCGCGCTCTTGCTGCTGTGGCCTTTGCTGTTGTGGCTGTGCCTGGGAACGGTCGCGTCGCTGGCGGCGGACGAGAGGATCCTGCCCTCGCTGGATACCGCCGAGCGCGCTTGGCTCCGCGCACATCCTACGCTAACCGTGGGCGTTTCCGACAAGGGGTGGGCGCCGTTCGAGACCGTGGAGAAGGGCGAGGTCGGCGGCCTGGGGCACGATTACCTGCGGGAAGCGGCCGAGCGCCTGGGGGTGCGATTGCGCTTCCGGTTCTTCCCCGACTGGGGCGGCGTGATGCGGGCGCTGTGCGCCGGCGAGATCGACGTGGCGGTGAACGTGTCGTTCACCGCCGACCGCACGCGCTGCGTGATCTATTCCGACCCCTACCTGGACGTGCCTTCGGTCGTGGTCGGCCGCCGCGACGATGCGCGCCTGCTCGCGCCGGGCGGCCTGGCCGGTCTGCGGGTCGCGGTGGAGAAAGGCTTCGTCACCGCCGCCGCGCTCGCGGTGCGCTATCCGAGCGTCACGGTGGTGGAGGCCGCGGACACCCGCGCGGCGTTGCGCAGCGTCGCCACGGGCGAAGCCGACGCCTACGTCGGCAATCCGTATGCGGTCTCGCGCGTGCTGCAGGCGGAGGGACTGGGCGGGGTCGCGATCGTGCGCCTGAGCGACCTGGCCACCAATACCCTGCATTTCGCCGTACCCAACCGCAACGAGCCCCTGGTCGGCGCGCTCGACAAGGCGTTGCGCGCCATCCCGGCGGAAACCCGAAAGGCGATCCGGGCGCGCTGGTTGCCGGAGCAGGTCCCGTGGGCGCCGTTGCGCTACGCCTGGATGAGCGAGGCCGACCGCGCCTGGCTGTCGGCGTTGCCGCCCCTGCGCCTGGGCTTCGCGCCCGACCGCGCCCCGGTTTCCTACGTCGATGCGGAGCAACGCCGCCACGGCATCAGCGAGGAATACCTGTCGATGCTGGAGGAGCTCGGCGTGCGGTTCCGCCGCATCGACGCCCCCACCCGCGAGGCGATGCAGCGGGAACTGGAGCAGGGCCGGGTCGACGTCTACGTGGGCAAGGCGGGCGAAGTCCGCGAGGACGACCCGCGCTGGGTGGCGAGCCGGCCGTTCGCCACCATCCCGTTCGTGATCGTGTCGCGCGCGGAGGCCAGCGCGGTGTACGGCCTGCGCGACCTCGATGGCCTGCGCGTGGGCACCTTCAATGCCCCGGCGATCGCCGCGCAGGTGCGTGCGCAGGCGCCGCGGGCGCGGCTGGCCCGCGTCGCCAGCGCGGAAGAGGGCCTGGAGCGGCTGCGCGAAGGCGATCTCGACGCCTACGTGGACAACCTGGCCGTGGTCGACAACCTGATCCGCAGCAAGTTTCCGGGCGACCTGCGGGTGGCCGCGCCGACGGGCGTGGACGACACGCTGGTGCTCGTGGCCAAGCGCGACTACGCGCGCCTGATCGAGGTGTTCGACCGTATCCTCGGCGACCTGAGCGAGCGCGACCGCCAGCGCATCCGCGACGAATGGCTGTCGGTGGAATACGCTTCCGGCGTCGACTGGCGGCGCCTGCTGCGGGTGCTGGTCCCGATCGGGCTGATCCTGCTCACGGCGGGCTTCGTGCACGGCGTCGGCCACGTGCGCCTGCGGCGCGAGGTGGCGCAGCGCCGCCTGGCCGAGCGGCGCCTGGCCGAGGTCACCGACAACCTGCCGGCCGTGGTCTACCGCTTCGAGTTCGGCCCGGACGGCAAGCCGTCGTTCCCGTTCATCGCCGGCGACATGCGCTCGCTGTTCGGGATCGACGTCGAGCAGGCGATGGCCGACGAACGCCGCCTGTTCGCGCGCGTGCACGAGGAGGACCGGCCGCGCCTGCTCGCCGAGGTGGAGCGCGCGGCGCGCGCGTTCGCGCCGATCGAGATCGAGTTCCGCGCGCGCGCCGAGGGCGGCTGGCGCTGGGTGCGCTCGCGCGGCATGCCGCACCGCGCGGAGAACGGCAACCCGGGCTGGAGCGGCTACTGGATCGACGTCACCGCCGCGCGCGAGCAGGCCGCGGCCCTGGCCGAAGCGACCCGCGCGGCCGAACGCGCCGCCGCGGTCAAGGCCGAGTTCCTGGCGACGATGAGCCACGAGATCCGCACGCCGATGAGCGGCGTGCTGGGCATGCTCGAGCGCCTCGGCCATACCCGGCTCGACGCCGAGCAGCGGCGCGTGCTCGGCACCATCGACGACTCGGCGCAGATGCTGCGGCAGATCCTCGACGACATCCTCGACTACTCCAAGATCGAGGCCGGGGCGATGCACCTGGAGTCGGCGCCGGTGGACCTGCGCGCCGTGGCCGACAACGTGCTGACCCTGGTCGCGCCGCTCGCGCACGGCAAGGGCCTGCGCCTGCGCAGCCGGGTCGCGCCGCGGCTGGCGGCGGAACTTGCCGGCGACGGCGTGCGCCTGCGCCAGGTGCTGTTCAACCTGCTCAGCAACGCGATCAAGTTCACCGAAACCGGCGAGGTCGCGCTGCGCATCGAGGTGCTCGGCGAACGCGACGGGCGGCAGCGCCTGCGCCTGAGCGTGAGCGATACCGGCATCGGCATCTCCCGCGAGCGGCAGGAGAAGCTGTTCCGGCCGTTCTCGCAGGCGGAAAGCTGGACCGCGCGCCGCTACGGCGGCACCGGCCTGGGCCTGAGCATCTGCCGGCGCCTGATCGACCTGATGGACGGCGAACTGCGCCTGCACAGCGAGCTCGGGCGCGGCACCCGGGTCGAGGCCGAGGTGGAGCTGGCGGTGCTGAGGCCGTCGCGGCCCGACCCGCGCCTGGCGGGCGGCGTGGCGCGCATCGGCCTGCGCGACGCGGCGGTCGCCGACGCGCTGGCCGATTGGCTGCAGGGCCTGCACCTGGGCCTGGTCGCGGCCGATGCCGCGCCGCCGGCGGACGCGATCGAATTCATCGACGAGCGCGATGCGGTGGAGACGCCGGCGACCGTCCGCACCGTGCTGGTCACCGAGGATCCGCTGGCGCTGGTGGACGGCGCGCGCGAGCGCGGCCTGCGGCTGAGCTGCAATCCGCTGCTCGGCTCGGAAGTGGCGCGGGCGTGCCTGCGCGCGCTCGACGCCGACGGCGCGCCGCCGCGCGAGGCGGACGAGCCGGCCGCCGGGACCGCATTGCCGGCGATGGACGGCTACCGGGTCCTGGTCGCCGAGGACCATCCGACCAACCAGGAGCTGATCCGGTGGCGGCTGCAGCAGCTCGGCCTGGCCTGCGACATCGTCGACGACGGCCGCGCCGCGCTGGCCGCGCTCGAGCGCGGCGGCTACGACCTGCTGATCACCGACGTGCGCATGCCGCACATGGACGGCTACGAGCTGACCCGGGAGATCCGGCGGCGCGAGCGCGACGGCGCGCACCTGCCGGTGATCGCGCTCACCGCCGGCGCCTTGGCCGAGGAGAGGCGGCAGTGCTTCGAGGCCGGCATGGACGCCTACCTGACCAAGCCGGTGCGGTTCCAGCAATTGCGCGAAGCGGTGCAGCGCTGGATTCCGCTGGGCGGCGCCGAGCCGCCCGCGGACGCGGCCCCCGGCGGCGTCGACATGGACAAGCTCCAGCGCGTCTACGGCTCCCAGGACATGGTGCGGCGCATGCTCGAGAGCTTCGCGGCGACCACCCGCAAGGACCTGGACAGCCTGCAGGCCGCGATCGACGCCGGCGACGCCGGGCGCGTCCGCGACTGCCTGCACCGCATCGCCGGCGCATTGCGCATCTTCGATGCGAACGAACTGGCGGACGAGGCCGCGCGCCTGCTCGACGCCGTCGGAACCGACGGCGCCGCGGCGCAACAGCAGGCGTTGCAGCGCTTCGGCGGGCGCATGGGCGCGTACATCGAATGCCTGACCGCGCAGGCGGCGTCCTGACGGCCGCGCGAGCCGGCTCCGCCGCGCCGCGGGGCGCGCGGCGCCGGCGCGTGCCGGCCGGCCGGTCCGCGCGGCCGCGCGCGCGGCCGTTCCCGTCGCGAAAGCCGGCCGGGCTCGCGCGGTTTCGTAGTTCTTGCATGGGGCGGGGCGCGCGCGCCGGCCATGCTGTCGCCCACGCCGGCCCGCCGGCGAGACCTGCGACAGGAGACCGCCCATGAACGCCGCGATCCCGTTCGAGCGCCGCGCCCGACTCCATTCCGAAACCGCGTCCGCCGTGCCGGAGCTGCGCCTGCGCCAGCGCATCGAGGACAGCCTGCGCGAGGCGTTGCGCGCGGACGCCGACGTGCTGATCCCGCTGCTCGCCCGCGCGCTGGAGGCGCACATGGCGCTCGGCGGGACGACGCCGGAGCCGCACCGGCAGCGGCGGGACGACAGCCTGGACCAGGTCCAGATGCTGATCTCGCTGGAACTGTACCGCCCTGGCCGCGAGGCCGGGTGCGCGCAGGCGGCGTGAGGCCGGCGGGCCTTTTGCAACTTGCGAACAATGCCCGTCCCGCTGCGAGGGCCGTGGACTTACGCGCCAACGGATGGCGCCGCAGCGGGTAGGCGAACGGCCGTGCCCGGAGCAGCGCTCCCCTCCACTCCGGGCACGGCCGGACGCCGCTTCCGCGAGTCGCCGCCGCGATACGCGAGCGCGGCGCCGCAGTAATTGGCCGCCCGCCGCCGCGCGCCCAAGGCGCGCGCCGCCCGCTGGCCGCGGTCGCAGGACCGTTTCCGGCGCCGTGCCGACCGCTCGAACGCGCACAGCGACAGCACCGCTGCGCGGCCAGCGACGGGCCGGGATCGCACAGACCCTCGCGCGACCATCGCAGTTGCCAGTCGCGTCCCAGGGCGCTCTGCGCCGCGCGCTGCGGCGCACCACAGGCGACTGCACGACACGAGGTATCGCATGACCATGAAGCTGAAGTCTCTCTCCCTTGCCGTCCTGGGCGCCTGCGCGTTCGCTCCTGCGGCGTTCGCCCAGGACGACGCCGGCGCCTCGGGCGGCAAGCATTTCTCCGTCGTCGGCGGCTACGCCCTGATGCAGCCGGACTCCGATCCGATCGAAGGCTCGCGCACCGACTTCGACGGCGGCACCATGCCGACCCTGTCGCTGGCCTGGAACGCCAACGACCACTGGGGCGTCGAGCTGTGGGGCGCGGTCGACAAGGCCGACTACCGCGTGCGCGGCGACGCCGGCAAGATCGGCAGCGTCGGCCACCAGCCGGTGGCGATCAGCGGCCAGTACCACTTCGGCCGGGTCGACGCGCCGTTCCGCCCGTTCGTGGGCCTGGGCTACTTCCAGGCCAAGACCAGCGACGCCGGCATCGCCGTCGAGCCGCTGCAGCAGGTGCCGGAGTTCGACAAGCAGAAGGGCGGCATCGTCACCCTGGGCGTGGACATGAACATCAGCCCGCGCTGGTTCGCCCGCGTCGACGCGCGCTACATGAAGGCCAACGCCGAGATCCGCAACTTCGTCGAGCACGGCGAGACCAATCCGCACGACAAACTCGAGGCGAACTTCGACCCGTGGACGATCGGCGCCGGCATCGGCGTTCGCTTCTGATCCATCGTCGCCCCAGTCAGGCGAACGAACGCGCCCGGGCTCATGCCCGGGCGTTTTTTCTTGGTTGATGCCGGGCCGTTTCGGACCAGACGGGGGCCCCGGGGCGAAGCCCGCGCGGAAGAGCGGGACCGCGGATCGCAGGCCCCATCCTGGGGGGGGCGACGGCGACAGCCTCGGCCAGGCGCGGATGGACGTGCCGGCGGGGCAGGCCGGGGCACCGGTACGCCGGCTTGCCTCGTGCCTGTGGACCGCCATGTGCCCGCCGCGCGGTTTGGGCGCGGCGGGGTCGCCGTGGCCGTTCATCATCACGGCGCCGTGCACGCCCCGGAGGCTGCGAGATGCGAAGCCGCCGCGTCGCGCCGGACGGTGCAGACGTTCGCGCGGCAGTCCGCCGACGCGGGCAGCCGCCGCCACTACGCCTCAGCGCACCTGGCGCGAGTGCGCCCGATCACATCTGGCGGCTCGGCCCCCGCTCCCGCAGCCGCCGGTCGGACCTCCGCTTGCCCGCGGCAGTCGCTTACGGGCCGTCGCGGCCCTTGGAACTCCAGACGCGGCCCGGACGGGGCGCCGGTCATCCGTATCGACCGCCCGGACGAAAACGGCCGGCTCGATCCGAGCCGGCCGTTCGCAGCCGCAGCAGGCGGGTCTGCGTCAGTTGTAGGCCATCGTGAAGGTGGCCCGTCCTCGCACCAGGCCCGGCGTCACCGTTCCGGTGCCGGTTCGGATCATCGCCGCGCGCAGCGGGATGGTCACCGTGCCCCCGGTAGTGGTGCCGTGCTGCCATTGTCCGGCATTGCCGATGCTGGCCGAGTCGGCGCCGAAACTCACGGGCGTGAAGTTGCCCCCGCTGCTGCGCTCGATGCGGATGCCCACGCCCTGCGCGGTCGAGCCGCTGGCCAAGCTGAGCACGTTGCTGCGGTTGGCGGGCTGGTTGTTGTCGGTCATGGTGACGTAGATCCGGCGCTGGCCGCCGCCGGAGCCGCCGCTGCAGTTCAGGACGATGTTGAAGTTCTGGTAGGGGGTGATGCCGTTGGCGTCGGTCAGGTCGCTGGTCGGGTGCTGGCCGAGCGGCACGTCGCGCGTCCAATTGCTGACCGCGCACGTCGGCGCGACGGGCGGCGGAACGTAGGTCAGGCTGATGGAGTAGTAGGTAAGGTAATGCTGGGCCACGCCGGGATGATAGAAGTCGATTCCGCCGACGGAGTGGTAGGTGGACAGAATGGGCGCAGTCGGCGTGTTGGCGACTTTGACGAACTCGAGCTCGAACGTGCCCGGAATAGAGCCACGACCACTGAATTCGCTGGTGTAGGTCGCGATCCGATGGTAGCTGTTGTCGTCGGGGTACTGGCCGTAGCCCTTCACGAGGGTGCCGTTGTAGCGCAATCGATAGCCGATGTGAGTCGGTGCCAAGGTGCCGGGTTGCGGCCAATACCAGGTGTAGGTATGGCCGGGAACCGCCCCGGGCGAGTTGACGGCAGCGGCGAAGACACCCATGACGTTGGCGCGTATGTCGTACGCGGTCCTTCTGCACGAATAGGTCTGGCCGATGTTGTTGCTCAAGGTCACCCTGCCCAGCACGGTACCTATCGGCGTGTTCGCGTTTTCGGTGATGGTGACGGGATAGTTCACGACCCGCGGGGATGCATTGCCCGAGTAGTCGCCTCGGCAATCGATCGCCTGCGCATGCGCGGCAGAGGCCAAGGCGAACCAGAACAGCCCACCCAGGCAGAGCGCCGCGCCGCGCAGCGGCGCGGACGTGCGGATGCTGCCGAAGAGTTCCATCGTCGTTTCTCCGTTCATTGTGCGGGCGCCAGGCACCGGCCAGGCACCGGCGCGGTCGGCTCGGTCCCGGCCAGATCGTAGTCGATCGCGCACTGTTGATCGTTCCACTTCACGGTCAGACGCCCGCGCTCCTGGATGCCGCGTACCCACAGGCGGCTGGCCTGGCCGACCACGCCGACCGGGTTGCCGGCCTCGTCGAACACGTCCGCACCGAACGGCAGCGGTTCGCCGTCTTCGCGGTGCGCCTCGATCAGCGCGCTACGGCCGGTCTCGGTCTTCAGCGTCAGCTTGACCACCGCGCCGGCGCGCGGGGCGATCTTGGCCGTGGTTTCCTTCAGCTCCACGTCCAGCGGCAGTCCCTTCGGGTCCACCGTCACCTCGTTGAGCCGGTACGGCGTGAGATAGGGCACCACGGCGTAGCCCTCGCGGTTGGTGCGCAGCCCGATGTTGCTGCTCACGCGCGCGTTCGCCGCCCCGGGCACGTGCAGCAGGCCGATCGTCTCGCCGAGCTGCTGGGCGAAGCCCACGCCGCCCGCGTGCACGACCACGCCGCCGGAAGCGCCCACCGACAGTTGGCGGGAATCGCCGACCTGGCTGTAGCCGGCCGAGAGGACCGCGTTGGAGGCCTTGTAGCTCAGGCTGCCGTTGTACGCGGCGTCCTGCCCCTCGGTGCGGCTGGCCGACGCGCCGTAGCTGAGCGCGCGCGCTTCGCCAATCGTGCCGCTCAGGCCCAGGCGCGCATTGTCGGCGTTCCTGCGCGCATCGGAGTAGCTGGCGTTGAGGTTCGGCGCGCGCGGGGCGCGGCCCAACGGCATCGCGACGGTGAGGCTGACGACGGTGTCCTGGCGGCCGGTGGGGTCCGGCCGGCCGTCGGCTCCGCCGCCGAAGCTTTCCAGCGTGCGCTGCGCGGACAGGCTGTAGTTCGCCGGGCCGAAAGTGTTGCTGTAGCCCACGCTGAAGCTGGTGGTGCGCTGACGGCGGTTCCAGTAATCGCTGCTGCTGCCGACCAGGAATAGCGAGCCGCCGCGCTCGCCCAGCGCTTGGCTGACGTTCACGTCCACGCGGCTGCGCTGGCGCGCCACCTCGTCGAAGCCGATGCCCGTGGCCAGGTTGTCGCGCAGGCGAAGGCCATCGTTCAGGCTCAGGTAGCCATCGGTGGAGTAGCGGTAGGCCGCGACGGAGAAGTTGGTGCCGCTGTTCGGCAGGAACTTGCTGTAGGTGAGTCGCGCCGACTGGCCGCGCATGTCGCGGCCGTGGTCTTCGACGCCCGCGCCGGGCAGGCGCGTGCGGGAGAAGGTGACGTCGCCGGAAACCGCACCCCAGCGGGTGTTGTACGCGCCGCCCAGCAGCAATGCGCCGTAGCCTTCGGACAGGGTGGTGCCGGCGTAGCCGGTGAAGGAGTTGCTCAGGCCGCGCTGCCAGGTCGCTTCCAGCATTGCCGGCTCGCCGTTCTTCAGGGTGCTGTCGCGCACCTGGCCGGCGACGAAGCCGAAGCGGTTCTGCCCCTGGCGCAGCAGTTGCGGCACCGCGGCGAACGGCACGACGAAGCGCTGCTCGCGCCCGTCGGCCTCGGTCACCGTCACATCGAGGTCGCCGCCGAAGTTGGTGTCGTACAGATCGTCGATCTCGAACGGCCCGGGAGCCACCGTAGTCTCGTAGATCACGTGATCGCGCTGGCGGATGGTGACCTTGGCGTTGGTCTGGGCCACGCCGCGCACCACCGGCGCATAGCCGCGCCGCGAGTCCGGCAGCATGCGGTCGTCGCTGGTCACGGCGATGCCGCGGAAGCCGACGCCATCGAAGAGATCGCCGCGGGTGAAGGATTCGCCCACGGTCAGCTGCGCTCGCAGGCCGGTCAGGTCGCGCTGCGCGTAGGTGTTGTTCGCCTGGTAGTCGCCGCGGCCGTCGTTGCGGACATAGTAGCCGTTGTGGCGCAGCCGCCAACCGCCGGCGTTGAGTCCTGCGTTGAGTCCGAGGTAGGAACTGGCGCTGTTCCGGCCATTACGGCGCGTCTGCTGATGGCCGAAGTTGTAGCCCAGCGTGGCCGCATCGATACCGGCGTCCCACAGCTCCGGACTCACCCAGCCGCGCGCGCTGCGGCTCAGGTACAGCTGCGGGATCGACACGTCCAGCCTCAACTCCCCGGAGTCGAACTGCGCGCTGGCGTCGGGCAGGTAGAGGCCGATGTCTTCGCAGAATTCGCCTTCGGGCAGCGCGCGAATCGAGGTGTCCCCCGCTTGGGAGCGTTGGCGCACGTAGTCCTCGAGCTTGGCGAAGTCCACGCCCATATCGACGAGCAGTTCGCGGCTCAGGCACAGGCGCGCTTCGCCGCTGGCGTCGCGGGCCGCGAAACGGATGTCGCGGCGGCCGACCCAGCGGTCGTTGACGCGCACGTCGGCGCGGTATTGCCCCGGCAGCACGGCATTGCCCTGCTCGAAGCGGGACAGGTCGAGATCCTGCGCGCCCGATCCGGCCAGGAAGCTAGGGTCGAATTCGACTCGCGGCGCGGACCATGCGGTGCCGACGTGCAGCGCCAGCAAGGCCGACGCCAGCGCATACGCCAACGGGTGCGGCTGCGGGGCGGAGAAGGTCGAAACAGCGGTGGACGGACTGTGCGTCATCGAGTCGGTTTTTTTCTTCGCAGCCGCGCCGTTCGCGTGCAGGCACGGAAATGGCGACCTTCGGGTGGGAACTCATTGTTCGGGAAGGGAATCCCGGGGGTAATGCAACAACTACGAAACAGCCCCCGTGCTCCAGGGCGCAGGCGCACTCACCCGCCGGCGCGCTGCGCGAGCGCGGGCGACGGTGCGCCTGGCGGCGCGCCGGCATTTGCAGGCGAAGAGAACGGGCGTCCGCCGGCGTCGCGCCGGCGGCGATCCGGTCTACGGCGTCAAGGCGATCGAGCGAGGATCGGTCGCGCCCAGATCGGTGATCACGTCGAACTCGACCTTGGCGCCCGCCGGGCGCGTGGCCAAGCCGTTCAGCGGGAACACGGCGCTGGACATCGGCGCGACCATGCCGCCTCCGTCGTGCTCGTATTTACGGCCGCCCACGTCGAGGGCGACGTTGGCGAAATTCACGTGGTACGGGGTCGGGTTGTCCGCTTTCAGCGCCAGCCCGGCCCCGGAGGGATTTTCGGTCAGCGACCAGACCAGCTTGTCCGGCGCCTGTCGCACGGCCTCGCCGTCCAGCGCCGCAGGGCGGTAGAACAGCTTGATGCGCGTACGGAAACTGAACTGGAGCAGATTGCTGTTGCCGTCCTGGCTCTTGGGCGGCACTTCCAGCGCGTTGAACCAGAACAGGGTTTCCCGGTCCTGCGGCAGCGGCTGGCCGGTGTGCATCAGGCGCACCGATTGGCTCTTGTCCGGGTCCAGGCGGAAGATGGGCGGAGCGAGGTTGAACGGCACGTTGGCCTTTTCCGGCGCCACGCTGGCGTCGCCGGCGTCGATCCAGGTTTGCACCAGCACGGGGTCCTTGCCCTTGTTCTCCAGGCGCACGGTGACTTCGCGCTCGTTGCTGGGATACACCACGCGAGTCCCGTGGATGATCACGCCTGCCTGGGCCGGAGCGGCGAGCGCCGCGGAGGCGGCCAGCACAGCGCACCAACCGATACGAACGAAAGCGTTCATGGGGTTGCCCTCCCTGCGTCCGAAGAAGCTCCCGGCGCGGGTCGCGCCGGGAGCGTCGCGGCAAGAATAGCCGCTGGGATGCCCGATTACTGGTAGGTCACCGAGTAACGGATGTTGGTCTCGACCAGGCCCGCCGAAGAGGCGCCGCCAACGGCCTCGTACTCGCCGAAATAGTTCATCACGGCGATGCCGCCGTTGACCGGCACGGTCTGCGAGCCGGCACTGTTCGACAGGTCGATCTTCTGGCCGCTGTCGTTCAGGATGTTGACTTCGACGTTACCGGCCGGGGTGGTGGCGGCGATGTTGCGCAGGCCGCCCGTGGCCAGGTTGACGTTCGGGGTCGGCTCGAAGTGCACCTTCACGTTGCTGTGCGCGCACGGCTGGGCAGCGGAGCCCACGGTGATGTTGAACGGCGTGGCGCCGGCGGTCTGGCCGGCAGCGGCCAGGGCCGTGGTGGCGACGGTCGGCAGCGTCACGGTGAAATCGGTGGCGCCGGTGCCGTTGCCGTCGATGACGCAGGTGGTGTCGGTGACTTCACCGTTGAAGGTGATGGTGCCGTCGGCGGCCTGGGCCTGCGAGAACGCGACGCCGGCCAGCAGGGCGATGACGAGTGGAGACAGCTTCATGAGGGTAACTCCATAGTTGTAGTGCGTTGGTCGGCCCCGGTTATCCGCATGGAGAGAGTTGCCCTGGGATCCGGGAATCGCGTCTCGAGGGATTGCCCCCGGCGACGCGACGCACAAGTTACGAGTCGTCCACCGGCCTCGCCATGCAACTTGTACGAAAGCGCGCGCGGCGGCTGCGACGAATCGCATCCGCGGATGCGTGCGCGATTCTCTTGCCGCGGACGCGATGGAGCCGGCTCCGGGCGCCGCGCTGCGCGCGTCTGTCTCGCGGTGCACAGGCGAAGCGTCACTATCCCAAGCGTGAAGCGGCGATGGGCGCCTTCGAGAGCGCCGCCCAGGTTTCGTACTCCTTTCAAAAACGCCCGTGCGCGGGTCTTTTTCGTAAGTGTTGCATAGGAGCGATAGACCGATCCCAAGAATGGCGGCCATGTCGAGATCGCGCATGCAGCAAGCGAGGTTTCGGCGGCGGAGCGAACCCAGCTCCATAGACGAGCCAGGTTTCGGGCGGCCACCACATCCAGCGCCTCTCGAAACGATGCCGGGAACCCTCGCGGCATTCGCAATGCGCCCACGGAGCGCGCGGCGGCTCTCCTTTCCAGCCATTCAAGGGAGCTAGCAATGAACACCATCTATCGCATCGTCTGGAACGCGTCCGTCGGCAAGTGGGTCGTCGCGTCGGAATTCGCCAAGGGCCGCAAGAAGGGCGGCGCCAAGGCCAAGGGCCTCGCGCTGGCCGTCGCGCTGGCACTGCCGGCGGGCGGCGCGTTCGCGGCCGAGGACTGCACGACGCAGGACGGCCAAACGGGCGTGATCGACGAGGCGGGAGCCTGCGAAGCCGCGGCGCCATCCATCGCTGCGGTCGCTGGCACCTCGGGTTACGCGGTGCAGGACGCGACCGCGTTCTTTGACGCCAAGGGCGGCACCTACGGCAGCGCGAACGCGTCCGCCTCCGCCGGCAACGCGACGGCGGTCGGCGCCAGCGCGGTCGCGTCCGCCCTGAGCGCCACCGCGGTGGGTTCGGCCGCCCAGGCCACCGCGCAGAACACGGTGGCCGTGGGCATCATGAGCGCGGCTTCGGGCAATAACAGCGTCGCGGTCGGCTGGGCAACCGAGGCGGCGGGCGAATCGACCGCCCTCGGCGGCGATGCCGACGCGCTGGCGAGCGGCGCTACGGCGATCGGCCGGGGCGCCAAGGTCCAGGCCGGCGCCAACAACAGCACCGCGCTGGGTATCGGCGCCGTGGTCAACCAGAACGTCACCGGTGCGGTGGCGCTGGGCAGCGGCTCGGTCGCCGACCGCGCCAACACCGTCTCGGTCGGTTCCGGCACGGTGAAGCGCCAGATCGCCAACGTGGCCGCCGGCACGCAGGACACCGACGCGGTGAACGTCAAGCAGCTCAACGACGCCCTGGCCACGCAGGTGGACGACACCTACGTCAAGGTCAACGGCACCGGCAGCGCGGCCAGCGCGAACGGCGCCACCGGCGTCGCCATCGGCAACGGTGCCGTTTCGCGGCAGACCAGCATCAGCAGCAGCGGCTCCGGTACGGCGGTGGGCGCCTCGTCCGACGCCGCCGGCGATTTCTCGACCGCGCTCGGTTCGCTGGCCGTGGCCGGCGCACGCGACAACAACGGCGTCGCCACCGCCAGCGCCGCCACGGCGGTCGGCGTGAACGCGAAGGCGACCGGCGACCGCAGCACGGCCATGGGCGCCAGCGCCGTGGCCGCGGGCGGCTATTCGACCGCGCTGGGCGTGCTCGCGAACGTCGACGCCACCGCGGCCAACGGCGTCGCGGTCGGCCGCTCCGCCAACGTCAAGGCGGGCGCCACCAACGGCGTTGCGCTGGGCAATGGCGCGACGGTCAACGACAACGTGACCGGCTCGGTCGCGCTGGGCGCCGGGTCCCTGGCCGCGCGCAACAACACCGTCTCGGTCGGTTCCGACACGGTGAAGCGCCAGATCGTCAACGTGGCCGCCGGCACGGTGGCCGCCGGCAGCACCGATGCGGTGAACGGCGCGCAGCTGCACGGCCTCGCCGGCAGCGTCGCCGGCGCCCTGGGCGGCGGCGCCAGCGTCGATGCCGCCGGCCTGGTTACCGCTCCGAGCTACGTGCTCGGCGGGACCACCTACAACAACGTGGGCAGCGCCCTGCAGGGACTGGACGGCCGCGTTTCCGCCAACGAGCAGGCGCTTGAGAACCTGAGCGGCGGCAGCCGCTTCATCAGCGCCTTCAACAACACCGGCACTGCGGCCAGTGCGGCGGTCGGTCCGGACTCGCTGGCGGTGGGCCAGAGCGCCTACGCCGCCGGCAACGGTGCCAACGCGCTGGGCACCGGTGCGCGCGCCACGCAGAACGGCGCCAATGCGTTCGGCCGGGACGCGCAGGCCACGGGCAACAATTCGACCGCGCTTGGCCTGGGGTCGCGTGCCAGCGGCCAAGCCTCGGCCGCGCTCGGGCAGGGCGCCAAGGCCCAGGCCCAAGGCGCCGCTGCATTCGGCTCCGCTGCCGAGGTGGGCGGCAGCGCCACCGGCGGCACCGCGATCGGCTACTACTCGAAGGCGACCGCCTCCGGCGGGACCGCATTGGGCCATGGCGCTTCGGTGACCGCTGCCAACGGCGTGGCGCTGGGCGCCAGCTCGGTGGCCTCGCGCGGCAACGCGGTTTCGGTCGGTTCCGCTTCGATCAAGCGCCAGATCGTCAACGTGGCCGCCGGCACCGAGGACGCCGACGCGGTCAACCTCGGCCAGCTGAAGGGCGCCGCGGGCAGCATCGCCGATGCGATCGGCGGCGGCGCCGCGGTCAACCCGGACGGCTCGATCTCCGCGCCGACCTACAACGTGGGCGGCACGACGGTGAACAGCGTCGGCGACGCGATCACTGTTCACTTCCACATGCTGTGGCTCGACGGCGTGTACGACGCGAACGTCGAGCCCCCGCGGCGCAAGCCGCGCCTGCACCGCACCCGTGCGCCCACATCGGCGCAACTGACGGAACTGGCCGG
>Ga0079224_100003723_pt1 | contig 19379 bp, 18 predicted proteins | sample Stecom2015_FD_80414 | JGI IMG/M metagenome (GOLD analysis project Ga0079224, IMG submission 80414) | Agricultural soil microbial communities from Utah to study Nitrogen management - Steer compost 2015 | ecosystem: Environmental > Terrestrial > Soil > Agricultural land | place: USA: Utah... | reverse complement strand
CGCTCAATGCTCGTTAATCAATAACGGTAATGGTCCGGTTTATAGGGACCTTCCACGGGAACTCCGATGTAAGATGCTTGCTCCGTACTAAGCTCATCCAATTCGACCCCTATTTTGGCAAGATGCAAGCGAGCTACTTTTTCATCTAAGTGCTTGGGTAGTGTGTATACTTTATTTTCGTAATTCTTGCCGTTGGTCCACAACTCAATTTGTGCCAACGTCTGATTGGTAAACGAGTTACTCATTACGAACGAAGGGTGTCCGGTGGCGCAGCCCAGGTTGACCAATCTCCCTTCCGCTAACAGAATAATGTCTTTCCCGTCTATCGAATATTTATCTACCTGAGGTTTGATTTCTACTTTGGTCGCCCCATAATGCTGATTAAGCCAAGCCACATCAATTTCATTGTCAAAATGACCAATATTACACACTACAGCCTTATCCTTCATGGATTTGAAATGTTCGGCACGTACGATATCACGGTTCCCCGTTGCCGTTACAATGATGTCCGCCTCGCCAACAGCGTTGGAAAATTTTTTCACTTCGTAGCCCTCCATGGCGGCTTGCAACGCGCAAATGGGATCAATTTCAGAAACAATCACCCGAACGCCTGCACTGCGCAACGATTCGGCGGATCCTTTCCCAACGTCGCCATATCCTGCAACAACAGCTACCTTTCCGGCCAGCATAAGATCGGTTGCACGCCGGATGGCATCAACCAGCGATTCCCGGCATCCGTACTTGTTGTCGAATTTGGACTTGGTAACAGAGTCATTCACGTTGATTGCGGGAAGGTGAAGGGTCCCGTTTTTCATGCGTTCATAAAGTCTATGCACGCCGGTGGTAGTTTCCTCTGACAATCCGTTAATTCCATCGATCAATTCGGGATATTTGTCAAACACCATATTGGTCAGGTCGCCACCGTCATCCAAAATCATATTGAGTGGCTTGCGTTCTTCCCCGAAGAAAAGGGTTTGTTCGATGCACCAATTGAATTCATCTTCGTTCATCCCCTTCCAGGCGTACACCGGTATTCCGGCTGCCGCGATGGCCGCGGCGGCATGGTCCTGTGTGGAAAAGATATTGCAGGATGACCAGGTAACTTCCGCTCCCAGCTCGATGAGCGTTTCAATCAAAACCGCAGTTTGAATAGTCATGTGGAGGCATCCCGCAATACGCGCCCCTTTGAGCGGTTTCGAAGCTCCGAATTCTTCGCGAAGAGCCATAAGACCGGGCATCTCAGCCTCTGCCAACTCAATTTCTTTGCGCCCCCATTCGGCGAGACTTATATCCTTTACTTTATAAGGAATATATGCAGTTTCTACAGACATAATACAAACTTAAGTAATGGCGCAAAGATAGGATTTTCCGCCTCCACTCGCAAACCACTCTTCTTCCGGTACGTATTTGTGACATTCAAGTGAGCGTTGCCATTTGTTTAAGGTTCTGCAGGCTGCTATCTTTGCAGATAATTTGTACAAAAAAAGAAAGGAATAAAGCTATGTATCCGGAATACTTGGTTGCGCCAATGCGTAAAGAACTGACCGACGTCGGTTTCGAAGAATTAAAAACACCTGAAGAGGTTGATAGTGCCATTAAGCAAGATGGGACGGTATTCGTTGTGGTAAATTCCGTGTGCGGCTGTGCCGCTGCCAATGCCCGGCCCGCCGCTATAGCGTCTCTAAAGAATGAAAAACGCCCTGACAAAGTAGTTACCGTTTTTGCTGGGATGGAACGAGATGCGGTTGATAGAGCCCGTAGCTACATGTTGCCTTATCCGCCCTCCTCACCCGCTATGGCTCTTTTCAAGGACGGAAAACTGGTTCACATGATAGAACGTCATCAGATAGAAGGGCGACCCGCTCAAATGATTGCCGATAACCTGGTCGCAGCATTTGACGCGTATTGCTAGAATATCGTTAGGATATGAATAATAAAAAATCCCGGCTGATTTCAGCCGGGATTTTTTTACGTCGATCCCTTAGTACTGATCCTTAGTACTCAATAGGTATATTAAGTTCTACCCGGCTTCCTCGTTGTGGCACACCTACAATCCGCACAATGCCCCGCTGAGAATCGGCCAATGCGGCTTCAACTTCGTCTGCACTATTTACGGGCTTTCCATTGATTTGTGTGATTACCAGTCCACGTTGTACGTTAAAGTAATCAAATAGTCCACCTTCGTGTACTTGGGTAACTACTACACCCGACGATATCCCAAGTTCTTTTTTCTTCGCATCCGAGGCAGGTACAAAACCGGCTCCTAACTTGTTGTAGATCTCGGTTGCACTGCGCCTCATTTCACTGTCTTTAGCTTGCTTTTCGGTAGCTCGGGTATCTTCTTTCAAAGTGACGGTTACTTCCCGCTCCTTACCTTCACGCTTATAAGTCAATTTGACTTTATCGCCCGGCCGCAGTCGATAAATACGTTCTTGAAGATCAGAAGAAGAGGCAATGACACGGCCATCCAATTTCGTTATGATATCTCCTTTCTTCAACCCTGCAGCCTCAGCGGCGCCATCAGGAACGACCTCAGCAACGTAAAGCCCGTTTACGTCCTTAATTTCGAGTTCTTTAGCGACGGCCGGGTTTAGTTCGCGGAAACTGATTCCAATCAATCCCCGTTTCACCATTCCGAACTTAATGAAGTCATCGGCTATCTTTTTAACAAGGTTGACCGGGACAGCAAATCCGTAGCCTGCATAGGTTCCCGTAGGTGTCATAATATTGGAATTGATACCTATCAGCTCACCGTTTGCATTGACCAACGGCCCACCACTGTTGCCTTTATTGATAACGGCATCGGTTTGGATAAACGATTCAACGGCCGTGTTCAGCATAGGCTCTTCGTCTGACCGCTGATAACCTCTCTGTTGGTATTGTCGCTGCTGCAGCTCCCGGGCAATGATTCCTGTTGAACGTCCGGTTGCACTCACGATTCCGGCTGTTACGGTAGACTCCAGTCCCAGCGGATACCCCACAGCTAACACCCATTCGCCAATACGCACATCGTCAGAGTCGCCAAATCGCACGAATGGCAGCCCCTTTTCGTTGATTTTTATCAGTGCAAGATCCGTGTTGGGATCGCGGCCAATGATTTTGGCTTCCACTACCCGTTTGTCGGTCAACTGCACTTCGATTTTATTTGCGTCTTCAACAACGTGGTTATTGGTCACGATATAACCATCTTCAGAAATAATAACGCCTGATCCCGTAGCCTGCGCGGGGGGTTGTGAACGCTGCCGCTGCCGGGGCATTCCAAAAAATTCTTCAAATAAATCCATCGGTACGCCGCCGTATCCCGATGACGAACGTCCCGGGTAGGTCGTCGTAATATGCACTACTGCCGGCGCAACCATTGCCGCGGCCTGCGTGAAGTCCGGATTTCCGGTCGATGACACTACATTGGGAACAGGATTATTCGCATAATGCAACTCCTGACGTTCCTCAAATGACATTTTGCTTTCCTGTTTGCTTTCAAACAGTTTATAACCGCCCACTGCTATCAATCCACCTACCAGCGCGGTTAAAAATGTTAATCCTAGTTTTTTCATGTTATTCCAATCGTTATAAGTCGAAACTTTTTGTCGTCGCAAAAAGCTGTTCAAATGTAATACCATTTGCGTCTCCAAAACAAGCAGCGGTCCGGACTTTTCTGTTAAATAATGTTAAAGCATCTCTTACTTATACCTACCTTTGGCAAGGAAAAGGAGTTAATATATAGCAATGAAAGTATTTACCTTTTATAAATACCAGGGAGCTGGCAACGACTTTATTATTTTTGATAACCGGGATCTGGCCTTTGAACGCCGCAATAATGATTTGGTGCGACGATTATGTGACCGGAGGTTTGGCATCGGCGGTGATGGATTGATGCTTCTGCAGCAAGTTGATGGATATGATTTCGAGATGGTCTATTTCAATGCCGACGGCCGGGAAGGGAGTATGTGTGGTAATGGGGGGCGATGTATAGTGGCCTTCGCACAGGATCTGGGCATCGTAGGGGCGGAGACTGACTTTTTGGCAGCTGACGGTCCGCATCATGCCAAAGTTCACCAAACTGTCGACTGGATTAGCTTGAAAATGGCTGACGTATCAACGATCGCTCAGGACGGCGGTGCATTTATTTTAGATACCGGATCGCCTCACTACGTCCAGTGTGTGTCTGGATTAATAGATTATGATGTGGTGAAAGAGGGACGCCTGGTCCGATACAGCGATAAGTATGGAACGCATGGTATCAATGTAAATTTCGTTGAAGCCGATGCGAATGGTGGCTACTACGTGCGTACGTATGAACGTGGTGTGGAGGACGAAACGCTGGCATGCGGAACGGGTGCTACCGCTGTTGCCTTAGCAATGGCGTGGCAAAGAGAAATCGAAGGAACGGCGGAAATTCCTATCCATGTACGAGGTGGCAATTTATTGGTTCGTTTCGACAAAACAGCCGACCGATTTACTAATGTTTACCTCGAAGGCCCAGCCGAATTTGTATTTAAAGGAGAAATTAGCTGGTAATAATGGCACTGGCGCGATTCCTTTTGTTTTATCATCTATTTGCAGTTGCCGTTGGAATAAGCAGTAAGTCACTGGAGGCGTTGTTCCCGCAGACCGCGATACTCAGTCCTCACTTTTGGCTGATTTTCGTCACCGTTTTCGCATTAACCTTAATTGCTTATTTCATCAGCGACTTTGGGATCCGAACAGGTGGCGAATCGTCCGTTTATTTTATACTGGGAGGACTATTTATCAAGTTGTTTTTAAGTTTGGCGATCGTGGGTGTGTTTATTATAAAATTTCCTGAAAATAAGATGCTTACCGCTTTAAATTTTTTTTCACTATATTTCTTGTTTACAATCTTTGAAGTTACATGTTTGTTACGTAACTTGCGCGACCAAAATCAGACGTAAAAAATTGGGAATAGATGGATTTTAGGCACTTTTTCGATTCAAAAAAAATCAGCTTCACAGCAATTTTCGCCGTTTTAACGATTATTTCAGTCACGAAGGTTTCTCAAGCGGCAACGATTAACACTGCGGATAGTGCCTCTCATCAAACCCATGATGAGGAAGAATTCAAACCCACTAAAATGATCATGGAGCATATTAGTGATGCGCATGACTGGCATCTCTGGGGGCATTCATCAATTCCTCTTCCGGTTATTTTGTATACGGATAAAGGATTGGAAGTGTTTCTCTCTTCTGTGTTCCATCATGGCCAAGCAGACCACCAGGGAAAGTATTATACGTATCGTTTGGTCGATAAAAAGCGGATTAAAGTAGTCGATGCGTCCGGTGAGGTTGACGAGGCGGTTTCAAAAAAAGTATGGGATTTTTCCATAACGAAAAATGTGGCGTCGATGTTCTTGGCCGTTGCTATTATGCTGATTATTTTCACATCCGTTGCCAAGGCATATAAGAAACGTGAGGGAAAAGCGCCCAAAGGACTTCAATCGTTTTTGGAACCCATCATACTTTTTGTGCGTGATGACATCGCCCGCCCGAATATCGGTCATACGTATGCCCGGTTTATGCCGCTTTTATTAACGATTTTCTTTTTTATCTGGATAAATAACTTGATGGGGCTAATTCCTATCTTTCCCGGCGCAGCCAATGTAACTGGGAATATTGCGGTCACCTTCGTCTTGGCTTTTATTGTGTTGATCGTGGTTAACATTAACGGAAACAAGTATTATTGGAAGCACATACTTTTACCGGATGTCCCTTGGTGGCTTTACCCAATTATGATCCCCGTTGAGCTGGTGGGGGTGATTTCTAAGCCCTTTGCATTGATGATCCGTCTTTTCGCAAACATTACCGCGGGGCACATCATTATTCTCAGCCTGATTTCATTGATATTTGTTTTTAAATCGTTGGCGATTGCTCCTGTCTCCCTTGCATTTGTGCTTTTCATGAACGTACTCGAATTGCTGGTGGCGGCATTGCAGGCATTCATATTCACATTGTTGACTGCTTTGTTCATTGGGATGGCCGTCGAAGAGCATCATTAGTAATAGTGTAACTACTTATATTAATATATACATTAAATTAAATTGTTATGGTAGGTTCAATTGCGGCAATTGGTGCCGGATTAGCAGTGATCGGTGCCGGGCTCGGTATCGGACAAGTAGGTGGCAAAGCAATGGAAGGTATTGCTAGGCAACCGGAAGCTGCATCAAAAATTCAGACCGCTATGATTATCGCGGCTGCTCTTATCGAAGGGGCTGCCCTTTTTGCAATCGTAGTGTCTTTGATGGGATTGTAAGGTCTTCTGATAAGAAACTGAATTCTAGGCCGGACCCCTGACGGTTGGTTTGGTGTCCGGCCTTCTTTTGAAACTTGATATTTTATTTAGATACTGAACTATGAGTTTTGATATTGGAAATCCGAGTATCGGATTGGTATTTTGGACCGCAGTTGCTTTTCTTTTATTGTTGCTACTGTTGCGGAAATTCGCTTGGCGACCCATCATGGAGGCTATTGGTAACCGTGAAAAGTCTATTGAAGACGCACTCGCGTCTGCGGAAAAGGCAAAGGAAGAGATGGCTCGCTTAACCAATGAGAACGAGCAATTATTGAAGGCCGCCCGTGCTGAGCGCGACATAATATTAAAGGAAGCCAAGGAATTGAAGGATCAGATTGTGGCTGATGCAAAGATTACAGCTCAGGCAGAGGGCGCGAAGTTGATAGACCAAGCTCGGAAGGAAATTGACGATCAAAAGAAACGAGCACTTGCGGAGGTTAAAAATCAGGTAGCTACCCTGTCATTGGATATCGCCCGTAAGGTGTTGCAGAAGGAATTTGAAGATGGACAAAAGCAGGATGCACTGGTAGCTGATTTGCTTAAAGATGTAAAACTGAATTAATTGAGCTTAAGCTAGAGATCATGTCGGAATTCAAAGTAGCAGCGCGATACGCAAAATCGTTAATTGATTTAGCGAAAGAGCAAGGAAAGCTTGAAGCAGTAAAACAGGATATGGAGCAGTTCATAGCTGTACTGAAAGCTAACTATGAACTGCAGGCTGTGCTGAAAAACCCCATCATGAAACAAGACAAGAAAGTCAGCATTCTTGATGCGCTGTTCAAAGGTAAAGTGGATCCGGCAGTTGCCGCTTTTTTTCATATAATGGTTCGTAAAGGCAGAGCGGGCATCCTCTATGCTACTGCACAGGAGTTTATCCGAGCCTATGACGAAGTGAAGGGCATCGTGCATGTCACGGTTCTTTCAGCTGTCTCGCTTTCGCAGCAGAATTTAGAAACCCTGAAGAATGTGATTTCCAGCGAGCTCAATGCTCAAGTGATTCTGAAAAATGAAGTCGATCCGGCGCTAATCGGAGGCTTCGTAGTGAAAGTAGGAGATCGGCAGATCGACACCAGTATCGCAGGTAGACTGAATAAATTGGAACGTCATTTTGAATTCCATAGTATAAATTGATAATCATTATTAGATCGCTAAAACCCCTAATACAACTAAAATGATAGAGGTAAGACCAGATGAAGTATCGGCAATTCTAAGAGAGCAGTTGTCGGGCTTTAAATCAGAAGCCGAATTGGAGGAAGTTGGTACCGTGTTGCAAATTGGCGACGGTATCGCCCGAATATACGGCCTAACAAAAGTTCAATCAGGTGAGTTGGTTGAGTTTGATAACGGATTGCAGGGCATCGTTTTGAACCTTGAAGAGGACAACGTGGGCGTTGTATTGCTCGGTCAATCGGACGAGATCAAGGAAGGTGACACCATAAAACGTACCCGCCGTATTGCTTCTATCAAGGTTGGCGAAGGGATGTTGGGTCGTGTCGTTAATACATTGGGTCAACCTATTGACGGCAAAGGTCCTATCTTAGGTGATACCTATGAAATGCCTATTGAGCGAAAGGCACCGGGTGTGATCTATAGGCAGCCGGTAAACGAGCCGCTGCAGACCGGAATTAAGGCGATTGACGCCATGATTCCCATCGGTCGTGGCCAGCGGGAATTGGTGATCGGTGATCGGCAGACAGGCAAAACAGCAGTCTGTATAGACACTATCATTAATCAAAAGGAATTTTATGATGCCGGACAACCCGTATATTGCATTTATGTAGCTGTGGGGCAGAAAAATTCAACGGTGGCGAATATCGTTCGTACGCTGGAGGAAAGTGGAGCAATGCCTTATACCATTGTTGTTTCTGCATCGGCGGCCGACCCCGCACCTATGCAGTTTTATGCTCCGATGGCCGGCGCAGCAATCGGGGAGTTTTTCCGGGATACCGGACGGCCTGCATTGATTATCTATGACGATTTATCTAAACAAGCAGTCGCTTACCGGGAAGTTTCGCTTCTTCTCCGTCGTCCTCCTGGACGCGAAGCCTATCCGGGCGATGTATTTTATCTCCATAGTAGGCTGCTGGAGCGCGCTGCAAAAATTAACGCATCAGATGAGATTGCGCGCCAAATGAATGATCTTCCGGAGTCTATTAAGCCCCTGGTCAAAGGAGGCGGTTCACTGACCGCATTACCGATTATCGAGACCCAGGCGGGAGACGTATCGGCATATATTCCGACAAACGTTATCTCCATAACAGATGGTCAGATCTTCCTTGAGTCAAATTTGTTTAACGCAGGTGTTCGCCCGGCAATCAACGTTGGTATTTCTGTATCGCGGGTAGGTGGAAATGCACAAATAAAATCGATGAAAAAGGTTGCCGGTACCCTGAAATTGGATCAAGCCCAATACCGCGAATTGGAAGCATTTGCCAAGTTCGGATCAGACCTCGACGCGGCAACTAAAGCTGTATTGGATAAAGGGGTCCGTAATGTCGAAATTCTGAAACAAGGGCAGTTTTCACCGGTTCCCGTCGAAAAGCAGGTTGCAATCATCTACGCCGGAACGAAGGGCTTGTTCCGCAATGTACCGGTTGATCGGGTAAAAGAGTTTGAAGCGGAATACGTACACCAGTTGGAGCTTCGCCATCCGGAAGTTCTTAAAGCGTTGAAAGAAGGTAAATTCAACGATGAGCTTACGGGTGTTTTGGACAAAGTTGCAAAGGAATTAGCTGACAAATATTAATTGATTAAGATTCTGATGGGCATTCGGGCTTGTGACGGATGCCCGTCAAATTCACGAATAGGATATGGCCAACTTAAAGGAAGTAAGGAACCGCATAGCATCGGTTACTTCTACGCAACAAATCACGAAAGCCATGAAAATGGTGTCGGCTGCCAAGTTAAAGAGAGCAACTAACGCTATTATTCAGCTGCGTCCTTATGCAGAAAAATTAAGGGAGATCTTGGCTAACGTGTCTGCTAGCGTAGAAGACGGCACTTCTCCTTTTACAGTGAACCGTAAGGCGGAAAGGGTCCTCATTGTAGTGGTTGCCTCAAATCGGGGGCTGGCCGGCGCTTTTAACGCGAATGTTATCAAGACTGCCAATAACCTGATATCCGAAAAGTACAGCGAGCAGATGCGCGCTGGACAAGTAAGTATCATTGCGATAGGAAAGCGTGCTCAGGACCATTTCCTCAAGCGAAGGTACCGGGTGATCGGTGATAACAACGATCTGTTCGCAAGTCTTAGTTTTGAAAACGTCGCTACAATCGCCGAGCGCATTATGAAAGGATTTTCCAATGGAGAATTCGACCGCGTTGAATTAGTTTATAATAAATTCCGGAACGCCGCGGTTCAAATACTCACGACCGAACAGTTGTTGCCTTTATTGCCGACGACCACAGAGTCGGCAGGACCACAGGAGGAAAATGATTATATCATAGAGCCGTCAAAGGAAAAGATTGTAAACGAGCTGATCCCGAAAGCAATAAAAGTTCAGCTTTATAAGGCAATCCTTGATTCGCACGCTTCTGAACACGGTGCGCGGATGACAGCAATGGACAAGGCAACTGACAATGCCGGCGAGCTGCTGAAATCATTAAAGCTGTCTTATAATCAAGCTAGGCAGGCCGCAATTACTACGGAACTCACAGAGATCGTAAGCGGTGCCGCTGCCTTGTCAAATGGGTAAACAAAGACCAAAGACTGAGAGGGGCCAAATGGCCCTTTTTTTATACCTTTTGCCCGCTAAAGACAAAAATACCCACATATGGGTATAGGTTTCCATAAACAAATCTTCTAATTTTGGGTTATTATATTCGCTGGAGCGATACCGCCTTTGGCAGGATTATTGAGCAATGCGTTGGAGACGATCATGGACATTGCGCGTTCAATAATCTCTAACTCTTTTTACTATCGTAGCTGTAGAGTAGTGATGTTGTGCGTTGAAATTTTGCTACATTGATAATGCTTACATGAAAGAACGTATACTTCGCTTTAAAACCGTACCTCGCTGGGCTATTCTACTCTTAGATCTAATCATACTGACGTGGTCCTTTACATTGTCGTATTTTATCGCTAAGCAATTCAATTTCCACGATATTATCCGTGGCCACTTCTTTATATATACGGCCATTTATGCTGCCATCGCTTTGCCGGTATTTTTCCTAATGCGTATACATACCGGGCTAATACGGTATTCAGATACACGCGATATGCTGAAAATATTTTCGGCAATGTTAATTAACTCTTTTATCTACATTACTGTCGTCTATCTCGTTTTAGGCCCGTTGCTTCAGATTAAGGATAATCAGTTGGGCATGGTCATGCTTATCAACTTTTTTATTGCGACTTCTTTCCTCATTATGTTGCGTATCGGAGTAAAGAGCATTTACTTCATGATGATGAGAAAAGTACGCGATGTGGATACCGTTCGGGTATTGATTTATGGCGCGGACCAAAACGCAATTATGGCCAAGCAGGCGCTTGAGAACAGTACCGAATCCAAGTTTATAATCGTAGGCTTTATCGATACAAATAGAGGAAAGTTAAATAGCTATATTGAACGAAAACGGGTATATCATGTTAAAGACCTCGCTCTTTTAAAAGATAGATATGCCATTGATCAGATGATTTTTGTGAAAAATCAGCTGGGGGGTAGGGATAAGAAGGTGATTGTAGAACGGTGCCTGCGTTTAGGCATTAAAGTCCTCACCGTGCCACCTGCGTCAGAATGGATTTCAGGTAGGCTTCGTTTACAACAAATTAAGAACCTTCGAATTGAAGATCTTTTGCAACGTGCGCCCATAAAGATTAACAACGACAAGATCTGCGACGATCTCTGCGGTAAACGGATTTTAATAACCGGAGCGGCCGGTTCTATCGGGTCGGAAATAGTCCGGCAGGTACTGCGTTACGAGCCGCAAACGTTAATCCTATGTGATCAGGCTGAATCTCCGATGCATGAGATCCAGCTGGAAATAGAAGAAACATTTCCTTCGAGCAACGTTGTGGTTGCCATCGCCGATATTCGAAATGTTGAGCGTATGCATCAGATCTTTAACGACTACCGGCCAGAGTTGGTATATCACGCAGCCGCATACAAGCATGTGCCGATGATGGAGAAAAATCCGGGCGAAGCAGTTAGTACGAATGTCGGAGGCACTAAGAATATAGCAGATTTATCTGTATTGTTTGGTGTAAAGAAGTTTGTTATGATTTCAACCGATAAGGCTGTCAATCCAACAAATGTCATGGGTGCTTCCAAACGCATTGCTGAGATTTACACCCAAAGCCTGGACGCCCAGCAGTCGATCGGCATACTGGACTCTGCAACGGGAATTCCCAAACAGGTGAAAGGGACCCGCTTTATTACAACTCGTTTTGGCAACGTACTGGGATCCAACGGATCTGTGATTCCGCGTTTTAGGGCTCAGATTGAAAAAGGGGGGCCTATAACCGTTACCCATCCTGAAATTACACGGTACTTTATGACGATTCCCGAAGCTGTTCAATTGGTGCTGGAAGCGGGTACAATGGGGAATGGTGGTGAAATATATGTTTTCGATATGGGCAAACCCGTGAAGATAGTTGATCTCGCGAGAAAAATGATACAATTAGCGGGCCTGAAGCCAGAAAAGGATATCGAAATTGTGTATACAGGACTACGCAGCGGAGAAAAGTTGTACGAAGAACTGTTAAATGATGGCGAGAAAGTGTTGCCTACGCATCATGCCAAAATACATATTGCGCGTGTTAATCCCCTGGATTACGAGCGCGCAAAGCGACTGGTCTATGAATTGATTGCGGCAAACGAGCGCAAAAATAGCAGCGGTGTGGTTCGAAAAATGAAGGAGATTGTTCCAGAGTTCGTAAGCAAAAATTCGCCCTTTGAAGCACTCGACGCTGTAACTTGATATCTCAATGGCCTACCATTTGATCAGCGCGCTGGCCCAGGTAAATCCGGAACCGAATGCAGCCAAGCAGATTAAATCCCCTGTATTGATCCGTCCAGCCTCCCAAGCTTCGCATAATGCTATAGGCACCGATGCGGCTGTCGTGTTGCCGTATTTTTGTATGTTGTTGAAGACTTGATCATCACGAAGGCCTAATAACTTTTGAACATATTGACTGATTCTCAGGTTAGCCTGATGTGGAATCAGCAGATCTAGATCCTTTTCGGATAAGTCGTTAGCGTGCAATGCTTCCCTGATAACCTCTGGAAATTTGGCAGTGGCTTTTTTGAATACAGCCTGGCCGTCCATATAGGGTAGAGCGACCCCTGATTCCAACTGTTCCGGCGTGAGAAACAAGCCTCCTAACTCTTGGTCCGGAAATGGTGGCTTGTCTTCCAACCACTTGTTCGCATGTGACCCTGGATAATACATAGCCAATAGCTCGGCGTCCGCTCCGTCGCTGTGGAGATGAGTGCTCAAGATCCCGGTGTTTTTCTGCTCAGTAGGTTGAAGAACGACAGCGCCGGCACCGTCTCCAAAAATTACCGATATATTGCGACTGCGCGTCTGAAAGTCCATCGCAAAGGAATGCTTTTCACTGCCTACCACCAAAATATTTTGATACGTACCTGTTTTTATAAATTGGTCAGCCACGGAAAGGGCATATATGAATCCCGAACATTGGTTTCGCACATCCAATGCTCCTACCTCACGCATCCCCATTTCACGTTGCAGGAGAACGCCGCAGCCGGGAAAATAGTAGTCCGGACTCAGCGTCGCAAAGACGATGAAATCGATGTCTGATCGGGTAATGCCCGCCCTTTTGATAGCTACTTCCGCAGCCTGAATAGCCATTGTTGTGGTTGTTTCTCCGGTTCGGTCGGCAAATCTTCGCTCATGTATTCCGGTTCGCTCTCGTATCCACTCATCACTGGTATCCATAAAGCGCGTCAAATCGTTATTGGTATATACGTTGGCGGGTACATAATAACCCATCCCTGCTATTTTTGATTGATACATGTTTGATGATTCGCTATGGATTATAAGACAATGTTACGTAAATTTTTTAAAAAGGCGTAACTTTGTCTTATGACTGTCGAAACACAGGAAGAAACCTATACGCTTGAGGAAATATTGGCTGACATTTCGCCTAATTATCGTTTGATCCTCTGGAATGATGATACAAATACGTTCGAACATGTGATCGATTGTCTGGTTAAGCATCTTCAGTACACACCGGAGCAAGCCGAAAAGATTGCATGGAAAGTACATACGGAAGGTAAGTGTGCCGTATTGGAAGGAACCTACACCGAAGTTGACATATATCGTAAAATTCTTAAATCCGAAGGCTTAACGGTTAGCGTCGAATAATTGATAACATGTTCCGATGGGCTGAACGACAAGCTGCCGCGTTGTAATATTGCGGTTACCATACCTCTGTTGACGCATTAAAGCATCATCTTTGCGGCAATTATTCAGATACTTTAAGAACGTAGATACATGTCTCTCGTAAATCGGATTAAGATCGTCTATTTCACTGTGCTCGGATTATTTGTCTATTCCATGAATGCCACCGCGCAGACTGGCAAAGGTTCTGTATCGGCTATTGTAGTTGATGAAGTTTCAGGACAACCCGTTGGTTACGCCAGCGCCGCACTATTAATACAAGGCTCAAATGCTTATGTAAAAGGAATGCAGACGGTCGATGACGGAGAAATTGCGTTGGCAGACGTGGATCCGGGGACTTATCTTCTGCGGATTACCTACGTCGGCTACCAGAACCAGGTGGTAGACAATATTGTCGTTAAGCCGGGACAAGCGGTGGACTTGGGAAAGGTTCTATTGAAGCCTCAGGGTGAAATTCTGGAGGAAGTGGTTGTAGAAGGTACCCCTCCGGCAATGGAATTAGGGATCGACAGAAAAATATTCAACGTGGCGGAGAGCACCTTAAGCATAGGCGGAACAGCAACGGATCTGCTTGCGAATGTTCCCTCGTTACAAGTAGATATGGATGGTACTGTGAGCCTTCGCGGCTCAAGCAGTGTCCGCGTGCTGATCAACGGTCGTGAATCTGCACTTGCAGGAAGTGATGTTACACAATTTCTTCAATCGTTGCCCGCAAACGCGGTGTCCAAAATAGAAGTGGTGACCAACCCGTCGTCGAAATACGATGCCGAAGGACAATCAGGGATCATCAATATTATCCTTAAAAAAAACACCTACGTAGGATTTAATGGTTCTGCGAACGTATCAGGAGGTTCGTACAACAATTACATGGCGGGTGCCAACCTGAATTTTCGAAATAACAACGTGAACTATTACGGCGGTTATACGTTCAATAGAAGAAATATGGTGGGCAATGGGGTAAACAACACCGAAGTACTCTCCAATAATAGTCTGACCAACAACCTAAGTGAGAGCGCGCGTCTCGGGCTTAATCACAACATTCAGCTTGGTATCGACTATTATCTTGGAGAAAAAACACTGATTGGCTTGGCGGGGAATCTCAGTCTACGGGGCAATGAACGGAATGAGGATTTACTTTATAAATACGTTAATCATCCGCAATTGGCCGGCAGTAGTAGTCGTTTTTCCCGCCAGGATGAGGACGATTTGGGGTACGAAGTTTCGCTCGACCTGAAGCGGGAATTTGCCCATGAAGGCGAAGAACTGCTGGCTAATGTTGCATTTGGGTACGATGGTGAGGAAGGTACAAATTCATTTAATCAGGAATATTCTGATCAACCTTCGGGGAAATACGAGCGGGCTAGAATTAATGACACGAAAGAAGATGGACGAAACGTAAATCTTCAACTCGACTACGTTCGGCCTTTCAGCGATCACCATAAGTTGGAAGCAGGGTATCGCACAATAATCCGCCGTAGTATGGATTATCAGTATTCACAGTCCGACTCTACGTTGGGACTATTGCCTGATTACCGTGTTAGCAACGATTTTGACATGACCAGCAGTGTACATGCGTTATATGTCAATTACCAAAATAAATTGACGGAAAGGCTGGGATATCAGGTAGGGCTTCGCGCGGAACAGGCGTATTTGGATACGGAGCTGGGTTTGCTCACACCGGGCCTTTCAGAAGATGAGCGGACAATATCCGGCCAACTTGACTATTTCCGGGTATATCCCAGCGTATTTATCACGCAGGAATTCGGAAACAAGAATCAGCTGCAAGTTAGTTATACCCGTCGCGTTAGCCGGCCGAGAGGTTGGCAAGTTAATCCGTTCATCGATGTTTCAGATAATCTGAACCACCGTCAGGGTAACCCAAATCTGCTGCCGGAAGATATCCATTCGTTTGAACTGGGGTATACAAAAACGTGGAAGTCCGTGTTATTGACGTCCTCTATCTACCATCGAATTGTGAACGACGTAACACAACCGATTATTCAGGACGTGGATGAGAATACAGGGGTTACCTTGATGCAATGGCAAAATATAAGTCGTAACGAGTCCACAGGTCTGGAACTGATCTCGCGGCTGGATCTTTCAAAGAAGTGGGATGTTATGGCCAACGTTAATGCCTATCATACCCGTTTTAAAGGTAGCGAGGCTTTTGGGGTTGCACCTACCGAGGGATTTAGCTGGAACGCAAATGCGACTACCAATTACCGATTCACGCCGCTTCTTTCGTTGCAGGCACGACTTGAATACCAGGCACCACGGATCATGGCTCAGGGAAAGGGGATTGACAACTACGTGATCGATGCAGGCGTTAAGTACGATGTGTTGAGTCGTAGAGGAACTATTTCGTTGAATGCAAGGGATTTGCTTAACCAACGGCGGTTCGGAGGGTACACGGAAAGCAACGGTGTTTATCGTTATTTCGAACACCGCTGGATGCGCAGGATGTTCATGTTGTCGTTTAATTACCGCTTCGGTGATCAGAATCTGAAACGTGAAACGCGGAGACGCGAAAACACGGAAGATTACGGTGGTGGAGAACCGCAGTTTTAAGTGCACTAAAATAACTCTCTAAGCTCATTAAGCGCGCGGATACTTGCTTTTACATCAGGTGGAACCTCCATCCCCTTTGGATTGAAATAAATAGCGTCCATGCCGGCATTCTGCGCGCCACGGATATCGGCCTCGAGACTGTCCCCAATCATCACGCTGTCTCTGATTTGTGTCTTCGCATTTCTGACGGCATAATGGAAAATCCGTGCATCCGGCTTATGCACACCCACTACTTCTGAAATCACGATTGATGAAAAGTATTGTTTTAGGTTACATTTCGTAACTTTTATCTCCGCCGCATCGCCAAAGCCATTCGAAATAAGGTGGAGCATATATTTGTCAGCAAGATAAGTTAGTGTTTCATGGACTCCCGGAAAAAGATGGGTTTTCTGGGGACATAGCCGAAGATAGTCTTCCTCAAATGCTTTAGGGAATAATCGGGGATCAATCCCCAACTCCCTGAACGTATCGGCGAAGCGTGCTTCGCGAAGTTCAGATTTCGTAATCTTTCCATGGTGATACAGCGCCCATAGCCGATGGTTATTCCGGTTGTAGGTTTCAATGAATAACTGCGTAGATGTTATCCCCAGCGTGTCGAATTTGTACCTATCAAATAGTTCGATCAACGCCTCCTCCGCATTCTTTTCAAAATCCCATAAGGTGTGATCCAGATCAAAAAAAATATCTCGTTTCATAGCAGGAGTTGGTGCAAAGATACGCATTCTAATATGCATTTAGCGTCTTCAGCAGATTACGGATATATGTACCCGCGGGGGTTAAATGTTCTGTGAACCAATCACCGTGAACCGGAGCCCCGGGAAACAGAATTGCGGTAGTCTCTTCCTTGTCGGTAATGTTCCAATTCACCCAACTCAATTGGTGACTTTCCATCCAATTTACCCATGTCTCCGTTTTTTGTTGGTCGAAGATACCATCGCCATCAGATTCTCCCACACCCCATTCGGTAACCATCAGAGGGAGTCCATTGTGCATGGCTGCTTCAGCTTTTTTGCGGAGATTTTCTTGATGATGGGGATCGCTGGCGTAAAAATGAAACGAATAAGCAATGTTGTCCAACCCCGTTATCGGATTTGTCGCAGCAACGTCAACATCCTGATCCCAATGCGGACTACCCACTATAATTAAGTGCTGCTTGTCGTGTCTGCGTATCTCCTCAATCACCTCTACCGCATAATTTTTTATATCCAGCCAGTTTTGGTGCTCGGGTTCATTCCAAATCTCATAAATAACGTTCGGAATATTCGAGTACCGCTTGGCCATCTGGGAAAAAAAACGCTTTGCGGCGTTAATATTTAGGTTGGCATGGTGATCATGCCAATCAATAATTACATAAATACCCCGCCTGATCGATTGGTCGACGACCTTTTGAATGAGAAATTGTTGTTCTTGCGGTTGTTGCAAGTAGCCGCCTTCAGGCTCGATTGCCATTGCAACGCGAACGACAGAAACCTTAAAATCATCCACTAGCCGATCTACTACGGCGGGGTGATAATATTTCTTACCGCCCCATACGCTCCAGGAAAAGCTGAGCCCGCGGAGCTGCGGAGATATTCCATATTGATCAACAATGCGGTGCCCCTCAGTACGTAAGGGGCCGTGGCGTTCAACAGGCGAATTACTATCAACTGGGTACAAACGCACTCCGCTTCCGAAAATGAACAGAACGCAAAGATAGGTAATAGCATGTATGGCGTGTTTCATGTCGTACAACCGAAAATAGTTTTTTTTCGTGAATTTCCCTTTATTGTCATAATATGGCATTCGCCTTGTTTTTAATCGTCTTAAATCGATACTTTTGTGGTTGCTTTTCAGGAGTTTGGTATGCGAAAACCGCTGGTTCTGTTCTATTTTTTGGTGTTTTATGCGACTGCACAGTTAGCATGGTGGGGGATATTGCTTATTGAAAACCAACCCGACCGAAAGATCATGATCATCGGAGAAGGTATTTTCTTTATGCTCATTTTCGTCGCCGGTGCGCTCAAATTGAAGAAGGCTTTTGTCCGCGAACATAAAATACAAAAGCAGCAGCAAAATTTCCTGCTGGCGGTTACCCATGAGCTGAAGTCACCGCTGGCATCTATCAAATTGGCTATCCAAACGATTCTGAAACGTGACCTCGTCAAAGAACAAAGGGACCAATTTCTTTCTAATTCGCTGAAAGATATTGAACGTCTGGATGATCTCGTAGGTAATGTGCTGATTGCCACCAAACTGGAAAATCTACGATATAACTTTCCCAAGGAAGTGATCGAGCTGACGGAGTTGGTGAAAAACGTGGCCGGTAGATTGCAAATTCACTCTTGTACATCGCAGGTAATTAAAACCGAGCTGGAACCCGATATTCAGATTGAAGGTGACCGATTCGCTATAACAAATGTGGTTAATAACCTGATCGAGAATGCCGTGAAATATTCGCCCCCCTGCGCGCATGTTGTTGTAAAGCTTTCTGCTGAAAATGGGAACGTTACGTTTAGCGTGGCCGACCACGGAATTGGTATTGCCGATCACGAAAAGAAACTTATCTTTAATAAGTTTTACCGCGTGGGCAATGAAGATACCCGTAAAACGAAAGGAACAGGGTTAGGGTTATATATTGTAAAGACGGTACTTGAAAGACATCGCGCACAAATTGTCGTAAAAGACAATACCCCTTCGGGAAGTGTGTTTGAAGTTGTTTTTCCGAACACGGCCAACTTGGTTGCGGCGACTTCCGAAGGTAGGCTCCCTGAAGCACAAAGAGTGAATCCATAAGATACTTATCCAAGTTAAACAACCATCATGCAACAAGCAAAACATCGGATTTTATTGGTAGAGGACGAGGAACACTTACTCGATGCCATCAAACTTAATCTGGAAATGGAAGGATATCGCGTGTCCACAGCTACCGACGGAAAAAAGGCGTTAAAGATATTTAAAGAGGAGCGCTTTAACCTGGTTATTCTGGACGTGATGATTCCCGAAATTGACGGATTTCAGGTAGCGGAGACCATCCGTCTGCAGAACACCGAAGTGCCCATCATGTTTCTGACGGCAAAGAATAGTAGCGAAGATCGTATCACCGGACTTCGGAAAGGCGCCGACGATTATCTGGTGAAACCGTTCAACCTGGAGGAACTTATTTT
>Ga0079224_100003721_pt1 | contig 19381 bp, 17 predicted proteins | sample Stecom2015_FD_80414 | JGI IMG/M metagenome (GOLD analysis project Ga0079224, IMG submission 80414) | Agricultural soil microbial communities from Utah to study Nitrogen management - Steer compost 2015 | ecosystem: Environmental > Terrestrial > Soil > Agricultural land | place: USA: Utah... | reverse complement strand
GGAAACGGTCATGGAGGATTTTAAGAAAGGAAGTGAGTTCCGCTACCGGACCTTGTATCTTCCCGATTCGACGGCAATCGATACACTGTACACCGATTACCTGACGGTATCCCCGGTGATTGAGCACGAAATGGACAAATCGCTGTTCGCTGAACACGTGCTGCCGGGCGATGCCCCTTCGGCTTGGGGATGGTTGCTGCCCATGTTATGGGATGGGAACGCCGACTCCCCCAACGGTTTTCATACTTCCTCGGACGTAGGTTTTCCCCATCACTATACATTCGATCTGGGGAAGGAAGTGGTGCTGAGCCGCTTTAAACTATGGCAGCGCGGTGCTACCACGGCCGATGCGTACCTGTATTCGGCGGGAAACCCAAAACAATTTGAGATTTGGGGATCCACCGAACCGGCAGCAGACGGAAGCTGGGATGGCTGGGTCAAATTGCTGGACTGTCAATCGGTGAAGCCTTCCGGCCTGCCGGTGGGGCAGCTTTCCGAGGAGGACAAAGCCTATGCCGCAGCGGGAGAGGAGTACCATTTCCCGTCCAATACGCCGCCTGTCCGGTACATCCGGGTAAAAGTGATCAGCAACTGGCGTGGAGACCCTTATTCCCATTCGAATGAGATCACTTTCTGGGAAATAGAACAGTAAGGTAAATCGAAGAAAATATTGGCCGGAACCGATTATTATTGCAACTTTGGATTCACACAAACACAATATCGCAAACAGATGAAAAAACTTCCGGCCTTTACCTCCTTGATTTTCAGCAGTGTTTTCTTTTTGAACGTACTATCGGTCCATGCGCAGCAGGAGCGCGATGGTTACCTCCTTCTGGATGATTACAGCTATACTCCCCAGGACAAGGGGATCGGAACCATCGTCGTTCACCGGATGGATGCGACCGGCCGGGAAAACCCGCGTTTTGTGCTCCGCGGTCCGGATGCGGACAAGTTTAAAATACGAAAGGGAAATCAGCTGGTTTTGCGGCGTAAATACGCCAAGTCGGACGAAAAATGGTTTGATGTTGCCTTAGGCACTGCCGACGGGCAATTGAATGCCAACTTCCGCGTGGTGAAGGATGAATTCAAAACCAACGGCGTCATCGCCCACCGCGGGGCCTGGAAGAATACCGGCGTTCCTGAAAACAGCATTGCCTCTTTTCTGAAAGCGGTGGAGCTGGGTTGCGAAGGGTCGGAGTTTGATGTGCATTACACCGCCGATTCGGTGGTCATGTTGTTTCACGACCGCCATAAGGACGGATTGGTCATTGAAAAGACAACGTACAATGAACTCTCGGAGAAACCGCTGAGCAACGGGGAAACGGCGCCCGACCTGCAAACTTTTTTTGAAGTAGCCACCAAACAGAATACCACCCGGCTGGTGCTTGAGATCAAACCCTCGGCCGTAAGCAAGGAGCGGGGGATTGCCCTGACCGACCAGATCATGCGTCAGGTAATGGAAGCCGGTGTACAGGGCTGGGTGGATTACATCAGTTTCGGATACGATATCTGCCAGCGTATCCTGCAGTGGGATCCCTACGCCAAGGTAGCCTACTTGAACGGAGAGAAGGCTCCTTCGGAAGTGGCCGCGGACGGGTTGGACGGGCTGGATTACAACCAGAAAGTCTTCCGCGATAAGCCCGACTGGATCCAGCAGGCAAAGGACGAAGGGCTTTCGCTCAATGTCTGGACCGTGAATAACCCCGATGACATGGACTGGTTTCTCAAGCAGGGATTCGACTTCATAACAACCGATGAACCCGAACTGCTACTGAAAAAGATAACCTCAGGCAAAGAGCCTATGCACTAATCGAGTTCCACGTTTTCAAACTCAAACTGCTGATGGGCGTCGGTATTGTATTGATCCAGATGGGGCGAATACGTTTTTACGCGAATCTTTTTCTCCCGCGGGATAACGGTGACCAGGCGCAGGAAGCCGTTTCCTCCGTTTTCTGATCCTTCCACGCCGCTTTGGTAATTGGAAAGCATCTGATACACTTTGTTGCCGTGCTGACCGGTACTTACCAGGGTGCCTACCCCGTCATTGAGGACGTGGCCGCTGAACACGAACACGATGTTTTTATGGCGGCTTACCAGTTTGTCCCACATCTGCTCGCCGTCATTTACCGCCTGCGCTCCGGTGGCCTTTCCCAGTCCATAGGCCTGAGGCAGCCATTTATGACCTTTCCCTTCGCCCATGCGGGTCTCATCCGAATACATGTAGGCATGGGTAATCAGGATTGCCTTATGTTTTGGATGCGCCTCCAATACCTTAGCCGCCCAATCGATTACCTCGTTGCGGGGTCCGAATTCCAGGGCCAGTACCAGCCACTTATAACCGCCGGCGTTAAAGGTATGCCAGGTGTTTTCCATACTATCTTCCTCGAAAGCTCCTCCGAAATGCGCCGTTTTGCTATACTTTGAGTAGGGCAGCCAGGTATTCATCATGGTAGCATCCCGGACGTCGGCCGACCCGTTGGTACCCAGGTCGTGATTGCCGGGGACAAATGCGTAAGGAACCTTCCCGTCCATCAGTTGGAATGCCTCGGCGGCGGCCTTCCATTGCTTTTCGTTGTTATGGTCGGTTATGTCGCCCAGCTGGAGCGCAAATACGATGCTGTCGGCCTGTTCAGCCACCCAGGCTGTCTGCGCTTTGAACAGATCCGGATACAGGCGGGTATAGGTCTGCGTATCGGGCAGAACCGCCAACGTAAAGGGTTTACGTACTTTGCAGGAAGCAAACAGCATGAGGAAAGCCAGGACAGAAATCAAGGAAAGTACTCTTTTCATGTGCATATTTTTCTGATCAAATGACTGATTCAGCTCAAATATACTGTTTCGTTCCATTAGTTCCGAACAGGCAGACTGGGGATCAGGGAACCACAATGGTCCGCGACTGGGTGGTGTGCGCGCTGAAATATCCAAGCGCCCCACCCCGAAGGTTACTTACCGGATTGGCCGGAGTAATGGGGCTGCCGTTTCCGCGGGAGCTCTGATCCAGGCTCATCCAATACTTGTAAACCGCGCGATCAATGCAGAGAAGTTCGACCGTCAGGGAATCCCCGCTATGGATCCGCTCGTCGTCATCCAGGCCGGGGTCCATGTAGAGTTTGGATTCAAAATCAAGTCCGTCTACCAGGTCGTCGTCGAGCAGGAAGAGCTGTTCGGATTTTTTACCATTGATGTATTGAATGCAGCGGTAAAAATTTTCAACGCCCGCCGGATCCGGGAGAATGAGGTTTGCAAGTTTCCAGGTCTCCCCGAAATAGTTCTCATTGGTGACGTACAGGGTGTCGAGGTTGACTTTGGCCGGCATGGTTGAAGTAGCTGTAAACCGGGATTCATCCAGGGCGACCTCAAGCGTGTAGGTTTCCCCACTCATTCCGGCAAACGCGGGCGCTTCGTATACACCAGGCTCGGTTTCTGTAAGGTGGACCGTATCGCCGGGCGTAGAAGCCGGATTGTCTCCATGGATCCGGATGTAAACCAGCGCCCCCTGAACGCCGGGAAAATCATTATTCTGGTCGAAGTCTTTGGTTTGGGTGATCAGTACGCGGCAGTCTCCGGCCCGGTCACTCAGGGTGCCTTCCACCACGTATTTGGCATCCACTCCTTTGAGATCCAGCTCAATTACCCGCTCGCAGGAGCACAGGAACAACAGCACGGTTAGATATATGAGTCGACGATACATCAGTCTAAAATTTAAAGTTGTATGAAATGGATGGAATGAATTTGAAGATAGCTGTCTGCACCGCTTCGGTGGTATTGGGGTCGCTCTCGGCCTCCCGGAAGCTGATCGTATACGCATTCTCCCGCCCGTAGGCATTATACAGGCTGAACGTAAGCTCGGAGGAAAATTTCTTTCGCTGCTTCAGTAGCCAGGTGGCTCCCAGGTCCAGTCGATGATAATCCGGCATCCGATAGGCATTGCGGTCTGTGTAATAATAGATGATTTCATCGTCTATCCGGTATTTTCCGGCCGGCAGGGTCACCGCGTCGCCCGTATAGTAAACCCAGTTGGCCGAAAGCGTCCAGCGGGGATTGAGCTGATAGGTGGCTACAATGGCGATACCGTGCGTGCGATCCTGGCGGGCATTGTACCAGCGGTCGCTGTTTATGCCGTTGATCCGGCGCTCGGTTTTGGAAAGCGTATAACTGAGCCAGCCGCTAAAACGCCCGGCTTGCTTTTTCAGATGCCATTCGAGGCCGTACGCGCGGCCTATGCCGAAGAGCAATTCGGTTTCGATCGCGTTGCCGTTCCAATGGATGTCGGCGCCGTCCCGGTAGTCGATCTGGTTTTGCAGGTCTTTATAGTAGGCTTCAACCGTGAGCTCGTATCTGTTCCTGAACAGGTTCCGGTAATAACCGATTGAAACCTGATCGGCTATTTCCGGCTTAATGAGGTTCGTGCTGGCCACCCACTTGTCGGTTGGGCTGGAGGCCGATGAATTGGAAAGCAGGTGCAGGTTCTGGACGTTCCGTGCAAAGGAAGCTTTCAGTGAGCTGTTCTCATTTAAACGAAAGCTCGCTGCCAGGCGCGGTTCCAAATTGAACCATGTTTTCACTACCTCCCCCTTGCCGTAGCGCAGCGTGTCGGTGATGTTTCCTTCGCCGTCAAGCTGAAAGAAATCTCCTTCTCCGATTACGCTGAAGGCGGTGGCGCGCAGACCGTACGTAAGGGTCAGCCGGTCGGAGGCGTCCCAGGTATTGCTTGCATACACGGCGTTTTCCCAGGACCTGCGGGTTTGCAATGCTTCGGAGTGGATATTCGCGTTGTTGGAACTCACCTGCCCCGGCCGGATGCTGTGACGGATCGTGTTAAAACCGAAACGGACGTTGTTCCGGTTCAGAAACCATTGGAATTCCTGTTTTAAGTTCCAATCCCGGATCTGCGAAAAAATATCAAAGTCGGCGGCTCCGCTTCGGATCGCGATCTGGTAATTGTAATTGCTGAAAATCAGGGAGGTGTTGGAAAACAGCCTGTTATTGAAGATGTGATTCCAGCGCAAAGTGCCTGTTCCGTTCCCCCAATCCAGGCCGAACAACTCGCCTACCCCCAGGCGATCCTGTCCGAAATATCCGGAAAGAAAAATCCGGTCGCGATCCCCCAGTCTGTAATTGACCTTCGCATTGAGATCATAAAAGTAGAGCGTATTTCCGTTGATGGTCGAGTCGTTCGACATTTTAAGGAACATGTCGGCGTAGGTGCGGCGCCCGGTGATCAGAAACGACGATCGGTCCTTCTGCAGGGGGCCTTCCACATTCAATTTGGCTGAAATGAGACCGATCCCGCCGCTGACGCCGAAGTCCTGGTTGTTCCCGTCGTTCATCTTAATGTCCAGGACAGAAGACAGTCTGCCGCCGTACTGCGCGGGCATTCCCCCTTTGTACATGGTCATGTTTTTTACCGCGTCTGAGTTGAAAGTGGAAAAGAAGCCCAGCAGATGCGACGCATTGTACACCGGGGCTTCGTCCAGCAGGATGAGGTTTTGGTCTGCCGCGCCACCGCGCACAAAAAAGCCGCTGCTTCCTTCGCCCGCATTCTTGATGCCGGGAAGAAGCTGCATGGCCTTGATGATGTCCCTCTCTCCCAACAGGACCGGGATGCTTTTGATCTCCTCGGCACTAAGTTGTTCTACGCCCATCTGCGGACTTTCCAGGCTGCGTCCGTCCGAGGGCGCGGTGACAGTCACCCCCTCCAGGCTTTGCGCTGCTTCTTCGAGCTGAATGGGAAGCGCAATGTCCCGGTCCAGCATAAGGGGTATTATTTTGCTTTCCATGCCCAGCGCAGTGACCTCAAGCTGGTAAGATCCCTTGGGCAGGGTCAGGGAATAAAAGCCGTATTCGTTGCTCGCGGTACCGATTGTGCCAGCCATGATCGTTACCCCGATAAGCGTTTCCCCGGTATTGGCCGATTGGATGGTCCCGCTGACCGTGTACCGTTCCTGTTCCGGGGCAGACGAAACGGTCTGCGCGCGGGACAGATGGACGAAAAACGGAAGTGGACTGAAGAAAAAAAGTAATAGTAATTTAAAGCGCCTCCTCTGGTTCATATTTATCTGTTTTGTACAAGGGACAACCGCGGCGGGTCTTACCCCTACCTGCTGTACGGTTTTCCATCTGAATATGCGACAAATCCCACGAAGGGGATAACAAAACAGAAATGAATTGGTTAGCTTATTTGTTTGTTGAGCTCGTCCTGTAAGCGACGATTGAGTTTCTGCTCGCGTTCCAGCGCCCGTTTGCGGTGCGCCTCAAATTCCTTTTTGGTTTCTTCGAGGTTTTTCACCGCTTCCATCGTGACGGCATGGCTTCTTTTGAATCGGAAGATAAACAACAACAACAGTGCGGCCAGTCCCAGGACCAGGCCCCACATGATGCTGTTGTAAAGGTTCTTGTGGGTCTGGATCCCAAGAAAGGCGATGCTGTTCTTTGTCGCGATGGCAGCCTCCAATTCGCTTCGGGCTGCTTCGGTTTCGGCCTGAAGGGCCGCGATTTCTTCTTTTCTTTCCGTTTCGGCGGAATGCATTCCGGCCAGCTCGGATTTCATGGTCCGGATCGAATCCATGATGTTGGCCTCCAGTTTACTGAGCCAGGTCTTCTTTACTACTTTATATTCCTGGAAACTATTTGATTTCCGGGTGATGTACTCGAATTGGTCCTGGATGGATCCGCCATCGAGCGAAAGTTCTTTTTGGGGGCTTTCAGGAGATTCCTGCGCCTGAGAAAACGTGAATGTGAAAGTGATCAGCAGAAGTGAAAAGAGTAGATTTTTAGTTTGCATCAATCGAATTTATAACAGTACGACCCCATGGCCGGAGATTTTCATCCAGCACGATACTAACCTAACTGCGATATGGGAAAATTATTGTACGCCGGGGGCGTCTTTTAACAGACCAAGCAATTGGGTCGCGTTTGCCGGAGCGTATCCTGCTTGGTCGTTATCAAAATAAATGAAAACTTCTTTGCCTTGGTCCCGCCACTTCAGACACCGGCGAAACCATTTTTTAAGCGTGCCGAGCGGGTACTTGCCCTGGTATTTATTCCCCGGTCCGTGCAGTCTGACGTACACGAAATCGGCCGTCACCTTTTCGGGAGAACGGTGTCCGGCCAATTCGTAAATGCAGAAGGCGCATTGATGGGCGTTCAGCAGATCGTAGATCTCATCCCTGTACCAAGTGGGGTCACGGAACTCGAAGGTAAACCGCAATCCTTTTGGAAGCAATTGCAGAAAGCGTTCGAAGCGTTCCGCATTCACCTTCCAGCGGGGCGGAAGCTGAAATAAAACAGGGCCGGCTTTTTTCCCCAGCTCCTGGACGCCTTCGAAGAAGTAGTTTAATTCCTCTTTTTCGATTTTTAGCTTTTTCATATGGGTCACGTACCGGTTTCCTTTCACCGCGAAAAGGAAATCCGACGGGACCGACTGCGCCCATTTTTTAAATGTCTGCGGTTTGGGCAGGCGATAAAAGGGATTGTTCAGTTCAACCGTTCAATTGGTCCTTTTCCCGGATGTTCTCCGGGTAGAAATTGCCGGCCCAATGTTTATAGTGCCAGCCCGAGGTGCCGATATGAAAGAAATCCATCTTCCGACAAATTGCAAAAACATTGCCCGGTGAAAAGAAGCTGGCATGATTTTCGAGTTATATTCAATGAAATACTCTTTAGGGGGTGGTTTTAATAAACCTGAGAATACACCCATCGAACCTGATCTGGACAATGCCAGCGAAGGGAGTAAAAAGAGGTTTCAAGGGTTTTGGTATAAGAATATGCCAAAACCCTTCTTTTTTACTGCGTTGATTTATCGCGGGCGTCCCGCAATACCCGCGCGAGGTGGTGTAGGGCCTGGTTGGTATAGTCCAACTGCACGTCGATCATCGAGGTCTTCACGCTAAAGAGTTTCCGCGTTAAAAGAATTTCCTGATTTTTTGCGATGGCCAGGAAGGCAAACAGGGTAGGATCGTTGGTGTCACCGGGCTGACCCGCGTTTCCATTGGCATATCCGGTAATCCCGATTGCGTAATCGCTGCTGAATAGACGGTTGCTGCCCGTGGCCATTTCGGATGAGACCTTCTCCGATACGCAGTCGCAGGCTTCGGCATGGATCGGCTCCACCAACAGGTGACGGGCCTTCTGCCCGTTATTATAAGCGGTGATGCCTCCCTGGAAAAACCGGGTCGCGTCCTTGGCCGATGAGAAAGCTGCCTGAAGATAACCCGACGTGACACTTTCCGCAACGGAAAGGGTACGGGAGTTTTCGATAAGCAAGTTTCTGATCTCCCTTAAACAAGTTGTATCGTAACGCATGGTTCCATGTTCTTGATTAACGAGTTTGCAAAAATTCGGCCTGTTTTCCAAGGGGCAGGCGCTAGGAAGGGAGTACCCAGATGAGGAAGCAGGGCAACAGGCGGGGAACATCCCAAAGGTCTGAAAGCCGGCCGGTTAGTCCGCCCGCGTTTGGCAAACTTTTTAATTGAATAAAGGCATGGCAAGTTTTGAAACGGACAGATCGATTTTATTGGATATCGCCGATGCGATCCTTGAAATTAAAGCGGAAGTGGGAACACTGGATTTCAGAGATATTAACGAATACAACGAGGATGAGTACAGCCAGCAGGCCATCAGTGCCCAACTGGCCCAGATCGGGACCGCGGCCGCCCTGCTTTCCCCGGATTTCAAGGAGGAATACGGAACCATCGACTGGGATGTACTGGTCAGCCTGCAGTTTGCGGGAGACGACCAGCAGCTGGAATTGGATACGCATTCGGAGTGGAATCTGATCGAATACGATCTGACCGAAATCGGGGAGGAGATTCTTGATCTTTCCGACACGATTCAGGGCGATGAGGATCTGGAGCGGGTAAGCCTGAATCAGGAGGATCTGGAAGATCTTACCGAGCGGCAGCAACGCAGGAAAGCGGCTGTAGAGGAACAGTCCCAGCAGGTAGAAGACGAGGCCGACCAATATACGGAATACGATCGCGCGAGTGAACAGGAAGACGACAGCCTGATCGACCAGCGCTTTAACAATACCTATGTGCGGGACGCATCCGGTGATGAGGGAGAGGGTGATCAATGAGTCAATTCTACTTTTATTTTTTATCAAGTCAATTATTTAAATAAGATTAGTTATGGATTCAGCGATGAGAAATTCAAAAATGCATCAACTGTTTTTAGATCAGTTGAAAGACATGTACTGGGCAGAAAATCATATTGTGGAAGCCCTTCCCAAAATGACAAAAGCTGCCACGTCGGAAAGCCTGAAAGAAGCTTTTGAAGAGCATCTGGAGGTAAGTAAAAATCATGTGAAAAGGCTCGATGAGGTATTCAAGAGCCTGGATGAGAAATCCGAGGGCAAGGTTTGTCCCGCCATCAAGGGCTTAGTCGAGGAAGGGGAAGAGATTATTGAAGAGACCGAAGACGACACCATGACCCGGGATGCTGCGCTGATCATTGCCGCGCAGAAGATAGAACATTACGAAATTGCCTCCTACGGCAGCTTGGTTACATTAGCCAAAAGGATGAAGCATACCAAGGCGGCGGAACTTTTGGGCGACACGCTCGGTGAGGAAAAAGAAACGGACGAAACACTCACCGGCATCGCCGAAAGCTTCGTAAACGAAGAGGCTGCACAGGAATAAGTGCCCATCCTATCACGAGCATGACAATTCCCTGTAAACAGGACGGGGTACCAAATACCCTGGTCCTGTTTGCTTTTTCCCATCCGAATTCATTGCAATAGTTAAGAAGATGAAAACAATCACTTTAAATCTGCCTCATGAAATAAACGAGGCAAACGCGCGGGAGATCAAAATTGCGGTGGCGGCAATCCTTTTTGACAAATCGGTTATCACCTCGGAGGAGGCCGCACGCTTTGCAGGAATGACAAAGCGTAACTTTCTTGTCACCATGGGAAACTACGCACACATCTATACCCAAATGCTGGGTGCCGCCCGGAAAGCCGGACAGTAATCTCGCTTTTCGGGGTATCGGAATCGGGGTTCTTCACTGGTTTCAATCGAATTAAATCACGTACGGCCTTTTTGCCCGTTCGAAAAAAATGCATAATTTTAGGCATTCGATTGCAAACCTGAATCAATATAATGGAACCAAGTATCTCCCGACGTTCATTTCTTTACTCGGTCAGCATGCTTGCTGCCGGCACGGCCATCACAAGCCCGCTTCCAGGTTTTGGACGAACTAAAAAACTGAAGCTGGTACTGGTGGGCACCGGGGTCCGGGGAATCTCCTTTTGGGGGAAACGCTTGGTGGATCAGTACCCGGAGAAGCTGGAATTTGTCGGTCTTTGTGATATCAATCCCGGCCGGGCTGCATTTGCGCGGACATACATGGGCGTGCACTGCGGAGCTTATACCGATTTCGACCGCATGATCGCAGAAAACAAGCCCGATCTGGTTATCGTGACCACCACCGATTCCACCCACCATGAATTCATCATCAAAGGGCTGGAAGCTGGATGCGATGTGTTGACCGAGAAGCCCTTGACCACCGACGAGGTAAAATGTCAGGCCATTCTGGATGCGGAACGTAAATCCGACCGGAACCTGATTGTGGGATTCAATTACCGATGGAGCCCCTACATGACCAAGGTGAAGGAATTGCTGCACGCGAAAACCATCGGCGATATCACCTCCGTGGATTTTCACTGGTATCTGAATACCTATCATGGCGCATCCTATTTCCGAAGATGGCATGGGCTGATGGATAAAGGAGGATCGCTTTGGGTGCACAAGGCGACCCATCATTTTGACCTGCTCAACTGGTGGCTGGATTCCGATCCGGAAGAAGTATTTGCCTACGGCGACCTGGAACACTACGGACATAACGGCCCCTTCCGGGGTCGGACATGCCGAAGCTGCGAGCATAAAAAGGAATGCAACTATTACTGGGACATTACCAGTAGCCGGCATGACATGGACCTGTATGTGGCCCACGAGCAGCACGATGGCTACTTCCGTGACGCCTGCCTTTACCGCAAGGAAATTGATATTTACGACAAAATGTCGGCGCAGATCCGCTATGCCAACAAGGCGGTGGTAAATTATTCCCTTACCACGTATTCGCCCTTCGAAGGATGGCACATCGCATTCAACGGACAAGCTGGCCGGATTGAAGCCTGGCTGGATATCCCTTGGCTAAAGAACGAAAACCTGAGCCAGGAGGACCTTCATGCTGCGGAAATGAATCAAAACCTGAAGAACGATAAACAGGTCGAACCGATCATCGTGTTCAAAAACTGGGAAGACTATAAGACCGTACGCGTCGTGAGTCAGCGGGGCGGACACGGCGGAGGCGATAAGCGCCTGCATGATAAAATCTTTTCAAATCCGAACGCGCCCGATCCCTACAAGCATGCAGCGGGTGTTCGCGACGGCGCCATGTCTATCCTGATTGGGATTGCCGCCAGACGGAGCATTGAATCCAAAAGGCCCATCCGGATCGCCGATCTGACCGATCTTGAACCCCAGCCGAACCGCGTATAAGTTGGGCGCCGCTCCTAAGGAGCCCGCTCCCGCGGTGCCGGTTCCCGCGGTGCGGAATGAAATTCCTTTAGCTCCCGCAACAGTTCGGTTTCGATTTCCGGATGCTTCCCCAACAGATTGTATAACTCCCGGTGATCGGCTTCCAGATTGAACAGCTCGGTAGGCTGTAGACTGTCGGCAAGCATTTTCCATTTCCCTTTTACGATGGCGGAGGTTGCGTAAGGCTTGGGTTTGGGGCCCTGATTCTGAAACTGTGAATAAAGGTCCATTTGAAACAGAAGCGCATTCCGCTCGATTCTGGGCCCCCTTCCAGATGGGAAAGCAGATTTACCCCGTCCAGATCCCCGGGTAGCTCCTCACGCCCTGCCGCCGCGCTGATCGTGGGCAGAAGGTCGGCCATGTGTGCGGTTTGAAATGAATACGTGTTGGCCGGAATGCGTCCGGGCCAGACGGCGATCAGGGGGACCCGTATTCCGCCTTCATGAAGGTCCGTTTTCCCGCCCCGGAAGGGTCCGGGACTTCCCTGGAACGCCGGCCCGTTATCGGAGGTGAACAGGATGAGGCTGTTATCGAACAGGTCCAGTTCTTTCAGGCGGGATACAAGTCGCCCAATTCCCGCATCCAGATGCGAAACCATGGAACGGAAATAAAGTTGATCCCCACTTACGCCCAGTTTCCGGTAGTTGGAAAGATGCGGCTCGGGTGCCGGTTCGTAAGGGGTGTGCGGTACGTCGAACCACAGATTCAGGAAAAAGGGCTGGTCTTCCGTTTTCCAGTTTTCAAGGAGCCGGATTGCTTCCTCAATTTTCAGATCCGTCCAATGGCGGCTGTCATCTGGCGCTTTTTCGTCGTTCCGGTACATGTAATGGCCACCTTCCCGGTATAATCGCCGTTCCCGAAGGAGTACCTGACGTACCGGACCTTCGACATTGGCCAGGTAATGGTCAAAGCCGTGTTGCAGGGGGCCGGGTGCGGAAGGCCTTCCGGCCTGTCTGGCTTCTATATTATGGGGTTGGAGTCCGCCCAGATGCCATTTACCGATATGGGCTGTGGCGTAGCCGGCGTGCTTCAGCAGTTCGGGTAGCGTGACCGGCTTTTCCGGTAGGTAGCGCCCGTCTTTGTCCGAAAAATGGCGCCGGATGTCGAACCTCAACGGAAATTTACCGGTCAACAAGCACGCCCGGGATGGAGTACATACCGCTGAACCGGCGTAAAATCGGGTAAAGCGCATGCCTTCCGCAGCCAGCGCGTCGATATGGGGTGTTTCTATGGACTGGCTTCCGTAGCAGGAAAGATCTCCGTATCCCAGATCATCCGCCAAAAGAATGATCACATTCGGGGGACGTCCCGTCCCGTCCGCGTTGTTTTTCGCCCCTTCAGCTGCACACGAGCAAAGCGCGCCGAGAAAACCAATTGCATACAGAATCTTCATAAATTTATTTACTAGTTTTACATTGTTTAGGCTAACCATCAAATCAATCCAGATTTTCACTGCTAAACCCCCGACGGCGCAGGATCACTCCTGTAGGAAGCTACCGGGCAAGGGAACGGTCCAGGTGCACGTAGCCGCCGTCTACATGAATCAGTTGGCCGGTCGTATGGGCCGAACGTTCCGACAGCAGAAAGGCCACCATGTCGGCAATTTCGCCCGGCCGGGTCATCCTCTTCCCCAGGGGAATATTCGATTCGATCTCTTTCCGTTTTTCCTGCGGATTGGGTAGGGAGTTGATCCAGCGTTCATAAAGCGGGGTCCAGCATTCAGCCACAATGACGGCATTGACCCGGATTCCATAGGGGAGCAGCTCAACCGCCCATTCCCGTGTAAGGGCATTCCGTCCTCCATTGGATGCTGCATACCCCGAGGTCTGCCCCTGTCCGGTTTCTGCCGTTTTGGAACTGATGTTTACGATCGCTCCTTTGGACTCCTTGAGGGCCCGAAGGGCATGATGGGCCATGAGATAATAATGGATCATGTTCTTGTGGAGCGAGGCCATGAAAGTATCGTAGCTGCCTGTTTCCAACCCGACCCCGTCGTTTGCCCCCGCATTGTTTACCAGCCCGTCAATGGCGCCGAACTTTTTCAGAACGGCCGCAACCACCTGCTCGGGAGCCTGGGGGGCGGTCAGTTCGGCCGTGACATAATCGCTTTTCCCCCCTGCGCCTGTGATTTCGGCCACCGCTTTTTCATTATCTTTTTCGTTTCTTCCGACGATCACGGGAATGGCCCCTTCAGAAGCCAGTGAATCGGCAATGCCCCGGCCAATGCCCTTTGCGCCGCCGGTGACCAGAATGATCTTTTCTGCTAATCCTAAGTCCATTATGTTTCCGTATTGGTTTCAAGCTCATTTTCCGGCGCCGCTCAGAAACCGCCGGTAAGTTTCTTTGCTACTAAAGTACATTACCTGGTCGTTGTTTCCGGTTAACACGATGAATGCTGTCGCTTTGTCCACCGGCTCTCCGGTAAGGGGGTCGGTGGCGATACGCATGGACGGGTTTTCCGGGATAAGCCTGCTGCATTGCTCACAGCAGCCATAGTAGGCCCTGCCTTCGTATTCAACCAGCAGCTGCCGCATTTCCCGGTACTGATCTGTCTTCATGCAAACGAACTCATGCGGTATCTCGTCTCCCGGCTGGTATCCGAGCCGGTTTTTCGCCACGATCAAGGAGTCGTAGGTTCGGGGCTCTGGATTGTTTTCCGGATTTTTTGGCGCCGTGCTGCAGCCAATGGGAATGAGTCCGGCAAGGAAGGCGGAGGCAACCAGTGCAACGATCATATTTTTATATCCTAGGACTTGCATCGTTTTCGGTACGGGTCGCTGTAAAGTTAGTGTAAGGAGTCAAATAAAATGTAAGGAGTCAAATAAAAAAGGCACCCACGCTTTTTCGTAAGTGCCTTTTTCTGCTCCTGCGGTTGGGCTCGAACCAACGACCCTCTGATTAACAGTCAGATGCTCTAACCAGCTGAGCTACGCAGGAATCTTTTGCCGGTTTTACCGGTGTTTTCCCCTTTTTGTAAGGGAACGCAAATATCGCTGGAAAAAATGAATGATGCAAGAGTGGTTTTATTTTTTAACAATTTTTACCTTTACCGCATGAAAGCATCGTTTGATTTTGAGCAGCCGCTGGTGGACCTGGAAGAGCAGTTGGAAAAGCTGAAGCAGGTTGCGGACAAAAGTAAAGTGAATGTATCGGCAACCATCAGGGAGCTGGAGGAGAAACTGGAGCATACCCGGAAGGAGATCTATTCGAACCTGAACGGCTGGCAGAAAGTCCAGTTATCCCGCCATCCGGGACGTCCCTACACACTGGATTACATCTCCATGCTTTGTGACGATTTCATTGAGTTGCACGGCGACCGGACGGTAAAGGACGATAAGGCCATTGTGGGTGGGCTGGGAAGCGTTGGGGGACAAACGGTGATGTTCATCGGCCACCAAAAGGGAAAGAATACCAAGGAAAGGCAGTACCGGAATTTTGGAATGGCCAATCCGGAAGGATACCGGAAGGCGTTGCGCCTGATGAAGCTGGCCGAAAAATTCAATAAGCCGGTTGTAACCTTTATCGATACGCCGGGGGCCTATCCTGGTCTGGAAGCCGAAGAGCGGGGGCAGGGGGAAGCCATCGCCCGGAATCTGCTGGAGATGTCCGTATTGAAAGTGCCCATTCTCTGCTTTATCGTAGGGGAGGGGGCTTCCGGAGGCGCCTTGGGTATCGGAATTGGCGATCGGGTGTATATGCTGGAATATACCTGGTATTCGGTCATCTCTCCCGAGTCCTGTTCCTCGATTCTCTGGAGAACCTGGGATTACAAGGAAAAAGCCGCCGAGGTATTGAAGTTGACCGCTGAAGATATGCTTTCGAATAAACTGATCGACGGGGTCATTCCCGAACCACTGGGAGGCGCTCATCACGATCCCCAGGCAATGGCGTCCGCCATCCGGTCAAAGATCCTTTCCGACCTGAAAATACTGGGCAGGAAAGCACCTGCCAAACTTGTGCAGGAACGTATTGACAAGTTCTGCGCCATGGGCGTGGTAAACGAACCGGCATCCTGATCGCGCAACCGGAATCCGGGTGCCCTGCCGGTTATCCTTCCGGCATCTGCATGCCAAATAAGGCGGCGTAGCCGGCAATCTTTTCCTTCAGCTTTTCCGCCAGTTCCGTGCGCTGATAACGCTGCGCCGTTTCCGATGATTGCAGCAGGAGGGTGATGGCGTTTTGCATATCCATCCGGAAACTGACCTGTCTGCGCCGTTGGTCGAGCGATGCGAAATAATCGAGTTGATCTTCCAAATAGAACACGATATCGTTCATCATTCCATCGCCTTTTTCGGGTTGTTCGCATTTGTAATACAGCTCGGCCATGAGCATATCGCGCTGCAGGTAACCCATGTCGGAGTAAATATCGGGCAATACTTCGTTCATCCGGTCAATGACCTTGACGCAGGAATCGATCTTGCCCTGTTTGTAAAGCGTGTCGGCCAGCTGATTGAAGGTAAGCCTGAAATAACCCAGCATGCGACGTGTCTCGGGATCCACATAGATGTTCCCGGATTCCAATCCGCCCCATTTGAATTTATTCATCAGGTTGTCATACAGAATACTGTCGTTGACGCTTCCCTGAAGGTAGGGGTCGGGGTTATTGTACACCACCGGCGTGATCCGCAGGGCCAGTCCGTCATTGCGTAGGTAAGGATTCATGCCCAGCATATTCCGGCCGGGAATGGTGGAGGCGAAGTAAACTGGTCTTTCCCAGAGGCTGTTTGCGATGATGTCCAGCTGAAGCAGGTCGTTCTTGTAGAACGCGCTTCGGCTGACCGTCCACCGGACCGCGTCCACCAGGCTATCGGTGGGCAGGGCCGCGCCCGATTGGATGGCAGCCTGCGCATCCACCGGGATCTGGAAGCGGTTGGTGGGCACATAATTGGAGTATTCCTGATTGGAAAGCTGTACTTTGGCTTCACGCGAGTCACTTCCGACAAAGCCGATCACCTGTTTCAGATTGGTATAGCCTTCTATATTCCGGTCGAAGAAAGGAACCGCATCCCGGACCCCTGCGACGAACTTCTCGTTTTCCCAGCTAATGGGTATGGCGGGCGATTCGTTCATCGGATCTTTCATCTGGCGCCCATACCAGTCGGTGCCCAGGAGGCTCAGGTTGATTACCCGCACGTCGGGCCGGATGTACTCCACTTCCTGAGCATACCAAAACGGGTAGGTATCGTTATCCCCGTACGTGAATATAATGCCGTTCGGCCCAACCGAGTTCAGGTAATTGGCCGCGATGTCGCGCACAACGTATCTTCCGGAGCGGTCGTGATCATCCCATTCCTGGCTGGCCATGAGCACCGGCACCGCCAGCAGGCAGATGGCCGTGGAGAGCAGGGCCGCCACCTTCAGATTAAGTTTCTTGGCCAATAACTGACTCACACCCATGACGCCGAGTCCGATCCAGATGCAGAACGCATAAAAGGATCCCGCATAGGCGTAATCCCGCTCGCGGGGTTGGATGGGTGTTTGATTCAGGTAAAGGACAATGGCCAGGCCGGTAAAGAAGAATAAAAGGAATACAACCAAGCTATCCCTTTTATCGGCCTTGTACTGGTAGAGTAACCCGATGATCCCCAGTAGTAACGGCAGCATGTACAGCTTGTTATGCGCCGGATTTTCGGAAACAGTCCGAGGCAATTTATCCATATTGCCCAAGCGTGCTTCGTCGATGAACTTGATCCCGCTCATCCAGTTTCCGTCCAGCTGGCCCTGTATAATCCCTTGCTCGTCATTGACCCTTCCTGCGAAATTCCACATGAAATAGCGCAGATACATGTAATTAATCTGGTATTCGAAGAAAAACCGCAAGTTGTGGCCGAAATTCGCCTGGGCTCCTTCGGGAATATTAAGCCAGGTGCGGTAGAGGGACACGTGATTATCCTGTGAACTATAGATCCGGGGGAACAGGGTTTTGGTGCCTTCGTAGTTGTACTTGGGTTTATAACCCGCAACTTCGTATTTCTTTTCGCCTTTCCGGTATATCTTATCCCCGTTTTCACTGCCGGTGATTTCCGCATCGAAATATTGGCCGTAGATCAGCGGCCGGTCGCCGTATTGTTCCCGGTTCAAATAACTCAGCAGACTAATCGCGTTATCCGGATCGCTGTTGTTCAAATGCGGGTCCGCCTTGGCGCGGATCACGATCATCGCATAGGAACTATACCCGATGATAATGTAAGTAAGGCATAGCAGCGCGGTATTTAGGACTGCTTTCCGTTTGTGCACGGAGTAGTGCAGCGCCCACACCATTCCACCCGCCAGCAGGAGAATAAAAAATATCATTCCCGAGTCAAAGGGCAGCCCGAACACGTTGACAAACAGCAAATCGAATTTCGCGGCAAGCGATACAAGACCTGGTATGATGCCGTATTGGATAAACAATAAGATCAGACAGCTGACCACGAAGGCCCAGAAGGCGCCGTTGCGTGTGTACTTATAACGTTTGAAATAATACACCAGCGAAATGGCGGGGATTGCCAAAAGGTTCAGCAGGTGAACACCGATGGATAATCCCATCACATAGGCGATGAAGATAAGCCAGCGGTCTGCTCCGGGTTCGTCGGCATGGTTTTCCCATTTAAAGATAGCCCAGAAGACGATGGCAGTACAAAGTGAAGAAAGGGCATATACCTCCGATTCAACGGCCGAAAACCAGAACGTATCGGAAAAGGTGTACGCCAGTGCGCCCACCAGTCCGCTACCCATGATCAGGAAGATATTCCCGGCATTCAGTTCGCCCGACTGTTTCAGAACAAGCTTTTTGGCCAGGGCGGTAATGGTCCAGAAGAGGAACAGGATAGTAAATCCGCTTGCCAGAACCGATCCGAAATTGGAATAGTACGCAATCCGGTCCAGGTTGTCTCCGGCCAGCAGGGTGATTACCTTATAAAGCATGGTAAACAGTGGGGCTCCCGGCTGATGGGCCACCTGCATCCGGTAGATACATGAAATAAACTCTCCGCAGTCCCAATAACTGGCGGAAGGTTCCATGGTAAGAAAATAGGTAATGCTTGCGACCGCAAAACAAAACCATCCTAACGTATTGTTCAGCCTTTGGTAGTTGGGCATCGGTTACTGCATTGGTTAATATAAGCCCCGAAAATAGTAAATATTTAATTGCTTTATTAAACCAATTCCCTAAATTTATTCGTTAACGGAATTCGGCCAGGGGACGGTCCGGTCGTTTTCAGGCCGCCTGTCGGGACAAATTAAAATGGGCTTGCGCATATGATGGAGTATTTCTATATTTGCGCTCCCAAACGAAAGGCTTGGGGTTCGTTCTTTCAATTGGAAATGCCCGATAGTATAAAGGTAGTACGACAGATTTTGGTTCTGTTTGTCCAGGTTCGAATCCTGGTCGGGCAACTTAACATTGTCCCGATTGCGAGATGCCTGGATTCCAATAGGTGTTTCGCATTTTTCTTAAAATAAGTAATGCCGTTACAATTTAATCCGGTTAAAGTTTTCTCGGGCTCGGCCTCAACCGCCTTGGCAAGTAAAATTGCCCGCGCAATGGGCAGGGAACCAGGGGAGGTAACCATCAACCGATTCAGTGATGGGGAGTTTCAGCCCTCTTACAATGAATCCGTAAGAGGATGCGATCTGTTCATTGTTCAATCCACCAATGCGCCATCGGACAATCTTATGGAGTTGTTGCTCCTGATCGATGCAGCCAGACGGGCTTCCGCGCACTATGTGACTGCTGTGATCCCCTACTTTGGCTTGGCCCGGCAGGACCGGAAGGACAAGCCGCGGGTACCCATCGGATCCAAGCTGGTCGCGAATCTGCTGGCGGCGGCGGGTGCCAACCGGGTGATGACCATGGACCT
>Ga0079224_100003719_pt1 | contig 19382 bp, 16 predicted proteins | sample Stecom2015_FD_80414 | JGI IMG/M metagenome (GOLD analysis project Ga0079224, IMG submission 80414) | Agricultural soil microbial communities from Utah to study Nitrogen management - Steer compost 2015 | ecosystem: Environmental > Terrestrial > Soil > Agricultural land | place: USA: Utah... | reverse complement strand
GCCGGACAGCTCACATCATACACGTCGCAGACGGCCGCCTAGCCTAGGCAGAGCTCGCGGCGGCGAGACACGACCGGCTCAAGGGAAAGGCAAAGCGGAGCCGCCTCCACCGGCCCAAGCGACAGGGACAGGGGACAGGCCAGCCAGCCAGACCGACAAAGGGGACAGCTAAAGGGGACAGGTCTCTACCAGCCAAAGAGACAGCGAAAGGGGACAGGTCACAACGCTTGACGGACAGTTAAAGGGATCTCTGGGTGGAGGTAGGCATGAGTCACCTGGCGCCAAAGGGGATCCATAAAAAGGGTGTGCTATTGGAGGCAACGGCTTGCTATTGGGGACAGGCCCCAAATCCAAAATCTGAAGACTGGGTTGCCATCAGGCAAATTTTTGGACGCGGTAATCGGATCAACTTTAGATCCAAAGACAGTTTGAATTCGTGACGATAAAGGCGCAGTTTGGGTGGCGAAGATCTGAAGGACGGGCCACATTGCTGCTGTCTGACCAAGGTGCGCGAATGGCACGGCCCATATATATTTGGGACAGGCCACAAGGCCTGACCGTGAAGAGTTCTGGGTGGGGGGTGGGGATAGGTCATAATGTATCCAACCATTGTTAGAGACCAATGCCCGTTCTCATTTCCTGCCTTGCGGTCTGAGCTCCGAATACCCAAAGGGAACAACTATATGCTCTTTCTCTTTCCGGCCACACGCTCCAAAGGCAGCGCCTTATGACTAATGATTGATGCCGGGGTTCAGACCAGACCTAACCGCCGAGGGATAAAAGAGGATTGTGGAAAGCAAAAGATCGTTCTCAATACTGCGCGTAACCGTCAACCGCATAGGCATGAAACACGCGAATCGAGACCGAGGTTATCGTTTATGAGCCGGTCCTCCGAAAAAGGGCAGCGGAAGCATCGCAGAGCCGGTCACCGGTTCCTGCATAAAAGCTTCCTTCCTATCACTGATCACCCTCTATCGCGGATGGCTGTCTAGTTTGCGCAACACTCAGCCGCGGTTAGAAGAATTTCCTGAGATCCGAATGAAGGTCAATGAACCCCGGGTGCCCGGCCGCAAAGCACAGGCACTCGGAATTCGGAAGCGTCGGACCTAGGTCGCAGCTGCTTTTTGATTGAGCTCCTGTTCGGCAATCTGGGAAAGCTTCTCATCCGTGGCTGATTCCTGGTCAAGAATCTCTTGCAGCACGTCAGCCATTTCTTCGTGGCCGAGCTGGCTGGCAAATGTTCTTGCGGTGCCGTAGGCGGCCATCTCATAGTGTTCAACTCGTTGAGCCGACGCAACAAGCCCTGCATCCATGGCCGGTTCTTCGAGTTTCTTCATGAGTTCCTCGCCTTCTTCGATGATGCCTCTTATTCCCGCGCATTTCGCGGCCGACGGCTTCTCGCCCAGTTCTTTGAAACACTCTTCCAGCCGCTTCTTTTGCTCTTCAGTCTCTTTGAGATGGATTTCGAAAGCCTTCTTGAGCTCGGAGGAAGACGCCTTCTTGGCCATTTTCGGCAAGGCCTTAATAATTTGGCTCTCTACGTCATAAAGGTCCTTTAATTGATGAAGAAATAGTTGTTCGAGACTTTTGATCTTCTCTGCCATGTTTTAACTCCTTGATGTTATGAAAAAAGAAACAGTGAATTAATGCTTCTATCAATGCACAATGCACGTTACGTGCCTGCATTCGATTGACGGGAAATCGCTGATCAGGCACCAGACCACGCAAGACCGTCCGCGATTGAACGGGGAGAAATTTCCTTCGAGTGGACAAATTTCCCGTATGAACACGCCTTGCTTCAAAGAAGTTAGAAGAAGCTTGGATAGGCCTGGCTCCGGACATTTTTCTAAAGAATGCACTGTGGCTATGTCCCGACCATCTCGCCGCCATTCGGGTGCAATGTCTGTCCCGTCATGTAGGAAGAATCGCTGGAGGCAAGAAACACAAAACAGGTTGCTACTTCCCAGGGTTCTCCGGGCCGCTGCATGGGTACGTTCTTTCCAAAATTCCGAACTTTTTCTTTTGGCATGCTTGCTGGAATCAGAGGTGTCCAGATTGGACCTGGTGCCACGGCGTTAACTCGAATCTTTCTGTCAACCAGCCGCTGGGCAAGGGAACGAGTTAAGGCGAGGATCGCACCTTTGGTTGCGGAATAGTCCAGCAAACCGGGGCTCCCTCGAAATGCCGTGACTGAAGTGCAGTTGACGATGCAACTCCCTTCACTCAAATGAGGAAGAGAGTGCTGAATCAGATAAATTTGAGAGAAGAGATTTGTCTTAAAGATCCTGACTAAATCATCAGGTGTGATGTCATCGATCTCCTCACGGACGTGCTGTTCAGCAGCGTTGTTGACTAATATATCCAGTCGTCCAAAGTAATTGACGGTTTCTTCCACGGCTTTGCGACAAAAGGATTCTTCTCCAATATCGCCTTCGAGTCTAAGGCAGCGGCGCCCTTCTTTTTGAACCAGTTGTTCGACGGTCTCCGCGTCCTCGCTCTCTTCGAGATAGATGATCGATACGTCGGCTCCCTCGCGAGCGAAATGAACGGCAACTGCCCTGCCAATTCCGCTATCGCCGCCCGTTATTAACGCTACCTTGTTCTTGAGCTTATCAGCCCCTCGATAATCGTCTCGAATATAGACTGGAAGGGGATGCATCTTATGTTCGCGACCGGGCTGCTGTTCTTGCTCCTGAGGAGGTCTAGTGGAAGTGGATTCTTTCATATAATTCTCTCCTTGTGGCATGACTTCAGTCTCTTGGGAGAGAACCTGGAATGAAGGGGAGCCGGCGGGTTGGGACTCTTGAAATTAAGCGGAGGAACGAAAGTTCCAGGATATTTCTGGGACCTGAAGGCAGCGGCCGGAGTCGTAAGGTAAGGTTCCGACGGGCGTGAGTTGTGGATTCAAGAAGGATTCGCGGAAGACGATCATCTCCCGTACGCCATAAATCACCCGCCGGACCACGAATTGCGCTATCGTGCAACTACCTGCGATGTTTGCCTTCCAGTTCGGCAAAGCGCATCTGAATTTCCTTTTCGGCGTGTTCTCTCGAGTACCCATATTTTTCCTGGAGTAACCCGACAAATTCGTCATAGCGGCCTTCCGCCCGGTCCAAGTCATCGTCGGTTATGTCGCCCCACCATTGCTTCGCCTGACCCCTGAACTGCTTCCATTTTCCTTCAAAGATGTCTCGATTCATCAAAAGCCTCCTTTACTCAACGTAGCAAGCACGCCTTGTTCCAGAGGACGAGAGGGATGCCGAATCACGTGCGAGCAAAATCTGCACGGACCTTCAGCAACAGATGTCAAATGCTTCAGTTGGAGACAATTGGATTGGGATCTTCCCCAAACAGGGGAAAAACAACCTGTCGGAAGTCACTAAAACCCGACCCGAGAACATAGCCCAACCTCCATTTTCCTTCTGTGGTCGTAAACTAAGCGCAAAAAGGAGATAATAGTCCTACTGAGGTGCAAACCAGAATATCATTGCTCGCAGTCAGCGGCTGGGTTGCCCATTTGATGTCCGATAAGTGGTCCGTTTCTTGATCCCCTGGATCTTTCAACAAGAGGAGGATTGATTATGTTAGGCTGGGCCATCTTCTTCCTGGTGCTTGCCCTGGTTATGGGACTTCTCGGCTTCACCGGTATTGCACACGCCTTTGCTGGTATAGCGAAGATCCTGCTGGTCATTTTCCTGGTCCTGTTCTTGGTAATGCTTATTCTTTAACTGCGCCGGATCGTTCTCTTCAAGGTTCAGAGGCTACGACAGGGGATGGCAGGGCCATCATCTACGGGGTGTCAGTTTGAAGGAGTGCCTGACCTCTGTCTATCAGTAGAGGCGAAAGGTCTCGCGTCGGAAGAAGAAGCGGCAAAAACTGTACGGGACGCCGAAAAAGGGCAAGTAGTTAGAAGGCGGGGCCGGAAGGTTCTGTCATGAATACACTTCCGATTGACAACTGGAGAGGAAGGAGTAACCGGGAGCTCCTCGCTCCCGTTCAAAGTCGGACATCTGACTGAAATCTCTCCCATCTCTCGCTTATATCAGTGTACTAAAGAGAACTAGCAGGGGACGCATTAGGGACGGCTCGAGCAGTTAAGACCAAAGTGAGAGCCGGTCTTTTTGAAAGTCCTGGATTGCGGTTCCCAAACAAAAAGGGGAAGACAATGGAAAAAGCCAGTATGCAAGGGTTTGAAGTACTCAGTCGCGAGGTCGACGGGCGGATTGTGCTGCCTGACGACTCAACCTATGAGGAGACGCGGAAGATCTGGAATGGCATGATCGACAAACGTCCGGCTATCTTCGTCCAGTGTTCCAGTGCCGAGGATGTAGCTCCGGCTATTCGCTTTGCACGACGCAACAATCTTGAAGTGGCAGTACGCGGGGCCGGACATAATATCGCCGGCAGCGCTCTTTGTGACGCAGGGCTGGTCATCGATTTCTCCAGGATGAGGGGTGTAACTGTTCTGCCCGCAGAGAGGAAGGCTCTAGTCCAACCGGGCGCAACCTTGCACGACTTCGATGCAGCTGCCCAGGAACATGGCCTAGCCACTCCGATTGGTATCAATTCCACTACGGGGATCGCGGGGCTTACACTGGGAGGCGGTTTCGGCTGGCTGACGAGGAAATATGGAATGACAGTCGACAACTTGCTTTCAGCTGATATCGTGACTGCCGATGGGCGATCTCTGAGGGCGAGCGAAGAGGAGAATTCGGATCTATTCTGGGCGATTCGTGGCGGCGGTGGCAACTTTGGCGTTGTCACCCGTTTCGAGTTTCGGCTTCACCCGGTGGGGCCGGAGATTTTGGCAGGACTTTTTGTATTTCCGTTCGAGCAAGCACACCAAGTACTGACTCGCTATCGTGAATTCGTCAGCGACCTTCCTGAGGAACTCACTGTCTGGGTCGTCCTCCGTCAGGCCCCTCCATTGCCGTTTCTTCCGGAGAGTGTGCATGGAAAAGAAGTAGTCGTATTTCCGGCTTTTTATACAGGTGATCCCGATGAGGGAAATAAGCTTCTCGAGTCGGTCAGGAGTTTTGGCGACCTTCATGGGGAGCACGTCGGGGTTCAACCTTATTCCGCCTGGCAGCAGGCCTTTGATCCTTTGCTGACGGCTGGAGCACGCAATTATTGGAAATCGCACAATTTCGTTGAGCTCAGCGACGGAGCGCTGGACACAATTGTTGAAGCTGCAGCAGGTCTCCCGTCGTCCCAATGTGAGATTTTCATTGGGCTGATCGGTGGAGCGCCCAATCGGGTGTCGCCAGCGGCCACAGCCTATGCGCATCGCGATGCCAGGTTTGTTCTTAACGTACATAGCCGGTGGGACGACATGGCTGACGACAATAGTTGTATCAAGTGGGCCCGCGACTTCTTCCAAGCGTCTGCACCTTATGCTTCAGCCGGTGCATACGTGAACTTCATGACTGCTGATGAAACTGATCGGATTAGTGCTGCTTTCGGATCCAACTACGGGCGCTTGGTGGAATTGAAGAGAAAATATGATCCGGAGAATGTCTTTCACATAAATCAAAATATCAACCCGACCCAGACTTAGCGGCAGAAGAGAGGCTGCCTAGTAACATTTCAGAATGGACTTTGACGGTCCCCTGCCAGCAAGCCATTTGATCGGGTTTTAGAATGCACTGCTGACGCAGGCTGTTCCTTCGCTGTCGCGAAGGGGATGGCGATCGTCGTATTCCTTTGCAGCGGAACCACACCTGCGCAACCCGAAGAAGGGCACACCTTGTCTCGTCGCGCTCTTCTTGCACTCTTCGCAATATTGGTTGATGGTAGTAAGTAGGTTTAATCGGCTCACGGTAGTATGTTGAATGGGAAGAGGTGCTTGAAGTATGAAAGTGAATCCGCTGCCTCCAGAAGAACTGTTTCAGGAGTGTGACATTGCCCAACTGAACTTTGAAACGACTGATGATCTCGAAGAGTTGGAAGGTTTTGTCGGACAACCTAGGGCTGCTGAGTCACTGGAATTCGGTACGACTATCCAGCACGAAGGCTACAACATCTTCGCTTCAGGTTCCTCCGGCACCGGGAAGTTTCGTTTTGTCAGACGATTACTCGAGGAAAAGGCCGCTAAAGAGCCTGTTCCATCGGACCTTTGTTACGTCTACAATTTCAAGGAGCCGCATAAGCCGTGCATTCTCGTGCTCCCTGCAGGAAAAGGCAAGGGTCTTGCGCGGGACATGGATACTGTCATTCAGGAACTCGGCAATGTTCTGCGTGCGGCATTTGAGAATGAGGAGTACCAAAATCGCAGGCAGAGCCTTGCTCAGGAGCTCATAGAACGCCAGCAAGAAGCATTTGAGGAGCTGCAAAGGGAAGCGGAACAAAAGCAGTTGCGTCTATTGAGAACTCCCGCTGGTTTTGCTTTTGCGCCGGTCCGGAACGGTGAGGTCATTCCGCCGGACGAATTCGAACGGCTTTCCGAAGAACAGCGTAGAAAGGTAGAGCAAGATGCCGAAGAACTCCAGCAGAAAACGCAGAAAATATTTCAGAGGCTCCCCACCTGGGAACGGGAAGCCAGAGAGAAGCTGCGGCAACTCAACCGTGAGATTACCGGCTATGCGATTCAACCTTTACTTGATGAGATTCGAAGAAGGTACTCGGATCTAGGCGGTGTCACCGAATACCTGAATACCGTTGAAGAGGATATCGTTCACAACGTCGAAGCTCTTTTGAGTCAGGATGCTGGATCCGGTGGGCAAGCGATGCAGGTCCGGGCGCAACAGCGACTGGGAAGTTCTCCCGTAGATGGCTCCCAGAGCGAGTCGCCAATTGTCAGGCGTTACAAAGTCAATGTCATCGTCGATCACAGCGAGTCGGAGGGAGTTCCGGTAGTTTATGAAGATAATCCGGTTTATCAGAACCTGCTAGGTAGAGTGGAACATATCGCCCATATGGGCACCTTGCTGACTGATTTCAATATGATCAGAGCCGGTGCAATTCATCGGGCAAACGGGGGTTACCTGATTCTTGATGCCCTCAAATTGCTGACCGAGCCATTTGCATGGGAAGGTCTAAAGCGCGCCCTCAGATCAAGGGAAGCCAAGATTGAATCCTTGGGTCAGCGCTACAGCCTGATCAGCACTATCTCTTTAGAACCTGAACCAGTCCCTCTTTCGATTAAAGTGGTCCTTCTGGGACCCCCGATCCTCTACTATCTTCTGCGCCAGTTTGACCCAGAATTCCCGAAACTGTTCAAGGTCGTGGCCGATTTCGATACTGTGATAGATCGCACTCCTGAAGCTCTCGAGACTTACAGCCGTTTGATTGCCGGCATCATCAAACGAGAGCAGCTTCGGAAGTTTCACCGTGACGCAGTGGCTCGAGTTATCGAACAGAGTGCGAGACTGGTCTCTGACAAAGAAAAGCTTTCGATTCATTTGCAAAGTATTTCTGATCTTATTCGGGAAGCTGATTACTGGGCGAGCCAAAACGGCCGCGATTTGGTGACCCGAGAAGATGTCCAGCAAGCCATCGATGCGATGGTTTATCGATCGGACCTGTTGCGCGAAAAGATGCAGGAGTTAATCAAGCGAAACACAATCTTGATCGATACCGAAGGAAGCAAGGTGGGCCAGGTCAACGGTTTGTCTGTTATCAGTCTCGGGGACTTTTCTTTCGGTCGACCTAGCCGTATCACGGCGCGTATCCGACTTGGCAAAGGCGAACTCGTCGATATTGAAAGGGAAGTTGAGATGGGGGGGCCGATCCATTCCAAAGGGGTGTTGATTCTGGCTGGTTTCTTGGGCGCTCGCTATGCCATGAATCGCCCTTTATCCCTTTCTGCCAGCCTGGTCTTTGAGCAGTCGTATAGCGGGGTGGAGGGGGATAGCGCATCTTCGGCAGAGCTTTATGCTTTGCTCTCTGCCATTTCGGAAATACCGATCAAGCAATCGCTGGCAGTTACCGGATCCGTTAATCAGCATGGTCAGATCCAGCCAATCGGCGGAGTTAATGAGAAGATAGAGGGGTTCTTTGATATCTGCAAGGCTAGGGGCCTAACCGGTGAGCAGGGAGTGTTGATACCTGCTTCGAACGTCAAGAACCTTATGCTGCGACGGGATGTTGTAGAAGCGGTAAAGGACGGACAGTTTCATATTTTTGCGATCGAAACCGTCGACCAGGGTATCGAACTGTTGACAGGAGTCGAAGCCGGGGATCCTGACGCTGAGGGGAATTATCCCGAGAACAGCATTAACGGTATCGTTCATCGACGATTAGAGGCACTCGCCGAGAAGGAAAGGGAATTCAGGGGATCCGAGAAGGAATAGCTTATGAATCGCGACAAGGACCAGTTTTCGATTCGCCGTATTCTCGTCGCGCTGGATGCTTCACCCTTTAGCAGGAGGACGGCGCAGGCCGCTGCAGACCTGGCGGCCGAGTTCGGCGCAGAACTGGTCGGCCTCTTTGTGGAAGACGTCAACTTGCTGAACCTTGCAGGCCTTCCGTTAGCCCGAGAAATTAGCCCATTCTCGTCGGCAATGCGCCAGCTCAGTCGGGAACGGTTGCAGCGGGCGTTTCGCTCTCAATCGGAGGCCGCTAAAGGAACGCTGGCTGCTGCTGCAGCCTCAAGAAATGTGCCTTGGACATTCAGAGTCGTGCGTGGTGCCGTTACCAGCGCGATCATCGCAGAGGCTTCGGCCGCTGACTTGATGATCCTGGGTAGAATGACTTGGCCACAAGGGGGCTTCAGGCGCCTCGGATCAACGGTACGAGTCGTTCTTCAAGAGAGTCGGGGCGTGACAATGGTTCTGCACGAAGAGATCAGCCTCAGCGTACCGATTACGCTGGTCGTAGACGGTTCTCCGTTAGGTGAGAAAGCCCTCGAAGTTGCTATTCGGCTTTCCAAGATGCGCGAGCTCAGCCCTTATATACTAATCCTGGCTCAGGACAAGGACAGCGCTTATCGACTTCAGGAATCAGTCCAGGAACAGCTGGCTAAAGAGGGTTTATCGGGACGATTTCGCACGCTAGTAAAGCCGAGCCTCGCTAGTCTCACATGGTGGCTGGAGACAGAAGCACGAGGTCCGGTAGTGCTGCCGTGTAGTGGTGAGTTGTTACAGGGTGAAGCCCTTTGCACTCTGGTCGACAGGATCTCGAATCCTGTCGTACTCGTCCGGTGAACGGTCCCACAGTGTAAAGTCGACGAGAAGCAACTGATAATCGCGATCGCTACTCATGTTCGGGTTAGTTTCGTCGTCGCGATCTTCAATTCTTTGAAACAGCGTGAGGATTTCCGCAGCGGTTCCTTTCATGGTGGCAAGGAACGTGGGGTGAGGACAGGAACCCGAATGTCCTGACAACGTTTCAGCCTGCTTCAGTCACTCACTTTTTGGTTCCGCCGGCGAAGGTAGTATTTTGCGGATTAATGACTTCGGCAATTCTGGTCTCATCCCTTCGAGTTCTTTTCTTTCAGGTGCATTATTTCTGAGAAAGATCGGAGATCAGGGATGTAGCGAAATTTGGCATCATCCTCTTGTGTCCTATCCAAGTTTTGAGTACCCTCGGCATCATTATTTGACCTGATTTAACCTGACATCGGCCTATCAGTTCAGGAGGTTTTGTGGAGATCAGGACAGCAGCCGTATTCGGAGCGGCGGGAAAGATTGGGCGACGACTGGTGGAACTGTTGCGCACGATGGATGTAAAGGTGAAGGCCTTGCAGCACAAGTCACCGGTTCCAGATCAGTGCGAGGTTGTGAAAGGATCAGTCACGGACGCTGAGGCAGTCAATGAATGTGTTCGCCACAGCGACGTTGTGCTTCAGCTAGCGACCACAAAAGAGGATCCCGATTCATTTTTTGAGGTAAGCGTAGGAGGAACTTTTAAGATTCTGGAGGCTTGCCGGAAGCAGGCCATTCGTCAGTTTATTCTTCTGGGTGGAGATGCCGCGTTTGGAATCTGGTTTTACCCTCAGCCGACACCGATCGACGAAAACCATCCTTACCAAGCCTATCCTGGTTACTATGCTTTTTCGAAGGTGATAGAAGAAGTTATGACCAGGCAGTATGGCATTCAATATGGCGTGCCGTTTACGATTTTGAGATCCTCGTGGGTTTTTGAAGGGGACGATCTGCTGAAGCATTTCTCTCTTCTGGAGAACATCAGTCCTGAGGAAGAGGGACATGGTTTTGGAGAAATCACCCCTGAGATTCTCTCGCTGGTGAGGGCAGGGGAGGATCGAATCCCGTTGTTGCTGGATGGTTCCGGGGTGCCGCTCAGGCGGCACATCGTTCATATCGACGACGTCGTTCAGGTGTTTCGGCTTTCTTTGGGCAATGAGGCTTCGCTGGGTCAATCTTTTAACGTGGCTGGTCCGGCGCCCTTCAGTTACGACGTCGCCGCCCGGTATCTATCCGAAAAGACTGGCGTCCCGACGATTGATATCAACTGTCCTAATTACCACTCCTTCGAGATTAATATCACGCGTTGTCGGACGGTACTGGGGTATGCACCTGAGAATGATTTTTTTCGCATGGCAGACCGTGCCTTGGCCGTGCGCGAGAAACGAGTAGCCAGCGGCGCATAGCTGGGGCCAGGCCCCTGCTCGGTGGTGTAGTTGGGGCCATGCCTCAACTTAGCGCGTGTAGGAGGGGGCAGCGTGTAGCTGGGGCCAGGCCTCTGCTCGATGGCGTAGTTGGACACAAGGCCGAGCCGGGTAGAAGAAATGGGGCCGTAGAAGAAATGGGGCCAGGCCTCTTTTCGAGTTTCAGGCCTCTTTTTGAGTTTGAAGACGGCGTGTAATAGGGGACACATGTAATAGGGGACAGGCCTCTGCTTCGACGGGCAATAGGGGACAGGCCCCTGCTCGGACTGGAAGAGGTGGGGCCAGGTCCCTGTTCGACTTAGGACAGGTCTTAGTTCGACTTTGAAGATAGTATTAATCGCCTCTGAAGTTTGACCAGGAGAAGGCATGACAATTTCAGGAAAGACAATCTTGATAACAGGAGGGACGTCAGGAATTGGAGAAGCATCGACACGTTTGTTTGCCGAAAGGGGAGCACGTGTGGTTTGTGCCTCGAACCAACCGGAAAGGGGACAGGCCCTTGAGGCAGAACTTGTAAAGTCGGGCCATGAAGTCGCTTTCTTCGAGACCGACGTCAGTGATGAATCCAGCGTAAAGGGACTGCTTTGGAGAACTCTGGACCGATTCGACAGGATCGATGGGGTGTTCTGTAATGCCGGTGTCTGGGGAAAGGGTAAGGTCACCGATTTTAACGACGGCATCTGGGACAAGATTATGGGAATCAACGTAAAAGGCACGTTTCTTGTGCTTAAACACGCCATTCCACCAATGCTCGAACAAGAGAAGGGCTGTATTGTCGTCACCACGTCGGTCGCCTCGATGATCGGGTTCCCAGAGCATGCCCTTTACTGCGCCTCCAAAGGAGCCCTGGAATCTCTGGTTCGGTGTCTCGCCACTGACTATGCGGGCCGGCTCAGAGCCGTTGCCATTAGCCCAGGTACGATTGACACTCCTATGTTGGCGGAAACCGCAGGTGGATGGTCGCAATCTCTCGAAGAGCTCTATGACGATGTCCGTGGACGCATTCCGGTGCGGAGGCTGGGTGAGCCTGTCGACGTAGCCCGAACTGCGGCTTTTCTTTTTAGTGATGAAGCGGATTATATAAATGGAACGACACTTGTCCTTGACGGAGGCACCATGGCGCTGCCGCCCTGGTGATTCCAGGGTCTCAGGAACCCAAACACATCATATGGAGACTGCAGTATGAATCGTCTAGTAAAGTGTGCGGTTATTGGACTGGGCTGGTTTGGAGAGAAACACTGCGAAGCGCTATCCGGCATTCCACACGTCGATCTCCATGCCCTCTGCACACGAACCCCAGACCGCCTGAAAGAAGTTGCCGAACGCTTCAATGTAAAGAAGACCTACACCGACTACAATGATTTGCTGGCTGATCCCGAAGTTGAGGTCGTAAACGTCACAACCATGTGGGATCAACATGCAGCACCGACACTGGCCGCGCTGAAGGCCGGCAAGCATGTGTTTCTCGAAAAGCCGATGGCCTCCACGGTAGAGGATTGTCGTGCAATCGTGGAAGCTGCGAAGGCAAGCGACAAGTATTTCATGGTTGGACATATTTGTCGCTTCAATCCCCGCTATGCCGCTGCAAAAAGAGAGATCGAGGCAGGAGCTATCGGGAAAATCGTCTCCATCTATGCGAGACGAAACATTCCAGCTGCCGTCGGAGCGCAGGTGCTTCCCAAGATTGGACCTATAATCGGAGACGGCGTTCATGATACAGATCTGATGCTGTGGTATACCGGTGGCAGAATCCGTTCTGCTTACGCTCAGACCTTAAACGTCCGGGGGATGACATATCCTGACATCGGCTGGACTATGTATCGCTTCGAAGATGGAACTATCGGCGTTTGCGAGAACATCTGGTTCCTTCCGGACAAGACCGCGTTTCAGATTGACGAACGGATGGAGATTATAGGAACCGAAGGGGCAATCCACATCCATGAAACCCACCCGAATTTTTCCGTTGTTGGAAAAGATGGATGGCGATCGCCCGACACAACCTATTGGCCTGAACTACATGGACTGAGAGCCGGCGCTCTCCGTGCCGAATTAGATTACTTCACGACCTGCGTCCTGGATGGAAGAAAACCGGAGATCATCACCCCGGAAGAGTCGATGCGAGCCGTGGAAGCCTGTCTGGCAGCAGAAGAGTCAGCAGCAAAAGGCGCCGTAGTTACCCTCAGCTAGGGTTCAGGGCTTTTAATATTTTAGGCATCGTCCGCAAGTAGCGGAGGGCAATCGACGACTTGAAGAGGATCGGTTGGTACTGGCTATTACCTGGGGAGTGGCTTCACGGTCGTCATTGTTCTCGTTGTCTCCGTCCAGGCACTCTCTCGGGCACAGCAGCCGGAGTCGGTATCGCTTTCTCGCGACGTCGAGCCAATCCTCGAAAAATACTGTCATCCATGTCATGGCGAAAGTATTGCTATGAATGGTTACAGTTTGTGGCGGCGAAATGATGCAATCCGGGGCGGCGATCGGGTTGTCTTCTCTTACAACCTCTCGGGAAGCGAAGTCCTGGACCTCCCTGGACTGGAATCGTGGGGAGGTCTGGGTGTCATCGCAAGAACCATTGAAGTAGGCCCCTCCACGCAGGGTTTAAAGCTCTCCGTCGCTGCTTCCAATAACTTTCGCGAGGGGTTGCCCTTTTTGCCTTCCTTTCCCAGAGTCGACACGGGTTAGGAGAACAGCCGTCCGGGCCGGCGCTCTCATAGTCGGTTTCGTCGGAGATGTCCAGATCCGCTGGCATTGGTCGGAAGGGAGACTTGAGCTGGAGTTTCCGCCCGCTGCTTCGAACAGAGTTGGGCGTCTTTACCTAACGCGATCGGAGTCGCCCTCCTCCTTCACATCGTGGCTCGAGAAGCAAAGCGTCTCTGCTCGTCTCTCTCCTGACCTGAGCACCGTCACGCTTCTGCTGGACGATCTTCGTGAAGCAGGTCAGATGTATATCCATACGAGAGTGAAAAGTGTGACGGGCGATTCACTTGATTTTGAAATATTGCACACTATGAACGAGCTTCCGGCCAACGAGGGCAGGGAAATCCTCTCTACCGTGAAATAGCTCCCGATAGCGGCTGAACCCGAGTGGACCTACTTTCCATACCGGGACATCACTTCGTCAATAGTGACCGGAGCACCGCCACGACGTTTGCTTTCATCGGCGGCTTCCATAAAAGCGAAAAGCTCAATGGTTGTTTCAGGGGAGACTGGTACCTGACCGGTTCGAAAGAACTTAATCACTTCCTTGAGAAGCTGTGGATAGGCTCCACCGGCCCCTTCCTCGATAATCGTTTCAGTGCCGAAAATCTTGATTCCATAACCTCTTCTTGCTGCACGGATACCCATCACTGCGCCGACCCGTCCTCCCTCCCAGATGCCGGTGACAAGATCAGTCCCGTCGGTATATACGCGGGAGACAGTCTGGCATCCCGTGCCCATAATGGTGTACAAGGATTCGACACCGTGGATTCCATACCACATGAGGTCTGGGTGATGGGGCTCTAACGGAGCGGGCCCCCAGCTGAATGCCGAAACAAGCTCGCCGACATCTGTGGCAGCCGCCTTGACGATTCCGTCATGGAACCGAAGGTTGGATGCGCTCCAGACCGGTGTGCCATGCTTCTTGGCCAGTTCAAAAATTTCAATGACGTCTCGCAATGAAGCGGCCATGGGCTTGTCGATGAACGTCGGCTTTCCAGCCTCAATTGCGGGTCTGGCCTGGTTCAGATGTGGACGACCATCGACACTCTCGACCATAACGGCATCCACGTGAGGAAGCATTTCTTCAATTGTGTCGAAGAAGCGAACTCCATATTCAGATTTCAACTTCTCGACATAGCCGTCCACCAAAGAGATGCTCGATTCGATATCGGGGCTGAACTGCTTGACGGCGGCGACCACTTTTCCACCCGGCACGTGCTCCGGGCTTTGGGGATTGTTCAGGATCTCCGTAAACGCAGTTGCATGCGACGTATCAATACCAATCATCCCGATCCGAATGGGGTCAGGTTGGGCACAAAGATGACCCAGAAATCCCCAGGAAGCGGCGGTGAGTATCAGGCCAAAAACCTTGATAATGCGACTGCTAGTGTGTCTTTTCATTTCTCGTTTGCCTTCTGAGCTTGACAATATTCTTTGTGACCTTCACCGGCCTCCGTTTCCATTTAGTCTGGAGAGGGCTGGCCGGCTTGCAAGTGAGCGAATAAATCGCGAATTTCCTCGTCCGAGAGTGATTCGAGAATCCCTTCGGGCATTAAGGAAATGTTCATTCCCTCCATTTTTTCGATCTGGTCGCGGCTAATCGTCAGGTCCTGGCCGGAGAGGTCCCTGATTACAATAACTTGTTCGTCTTGGTCGGTCAAAAATCCCGAAATTGTGCGTCCATCAGATGTGGTAAGAACGTAATATTCAAATCCTTCCCTTATCTCCGCGCTGGGGGCGACAATACTCAGAAGCAGCCGGCCGAGATCGTCGCGACCGTAAGTCGTGAGGTCTGGACCCATCCGGCCACCATCGTCAAAGAGGCGATGGCAGGAGCCGCAATGCTCCATGTACAATTGCTTGCCCCGATGCGGATTGCCGTCACCGTTTTCGATGAGACGCTCCAGTTCAGCAACCCTGGCCTGTACAGCTTCGGTTGGTTCGGGAGTCGATCGACTCCAGATTCTCCCGATTGCTTCCTTTATCCTTTTATTCTCGTGGAACTCGAGCTGACTGACAATCTCACGAGGAATCAAAGCTGCATCGATATGGCCTGCTTCAATAGCTTCGATCAAATCAATCGACCAGGACTCGCGGCTGGCCAGTAAAGCCTGCGCAGCGGGGCGCACTGTTGGTGGAAGATCGGGATACTTCTGAGCAACACGCTTTCCGATATCGGCTTGATGATAGGCCTGTAGGGCTGCCAGAGCAGAGCTTCTCAGTGAAGCATCGACATCATTCGAGTCTACTAGATCCATCAGTACAGGAACGCTGCGATTAACCTGGACTTGGCCAAAAAACTCAATCAAGCTTCTGCGCCGGACCACTTCAACTGAAGAGTCAGCAATCAGTCCTAGAGCCTCGTCATAAGCATCCGGATCACCCTGTCGAAGGCGAAGTAATAGCGTGCCTCCGCCTCCCTCGGCCAATGCCTGCACAAGCTCTTCGGGAGGGTTGGAGAGTGTGCGCCCGGCCAATCCCTGTTCGAAACCAGCCAGTAGCTTATCCCGGCTCTGGTCATCGGGAGCCATATCGAGCAGGCGGGCTGCGGTAACCAGGTCGCGACGAACGCCTGTGGCCGTGAAACGCCGCATGAGGCGGTCGATGATATGTGATTGCACGAGGGACTCTTGCCAGAGTGAGGCTCGTTCAAATAGCTTCAGTACGGCTCCTCGTTCTGTCTCACAGCGGGCTTCGAGGGCCCACCAAAGTTGAAGGGGGATGTGTGAGTCATCAACGTCTTCTTCTCTTTGAAGTAATGCCTCGATGAGTGGCATGGCGGTCGCAGTATCAAGTGTTCTAGCGGTAGCCGCCAGCTGTGCTCGGACTTCGGAGTCAATCTCGGAGTTCCCCAGGGCGATAAGGCGGTCGACGATTGCTCGACTTGTCAATCCTAGGTCTCCGATAAGGCGGACCGACCACCGCCTGACGTGGGGATCCGGGTGGGCCAGTGTTTCATACGCGAGATCTTCATCCAAAAAGCCAAGAAGATTGAGTGCCCAAAAAGCCTCTAAGGCGGCTTGCCCTGATCGTTCTCTCAAGATCTGAAGCAGGGTCGGCACCACATCGACGTCCTTGCGATCAGCAAGCTCTCTAAGCGCGATACGACGGACCGTTCTGTTGTCGTGGTCGAAAAGCTTGATCAACTCTGCAGAACTCATTCGTGAAAGATTGGGAGGGGCAGGTAATTGAACTCCCTTAGGGCGCAAGCGATAGACGCGTCCTGAAGTCGGATCAAGCATTCCGGAGTAATTCTGTCCATGAGCAATAAAATGTTCGTAGAAATCTACGACGTATACGCCTCCGTCGGGACCCAGTGAAACGTTTACGGGTCTAAATGAAGTGTCGTCACTTGAGAGTGGGTGTTCGAGATCGCTGGTTGAAAATGTCGATCCGAGAGGAAACCGTTCGGCAAGAACCACGTAATTATGCAGCGGATCAGGGCAGAAAAGCTTTCCGTGATAGCGTGCCGGTAAAGTGTCGGCCTCGTAAACGAGAACAGCATTGGAGAAGCGGACTATTGGGCCATCCGCCGGCATCGGCCCGAGCAAACCAAAAGTGTAAGGGTTGGACATGGGGCCGAAACGCCCGGAACCCCCTTTTTCATAGTATCCCCACTGGTGGAAATAGAACCCGCGAGTACTTCCTCCGTTGTGTCCAGTCAGCACGCGTCCCTTCGAGTCGATCTCAAGCGAAAATGCATTTCCACCCCCTTCGGCAAAGACCTCATACACCCCGCTAGAAGGCTGATACCTCCAAATCATCGCTCCCTGCCGGTAAATGGGCTCCTGGGTGGAGCCAGGCTTTCTCAAACGACTGGTAACGGTCATTCCCTGGGTGCCGTACAGCCATCCGTCCGGTCCCCAAGTCAAACTGCTTGCGGTGGCGTGTGTATCCTCCAGTCCAAACCCGGTCAGGTGAACCTCCGGATCGCCGTCGGGCACATCGTCTCCATCCTGGTCCCGATAGAAAAGCAATTGTGGAGGGCTTAGAATCCAGACCCCGTTACTTACGGGAAGGACAGCAGTGGTGATATTCAGACCATCGACAAAGACCTTACGAGATTCGAACTTACCGTCTCCGTCGGCATCTTCGTGAATCGTCACGCGGTCCAGGCCACGGTAGGGAGAGTCGGGTGCATACGGTGGCGGGGGCAGCTCCTGGTCAAAGACCGCTCGATAGTACTTGTCCCGGCTCTTCATCTTCAGCCCGGCAGGCCAGGGGTATTGAATATATTCGACGACCCAGAGGCGGCCACGCGCATCGAAATTGACTGAAATCGGTTGAGCAATCTTCGGATCAGCCAGCACCTGGTCGACGTCTAGATCGTCGGCTGTCACCATTCGACTGAGCGCCTGATCCGGAGGAAGTTTGGGGCCGTGAGTCAGTTCGGCGGGGCGACTGAGTGGCGTAGTTGCTTCGACCGCGTTGTCGTAGACGACTTCGGCAGAGAGAGGCTCAGCTCCTTCACGGGCCCAGTCAAGATTATCGCCGGTGCGAAATTCCCAAGGACCTTCCATAACGATTTCCTGGTAGTACCCTGCGATCACTGGCGGTAGGCCCCTGAATCCGCCCGGCCCAGATTCGTTGTAGATTCTAATCGCGAGTAGGTTCTTGCCGCCATGAAGCAGACCGGTGGGTACCCGATGGCGGCGATAGCCCTGCTTGGCTGATTCAAACGCCGGAGGAAAACTGCCGGCCCCACCAATTCGCTGACCGTTAACATAGATCTCGTAAACGTCGTGGACCTCCTCAATGCCTACTGTGATGCTTCCGGTCCAGAGTTCGCGAGGATGGTCATCGCTAATCCAGTGTGGCGGAACTACCAAATAGCACCGGTACCAGCTGTAGCCATCGTAGTTTTCAAGCTGCTGCAGGTTTTCTTCCCATGTTCCGGGTACTTGAAGGGGTTGCCATTCCGATTCAGGAAGAAACCAGGCGGTCATACTTACGATTAAGAGGATTCCTAGAAGAAGTGCAGCCAATGGCTTGGATGTCCAATTCATATAAGCGGGCTCCATCAATATTTATCATTTATCGAATGCCGAACAATGAAGAAGGTCCACCGATGTGAGGAGATAGAGGCTTGCTCAAGGCTCTATCTCTCCTTGAATCGGGATGTCAATCTTCCCCCGACTATAGTCAAATAGGCAAGTCTTATCATAGAAAATCGAGCCACCAGCGCAAATTAATCTCAAACCGTGATACATCGTTGCTACGCCCCAATCAGCGCCTGCCCATTGGTGCTAGAGCTTGCCTATGGGTGCCTGCCTATTAGTGCCAGGTCTCATTAGCAGCACCAGGCCTATTGGTGCCAGGTCTCATTAGCACGTTCCTAATGTGAGCCTGCCTATTGGCCTATTGGTGCCAGGTCTCATTAGCACGTTCCTAATGTGAGCCTGCCTATTGGTGCTAGGGGCTGGCCTATTGGGGGGCTGCTGGTTATTGGTGCCAGGTCTCATTAGCAGCGGTTCCTAATGGGGTTGCTAATCGGGCTGGCTATTGGGGCTGGCTATTGGTGCCAGGTCTCATTAGTAGCGGTTCCTAATGGGGTTGCTAATCGTGCCAGGCCTCAATCCTCCGCTCGTTTGACTAGGGGTGGTGTCCATGGGGGGGCTGCCCATGGGGACCAAATGGTGCCAGGCGTCCATACCTCGAGGCTCTAGTATCCTCCCCAGGCTTCAATGTCCCGGCTCGTTTGACGACAGAGGCGCGGATGACACAGAAGGCAAAATAAATGAATCGTTTAGGCTTCGATTCGCATTCTTCCCGCTCTGTGTACTCTGCTTCTCTGTGGTTTATTGGAGACCCCTTGTGAGTCCTCTACTGTAGGATTCTTCCGCTCTTCCTAAGTATCAATGACTCCCAACGTGCCGGGGAATTGACCTGTAACCAAAGGAGTACTTAGAGCAAGTCGTAAATTTGAAAGGGGGCAAATGTAAAAGTGAAACTCGCAGGGGAATTGTTTGCGCTCCTGCACAGGGGCCGATCAGGCTAGAGTTCAAAGCGGTGTGTTTGTAGCCGAGCATCTCAAGAGGTGCCAAATGGCCTCTTCCTCTTCAGGATTGAGATAGGTGAGAAGGCGAAGATCCGCCGTGAGGAGCGACTCTGTGGC
>Ga0079224_100003718_pt1 | contig 19387 bp, 21 predicted proteins | sample Stecom2015_FD_80414 | JGI IMG/M metagenome (GOLD analysis project Ga0079224, IMG submission 80414) | Agricultural soil microbial communities from Utah to study Nitrogen management - Steer compost 2015 | ecosystem: Environmental > Terrestrial > Soil > Agricultural land | place: USA: Utah... | reverse complement strand
TCAAACTCGAACCCGGCTGGCTTGCGGTGCTGGGCGACCAGTTCGAGAAGCCCTATATGACGCAATTGCGGGCTTTTTTGCAGGCCGAAAAACAGCAGGGCAAGGTGATCTACCCCCCGGGTTCCCTGTGGTTCAATGCCTTTAACGCTACGCCTTTTGACAAGGTTAAGGTGGTGATTCTTGGGCAGGACCCGTACCACGGCCCCAATCAGGCCCACGGCCTGTGTTTTTCCGTGTTGCCGGGGGTGCAAATTCCGCCGTCGCTGGCGAATATCTACAAGGAGCTGGAGACCGACCTGGCCATTCCCCGCGCCCGCCACGGCTGTCTCGACCACTGGGCCGAACAGGGAGTATTGCTGCTCAACGCCACCCTCACAGTGGAGCAGGGCAGCGCCGGCGCCCACCAGGGGCGGGGTTGGGAAACCTTTACCGACGCCGCCATCCACGCCCTCAACAGCCAGCGGGAGCACCTGGTGTTTATGTTGTGGGGGAGCTACGCCCAGAAAAAGGGGGCCTTTATCGACGCCGCCAGACACCTGGTGCTGAAGGCGCCCCATCCGTCCCCGCTGTCGGCCCACCGGGGCTTTCTGGGCTGCCGGCATTTTTCCCGGGCCAACGCCTATTTGCAGGACAGCGGCCAAGAGCCCATTATGTGGGCCCTGCCGGACACTCCCTGAGACCCTTTATTAACCCGGCATGAATTATTGTTGGGTTAATACGCGGCGCAGGGCCGACTTTTGCTCCTGCAAAGTCGGCATTTCCGCCCTCCCTGGCGGTCAGACGCGCCGCCATTGGCCTAAGGCCAATGCAAGCCTCAAAAATACAAGGGATTTAGCAAAATTCCGCCAGTATTTTTGTCGCCGGGTTAATAGAAGATCGACACCAGACAATCAACCAGGAATTGACGATGAACACCAGGTTTTTGACCCCCTTACTCTGTTGCCTGCTGGCCACCGGCGCCTTCGCCGGGACCAGCGATTTGACCATTACCGTAAGCGGTATCAAATCCAGCGAGGGCCGCGTTCGCCTCGCCCTGTACCGGGACCAGAAGACCTTTGGCAAGGAGAAGAAAGCGGTGACCGTGCAGGAAACCCTGGCCCGGCAGGGGGCGGTGACCCTCTCCGTGCGGGACCTGCCCGCCGGCCGCTACGGGATTCTGGCGTACCACGACAGCAATGCCAGCGGCAGTTTCAATCAGCTGCTGGGGCTGTTCCCCCGGGAGGGCTACGGCTTGTCGAGCAACCCGGATCCCGCCATGGGCATCAGTTTCGACGCCAGCGCCTTCGAGGTGGCAGGGGGCGGCGATGTCGAGATGGAGATTCGCTTGAACTACTGTCAGGGGGAGGGGGACGCATTTTCCGCCAGAACCCTAACGTGCTGGCTCGCCCTCTCCGAATAAGCCCGCATCCACCAGGCACTGATCCCATGGCGCTCAAGTCAACCATCTTCAAGGCTCACCTCAATATCGCCGACATGGATCGGGGTTACTATGGCGGCCACTCCCTGACCCTGGCCTGCCACCCATCGGAAACCGAGGAGCGGCTGATGGTGCGTCTGCTGACCTTTGCCCTCTTTGCCAGCGATACCCTGGCGTTTACCAAGGGCATCAGCACCGATGACGAGCCCGACCTGTGGGACAAGGATTTGACCGACCACATCACCCACTGGATCGAGCTGGGGACTCCGGATGAATCCAGATTGCGCAAGGGCAGCAACCGCGCGGACCGGGTCACCCTGGTGTGCTATGGCCAGCGCACGGCTCAAGTGTGGTGGGAAAAGCAGCGCAACAAACTGGCCCGCTTCGAGAACCTCGCGGTAGTCTTTCTTCCCCAGGAGGCCACCGAGGCCCTGGCGGCGATGATCGCCCGCTCCATGGACCTGCAGGTCACCATCCAGGACGGTCAGGTGTGGGTCAGCGATGCCCAGCGCACCCTGGTGGTGACCCCGGAGACCTGGAAGTGACGTGCCTTGTGGGGGTTGGCGGCAACCACCACCGCGGCGAGTTCGGCGACACACCACTGGCCGCCCCTTGGCGGTTTGCCGCCACGGCGGCGACAGCCCGGGTGGGCCGCGGGATCAGTCATCCACCAGCAGTGGTGGCATGCCGCGTCTGCGGCGCAGCCAGTTGAGGCCCCGGTAGACGGGCTTGATGGCCACGATCCGGCGCTCCAGGGCGAATTTGCCCGGGTAGTCCATCAGCACCAGGCCCATGGCCATGGTCAGCAGACCCTGACCGGGGATGAGCAGCATGATAAATCCCCCGGCGAGCAGCGCCCAGCCCAGCAGGTTTTTCAGCGCCAGCAGGGTAATTCTGACCACAGGGTGTTCCCGTTCCCAGCTCGCCGGCTTGCGCCTGCGGTGGCAGAAATAGTCCTCCGGAATCATACCCACCAGCCAGGGCAGTGTCGCCAGGCTCAGGAAAAATGCCACTATCGAGATGATGCCGAGCCACAGCATCCAGGGCTCACCGGGCATTCAGCTCGACCCCTCGCTGAGTTTGTCCTGGTAGGGCAGGGGAATGGTCTCGATGCCGAGTTCAGTGCCGCCAATGGCGAGGCGGTCGGCGGCAGCCCCCTCTGCGGTCAGCACCGCCAGCATTTCCAGGGTGCTGGTGTCCGCCATGCAGGCCAGTACCAGAGTGCCGACGCCGGTGTCCCCCAGGCGGATCTCGGTGCCCGGTGGCGGCGCCGCAGCGGCGGTGGCGCGCAGGTGGTACAGCCGCCGCTTGAGTTTGCCCAGGTACTGCATGCGGGCGACGATTTCCTGGCCGGTGTAGCAGCCTTTGCGAAAGCTCACCGCCCCGGTGTGCTGGAAGTTGAGCATCTGGGGGATAAACTCGCCGCTGGTTTCCGAGCGCACCTCCCCCAGCCCCTCGGCGATGGCGAGATAGTCCCAAAAGGCGGTGGTCGCCGGCTCGGCCACTGCGGTCAGCTGTCGCCAGCAGCTCTCGCCCTCTGCGGCGGGGCACAGCAACAGTTGTCTCGCAGGGGACACCGCCGCCACCAGGCCGCCCTGGCTGGCGGCTCCCAGGCTGTCGGGAGGGATGTTGTTGAGGCCAAAAATGCAGTATTCCGAGGTGACCTCGGCAAGCTTGGCCTTGTAGAACGCCGCGTACTTTTTCAGGGTTTCCAGGGTGATCGCCACCAGCTCCCGGGCCATCACCAGGAGCACGGTGTCCCCTTGCGGGCGCAGGCCGGTAAAGCTGGTGATCATCCGGCCCTTGATCTCGCACAGGGCACCGGGAAGGGAGGCGCCAGGGGTAAGCAGGTTGATATCACAGGTCAGCTGTCCCTGCAGGAGTTTATCCGTGTCCGGGCCGCTGACCTGGAGGATCCCCAGGGGGCTCAGCGGGGTTGCCGTGGCCCGGGTTGCCAGCTGGCGAAAATCGGTGCGCTGTTCGCCGTCGGCGCTGGTTGGGTGGGGCTCGTTGAGAAAGCTGTAGGGGGAAGTCATGGGGTTCCGCTGTTCTGTCAAAGCGTCAATGTTATCACTACAATACCCCCACACTTTAGTCTGGGTTGTGGTGAAAATGGAGAGAAACCGTCTTTTCTGGGCCTGTCGCCGGGGTATGCTGGAGCTGGACCTGATCCTGCTGCCCTTCCTCGAACAGATCTATCCCACCTTGGAGGAGGACGACCAGCGCCGCTTCCAGCTGCTGTTGGAGTGTGAGGATCAGGATATGTTCAAGTGGTTTTTGCGGCGGGAAAACCCGGAGGCCCCGGAGTTGTTGAAAATTGTCCAGATTATCCGCGACACCAGGCAGCAGTTGGTGTGATATCCGCTGCCGTCCCGGGGCCGGCCAGGTGGCCATCGCCCTGGGCCTCCACGGGTTGGCGGCCCTGGGGGTGGTGGGCCTCGCCGGCGCCGGCTTGACCTTTGGCCACTGGCTGGTCCCCCTGGGGCTGGCGGCGGCGCTGCTGGCCAGTCTGTGGTGGCGTCTGCGCACCCTCGGCAACCAGCGGGACAGGGAGTTGGTGCTGGGTCCGGGAGGCTGGACCCTGGAGAGCCCGGGGCAGCAGCCGGTGGCCGTCAGCTGCGGCTTTGTCTATCTATCCCCGTGGCTGGTGGTGGTGACCGTTGCCTTTCGAGGGCAGCGCCGGGGTGTGCCTGTGGCTCTGGTGCGCGCCTGCTGCTCAGCCGATCACTGGCGCCGGCTCCACAGTGTCGCGCGGGCGACCCGCCGCGGATCAGGGGTGCTTGACGATGGTGTCCTGGGCGGCAAAGTTGACGGGCACCAGGATGGTGTCCCTGGCCACAGGTGAGGTTTCCGGATAGTCCAGGGTGAAGTGCAGGCCCCGGCTCTCGCGGCGCTCCATCGCAGAGCGGATGATCAGCTCCGCCACCAGGGCCAGGTTGCGCAGCTCCAGCAGATCCCTGCTGATCTTGTAGTTGCTGTAGTACTCGTGAATTTCCTTCTTGAGCATGCGAATCCGATGCTCGGCCCGCTGCAGGCGCTTGCCGGTGCGCACGATGCCGACATAGTCCCACATAAAGCGCCGCAACTCGTCCCAGTTGTGGGAGATGACCACGTCTTCGTCGGAGTGGGTCACCCGCGACTCGTCCCAGGGGCTCACTTCCGCCGGCTCGGGAATGGTGTCCATGACCCGGTCGATGTGCTCGGACGCCGACCAGGCGAACACCAGGCACTCCAGCAGTGAGTTGCTGGCCATGCGGTTGGCCCCGTGAAGGCCGGTGCAGGCGGTCTCGCCAATGGCGTAGAGATTCTTCAGATCGGTGCAGCCATTGAGGTCCACCAGGACGCCGCCACAGGTGTAGTGTGCTGCGGGCACCACGGGCACCAGGTCCCGGGTGATATCAATGCCGTACTTCAGGCATTCACTTTTTACCGTAGGGAAGTGGTTGTCGATAAATTCGGCGGGCTTGTGGGTGATATCCAGATACACACAGTCCACCCCCAGGCGCTTCATCTCGTGGTCGATGGCCCGCGCCACGATGTCCCGGGGCGCCAGTTCCGCCAGGTGGTGGAACCTGGTCATGAAGCGCTCGCCATCGGGCAGGCGCAGAAAGGCGCCTTCCCCCCGCAGTGCCTCGGTGAGCAGAAAGGAGCCGGCGGCGGGGTGAAACAGGCAGGTGGGATGGAATTGATTGAATTCCATATTGGCGACCCGGCAGCCCTGTCGCCAGGCGGCGGCAATGCCGTCGCCGCTGGCGCCTTCCGGATTGCTCGAGTAGAGGTAGACCTTGCTGGCGCCACCGGTGGCCAGCACCACGGCGGGGGCCAGAAACACCTTCACCTGGTCGCTGATCTTGTCGAGGATATAGGCGCCGCTGCAGCGCAATTTGCGGCTGTTGCGGTCGCTCTGGGTAATCAGGTCCACGATGATGTGGTCTTCGAAAATCTCCACATTGGGGTGGCTGGCAAGGCGGTCCGTCAGGGCCCCGGACACCGCCCGGCCAGTGGCGTCGGCGGTGTGGAGAATGCGCCGATGGCTGTGGCCCCCCTCCCGGGTCAGGTGGTAGTCGCCGGTGGCCTGGTCCCTGGTGAAGTTCATGCCCTGCTCCACCAGCCAGCGGATGACGTCGGGGCCGTTCTCCACGGTAAAGCGCACGCTGTCCTCGTGGCACAGGTCTACCCCTGCCACCAGGGTGTCCTGGATATGGGATTCGATGCTGTCCTCGGAGTCCAGCACGGCGGCGACACCGCCCTGGGCGTACCAGGTGGAACCCGAGTGCATGGAACTTTTGCTCAGTACGGCAACCCGATAATTCTTATCTGCCAGGCGCAGCGCCAAGCTGGCGCCCGCGGCGCCACTGCCAACCACCAGTACATCGTGACGAAAGTATTTGCTCATGCGGGCGGGGAAATCTTTATAGATAAAGTTGGCATGATAGTATAGCCACCGAGAAAAACCCATGAGAGTTGTCGTGAAATCTCCGCCGCTGGCGCTGCCAGCGGCAATTGGGGGCAGTGCTGTGGCTTGGCTGAGGCTGTGGGCCCGGGTTTGAGCAGAAGATCAACTAACAGAGGGATAGTGGATGGACGCCGACAAGGCGCCTGATTCGGATAAGCAGCTGGTTGCGAGAGTGCAGAAGGGTGACAAACGTGCCTTTGATATGCTGGTGCTGAAGTACCAATACAAGGTGCAGGCCATCGTCAGTCGCTATATAAACGATTTCGATGAGGTTCACGATGTCGTTCAGGAGGCCTTTATCAAGGCCTACCGGGCGCTGGGCAACTTTCGCGGCGAGAGCCAGTTTTACACCTGGCTGTACCGCATCGCCGTCAACACCGCCAAGAATTACCTGGTGGCGCGAAACCGCCGTCCGCCGGCCAGCGATGTGGATGTGGAGGACGCCGAGTACTATTCCGGCAGCGACAGCCTCAAGGATGTGGACAGTCCGGAAAACCTGTATTTTCGCGATGAGCTGGAAAAGGTTGTCGACGATGCCATCCAGGGCCTGCCGGAAGACCTGCGCACCGCCTTGACGCTGCGGGAGTTCGAGGGTCTGAGCTACGAAGACATCGCCACGGTGATGGACTGTCCGGTGGGCACTGTGCGCTCGCGGATATTCCGCGCCCGGGAGGCCATCGACCAGCAAATCAAGAAAATGATGGGCGGCGAGTCCTGAGGACTGAACTGAATTGCGATCAGGTGGTCATACCGGTTAGACTTTGCGGGACTGAGTTGTTGTCGCCCGTGACCAGGTACCAAACTGCTCGTCGAGCACGCACCGAGGAACACTTGATGACCAACGATAACAGAATTGAGGAAACCCTCTCCGCGCTGATGGACAGCGAGGCCCAAGAGCTGGAAGTCCGCCGCGCCATCAAGGGAGTTTCCGAGAATTCTGAGCTGCGCGACACCTGGCACAGATACCAGCTGGCCTCCGCGGCGATGAAGCGTGACCTGCCCCCCAGAATGTTCGATGTCTCCCAGCGGATCAGCGCCGCCCTGGAGCAAGAGCCCGTCTACAAGCCCTCCCTGCGCACCTTTATTCAGCCCCTGGGCAAGGTGGCGGTAGCCGCCTCGGTGGCCCTGGTGGCGGTGTTCGGTGTCCAGCAGCTCCAGTACTCAAACCCCCAGTCCCAGCCGTCGCCCCAGGTTGCCGAAGCCGGCAATGGCCTGAGTGGTGCACCCCAGTTCCAACTCCCCGCGGGCTATGACCTTCCCCCCGTAGCGGCCAGAACCGTCAGCGCTGGCCGCGATGCCGAGGCCCACTCCAGGCCGAGCCTGCTGGTTTCCCGGAACCCGGTGGTGAATCCGGCCAACGAGCAGGAAATCCGCGATTATCTCAATTCCCTGATGGAGCGCCACACCCGCAATGCTGCCTATTCCTCGTCCAATCAGGGTATTCTTCCCCTTGCCCGCCTGCCCCAGGTTGAAGAGGGTCGCCACTGAGTATCGGGTAGCCCTGTGTTGAAATTGGTCCTGCCGCCAGGTCTTGCGAGACTGATTTCGCTATCACTGATTGTCCTTGCCTGTTCGCCCTTCACCGCTGGCGCGATGGACGATGTGGAGCAGGCCCGCAGCCTGCTGCTCAAGATGAGTGCCGCCAACCGGGAACTCGATTACCAGGGGGTGTTCACCTACGAACACGCAGGTGTCCTGAAATCCATCCGCATCACCCATTTGCACAAGGACGGCCTCGAATACGAGCGGCTGGTGTACCTCAACGGTCCGCGGATGGAGGTGGTGCGGGCGGCCATGGCGCCGGAGTGCCGGCGCTGGGGGGACAAGTTCCTCAGTGGTTTGCCCATGCCCTCCGAATACGTCAGTCACCTGGAAGCCAGCTATGAGCTCTTCCTTCGCGGCGAGGACAGGATCGCGGATCGCGAAGTCAGAATGATCCATGTGGTGCCCAAGGACGATATGCGCTACGGCTACATCCTCGCGGTGGACAAGGAGACAGGGCTGCTGCTGCAGTCGCTGCTGGTGGGTGTCAACCGCCGGGTGCTGGAGCGCTTCCAGTTTATCGATGTCAGTTACGGGTTGGATGATCTGGTGGCAGCGGATTTGTTGGCTGCCGAGTCCTCGCCGGTCGTCGGCGACGCCCCCTGTGTGCCCGCGGCGGAAACGGCCGCTGCCGGCTGGCGCGCCGAGTGGCTGCCACCGGGCTTTTCCCTGACCGAGGGCCGGGTGGACGAACAGGGGGATGTGGCCCTGGTGTACACCGACGGGCTGTCCTTCGTGTCCGTATTTGTCGATGGCAGCGGCGATGCCAGGTTTCAGGATATCCAGGCTCAGCGCGGGGCCACCGTTGCCCAGATTGCCCGGGTGACCCACAATGGCCGGGAATACACCATCTGTGTGGTGGGGGAGATCCCGCCGGAGACCGCGGCAAAAATCGCCTCCTTCGTCACCCCGCTCACCCCGTGAGGCCGCGATGCTGGAAGAGTCTGGGACTGTTGTCAAAATTGAGCCCGATGCCCTGTGGGTGGAAACCCTGCAGCGGAGTGCCTGTGGCGGCTGCGCCGCCAAGCAGGGTTGTGGCCAGCACCTGCTGGGCAAGGCCCTGGGTACCAGCTCGGTGATCCGGGTGCTGCTCAATGGCCGCTGCGCCAGCCAGTTCCGTGTCGATCAACGGGTCACCATAGGTATTCAGGAAGATCTGCTGGTCAAGGGTGCCCTTGCCGCCTACCTGGTGCCCTTGCTGAGCTTGCTCGCCTTTGCCTGGCTGGGCTATGCCCTGGTGCCCAGGGATGGCTTTGCCGCCGCCGCCGCCGTGTTGGGGCTGGCGTGTGGGGGCTTGCTGGTGCGCTGGCTGGCGTGGCGGACCAGGCAGGACCCCCGCTGGCAGCCCGTGCTGCTCGACATCTGAGTCCCCCGTCTCCCTTCGGGTAGACCTTTCACCACTGGCGTCTGCTATGAACAAAATTGCCCTCTGGACTGTCCTTCTACTGCTGAGTGCCACCCTGGCCCAGGCCCGCGTGCCCGACTTTGCCGACTTGGTGGCCAGAAACTCCCCCGCCGTGGTCAAGATCAATACCGTAAAGTCGGGTTCGGGCGCCCAGTTCGAGTTGCCCCCGGGGGAGGAGATCCCCGATATTCTCCGCGACCTGTTTGAAAACCGCGACCTGCCCAGGCGCAACCCCCACGCCATGGGGTCCGGTTTTATCACCTCCGCCGATGGCTATATTGTCACCAACCACCATGTGATCGACGGCGCCGACGAGATCAGGGTGCGGCTGATGGACCGCCGCGAGTTTTCCGCGCGCCTGGTGGGCACCGACCCGAGGTCCGATCTGGCCCTGTTGAAGGTTGAAGCCAGGGATCTGCCGGTGGTCACCTTTGCCGATCCCGAGGGCATCAGGGTGGGGGAGTGGGTGGTCGCCATTGGCTCGCCCTTTGGCCTGGACTACTCCGCCAGTGTGGGCATAGTCAGCGCCATCGGCCGCAGCCTGCCCTCGGCGGCGGGGGAAAACTATGTGCCCTTTATCCAGAGCGATGTGGCCATCAACCCGGGCAACTCCGGGGGGCCGCTGTTCAATCAAAGCGGCGAGGTGGTGGGTATCAACTCCCAGATTTATACCCGCACCGGGGGCTCCGTCGGGGTTTCCTTCGCCATTCCGGTGACGGTGGCCCTGGATGTGCTGGCCCAGTTGAAGGACAAGGGCGCCGTGGAGCGCGGCTGGCTCGGCGTGTACATTCAGGACGTGGACCAGAGCCTGGCCCAGTCTCTGGGGCTGGACCGGCCGGCGGGAGCCCTGGTCTCGCAAGTGATGGCCGAGGGGCCAGCGGCAGCCGCCGGCTTTGTCGCCGGTGATGTCATCGTCAGCTTCAACGGCAGTGCCATTGGCGACTCCGGGGATCTTCCCCATGTGGTGGGCCAGGCCACCCCCGGATCCAAGGTCGAGGCCGTGATCGTCCGCGACGGCAGGAAGAAAACCCTCACCGTCACCGTGGGCAAGCTGCCGGACAACCCCCTGATGGCCGACCCCGAGCCGCCGCGGCTCCAGGAGGACCAGCTGGGCCTGTCCGTACAGCCGCTGGAGCCGGAAACCGCCGACCGCCTGGGGGTTGCCGGTGGGGTGGTGGTCGAACGGGTGAACAGTGGCAGTCCCGCCGACTATGCGGAACTCAAGCCCGGCGATGTGATCGTCCAGCTGGGGGGCGCCGAGATCACCGGACGCAGCAGCTATCGCGCGGCGGTAAAGGCACTTCCCAAGGGGGTGCCGGTGCTGATTCGCTTCCTGCGCCAGGGACAGTTCATCTATCGCACCGTGGAGCTCAGCCCCTGAGGATACGGGCTGTGCTTTTCCGGAGCTTTGCGGCACCGCTGCCCTGGCCCCCGGTGCGGCGGAATCCGTGGCTTCCCCAGCGCAAATCGGCTAGACTTCGCGTCGGCAAATCCGCTGCACTTCTGGAAGTCTCAATTACCCGTGTCTGATCTAAGTCATATTCGCAATTTTTCCATCATCGCCCATATCGACCATGGCAAATCCACCATCGCCGACCGGTTTATCCAGCTTTGCGGCGGCCTGACCGAGCGGGAGATGGCCGAGCAGGTGCTCGACTCCATGGACATCGAGCGGGAGCGGGGGATCACCATCAAGGCCCAAAGCGTGACCCTGAACTACACGGCGAAGGATGGCCGCACCTACCAGCTCAATTTCATCGACACTCCCGGTCATGTGGACTTCACCTACGAGGTGTCCCGCTCCCTGGCGGCCTGCGAGGGCGCGCTGCTGGTGGTGGACGCCGCCCAGGGGGTCGAGGCGCAGTCGGTGGCCAACTGCTACACCGCCATTGCCCAGGGCCTGGAAGTCATCCCGGTACTCAACAAAATGGACCTGCCCCAGGCGGAGCCGGAGCGGGTCAAGACCGAAATTGAGGACATCATCGGTCTCGACGCCACCGACGCCGTGCAGTGCAGCGCCAAGTCGGGTATGGGTATCCCGGAGATCCTCGAGGTGCTGGTGGCCAGGGTGCCGCCGCCGGAAGGAGAAGTCGACGCCCCGCTGCAGGCGCTGATCATCGATTCCTGGTTTGACAACTACCTGGGAGTGGTGTCCCTGGTGCGGGTCAAGAACGGCACCCTCAAGGCCAAGGACAAAATTATTTCAAAGACCATCGGCAAGGCCCAGGTGGTGGACAATGTGGGGGTTTTTACCCCCAAGCGCACCAATACCGGTGTCCTGCGGGCCGGTGAAGTGGGTTTCATCATCGCCGGGATCAAGGATATCCACGGCGCCCCGGTGGGGGATACCTTTACCCACGCCTCCACCCCGGATACCCCGGCCCTGCCCGGGTTTCAGCGCATCAAGCCCCAGGTCTACGCCGGCATGTTCCCGGTCAGTGCCGATGACTTCGAGGACTTCCGCGAAGCCCTGGCCAAGCTCACCCTCAACGACGCATCCCTGTTCTACGAGCCGGAATCCTCGGACGCCCTGGGCTTTGGTTTTCGCTGTGGATTTCTCGGCATGCTCCATATGGAAATCATCCAGGAGCGCCTGGAGCGGGAGTACAACCTGGACCTGATCACCACGGCGCCCACCGTGGTCTACGAAGTGGTCAAATCCGACGGCAACATCATCTATGTCTCCAGCCCCTCGGATTTGCCGGACCCGGCGGCCATCGACGAGATGCGCGAGCCCATTTGCGAGGCCAATATTCTGGTGCCCAAGGATTATCTGGGCAATGTGATCTCCCTCTGTGTGGAGAAGCGGGGCAGCCAGAGGGACATGCAGTTCGTTGGCGGCCAGGTATCCCTGGTGTGGGAAATGCCCATGAGTGAAGTGGTGATGGACTTTTTTGACCGCCTCAAATCCGTCAGCAAGGGCTTCGCTTCCCTCGATTACAATTTCAAACGCTTTGAGGCCGCGCCTCTGGTTCGCCTCGATGTACTGATCAACGGCGACAAGGTGGACGCCCTGGCGCTGATCGTGCACCGCGACAACGCCCACGGCAAGGGCCGCTCGCTGGTGGACAAGATGAAGGAATTGATTCCCCGCCAGATGTTCGACGTGGCTATCCAGGCCGCCATTGGCGGCCATGTCATCGCCCGCTCCACGGTCAAGGCATTGCGCAAGAATGTGATCGCCAAGTGCTACGGCGGCGATGTGTCCCGCAAGAAAAAACTCCTCGAAAAGCAAAAAGCCGGCAAAAAGCGCATGAAGCAGGTGGGCAACGTAGAAATTCCCCAGGAAGCCTTCCTGGCGGTGCTGAAGACGGACAACTGATATGGATTTGAATTTTCCACTGATACTGGTGGTGCTGACGCTGGTCTGCGGTGTCATGTGGTTGCTGGACAAGCTGGTGTTGGCGAGAAGGCGGGGGGACAGAGCCTCTCCGTTTTATGTCGAGTACACCGCGCCGTTTTTTCCCGTGTTGCTGCTGGTGCTGGTGCTGCGCTCCTTCGTGGTGGAGCCCTTTCAGATTCCCTCTGCATCCATGGTGCCCACCCTGCAGATCGGTGATTTCATTCTCGTCAACAAATACACTTACGGCTTGCGTCTGCCCGTGACCCAGACCAAAATTCTCGAAGTGAACCAGCCCCAGCGGGGGGATGTCATGGTGTTTTTCCCCCCCGATGACGACCGCTATTTTATCAAGCGGGTGGTGGGGCTCCCCAATGACCACGTTCAGGTGCTCGACAATCAGCTGTTTATCAATGGCGAGCCGATGGAACAAACCCGGGTCAAGGTGCCATACTCCGCAGGGTACGGTTATGAAATTGTCGCCGAAAAGCTGTCCGACACCACCCACCTGGTGCGCAAGCACCGGGTTCCGGGACAGCTGGGCAGGTCGGTGTCCTATGTGGTCCCCGAAGGGCACTATTTCATGATGGGGGACAACCGGGACAACAGTAGCGACAGCAGGGTGTGGGGGCCGGTGCCGGAGGAAAACATCGTCGGCAAGGCCTTTGCAGTTTGGATGCATTGGGATGATTTTTTCAGTTTGCCGTCCTTTGCCAGGGCTGGAAAAATTCAGTAGATCGCGAACGGGAGACAATAATGAAACGCACTCAGTCGGGGATGTCCTCAATTCCGCTATTGCTGGTACTGATGGCGGGCGCCTTTGTCCTTTTGGCAGTTTTTAAAATCGGCCCGCTTTATCTCGATAATTATTTTGTGAAAAGCTCCATCGATGCCCTCCAGGACGAGGACATCAGGCGCATGAACGATGTCCAGATCCGCAAGGCCCTCGACCGTTATTTTCTGATCAACGGCGTCAGGGACATCAGTGCCTCCGCGGTAAAGATCGAGCGTGAGACCGACAGGGTGACGGTGAAACTGGACTATGAGAAGCGCATCAACTTTTTCTCCAACCTCGATGTGGTGGTGAGTTTCGAAAACCACCACGAAGCGACCCAGTGATGGGTGCCGCTGACAACCTGACGCAGTTGGCCGCCAGGTTGGGATATGTGTTCAGGGATCAGGAGCTTCTCAAACAGGCGCTAACCCATCGCAGCGCCGGCCCCCGCAACAATGAGCGAATGGAGTTTCTCGGGGATGCGGTGCTCGATCTGCTGGTGGCCGAGGAGCTTTATCGACGCTTCCCCCACGCCAGTGAAGGCGAGCTGACCCGCATCAGGGCTTCCCTGGTGAAGGGCAAGACCCTGGCCAAGGTGGCCCAGGAGCTGGGCCTGGGAGACTGGTTGGCCCTGGGCGGTGGAGAGCTGAAAAGTGGCGGCCACCACCGGGAGTCCATCCTTGCCGATGTGGTTGAGGCCCTGTTGGGGGCCATTTACCTCGAGTCGGGGCTGGATACCTGTCGCGGGCGCTTGCGGGCCTGGTTTCACGAGCGGCTGGATGCGGTCACCCTGGAAGTGGACGAAAAAGATGCCAAGACCCGCCTTCAGGAATATCTCCAGGGCCTGGGCAAGCCCCTGCCGGTATACGAGGTGATCGGTACCGAAGGACAGGCCCACAACCAGACCTTCACCGTGTCCTGTGTGGTTGCCGGCCTGGTGGACTCGGCCATTGCCCAGGCCTCCAATCGCAAGAAGGCCGAGAAAAAAGCCGCCCAGCTGGCCCTTGCCCATCTGATGGAAATGGAACATGACTGACTCTGCAACCCGTTGCGGCCATGTGGCAATCGTCGGCCGGCCCAATGTGGGCAAGTCCACCCTGCTCAATCATTTGATGGGCTTCAAGCTCAGTATCACCTCGCGAAAGCCCCAGACCACCAGGCACAATGTCCTCGGCATCGTCAGCGACGATGACTGCCAGATGATCTTCGTCGATACCCCGGGAATCCACAGCCAGCAGGACAAGGCTCTCAACCGCTACATGAATCGCGCCGCGGGCACCGCGATCCGCGATGTGGACGTGATTGTCTTTGTCGTCGACAGCGACAAGTGGAGTGAGGGGGACGACCTGGTGGCCCGGCGGGTGTTTCAGGCCGGGATTCCCGTGATCATCGCCGTCAACAAGATTGACCGTCTCGACAACAAAGAGGAGCTGTTGCCCTATCTGGCGAGGCTGGGAGAGCGCTTTCCCGAGGCGGAGATCCTGCCCATGGCCGCCCTTCAGGGCCACAATCTGGATCGCTTGCAGACCCTGATTCGCGAGCGACTTCCCCACAGTGACTTTTTTTTCCCGGACGACCAGGTGACCGACCGCAGCCAGCGTTTTATTGCCGCGGAACTGGTGCGGGAAAAAATCACCCGCCAGCTGGGTGCCGAGGTGCCCTACGAGGTGGCGGTGGAAATTGAAGAGTGGCGGGTCGAAAACAATGTCACCCACATCTCCGCGCTGATTCTGGTGGAGCGGGACGGCCAGAAACGAATCATTATTGGCGATGGCGGTCAGCGCCTGAAAAAAATTGGTCAGCAGGCGAGGCTGGATATGGAGGCCCTGCTGGAATGTAAAGTGATGCTCAATCTCTGGGTGAAGGTGAGGGCCGGCTGGTCGGACGACGAGCGCGCCCTGAAGAGCCTGGGTTACCATGATCTGCAATGATCTCGCCTATGTTCTCCACACCCGTCCCTATCGGGAAACCAGCCAGCTGGTGTCCGTCTACACCAGGGGTCAGGGCCGCTTTTCCCTGGTTGCCCGGGGTTCTCGGGGCGGCAAGAAAACACAGCCCCTTCAGTCCTTCTGCCGTTTCCAGATTGCCTGGAGCGGCACTGCGGATCTCAAGACCCTGACCGGGGCCGAGCTGGTGGAGCACCGGGTTCTGCTGGGTCGCAACCTGTATATCGGTCTTTACCTCAATGAGTTGCTGACCCGCCTCGGGCAGGACTTTCACCCCGCGGAACGCATTTTCGACCTCTATACCCTATTGGTGGCCAGACTGGCGGAGGCCGGCGACAGCGAGGCTTTGCTGCGCAGCTTCGAGTGGCAGCTGCTGGAGGAGCTGGGCTGCGGTTTTGCACTCGACCGGGAGGCGGCGACTGGTGAACCGGTAACCGCCGCTGGCCGCTATCGTTTCGACCCTCAGCGGGGGCTTCTCTGCGCCAGGGGGGACAGCGGGCCGGGGTGCTTTCGCGGCGATGACTTGCTGGCCCTGGCCCGGGGCGACCTGTCCCGACAACCGACAAGGTTGGCCGCCAAGCAGTTGATGCGGCTGGCCCTGCAGCCCCACCTGGGGGCCAGGCCGCTGTTGAGCCGGGAGTTGTTTCGCGGCGCCATCGACAGCGGTGGAGCCCGGGCGTGATTGTGGGTATCGGCACCGACCTGGTGAATATTTCCCGCATCGAGGCCTCCATGGCGCGAAATCCCCAGGCCCTGGCCCGGCGGGTACTGACCCCTGTGGAACTCGACCATTTTTTGGCGGCGGCAAAGCCCGCCGCCTATTTGGCCAAGCGGTTTGCCGCCAAGGAAGCCGCCAGCAAGGCCCTGGGTACGGGGATTGGCAGAATTTCCTGGCAGGACCTGGAAGTCAGCAACGACCACCAGGGCGCTCCTCAGTTGTCCTGCACCGGCAATGCCGCCTTGCGTCTTGCCGAGCTCGGGGCCAGCAGGGTGCATCTCAGTCTCGCCGATGAGCAGGACGCAGCCCTCGCTTTCGTGGTCATTTCCAGGGAGCCGTGAGCCCTGCGCGGCTGCAAGGTGTCATAGCCATTTGTCATGGCGCTATATCCAGAAGGTCTTGGCCGCCATGGGGGCAGTGGCGACAAGCCCCGCGCCGCACACTAAAATAACGGCTTTGTTGTGAATTGTGAAAGTTATGGATTTTCCCACCATTGAAAGCACCATCGGCAATACTCCCCTGGTCCGCCTGCAAAGGATGCCCGGGCTCACCACCAATACCATTCTGGCCAAGCTGGAGGGTAACAATCCGGCGGGTTCGGTCAAGGACCGGCCGGCCCTGAGCATGATCTCCCGGGCCGAGGCCAGGGGGCAGATCAAGCCTGGCGACACCCTGATCGAGGCCACCAGTGGCAATACGGGTATCGCCCTGGCGATGGCCGCGGCCATCAAGGGCTACCGCATGATCCTGATCATGCCCGCCAATGCCACCGATGAGCGCAAGTCCGCGATGCTCGCCTATGGCGCCGAGTTGGTGCTGGTGTCCCGGGAAGAGGGTATGGAAGGGGCCCGGGACCTGGCATTGAAAATGCAGGCCAGCGGTGAGGGCATTGTTCTCGATCAATTCAACAACCCCGACAATCCACGGTCCCACCTGGATGGCACAGGGCCGGAAATCTGGCGCCAGACGGGGGGCAGGATAACCCACTTCATCAGCTCCATGGGAACCACAGGTACCATTATGGGGGTGTCTGCCTACCTCAAGGGTCGCAATCCCGAGATCCAGATCGTGGGGCTGCAGCCGGCGGAAAATGCCTCGATCCCTGGAATCAGGCGCTGGCCAGAAGCCTATTTGCCAGGCATTTTTGACCGCGCCAAGGTGGATGTCATCATCGATATCAGTCAGGAGCTTGCCGAGCAGACCATGAGGGATCTCGCCAGAACCGAGGGCATCTTTGCCGGAGTTTCCAGCGGCGGAGCAGTGGCTGCGGCGCTGCAGCTGTCACGGGAGCTGGAAAATGCCTGTATCGTGGCGGTGATTTGTGACCGCGGCGACAGATACCTGTCCTCGGGGCTATACAATAAATAACAGCGGTCGGGGATGGGCAATGCTCCGGCGGTGACCGGTCCGCCGGGCAACCGCCGGCGCGCCACGGCGCTGATGTGTTTTTAGAGGTGTTCAGCAATGGTCAAGACTCGCGATGTCCACGACATCCACAATGACAGTCATGTCGATATTGAAAAATGGGTGGCGCAAGTCGGCAACAAGCTGGGCCTGCCCGCCGACCAGCTGCACATTCTCCGATCAGCGCTGGAGCTTTCTCTCAAAACCAGTCAGAAGTTGGTTGCAGATCAGGCTGACCAGCGCCCCAGCGCCTTTCTTACCGGCATGGAAATGGCGGAAATCCTGTCCGACCTGGGACTCGATGACGAAGGCCTGACTGCAGCCATCCTCTACCGCCATGTGCGGGAAGGCCGCCTGTCCCTCAAGCACATCGAAAAGCACTTCGGTCCCGTGGTCGCTTCGCTGATAGACAGCGTGTTGCGGATGGCGGTGATATCCCACATGCGCAACGATTCCAATACTGATGTGTTTGGCCACCACCCCGATGATCAGGCGGCAAAAATTCGCCAGATGCTGGTGTCCATCATCGACGATGTGCGGGTTGCGTTGATCAAGCTGGCGGAGCGCACCTGCGCCATTCGCAACGTCAAGGCTTCCACGGAAGAAAAGCGGATTCGTGTCGCCAGGGAGATCGTCGACGTCTACGCTCCCCTGGCCCACCGGCTGGGGATTGGCCACCTCAAGTGGGAGCTGGAGGATCTGGCATTCCGTTATCTCGAGCCCCTGGAGTACAGGCGCATTGCCCGGCTGCTGTCGGAAAAGCGCCGCGACCGCCAGGTCTATATTGACGATGTGATGAACACCCTTCGCGAAGAGTTGGCGCGGGTCGGCATCCAGGGTGATGTCAGCGGTCGGGCCAAACATATTTTCAGCATCTGGAAAAAAATGCAGAGCAAGGGCATCAGTTTTTCCAAAGTCTATGATATTCGCGCCGTCAGGGTGCTGGTGCCCACGGTGGCGGACTGTTACACCCTGCTGGGAATTGTGCACAGCAAATGGCGCAATATTCCCGATGAGTTCGACGACTATATCGCCTCCCCCAAGGATAACGGCTACCGCTCCCTCCACACAGCGGTTATCGGTCCTCGCAACCGGATACTGGAAATTCAAATTCGCACCTACGAAATGCACGAGGAGGCGGAGTTTGGTATCTGCGCCCACTGGCAATACAAGGGGGCGGATGCCTCGGCGGCGTCAAAGAGTTACGAGTCAAAAATCGCCTGGCTGCGCCAGGTGCTGGAATGGCACGATGAGATTGGCAGCGAGGATGTCAAGGATCTGTTTCGCCACGAAGGATCAGCGGACCGCATTTATGTGTTTACGCCGGAAGGCCATGTGGTGGACCTGCCGCCGGTATCCACCCCCCTGGATTTTGCTTACCGCATTCACACCGAAGTTGGTCACCGCTGCCGGGGCTGCCGGGTGAATGGCAGAATTGCCCCCTTGAACACCCTGCTTCACACCGCGGATCAGGTGGAAATTCTCACCGGTCGCGTCGAGTCACCCAGCAGGGACTGGCTGTCCGCGTCGTCGGGTTATCTGCACACCGCCAGGGCCAGGGCCAAGGTGCAAAACTGGTTCAGGAAACAGGATTTCGACAAGAATGTCGCAGCCGGCAAGTCGATGCTCGACAGGGAGTTCCGCCAGCTGAGTATTGTTGGCGTCGATCTGGAGCTGGTGGCGGAAAAGCTGAATAAAAAGGGCGCCGCTGGTCTTTACGCGGCATTGGGTGCCGCCGATGTAAGCCTGGATCAGGTTGTCCGCCTGGCGAGAGCCCAGTTTCCCAGTGAGTCGGATAATGGCGCGCTGCTCAAGCGCCAGATTCACGCCACTAGGTACAAGTCGTCCTCGTTTTATATTTACGGCGTCGGCAACCTTATGACCCGGATCGCTCGCTGCTGCAACCCGGTGCCCGGTGAAGAGATTTCCGGCTACATCACCGCTGGACGCGGGGTGACCATCCACCGCCAGGACTGCGGCAGCCTGCTGAGTCTCAAATCCCGGGAACCGGAGCGAATCATTCAGGTGCGCTGGGGGGGAGCTCCAGCGGATATTTACGCGGTTCCCCTCAGTATCCGTGCCTACGATCGCGCCGGTCTGTTGCGGGATATCACCGCCGTCATAGATCGCATGGGCTTGTCCATCGAATCGTTCTTTTCCGCCGAAAACAGGGGCGGCATGACGGATACCCGGGTAACGGTGGACGTTGCCGACCTGGACACGCTGCGGGTGCTGATCGCCCGTCTCCACCAGATTCCCAATGTCACAGATGTCGTCAGGGTGAGTCAATAATCATGGCCAGCCACAGCGATCGCTACGCAATGGAAGATTTGCTCTATCTCATGTCCCGCCTGCGGGACAGGGAGACGGGTTGCCCCTGGGAC
>Ga0079224_100003717_pt1 | contig 19387 bp, 15 predicted proteins | sample Stecom2015_FD_80414 | JGI IMG/M metagenome (GOLD analysis project Ga0079224, IMG submission 80414) | Agricultural soil microbial communities from Utah to study Nitrogen management - Steer compost 2015 | ecosystem: Environmental > Terrestrial > Soil > Agricultural land | place: USA: Utah... | reverse complement strand
GGCATGAGCGGGGGGCCTGCGGGGTGACGCTGCGCTGCCTCCTCCGGCCCTGACCCGCTCATGCCAGCAACCCCGTGAATCGCCAGTCCAGGACGGCCCTCGGTTCGGTGTTCGCGCCGGGTCTCGGGTGGGCGTGGACGATCGAGCGCAGGCGCACCGCGTGCCCGTCGCCGAAGGGCTCGGCCGACTCCACCCGCAGTTCGCTGGTGAGGGTGTCGCCCTCGCGCACCGGGCCGGTGTGGTCGCAGGACTGCCAGCCGAGCACGGTCACCAGCGCGGGCAGGGCGCGGGTGGCCTGGGCGAAGGCCAAGCCGATGGTGTGACCGCCGTAGACCAGGCGACCGGACTCGCCCGCACGCTCGTCGTGGTGCACGGCGGCGATGTTCAAGGTGAGCCGCGCCAGTTCGGGGGCGCTGGTGACCACGTCGGCGCTGCTGTGGAAGACGGTGCCGACCAGGTCGGGGGAGTAGTGCGGGCCGGGGACGCGGGCGCGATAGGCGGCCAGATCCCAGCCGGCGATCGCGGCCGGATCGTCGCCGCCCTGTTCGCTGCCGACGGCCGACAGGTCGTCGGCGTGGCGCACGCGATCCTCGGCCGCACCCGGGCTCAGCGGGAGCATGGCGCAGCGGTGGAAGTCCAGGACGGTGCGGCCGTGCTGGTCGGTGCTGGTGATGCGCAGCGCGGCGAGACCGGTGGGGGCGCGGCCGGGCTTGGGCGAGTTCTCGCGCAGGCCGACCACCTCGGTGCGGGTGGACAGCGTGTCGCCCAGCACGGGGAAGCGGTGGAAGCGCAGGCCACGGTAGAAGAGGTTGGCCTTGACGTGGTGGGTGGCCGTCGTGGACTGGCCGATGGCCACGTCCCACACCAGGCCGGGATGGGCGAGCGCGGCCGTGGCGCCGTGGACGGCCGCACCGGTGTGGGCGTCCAGGGCCAGGCGCAGCCGGTCGCCGAGGATCGCCTGGTGGGAGGCGGCCAGGCCGCTGGTCAGGGTGACCGCGGGCGCGGTCTCGAACGTGGTGCCGAGCGCGAGCTCGTCGAAATACGGTCCGCCGACGAACATCTCGCGTCGGTTCACAGCGTGGTCCACCTCGATCTCGGTCACCGGCAGCGCCGGAAGGGGCGCCGACCGCCCGGCGGCGGCGCGGGGGTGTCGGCTGCGGGGAATATTGGCAGCGCGACAACAGTCATGTCAATACCGATATGCGGCTATGCTACCGATTTGGCCGGTAAATGGCCGTACAAATACGGGAACAGGCGGAGATGTCCAAGCTCAACGACGAAGAGTCCTACCTGGTCGAGACCGTGCGCACCTTCATCGACCGCGAGGTGCGTCCGCACGTGCGGGAGATGGAGCACGCCAACGCCTATCCGCAGCAGTGGATCGAGCAGATGAAGCAGATCGGCATCTACGGTCTGGCGATCCCGGAGGAGTACGGCGGCTCGCCGGTCTCGATGCCCTGCTACGCCCGCGTCACCGAGGAGCTGGCGCGCGGATGGATGAGCCTGGCGGGCGCGATGGGCGGGCACACCGTGGTGGCCAAGCTGCTCACCCTGTTCGGCACCGAGGAGCAGAAGAGCCGGTACCTGCCGAAGCTGGCCACCGGCGAGATGCGCGCGACCATGGCGCTGACCGAGCCCTCGGGCGGCTCCGACTTGCAGGCGCTCACCACGCACGCCCGCCGCGAGGGCGACGAACTGGTGATCAACGGGTCCAAGATGTGGATCAGCAACGCCCGCCGCTCCGGCCTGATCGCCCTGCTGTGCAAGACCGACCCGGAGGCGGTGCCCCGGCACAGGGGCATCTCGGTGGTGCTGTGCGAGCACGGTCCCGGCCTCGAGGTCTCCCGCGACCTGCCCAAACTCGGCTACAAGGGGGTGGAGTCCTGCGAGCTGTCGTTCACCGACTACCGGGTGCCCGCCACCGCGATCCTCGGCGGTGAGCCGGGCAAGGGCTTCGCGCAGATGATGAAGGGGCTCGAGGTGGGCCGCATCCAGGTGGCCTGCCGGGCGCTGGGCGTCGCGGCGGCCGCGCTGGCCGACTCGCTCGAATACGCACAGCAGCGGGAGAGTTTCGGCAAGCCGATCTGGCAGCACCAGTCCATCGGCAACTACCTGGCCGACATGGCGACCAAGCTGACCGCGGCCAGGCTGCTGGCCTGGCACGCCGCGGAGAAGTACGACGCGGGCGAGCGCTGCGACATGGAGGCGGGCATGGCCAAGCTCTACGCCTCGGAGATCGCGATGGAGGGCGCGCTGTCGGCCGTGCGCATCCACGGCGGCTACGGTTACTCCACCGAGTACGACGTGGAACGCTATTTCCGCGACGCGCCGCTGATGATCGTGGGGGAAGGCACCAACGAGATCCAGCGCAATGTCATCGCCGCCCAGCTGGTCGCGCGCGGCGGGCTGTAGCGGCGCGGCAGCCGCGGGACAGCCGGAACGGGACAGGAGAGCACGGAGCACGATGGCCGCACGGGATTCGGAACCGGCGCACCAGCTGGTGTCGCGGGAACTGCGGGCGGCCATCGCGGCCGGCGGCTACCGGGACGGGGTGAAGCTGCCCACCGAAGCCGAGCTCGCCCAGCGCTACCGGGTGAGCAGGCAGACCGTGCGCCGCGCCTTCCAGGATCTGGTCGCCGACGGCACCGTCTACCGGGTGCCGGGCCGCGGCACCTTCGTGACCGAGTCCGGCGGGCGCTACCTGCGCCATCACGGCTCGATCGAGGACCTGATGAACCTGTCCTCGGACACCACCATGGAGGTGCTCGCGCCACTGCAACGCCGGGTCGACATCGACGCCGCGAGCAGGCTGCGCCTGGACACCGACGTGGTGTACACGGTGGTCTTCCGGCGCATCCACGAGGGCGTGCCGTTCGTGCTGACCACTGTGCACCTGCCCGAGCACATCGCCCGTCCGCTGATCGACGCCCCTGAACTCGGGCCGGGCGGCACCAGCGCGCACACCGTCATCGGCCTGCTCGAACCCCGGTTGGACAGCCCCATCGTGGAGGCGGCGCAGTCGATCACGGTCGCGCCCGCCACCGCCGAGATCGCGCGCGGGCTCGGCTGCGAGCCGGGGCACTCGATGTTGCGGGTGGACCGGCTCTACTCCGACGCCACCGGTCAGGTGATCGACCTGTCGATCAGCTATTTCCTGCCCGAGCACTACACCTACCGGGTCACCCTCCGGCGCAGCACGCTGTGAGCGCGCCGGTCCCGGCGTGGGGGTCGGCGCGGGGTCAGCGCGACGCCGCGCCGGTGACCAGCGGGGCGATCACCCGGCGGGCGAGGTCGCGGGCGGCCTCGTCGTCGGCGAGGTCGTAGCCGGGGGCGGGCAGCAGCAGGTAGCCGACGGTCAGGCGGATGACGGCGTCGGCCCGCAGGTCGGGATCGCCCGGCGGCAGCGTGCCCTCCTCCTGGCCCGCCCGGATGCGGGCGGCGATGAAGCGGGTGCCGATGTCGATCGGCGAGGGGTCGCCCGCGGCGATGATCGCCAGCAGCTCGGCGTTGCGATCGGCGTCCATGGTGTCGGCGAACAGCCGGTCGCGCAGGCGCAGGCAGGCGACAAAGGCCTCGGCGATGCGATCGGCCGGGTCGATCACGGTGAGGAAGGTCGTCGTGATCTCGGCGAGGAAATTGCGCAGGGTGTGCGCGACCGCCGCCTCGAACAGCGCGTCCTTGCCGCCGTAGCGGCGGAAGAGGGTGGCGCGGCTGATACCGGTGCGCTCGGCGATGTCGTCCATGGTGGCCGTCCGGGTGCCCCGCTCGGTGAGCACCCGCAGCGTGGCCTCGTAGACGTCGGCGACATCGGGATCGGCGGTGGAGTGCGTGACGACCTTGGCCACCGCCCGGCCGAACAGCTTGGTGAGCGGGGCGGACGGGCGCGGCATCCGACCATTGTGGCACTTGAGACTAATATGCTACCAATAGTCTCATGACTGAGGGAGTGACCGAACGGCCCGCCCCGACGGCGACCGGGGAGAAGCAGCTCGCGCCGCTGGGGCCGGATTCGGTGGCATGGCGGGTCTTCGGTGATCTGACCTTCGTGCTCGGCGCCTCGCGCAGGCTGCTCATCGACGTGGGCCATCCGGTCGTGGCGGCGGGCGTCGACCAGTACTCGGTCTTCGAGACCGACCCGTACGGGCGCGCCGACCGGACCCTGAACATGATCATGGGCGTGGTCTACGGCCGCGAGGAGGCGCTGGCCACCGCCCAGCGGCTGCGCGAGCTGCACAAGCACTTCAAGGGGCAGCACCCCGACGGCTCGCGCTGGAGCGCGCTCAACCCGGAGGCCTTCCACTGGGTGCACGCCAGCCTCGTGCACGGCGTCCACACCCAGCAGAAGCTGCTCGGCCGCGGCTGGTGGCCCGGCGAGGTCGAGCAGTTCTACCAGGAGATGCGTCAGGTCGCGCGCCTGTACGGGGTGCGCGAGCAGGACATGCCCGCCGACTGGGAGAGCTTCCTGACCTGGTTCGACGAGATGGCCGCGACCAAGCTGGTGCGCACCGACGTCAGCGACCGGGTACTCGCCGTGGTGGCCCGGCCGACGCCGCCGCCGATGATCCCGGTGCTGCGCATCCCGTTCGTCTGGAACCTGGCGGTGCGCCCGTACGCGGGCGCCACCCTCACGCTGATCACCGGCGGACTGCTGCCACCGAACCTGCGCGAGCTGTTCGGGGTGAAGTGGTCGCGCCCACGCCAGATCGCCTTCGACGTGCTCGCGGCGATCTGCCGGGCCACCATCCCCCGGCTGCCCCGCTTCGCCCGCATGGTTCCGCCCGCCCGGCGCGCCTGGAAGCAGGCCGCCTGATGGCCGCCCGGCGCGCCCGCGTCGTCGCGCCGCGGCGCACGCCGATCCTCGACAGCGGGGCCCCTGCCGAGGTGGTTGAGGTCCGCGGCGCCGACGGCACCCTGCTGCACACCGAGATCCACGGCCGCCAGGACGCGCCGACCATCGTGCTCGCCCACGGCGTGCTGTGCAATCTGACCTTCTGGCGCAAGCAGATCGCCGAACTGAGCACCGAGTTCCGGGTGGTGGCCTTCGACCACCGCGGCCACGGGCTCAGCGAGCAGCCCCGGCGCGGCAGCTACACCCTCGACCATCTGGCCGACGACCTGCACGCGGTGCTCACCACCACGGTCCCGGCGGGCGAGCGAGCCGTGCTGGCGGGGCACTCGCTGGGCGGCATCGCCGTGATGGCATGGGGCGCACGGTATCCCCAGGACGTGGCGCGCCGGGTGCGCGCGGTGGCGCTGGTGAACACCACGCCGGGCGAGATCTTCGACAACCTGCACTTCCTGCGCGGGCCGGAGCGGCTGCTCGGGCTGCGCAGGCGGCTGGCCATCGCGGTCGCCCCGCTGGCGGGGATTCCGTTGCCGCGCAGGCTGCCGATCCGCAGGCGGCTGCTGTCCTACGTGGCGCTCGGGTCGAAGTCCTGGGCGAGCGTCGGGCTGGAGCTGGACCGGATGATCGCCGCGACCTCCCCGCGTGGCCGCGGCGGCTACGGCGGGATGCTGGTGCGGATGGTGACCGCCATCGACCCGGGTTCGCTCGACGTGCCGACGCTGGTGATCGCGGGCCGCAAGGACAAGATCGCCCCGCCCGCGCGGTCGCGGGTGATCGCCGAGAGCCTGCCGCGGTTGATCGAGTTGCGCGAGTACGACTCCGGGCACTGCGGTCCGCTGGAATGCGCCGAGGAGGTCAGCGCCGATCTGCGCGCGCTCGCCCGCGGCGAACTCGGCCTCGCGGCCGATGAGGCCACGGCATGAGCGGTACGCGCGTGGGATGACCGTGGTGCGCGGGTCCGTGCAGGGGCGGACCCGCGCAAAACGTCCCGCGCGCCGGCCGGAGCGGGCGACACTGGATCCCGGATCCTTCTGGGACAGAAGGCCCGCCCGCTCCCGCCGCGTGTGCTGATGCGAGGGGTGTGGGCGGGGGTGATGCGGTCCGAGGCCGCGCCGTGACCAAGCGGCGCGGGGCGGTGGCAGGGAACGAGGGAACGATGATCCGAGACGACGATGTTGCGGATGGCGGCAATGCTCCCGGTAGCGAGGGGCCCGGCGGCAACCGGGGGTGGCGCTCCGTCGCCGCCCGTGCCGGTTCGGTCCTCGCGACGGTGGCGGTGCTGGTCGCCGGCTCGGCGGTGGGCGCGGCGGCGCCACCACCCGGCTTCGACGAATTCACCGGCGTCTGGCCGACGGCGGTGGACCGGGCGGACTGCCGTCCCGGTGATCAGGTGGAGCCGGGCCTTCAGGGCGAGGTCACGCTGGAGGACCGCAGGTCGGGGCGCAGCACCCTGGGCTACAACTGCAATATCGACCTGATCGGGCAGTACCAGGGCCTCGGCGCGGGGCCGGTCAGCCCCACCTACGAGCACTGCGCCTACATCGCCTCCACCTTCCCGACCAACCTGTTCGGTCCCGACGCCGGCGTGCACGTGCTCGACGTGAGCGACCCGGCCAACCCGGTCCGCACCGCCGTGCTCACCGAGCCCGCCATGATCGGCGGCACCTGGGAGTCGATGAAAGTGCACCACGGGCGCGGCCTGCTGGTGGCCACCGGCGTCGGCATGATCGTCGGCGCGGGCTACATCTCCATCTACGACATCTCCGCCGACTGCGCGCACCCGCGGCTGTTGAACACCACCACCGGGTCGATGCTCAACATGCCGATCCCGATCACCACCCACGAGGGCGACTTCTCCCCGGACGGCATGACGTACTGGGCCTCCGGCATCGCACCGGGCTACGTCAGCGCCATCGACATCAGTGATCCCACCCAGCCGATGGTGGTCTGGGGCGGCCTGACCGGCATCGAGGCGCACGGCATGGGCTTCACTCCCGACGGCAACACCATGTATCTGGCCAATCTGGGCGGATTGACCATCATGGACGTCTCGGCCGTGCAGAACCGCGCGCCGCGCACCGTGGTCGGGCAGCCGCTGCCGCACATCGGCCAGAAGTTCTGGACCGACGGCTTCATCAACCAGCACAGCATCTACACCACCTACAACGGTGTGCCGCATCTGTTCACCGTCGACGAGGGCGGCTCCGGCGGGGTGAAGCTGTTCGACATCACCGACAGGGCGAACCCGAGGTGGCGCACCAGCGCCAAACTGGAGATCAACCTGCCCCGGCATCAGGACCGGTGGACCTCCAGTTCGGCGGGCAACGGCGCCTTCGCCTACGACGCCCACTACTGCCGCCTCGACCGGCCCGACGATCCCCGGCTGATGGCGTGCAGCTGGATCCAGTCCGGCATCAGGGTCTTCGACGTGCGCGACCCCGACCACTTCCGGGAGGTCGCCTACTTCAACCCGCCCGCGCAGACCGGCAAGAACCTGCAACTGCCGAACTCGCTGCACGCGGTGCTCGGCTCCATCATCGGCCCGCCGGTGATCGGCACCATCGCCCTGGCCCGCGCCTTCCTGGAGGGCCAGACCTCGCTCAACGGCGTGGTCAACGACCGCTACCGGTTGCTCGGCGGCGACCTGTCCGCGGACTGGTGCCTCTCCCCGCCGGAGTTCCACGGCGACAAGCTGTACGTCACCTGCATGGACAACGGTTTCCTCGCGCTGCGGCTCGATCCGTCGGTGTTGCAGGGCTGATGGGGGCGACAAGCGAAGCGGGCCAGCGCGATTCGGGTTCGCGGCCCGGCCCGCGTCGGCCGGTGGTGGTCGTGGTGGCGGTGCTGTGCCTGGCGGCCGGTGTGCTGGCGGGCTGGCTCGTCCGGGGTGACGGCGCGGAGCACGCGGCGGGCGGCGGGCAGATGGGGTTGTCCGAGGCCGACATTCTCTTCGCCCAGCAGATGTCGGCCCACCACCAGCAGGCGCTGACCATGGTGGAACTGCTCGGTCCCGCCGCCGCGCCGGAGGTGCGGGCCGCCGCCGAGCAGATCCGTATCTCGCAATGGCGGGAGGTGGGGACGTTGACCGGGTGGCTGGAGCTGGCGGGCGCACCCCTCACGCCCCCGGCCGAGCAGGGCGGCGGCGCGGAGGGGGAGCACGGTGCGCACGACGGCCACACCGGGATGGCGGGCATGGCCTCCGACGCGGAGCTGACCGAGCTGTACCACGCCACCGGCGTCGAGGCCGAGATCCTGTTCCTGCGGTTGATGATCCGTCACCACCAGGGCGGGGCGGACATGGCGGCCGACGCCGCGGCGGCCACCGATTCGGCGGCGGTGCGCGCGCGGGCGGTGTCCATGGCCAACGGTCAGCAGCAGGAACTGGCCACCCTGTCGGTGCTGCTGAGCAGCCGCGGCGGGGAAATGCTGCCGTACCCGTGAGATCGGTGGGTCTGCACCGCTTGAATCACTGATTGAAACGTGTTTCACTCGGGGGGTGACCCGATCCGAGTCCGACACGCGCGAACGGCTGCTCGCGGCGGCCGAGCGACTGCTGCTGGAGTCCGGCTACGAGAAGGTGTCCATCCGGGCGGTGTGCACCGCCGCCGAGGTCAACCCGGCGGCCGTGCACTACCACTTCGGTTCCAAGGACGCCCTGGTCGTGGCCCTGCTGGAGAGCAGGCTGGCGCCGCTGTGGGAGTCCTCGATGGACGAGCTGGCGCGCCGCTCGGCGGGGGTGGCCGAGTGCGTGGCGGCCGTGATCGAGCCGCTGGTCGACCTGGCCGCCGATCCTGCCGGGCGGCTGTACCTGCGGCTGCTGGCCCGGCTGGTGCAGTCGCGGCGGGACATCGGCTGGACCGCCCGCTGGTTCAGCCTCGCCCCCTTCGTGGCGCTGCTGCGCCGGCAGTGCCCGTCGATCGGTGAGCGCGAGGCGCGCTCACGCTGGCTGCTTGCCTTCGACCTGATCCTCGGTCGCTTCGGCGCGCCGCTGGCCGCCGACCGCGTCCTGCCGCCGGACGAGGTCGCCACCCTGCGCGCGTTCGTCACCGCCGGCCTGTGTGCCGCCACCACGGACGCCCGCACTGACGCGGCGGCCGGCTCGCCGCCGACCGGCCGACGGCACGGGTCCGCGAACCGTCGAGACCTCGAGTAACAGTCCAGCCCCGGGAACAGCCCTCCCCGGGGCACAGCCCATTGGAGAAACCGTGCACAAAGTATTCACCCCCGCCCAGCTCGGGCCGATCACCCTGCGCAACAGGGTGATCAAGGCCGCGACCTTCGAGGGCCGCACGCCCGACGCCCTGGTCACCGACGACCTGATCGAGTACCACCGGGCGCCCTCGCGCGGCGGGGTCGGCATGTCCACCGTCGCCTACTGCGCCGTCTCGCCCGAGGGCCGCACCGACCGCCACCAGATCTACATGCGCCCGGAGGCCGTGCCGGGCCTGCAGCGGCTGACCGAGGCCATCCACGCCGAGGGCGCCGCCGCCAGCGCCCAGATCGGGCACGCGGGCCCGGTCGCCAACGCCGCCTCCAACGGCCTGCCCGCGCTGGCCCCGGGCCGGTTCTTCAGCCCCCTCGGCATGGCCCTGGCGCGCAAACCCGACGAGGCCGAACTGGCCAGGGTGATCCGGGATTTCGCCGCCGCGGCCCGCACCGCCGAGGAATCTGGCTTCGACGCCGTCGAACTGCACTTCGGGCACAACTACCTGGTCAGCTCGTTCTTCAGCCCGCTGCTCAACCGCCGCCGCGACGGCTACGGCGGCAGCCTGGCCAACCGGGCCAGGCTGGCCCGCGAGATCGCCGAGGCGGTGCGCGAGGCGGTCGGCGGCAGGCTGGCCATCCTGGCCAAGCTGAGCATGGACGACGGCGCGCCCGGCGGCCTGCACCTGGAGGAGAGCCTGCAGATCGGCCGCATGCTGGAAGAGGACGGCACCCTCGACGCGCTGGAACTGACCATCGGCAGCTCGCTGCTCAACCCGATGTACCTGTTCCACGGCGACGCCCCGCGCAAGGAGTTCGCCAAGGCCTTCCCGCCGCCGATGAGCTGGGGCATGCGCGTGGGCGGGCGAATGTTCCTGCGCGAGTTCCCCTATCGCGAGGCCTACATGCTCGACATGGCCCGCCAGTTCCGCCACGAGCTGAAGATGCCGCTGGTGCTGCTCGGCGGCATCACCAACCTCGACACCATGAACCTGGCCATGGACGAGGGTTTCGAGTTCGTCGCCATGGCGCGGGCGCTGCTGCGCGAGCCGGACCTGTTGCAGCGCATCCAGAAGGACGAGAGCGCCAAGTCGCTGTGCACGCACTGCAACAAGTGCATGCCGACGATCTACGACCGCACCGTCTGCGTGCTCGCGCGTCCGGACGAACTCACCACGCGCTGACCCGATCTTCTGCGTCCCGCCGCTCGGCGGCCGGTGGATCTCGTGCTCTGCGGGACCGGTGGCCCGCCTCGGCGGGTGGACGGGAAACGGCCCCGCCGCACCCGGTGCGGCGGGGCCGTTCGCCGGAGTCAGCCCCTGGCTGCCGTGGCCGTCTCACATGCGCGGCGGTCACGGGCCCGGTGTCGGCGGCAGCCCGGTGTCGGCGGCAGGGGGAGCAGCCCCTGCCGAAAGCGGTCAGACCGCGTCGGCGCGGACCTCGGTGGCCCCGGCGGCGATGCGGATCAGCTCGACGTTGAACCGGTCGGCCAGCTCCACGTTGGCCAGGTGACCGGTGGGCCAGATCTGGTAGTCGGCCAGCGAGCCGGTGGCGCGCAGGGCCTCGACGATGGGCTGGTTCATCCGCTCCGGCAGCAGCTTGTCGTCGGAGCCGGAGATGACCGTGGTGGGCACCGTAAGGTGGTAGGCGGCGTCGCCGAGGTCCATGACCGCCAGCGCGGCGGCGTGCAGGCCGCGGGTCAGCGGGCGGCAGGAGCGGACGATGTTCATCGCGAAGGCGATGTCGTCGTCGGTGGCGTTGCGGCCGACCACCCGGCCGCGCAGCAGCGGGCCGAGCACCGCCGGGCTCAGCAGCGGGCCGCCCGGCATCGGCACCGGCGCCGAGAGCAGCGTCTCGCCGATGACCAGCGGCATGCGCAGGTCGCGGCCGAGCAGGGTGAGCGGGCGGTTGCCGACGGTCAGCGGCTTGTTCAGCACCGGGATCAGATCGGTCTCGGTGCGGATGTTCTGGGCGGCGGTGTTGACCAGCACGGCGGCGGCGACCCGGTCGGCGACCTGATCGGAGTAGCGGCGGGCCCAGGACTGCACGGTGATGCCGCCCATGCTGTGGCCGACGAGCACGGCGCGGCGGCCGTGCGGGAGAGTGGCGTCGAGGACGGCGGCCAGATCGTCGGCGAGGGTCTGATCGCTGGGCGCCACCCGGCCGAGGCTGGAATCGCCGTGCCCGCGCTGGTCGTAGGCGACCACGCGGAAACGGTCGGCCAGCGCGTCGATCTGCGGGTTCCAGTACTCGATGCAGCAGCTCCAGCCGTGGATGAGCACGATGACCTCGCCATCGGCGGGGCCGTAGCTGCGGACCCGCAGGCGGGCGCCGTCGACGGTGGTGACGTAGGTCTTCTCCGACGGCGTGCGCGGCTTGTTCAGGGCGGCTGTCGAGTACGTCCGCGAACGCAACGCGGCACGGTAGGCAGCGGTCAGCGGCTCGGCATCACGCACCCCCGCCAGGGTCTTCATCGACGTCACCAGCATGGCACACACTCCTTTGTGTCTGGGGTCACGGTACCGCCCGACCAGGGGTGCTAGCTAGTGCAAGCGCACGGATACGGAAAACATGACCTCCGATACTGGGGTACCCGATAATCGGTCCGTTGAAATTCCCGAGTGGGGTCCGATTTCTCCGGTGGCGCCCGGCGCGCCCGCGCGGCTACCGTGGGTGGCGTGGAGCCCCCCGTCGAATTCCCGTCACCGGAACCGCAGTCGTGGGGGTCCGATCGCAGTCCCGCGCAGGCGCCGCACCCGCGGGCGGCCGCGGGACTCCCGTTCGCGTCCCCCGGCGGCGACCGCTGGACGGCGGGCGGCTGGCGGGCGATGAGCCTGCCGCTGCTGACCGGCGCGGCCGGCCTCGGCGGCCTGGCCCTGCTGCACTTCCGCGATCCGCACGTCGAGGGCTCCTACGGCATCTGCCCGACCTGGGGACTGTTCGGGCTGTACTGCCCCGGCTGCGGCGGCATGCGGGCGGTGCACAACCTGACCGACGGCCGCATCCTCGACTCGCTGCACAGCAATCTGCTCGCGTTGCCGCTGATCGTGCTGTTCTTCTGGTTCGTGGTGGACTGGGCGGTCCGCGCCCGGCGCGGCGCGGGCCCACGGCTGCCCGCCATCGACCGCGCCGTCACCGTGTCGCTGTTGGCGTTCATCGCCGTCTACGCGGTGCTGCGCAACACTGCCTGGGGGACCTGGCTGACGCCGGTGTAGCGCCGCGACCACGAGAGGAAGTGAAGACTCTCATGAGGGATTCCGCCGATTCCCGGCCCTACGAGCCCGTGGCCGAGCCGCCGATCGACGGCCACGAGTTCGCCGAGGCGCCCGGCACGTTGCGGGACCGGGTGCGGGCGAAACTGGTGCGGCAGCTGCGCGAGGACGGCCCGCTCGACAGCGAGCCGGACGATCCGCGCCGCATCGCCGTCGAGGCGGATCTGGACGCCCTCGACAGCGTGGACGACGACGATCCCCTCGTCGAGGAGCTGGCCGAGCGCTACCTGGTGTTCTGACCCGGTCGTCCCCCGAACCGGCGCTACCTGGACTCGCGCAGCCCGGCGCCCCCGCGCGGCGGCAGTTGCGGCAGCGCGCGCTCGCCGAGCCAGGCGTCGAACAGCGGGCGCAACGGCAGCCTGCTGTAATGGCCTGCCAGGTCGGTGAACTCCTCGGTGCCGACCGAGGCGTGCCGGTAGCGGCGGGTCCATTCGCGGAGCAGATCGAAGAAGGCGCGATCGCCGAGTTCCAGGCGCAGCGCGTGCAGGGTCAGCGCGCCGCGCTTGTAGATCCGGTCGTCGAACATGTGCGCCGGGCCGGGATCGCCGAGCAGGATGTCCTGTGGCTCGCGCGCCAGATTGTGCCCGGCCGCGCGGGCCATCCGGTCGGCGCTCGGGCCGCCGGAGGCCTCCGACCACAGCCATTCGGCGTAGCAGGCGAAACCCTCGTGCAGCCAGATGTCGCGCCACTGCCGCAGGGTGAGGCTGTTGCCGAACCACTGGTGCGCCAGCTCGTGGGCGACCAGCCGCTCCGAGCCGCGCCTGCCGTCGCAGTGGTTGGCGCCGAAGATCGCGATGCCCTGCGCCTCGATCGGGATCTCCAGCTCGTCGTCGGTGACCACCACCGTGTAGGCGGGGAAGGGGTACGGGCCGAACGCCTCGGTGAAGACCTCGAGCATGCGCTGCTGGCGGGCGAAGTCGTGGTCGAAGGCGGCGCGCAGGCGCGGGGGGAGCACCGCGCGCACAGGCACCGGCGCGTCCGCCGGACCGAGGCGGTGCCTGCGGTAGGGGCCGATCTGGATCGTGGCCAGGTAGCTCGCCATCGGCTCGGCCTGCTCGTAGACCCAGGTGGTCTGGCTCGCCCCGGTCTGCTTGCGCACCAGCTCGCCGTTGGCCAGCGCGTGATAGGGGCTGTCGGTGGTGATGGCGATGCGATAGCTGGCCTTGGCGCTCGGGTGGTCGTCGCAGGGAAACCAGGAGGCCGCGCCGTTGGGCTGGCCGGCCACCAGCGCGCCCTCGGTCAGCTCCTCCCAGCCGACCTCGCCCCACGGCCCGCGCACCGGCTTCGGCGTGCCCGCGTACGCCACGGTCAGCACCAGCGCGCCGCCCGCCGGCACACGCTGCCGCGGGGTGATCACCAGTTTGCCGCCGCGATGGCTGTGGCGGGCCGCCTTCGTGCCGTTTACCAGCACCTTGGACACACTCAGCGACTGCGCGAGGTCGAGCGCGTAGTGCGGGCGCACCGCCGTGGTGACGGCGGTGATGTCCGCCCGGCCGGCCAGCCGGTTGCTCGCCACCTTGTAGGTCAGCTCCAGCTCGTAGCGCGAGACCCGATAGCCGCGATTGCCGTTGCGCGGCAGGTAGTCGTCGATGGGGTCGTCGTGGAACTTCCCCGCCGCCTTCCCGGCTCGCATCACGCCGCCCCACCGGAGGGCCGCCGGTGCGCACGCCGCCACGGCGCGATCGGGTTGCCCCACCAGCTGGTCGAGGCGGGCACGCTGTCGCCCCGCATGACCAGCGAGGCGGGCCCGACCGTCGCGCCGGCGCCGAGACGGGCGGCGGGCAGGGCGACACAGTGCGGGCCGAGCGTGGCGCCGGGTTCCAGCACCACGGTGTCCACCGCCATGACCCGGTCGTGGAACAGGTGGGTCTGCACCACGCACCCGCGTTCCACCGTCGCACCGTCGCCGAGTGTCACCAGGTCAGCCTCCGGGAGCCAGTAGGACTCGCACCATACCCCGCGGCCGATCCGCGCGCCGAGCGCGCGCAGCCACAGCGTCAGCACCGGAGTTCCCGTCGCGGCGCGGGCGAACCAGGGTGCGGCGACGGTCTCCACGAAGGTGTCGGCGACCTCGTTGCGCCACACGAACGAACTCCACAGCGGATGTTCCCCCGGCCGGATACGGCCCACCAGAAGCCATTTGGCCGCCACCGCGCTCGCCCCGGCCACCGCGCCCGCCGCCAGCAGCACCAGCCCGCTCAGCAGCGCGGCCACCGCGGGCCCGAGGGCCGCCGTGAGCCAGGCCAGTGTGAACAGCACGCCCAGGCCGATCGCGAAGGTCACCGCGACCGGGACGAGCCTGCACGTCTCCACGATCGCGCGCGCCACCTTCAACCCGCGCGAGGGCGCGAAAGTGCGGCGCGGGTCGGCGGATTCGGTGGCCCGGCGCAGCCGCACCGGCGGGGAGCCCACCCACGACGAACCCGCCTCGGCCTTGGACGGCGCGGCCGAGAGCACCGCGACCAGACCGTTCTTGGGCACCCGGCGGCCTGGCGCGGTCATCCCGGAATTGCCCAGGAAGGCGCGCTTGCCGACCTTGGCCGGGCCGACGCGCAGCCAGCCGCCGCCGAGTTCGTAGCCGGCGATCATGGTGTCGTCGGCGAGGAAGGCGCCGTCGGCGACGGTGGTGAACTTCGGCAGCAGCAGCACCGTCGAGGCCTCCACGTCCTTGCCGACCTTCGCGCCGAGCAGCCGCAGCCAGACCGGGGTGAGCAGACTGGCGTAGAGCGGGAACAGGAAGGTGCGCGCGCCGTCGAGCAGCCGCTCGGTGGCCCACGCCTGCCAGCCGATCCGGCTGCGCACCGGGTGGTGACCCTCGGTCAGCCCGATCGAGAACAGCCGCACCAGCACGACGGTCGCGCCCGCGTAGGCGGCGAGGGCCACGAGCACCGCGGGCGGCAGCGCGGCGTACGCGCCGAGCGCGGCCTCGCCGAGAGTGGTGGTGCCGCGGACGCACCAGACCAGCCAGGCCGCGCCCGCCGGCAACGCGAGCACCGGCAGCGCCGCCAGCCCCATCGATGTCAGGGCGAACACCACGACCCAGTGCCTGGCGCGGGCCGGGGCCCGGTCCGGCCAGCGCCGCCTGGCCTTGCCGACCTTCACCGCGGGCGAGCCCGCCCAATCCCGACCGCCATCGACCGCCCCGGCGACCGCCGAGCCCGGCGCGATCTCGGCGCCCTTGCCGATCGTCGCGCCGGGCAACACGATCGAGCGCGAGCCGACCACGGCGCCCGCGCCGATCTCGATCGGGCCGATGTGCACGATATCGCCGTCGAGCCAGTACCCGGCCAGGTCCACCTCCGGTTCCACGCAGGCCCCGTCACCGAGGGTGAGCATGCCGGTGACCGGCGGCAGGGTGTGCAGATCGACGCCCTTGCCGATCCTGGCGCCGAGGGCGCGCGCGAAGGCCGCCATGAACGGCGCGCCGGACAGACTCTCCGCGCCGCAGGCCTCCGACAGCCGCACCGCGGCCCACAGCCGCAGATGCGTCGGCCCGCCGCGCGGGTAGCGGCCCGGCCGCACGCCACGCAACAGCAGCCGCGCCCCGAGCACGCACAGCGCCATCCGCCCGAGCGGGGTGATGAACAGCAGGAACGCGGGCAGCGTCCACCACCACGACAGCCGGGGCAGCCAGGGCAGCGCGCCCGCCCATGCGGCGAGGTTGCCCGCCACCACCAGCCAGGTGAACCATTGCAGGCCGGTGAGCGTGGTCAGCGGCACGGTCGCCAGCACCTGGACGAGCTGAGCGCGTCGTGGGGTCGGCGCGACCGTGCGCGGCTCGGCGGCCTCCGCGGCCTCGGCGGGGGCGGACTGTTCAAGGAAGCCGGCCAGCGCCCCGAAACGGGGGTGGTCGTAGAGGTCGGCGACGGCGACGGCCGGGTGGCGTTCGCGCAGCGCGGTGACCAGCTGGGCCGCCGCCAGCGAGCCGCCGCCGAGGTCGAAGAAGTCGTCGCCGGGGCCGGTGACCCGCGCGCCGAGCACCGCCTCCCAGCGTTCGGCCACCCAGCGGCCCGTCTCCGACAGCGCCTCGGTGGCCTCGCTCCGGCTGCGCGGTAGCGGCCAGGGCAGAGCGTCGCGGTCGACCTTGCCTGAGGTGCGGGTCGGCATGTCCTCGACCAGGGCGAGCCGCGGGACCAGCGGGGCGGGAAGTCGCCGGGCCAGCAGGTCGCGGGCGGCGCGCAGGTCGTAGCCGTCGTCCGGCCCGGCGAGATAGCCGATGAGCACCTTGTTGCCCGCCCCGGTGGTGCGGATCGCAGCCGCGGCGGCGGTGACGCCGGGCAGATGCCGCAGGGCATCGTCGATCTCGCCGAGTTCGATGCGGCGGCCGCCCAGTTTGATCTGGTCGTCGGCACGGCCGAGGAACACCAGGCCGTCGGCCTCGTTGCGGACGAGGTCGCCGCTGCGATAGGCGCGCTGCCAGCCCAGTTCCGGTGCGGACGCGTACTTCTCGGCGTCCTTGGCGGGGTCGAGATAGCGGGCCAGGCCAACGCCGCCGATCACCAGCTCGCCCGTCTCGCCCGCGCCGACCGGCCTGCCGCGCGCGTCGACCACGGCGAGATCCCAGCCGTCCAGCGGCAGGCCGATCCGCACCGGCCCCCCGGCGGTCAGCGGTGCGGCGCAGGCCACCACGGTCGCCTCGGTGGGGCCGTAGGTGTTCCAGATCTCCCGCTCCCCGCCCCCGCTCTCGCACGCCACCCGCTCGGCCAGTTCCGGCGGCACCGCCTCGCCGCCGAAGATCAACAGCCGCACCGCTTCCAGCGCCTCCGGCGGCCAGGTCGCGGCCAGCGTCGGCACCGTCGAGACCACACTGATCGCCCGCCGCACCAGCCACGGACCCAGATCCGCGCCGGTGCGGACCAGGGCGCGGGGCGCGGGCACCAGACACGCCCCGTGCCGCCAGGCCAGCCACATCTCCTCGCAGGAGGCGTCGAAGGCCGCCGACAGCCCGGCGAGCACCCGGTCGCCTGGCCCGAGTGGGTCGTCGCGCAGGAACAGCCTGGACTCGGCGTCCACGAAGGCGGCCGCGCTGCGATGGGTGACGGCCACGCCCTTCGGGGTGCCCGTCGAGCCGGAGGTGAAGATGATCCAGGCGTCGTCGTCCGGGCCGGGACGACGGTCGCCGACGGCGGCGGTCGCGCTCCGGTCGCCGGCGGCAGGCGGGATGTCGTCGCGCGGAATGTCCTGGCCGGCCCGCACGACGCCGTCGGCGGACACCAGCACGCGGATGCCCGCCTCGCCGAAGACGAGGGCGGCGCGCTCGTCGGGGTCGTCGGCGTCCACGGGGACGTAGGCGGCGCCCGCGTAGAGGGTGGCGAGGATGGTCGCGTAGAGGTGGTGGCTACCCGAGGGCAATCTGATGCCGACCCGGTCGCCCCTCGACACCCCGGCGGCGGCGAGTTCGGCTGCGCGGGTGTCGATCTCGGCACGCAGCTCGGCGTAGGACAGCACGCGCTCGCCGTCGTCGATCGCGGGGGCGTCCGGGTGGGCGGCGACGGTGGCGTCGAGGATGTCGACCAGGGTGCGCGGGGCGGCGGCGCGCTCGCCGCGACGCAGCGGATTGGGCGCCCGGCCCGGCGGTCTCCGCGCGGTTCCGGTCGCGGTGTCCGCCTGCGGCTGGAGCATCACGTCGTGCCTGCCTCTCCCCGACGGTGCGTTGTCGTCGATGTCGTACCCGGTGGATCGGTGTCCACGACAGGTGGTGTCCACGACAGTTCTTCCACAGGGGGGTTACCGATCGGCGAACACTGTCTCGGTCGACTGCCACGGTACCGGCCGTGCCGCGGGAAACGCCGCGTGAGCTGGACATTTGACATTCCCGGCGCGGATTTGCCAGTCTTTGGGCAGGTCATGAGTACCAGCGCCAAGCCCCGGCTCGCTGGTCGGCAACCCTCCTCCGCGGTGGGGTGCTCCGGGTGACGACCTGGCCGCCGTCCGACCGGGCGCGGCAAGCGCGGACTCGACGACTCCCACGATCTCGGGTCCATGAGCCGATGGGATTTCGCCATGCCTGCTGCTGTCCTGACCACCTCGACCCAGACCGTCGCGCCTGGCGCCGACACGCCCCGCGCGCACACGGCCGGTGTCGACCCGGCGTGCGGCCCGCTGGCCCGGGTGTCCGGTGACGACCTGCGCGTTCCCCTCGTCCAGGGCGGCACCGCCCGCTACGCCAACTTCGACTACGCCGCCAGCGCCCCCGCCCTCACCCAGGTCACCGACCGCCTCCAGGATCTGTTGCCCTACTACGCCAGCGTGCACCGCGGCGCGGGCTACGCCTCCCGCGTCTCCACCGAGTGCTACGAGTCCGCCCGCGGTTCGGTGGCGCGTTTCCTCGACGCCTGCGACGACCAGGTCGTCGTCTTCACGCGCAACACCACCGACTCGCTGAACCTGCTGGCCGCCTGCGTGCCCGGCGAGACCGTGGTGCTCGACATCGAACACCACGCCAACTTCCTGCCGTGGACCCGCAACGGCCGTCGCGTGGTCACCGCCGCCCGCACCGTCGCCGAGACGCTGATCCGGCTGGAGGCGGAACTGGCCGCCCGGCCCGCCGCGCTGCTCGCGGTCACCGGCGCCTCCAATGTGACCGGCGAGGTGCTGCCGGTGGCGGAACTGGCCGCGCTCGCGCACCGGCACGGCGCCCGGCTGCTCTGCGACGCCGCCCAGCTGGCCCCGCATCGGCGGATCTCGTTGCGGGACAGTGGAATCGACTACCTGGCATTCTCCGGGCACAAGCTCTACGCGCCCTTCGGTGCGGGCGTGCTGGTGGGCAGGCGGGACTGGCTCGACGCCGCGCGGCCCTATCTGGCGGGCGGCGGAGCGGTCCGCGAGGTCACCGCGGACGACGCGCGCTGGGCGTGCGCGCCGCAACGGCACGAGGCCGGGTCGCCGAACGTGCTCGGCGCGGCCGCGATCGCCGCGGCCTGCGATGCCCTTGCCGCCATCGACGCCGACGCGCAGCTGGCGCACGAGCGCGCGCTGACCGAGCGACTGCGGTCGGGGCTGTGCGCGATCGCGGGCGTGCGCACGTTGCGTGTCTTCGCCGACTGCGCCGACTGCGCCGACTGCG
>Ga0079224_100003715_pt1 | contig 19388 bp, 17 predicted proteins | sample Stecom2015_FD_80414 | JGI IMG/M metagenome (GOLD analysis project Ga0079224, IMG submission 80414) | Agricultural soil microbial communities from Utah to study Nitrogen management - Steer compost 2015 | ecosystem: Environmental > Terrestrial > Soil > Agricultural land | place: USA: Utah... | reverse complement strand
AGGGGTAATGGGCGCTATTTTTCTTAAAATACTATTGCAGGCGGCATCTGTAATACCATCGTTGAGCCAACTGGTTTATGGCTATCGACCTATTGTGATCGCTTATTTACATTTAGTGCTTCTGGTTATTATTTCGCTTTTTATCGTAGGTTTTGCTTTTCAGATGCATATCCTACGCCTAAACAAAATCGTGCACCGGTGGATGATGGGATTGGGTATTGGTGTGGTGCTTAATGAATTTGTGCTGATGCTACAAGGAATCGGTGGGCTCGTGCGGGTTTACGTGCCATTTACTAATCATTTTTTAGTATTGGCTTCGGGTATTATCGTAATTAGTGTATGTAGTATTTTATGGAAACAAAGAAACTTTCAGTAGAGAGATACAAGATAGGTATCTCTACTGAAAGGTTTAAGAGACGGTTAACGGTGTTCGACTACACCAATGTATAATGGTGCTTTTTCATCGCCAGGTTTGCCTGTTAACATGATGGTGTAATAAGAACGGTCCAATAAACCTGTTCCATTGTCTTTTTTATATTCCCGCTTTACTAATTCGTTGCCATCTGCATCGGTGACTTTGAACGTATAGACGCCACTCTTTTGTACTTTGAAAACTTGGTTTGCTACAACAGATGCTCCAGTTTCTATCGGTCTATTGCTATATAGCGGCTCATCTTGACCTTCGATGAGCAGATTCACGCCTTCTACACCAGCTGCTAGGTTTAAAAAACGTATACCGGATTCGTTTTGACGGAGGTTTTCAATGACTTTATCCTGTGTCATGGCAAATGTAGGCTCCTCATTCGTACCATACACAAAAGAGGTATAACCGCTGTCCACCTTAATCGTTAAGGTCGTGTCGATTAAAACGGTTTGATCGTTGTTGTAGTTTGTTATCGTTAATTTACGGCTTCCAGGGTATAAAAGTTGGGCACCGGAGTAATTTTTCCCTGTGTATTTCAATACCATGGGACTGCCGTCAAGCGGGTTGCCAATAACGTTACCATCGAGACGGTATAATAAACCCGACTCTGCCCCTGCATAACTGTTTACGAAATACATCAGACCTGCCGCAGGCATGTTGTTCAACGGACCTTTATCGTTATCTTTCAAACAGCTGCTGAAGGTAAGGACAGTGATAAGTAATAAAAAACAAGATTGTAGTGATAACTTTTTCATCGTATTAAATCATTTTTCCATATGGTAATGAACTCATATATGCTTATTTACGATCCTCTTTGCGAAGTAGTAGCTTATGCAAGTTTCGTTTACGCGATATGTTTTAGAAATTATACGGGATACAGAAGGAAAATGCTACAGTGTAGAAGAACATTTTTTTATTCTGGCTGATGAGCTGTTGTTTCTTTCTTCTTTTCGTGTTTTTGATTGAAATTCGAAAGTGCCATAATGCGGGGGATGCTGCTATGTGGTGCTAACTCCCGCAATTTTTTTATTCGCTTAGCACGTTTATAAACTTTGGATTTTTTGTTGTTTTTGTAAAGGTTCCAATTCATTAATAGAACACTGCCCAGTACAACAACTAAGCCTATGATCTGTAACGAAGTCACACGATGGTCGGTGAAATAATGGGCTAATGCTAAAGCTACGATAGGGTTAATATATGCATGTGTACTAACCTCGGTGGTGGGGCGATACTGGAGCAACCATATATAGCTGCCGAATGCTAAAATAGAACCCATAGTTGCGAGATATAGGATCGCTCCCCAGTCTTCCGGTAATACATCACGTATCTGAAAGCGGGCGTATTCACCATTCGCAGTAGCCACCACGGTAAAGGCGATGCCCGCACAGACCATCTGCCACGCTGTTTTTACCATGACATGTATATCTTCTTCTCCACGTTCCTGCATCTGTTGGTTTCTTTTTTCTTTACTGTATTTGGATATCAAAGAACCTATCGTCCACGCGATTGTTCCGCAGACCAAAACAAACATGGCTGTGATTTTGATGCTTTTATCTTCCGAAGGATCTGCCTGTACAAAAAGCTGTTCGGCAAACAACATAAAAACGCCTAAAAAGCCGAAAATTAACCCTAATACCGTGGGTAAGCTTGAAAAGTTCTCTTTCCATTTTGGTTTATCAAGTACAACAAACCATATCGCTGTTGCCGCAGCAATAATGCTGACAATACCACTCGATATATACTGTTCTGACCAGATAACGGCAGCCATGTCGATAAATAGCAGTAAAAATCCCACAAAGAGTGCATCCTTAACAGCCGTTTTTGCGAAAAGCTTATATCCCTTGAAATAACAATATCCCATTAGGATAGAACCTGCTAAGATGAACCGGATAGAACCCAAGACAAACGGACTGAAACTATGTAATGCTTTTTCTATAAAGAAAAAAGTAGAGCCCCACACGATGTATACTACAAGGTATGCAAAGATAATGCTGCTTGTGGCTGGCATATTTTGATTTCCTTTTGTCATATTCATATTAATCTTCTGTTGGAATAACGAGTTTTTGTTCTTCTTTTACGGTTTCTAAAACGATAGTAGTACGCGTGGAAATGATTTCTTGTATTTTCCCTAATGCATTGCGCATCAGATCTACCAATCCAGCCGCGTCGTTAGTCCGCACTTTAATCAAATAGCCATCATCACCGGCAATATCGTGTACTTCTTGTACCTCGGGAATCTTCGCTAAAAGTAATCCTACTTTTTGCGTTCCTATCGGATCCTGCGCCTTGATGAAAATAAAGGATAGCAGCTTCTGATTGAGCGCATCTGGATTAATTTTCGCATTATATTGCAGGATAACCTGTTTCTGTTCTAATTTTTTGACGCGCTCTAGAATAGCGGAAGGTGCCATACCCAGTTCCCGTGCGATATCTGCATTGTTTGTGCGCGCGTTTTCCTGCATGATGCGCAGTATCTGATAATCAATTTGATCTAAGCTAAATTCTAAATTTCCCATCTTGCTGCAAAGATAAGGCATTGTGAATTATATTCAAAATATATTAGTTTGTGCAGAATAATATTCTTTTAATATTATATTTTTATGACGATTGTTTTATTTTTTTAAAATTTTGATAGGATGGAATAATACATGTGGCGTTTAGACGTTAAGGGTGGGACTGTACAAACGCATCCTTAGTACGATCCCTTATGTAAAATATTCAAAGGACGAGGTTTATGAACATGTGTCTATTTTGGTGTTCATGAGCTCCCGTTGGTCGGTTTGCTTCTTTTTGCGGAAAAAAGAACATAAATTTGTTTCTGTCAAATACGAAAACAAACGTGCAAATTATACATGAACTAAGCCGACTATCTTCCCTATTGATGGGAGAGTTGTTTTATTTACCCGAAAACCCGAAACACCAGACGATGCGGTTGGCTTATGCCACTGATGCTTCTGTATACCAAGAACTTCCACTTGCAGTAGCCATTCCACAAGGCAAAGACGATCTGAAGAAACTTATTTTGTTCGCCGGTGAACAGCGTTTGACGCTCATTCCGCGGACAGCGGGTACGTCCCTTGCGGGGCAAGTAGTGGGAAGTGGTATTGTCGTTGACGTATCGCGCTGTTTTAACCAAATATTGGAACTGAATGTGGAAGAGCGTTGGGTGCGCGTGCAACCTGGCGTAATCCGCGATGATCTCAATAGCTATCTCCGGCCGTATGGATTGATGTTCGGTCCGGAAACGTCCACAGCAAGCCGTGCCATGGTTGGCGGTATGATCGGTAACAATTCATCCGGTTTGCATTCGATCGTGTGGGGGGATACGCGCAAGAATTTGTTGGAAGCGAAGGTACTGCTCGATGATACGTCCGAAGTGGTCTTTAAAGCGTTGGATGAAGCCGGACTTTTCGAAAAACTGGCGTCTTCGACGCGTGAAGGCGAAATTTATCGCAAACTGAATACGTTGCTATCCCTTCCGGAAAATAAGCAGGCAATTGTATCCGGTTACCCTAAAAAAACATTGACTCGACGGAATACGGGATATGCATTAGATTTTCTGGTAGACGAGGAGAAGCCATTTAATTTATGTGAGTTGTTGGCGGGATCAGAAGGAACGATAGGTATTGTGACCGAAGCTAAGTTACGTTTAATGCCACTTCCACCGAAGGAGATCGGTTTGTTATGTGTGCATTTTGCCGATATGGTAGAATGTATGAAAGGGAATATCGTCGCTTTATCTCACCATCCTGAAGCTTCGGAGTTGGTTGATAAATATATATTGGACTTTACGGTAGGGCATCCTACATATCAGTATAACCGTTTTTTTATCGAAGGGGATCCACAGGCATTACTCATTATCGAGTTCCGTGCGGATGACGAGACGGAACTTTACCAAAAAGCGGAGGCATTGAAAAAGGACCTCATGGAGAAGGGGTTGGGTTATGCGTATCCTTTTATTGTCGGTCTACAGCAGACAAATCTGGTTTGGGATGTACGTAAGGCGGGATTAGGTTTGATACGGAATCTGCCAGGCGATGAACAACCCGTCAATCTGATTGAAGATTGTGCTGTATCCCCAGAAGATCTGCCGGCGTATGTAAGTGATATACAGGTTTTGCTGAAAGAAGAAAATGTGCATGCTTCCTATTATGCGCACGCTGGTGCGGGCGAATTACATATCGAACCGTTTATCAATCTGAAAACGACAGAAGGGCGTCAGAAGTTCCGTACGATATTGGAGCGTACGACGGATTTGGTGTTGAAATACAATGGATCGTTGAGCGGTGAACATGGTGATGGGCGTTTGCGGGGTGAGTTTATTGGGAAAGTGCTGGGCGAACAGGTGTATCAATTACTGCAGGAAACAAAGGCGATTTTTGACCCGCATGGTGTATTCAATGCAAATAAGATTGTCAATACTCCACCGATGGATACGTCATTGCGTTATGACAAGGTGGTAGATGGGAAGCAGATAAAAACCTATTTTGATTTTACAAAAGATGAAGGGATTCTACGCTTGGCGGAGAAATGTTCTGGTTCGGGTGATTGTCGGAAAACAGAAATTACGGGCGGTACGATGTGTCCATCATTTATGGCGACCCGTGATGAAAAAGATACCACCCGGGCAAGGGCCAATATGCTTCGTCAATTTTTGACAAATTCGACGAAAACAAATCGGTTTGACCATGAGGAGATAAAAGAAGTAATGGATTTATGCTTGAGTTGTAAGGCTTGTAAAAGTGAATGTCCGTCGCGTGTAGACGTCGCCAAGATGAAAGCGGAGTTTTTGCAGCATTATTATGATGCGCATGGGGTGCCTTTCCGTTCGATGGTGATCGCCAATTTTACCAAAAGTCAACGGTTGGGTTCGTATGTTGCGCCAATCTATAATTTGGTCGTTAAAACCCCATTTTTTGCAAATATGGTAAAATCGGTGGTTGGATTTGCGCCTAAACGTTCGTTGCCGACTGTTCATTTCACGACGTTGTCCAAATGGGCGCGGAAGCAACCTGCACAAAACCGTAGGCGAAAAGTGTACCTGTTCAGTGATGAATTTACGGAATATAACGATACCGCCATTGGTATAACGGCATATAAACTGCTCACCTCATTGGGGTACGAAGTCATTATACCCAAGCACGTGGAAAGTGGACGGACATACCTATCTAAAGGTTTGGTAAAGGAAGCGAGGAAAATAGCGGAAAGAAATGTGGAACTCTTAAAAGATGTGGTAACGGACGATATGCCGCTTTTAGGGGTAGAGCCGTCCGCTATTATTACTTTTCGGGATGAATATGTAGACTTGGTGGAGGGGCATTTGCGCGAAGCAGCCAGTCAGTTGGCGCGTCGTACATTGATGATTGACGAGTTTCTTGTTCGGGAAATAGAAGCGGGTGATATTCAGCAGGAACAGTTTACAAAAGCGGCGAAGAAGGTCAAGTTGCATGGGCACTGTTATCAAAAAGCATTTCACCTGGTTGGCTATACTGAGAAATTATTATCATTCCCCCAAAATTATAGTGTGGAAGTTATTCCCTCGGGCTGTTGCGGCATGGCAGGATCTTTCGGATACGAAGAAGAGCACTATGAGGTGTCGATGAAAGTAGGAGAGCTCGTACTGTTGCCCGCGGTACGCGCCACGGATGAGCAAACCCTTATTGCTGCTGCGGGAACATCCTGTCGGCATCAGATTAAGGATGGCACCGGACGAAAATCCTATCATCCCGTAGAAATATTATATGAGGCTTTGGTACGGTAAGCAATTTATTCGTATTTTGCTTTTTTTAAAGTTAGGAAGTTAAAGTGTTAAAAGGTTAAGAAGGTTACACGAAGACGTTCAAATAAAACGATATATACAGATGAAAACTACATTTTTACAGGCAGCAGCCGTCATGATGTTGGCATCAACATTAACAAGCTGCGGAAATAATCAAAAAGGGAATGAGCATGCCACAGAAGATGCTTTAACGGCGAATCTGGGGCAGTATGTCGCAACGTCTACGACGGATAATCCGGCAATATTCTTGTCGTTGGTCAACTCCACAGAAACCGATTCCTCTATCGTGTATGTTGGGAAATCGTTGAACGATACGGATACACTGGGGTTGCAGATTGAAATAACCAAAGATATCCCGGGTGGTGTCTTTGAAGATGGAAATGTAAATGAGGAAAAGGCCTTCCACGAAGGTGCTATTAAATTTAGCTCGGTCGGCGAAGAGTCTGACAGATTTGTAAAGGCTGTCGCGACTTTGTACAAACAGCCAGTTGATGGTGGGATGACAGATGCGATACTCGAGCCGCTTGTATTCTCTTCCAATAAAACGGCAGTGGATTTAACAGGAAATGGGACCTATGCATTTAAATTATTTTTTGCCAACAGTATCGGTGAAGAAGCGGAGGTGTTTGCAGAATTGAATTTGTATAACCGCTCCTTTAAAATTTGGGCGAAAGATGCGGAGCAATATCCTCGTATATTGTCGGCATTTACAGGTGGTTTGTAAAGAAAGCGGGGAATGATGAAATATATTTTTCTTTTGCTAGTGACAATCGCTGGTATGTTACCATTACATGCCGCAACTGTCGATACGATTACCGTACAGAGTGTACGAATGAGCAAAGACATCAAAGCGGTTGTTATTTCTCCGGAAAATAAAAAAGCGACGTCGACACTTTATTTGCTACATGGCTACTCGGGTAATTATGCGAGTTGGGTGCAGACTGCTCCCCATATCAAACAGCTTGTCGATACCTATGGATATATGGTCGTTTGTCCAGATGGCGGTTTCGATAGTTGGTATTGGGATACGGAAACTACCGATTATCAATATGAAACATTTATTACCAAAGAACTTATACCTTTCGTTGAACGACAATATCAAGTCGGGTCTGACCGCGTCAATCGTGCAATAACGGGATTGAGTATGGGAGGGCATGGCGCTTTGTACCTAGCGTTTCGCCATCAGGATCTATTTGCTTTTGCAGGTAGTACCTCCGGTGGTGTGGATATTCGGCCTTTTCCCAATAACTGGAGTATGAAAAAACGTCTTGGCGACTATCATGAAAAACCAGCGGTTTGGAATGCCCATACGGTTATCGAATTGACGCATCTTGTTAAACCCCAATCGCTTCAGTTATTTATAGACTGTGGAACAGAAGATTTCTTTTTTGAGGTAAACAATAAATTACATGAAAAGCTTACGTATATGAATATACCGCATCATTATCTGACGATGCCGGGTAAACATAACGGCGAATATTGGGCACGCTCGATAGATTTTCAGATGGCTTTTTTTGCACAATGTTTTCAAGATCAAAATGCTAAGAAATAGACCGGTAGATGAATAGGTTGTGGTTGATTTTTGCGGTTCTGTTTGGTAGTATAAATGCGTTTGCACAACAGGTCGTGCTCAATGGCGTCATTCGGGATGCCGAGTCTGGGGAAACGTTAATTGGTGCGGTTGTATCGGTAGAGCCGGGTCTGCAAGCAGCAAGCACCAATGCGTATGGCTTTTACTCGTTGGCGCTGTCGGAGGGAAAACATCGGGTCACCTTTAGTTACGTCGGTTACCAATCCCATTCGGAAGAGATAGATATCAGTGACAGCCATCGGCTGAATGTAGAACTCCGTCGAGGGAATAATACAATAGAGGAAGTTGTTGTTTCGGCAGAGCGGAAGGACGATAACGTCTCTAATCCACAAATGGGTGTGCTTAACTTTACGATGGAAGAAGTTAAAAATGTTCCGGTGGTTTTTGGAGAAAGAGATTTGTTAAAGACGATACAGTTATTGCCGGGGGTACAGAGTGGTGGAGAGGGATCATCCAATTTTTATGTTCGCGGTGGTGGGGGTGACCAAAATCTTATTTTGCTTGATGAAGCAACGGTATACAATGCTTCGCATTTATTGGGATTCTTCTCTACTTTCAACTCGGATGCGATTAAGGATGTGCAGCTTTATAAAGGTGGGATCCCGTCTCAATTTGGCGGACGTATATCGTCGGTTTTAGACATTGCGATGCTGGATGGAAACCAAAAAAAAATGACGACAGAAGGAGGGATAGGTCTTATCGCTTCCCGTCTGAAAGTAGAAGCTCCATTAATCAAAGATAAAAGCTCGTTTATGATCAGCGGACGTCGAACTTACGCGGATATGTTCCTGAAACTGTCAAACGATGATGATGTCAATAAAAGTAAGCTTTATTTCTATGACCTCAACGCGAAACTCAATTTTAGGTTTAATGATAAAAATACACTTTATCTATCGGGCTATTTTGGTAAGGATGATTTAGGCTATTCCGATCTCTTTAATTTTGATTGGGGAAATGCTACGGCAACTGTACGATGGAATCATATTTTTAGTGATAAGTTATTCAGTAACACTTCCTTGATTTACAGTGATTTCACTTATAATGTGCAGGTGTCCAGCGATGATAGTAACTTTGGTATAGCATCTAAAATTCGTAATTGGAATTTCAAACAGGATTTTTCCTATTATCAAAATCCGATAAGTACGTGGCGTTTTGGTGTTCATGCTTTACAACAATCTATTTATCCGGCAAGTATAACAGCAGGCGAGAATACATCCGTTAATTCCATTGATGTCGACAATCGTCAGGGCGTAGAAGTAGCTGCGTATGTATCGCATACCTGGAGTCCTATTGATTGGCTTTCGGTACTATATGGACTTCGTGTTACCGATTTTATGGTGATGGGGCCGGGTACATTTTATACGTATGATGATGACGGCGAAGCTGTCGCAGAGCAATATTACGGGAGAGGGACGGTTGCAAAGCATTATTTGAACGTCGAACCACGGTTTTCGGCCAGTTTTCTGCTGAATGAGCAGCATAGTATCAAAGCGTCGTATAACCGTATTGCGCAAAACCTACATCAATTGACCAATACGACCGCAAGTTTGCCTACTGACCAATATGTGGTGAGTAGTTTGAATATCAAACCCCAAATTGCAGACCAAGTTGCGGTCGGATATTTCCGGAATTTCAAAGACAACCGATATGAATTTTCGTTAGAGACTTATTATAAACACATGGACAACCAGATAGATTTCCGAAACGGGGCAGATCTGCAAGCAAACCAGTACCTGGAGGGGGATCTGCTGTACGGAATCGGAAGGGCCTATGGTGTTGAAGCGTATCTTCGGAAAAGTACGGGTAAGCTGCACGGATGGATTAGTTATACGCTTGCCAGAAGTGAACGTAAGTTTGATGAGATTGATCATGGCCAATGGTTTAGGGCACGTCAGGATAGAACGCATGATGTTTCGGTGGTCAGTATGTATGAACTATCGAAGAAATGGACGCTGGGAGCCACGTTTGTGTACTACACCGGAAATGCGGTGACGTTTCCAAGCGGTAAATATGAAGTGGACGGAAAAACCATGTTCTATTATACAGAAAGGAATGGCTACCGGATGCCCAATTATCATCGATTGGATTTATCGGCTACTTACGAGCCTGTTCTATCGGATAAGCGCTTTCGCTCAAGTTGGACATTTGGTTTATACAATGCTTACAATCGAAGGAACGCCTATATTATCGACTTCCGGGAGAACAAGAACAATACAAATATAACGGAAGCCTATAAGATAGCGCTCTTTGGTATCATTCCATCTGTTACGTGGAATTTTAAATTCTGATGATATGAATATTCAACGCTACATCTATATATTATGTACATTGTTATTTTTTTCGGGCTGCGAAGAAATAATTGATGTGAACTTGAACGATGCAGATCCCCGGGTGGTGATTGAAGCAAACCTCTCGGATTTGCAATCTACCCAGCGCATAAGAGTGTCTAAAACCGTTGCTTTTAATGAGCCTGTTAACTCGGTGGGCGTGACGAATGCGGTTGTACTTGTGATAGATAATAGCAGGGGCGGATATATAATTTTTGAACATGAACGAGATGGGAATTATGTAGCCAGAGATTTTACACCGGTGCCAGGACAAAGCTATTCTTTATCTGTGGAAGTAGATGGGGAATCTTTTCGTGCTTCTTGCAACATGCCAACATACATAGAAGTGGACTCCACGGGTATTGTCCGTGAAAATATTCTAGGGGATAGTTATTATTTTGCGACTTTCAAATTTAATGACCCTTCTGACGTCGCTAATTATTATAAGTACGACATCTCGATAAATGATGCAAATTATCGCTTCTCTACGGTGTTTCAAGATAAATTCAATGATGGGCTATTTGTCACACACCAGGTTTCTGATTTGGATGCGGAGTTGAATCCGGGAGATTATATTTCGGTGCGGCGTTATTGCATAGATGAAAAGGTATTTAATTATTGGAATGAGTACCAAAGTACAAATCCCGGCTCTGCTGCCCCGGGAAACCCTACATCGAATATTTCCAATAATGCGCTGGGTTATTTTTCGGTCGCTTCCGCACAGGAATTTCGATTGCAGATTATGGACATGGATTTCGACTTGGACAGTCTTGATGATCGCGCTATTTCGGTCGTAAATCACAACACGCCAAAATCGTACCCTAATCGCTTGAGATAAGCAATTAATTTAGGCAATGCATACGCTACGCGGGGCAATGCTTTGATATTGTCGTGGAAGACGATAATCGAACCATTTTTGACATGTCGAATCACATTTTGATAACATTTTTCGGGGCTGATCTGCTCATCGAAATCACCGGATAGTACATCCCAAAACACCACCTCATAGGTGTCGTGCAATACATTTAACTGTGATTTTTTTGCACGTGCATAAGGCGGACGAAATAAAGTCGTACCCGTTAATTGCTGGCATTTTGCAATATTATCTAGATAAACCTTGTCGTCGGTATCCCATCCTCGTAAGTGATTGTAGGTATGATTACCAACCTGATGTCCTTCTGCGAGGATACGTTCGTAGATTGCCCTGTTCCTTTCGATATTATCCCCAACGCAAAAAAAAGTAGCTTTGATCTGATGTTCAGCAAGCGTGTCCAATATAAAAGGCGTAACCTCCGGAATCGGGCCGTCGTCGAAAGTCAAGTATACTTTCCGTTGTTTTCTAGACTTATTGAACGTTACCTTTGGATAGTACCATCTTAAAAAAAAAGGTGCTGTAACAAAATACATGTTGATAATATCAGATTTTTGTCCCAAATTTAAAAATCATTTTATGCTTAATTAATCAAATGGCACGAAAAATATCCTATTATATTGTATTATTCTTCATTTTGTTCGTTATAGATGTTCCCATAGGATATGCACAAGTAACATTACAGGAGGCCGTAGAGACAACATTAGAACGTAATCTACAAATTAAACAAGCCGAATTTGGGTATCAGATCAGTGAGCAGAATCTTTATCAATCGAAATCGGAATTGTATCCGAACTTGAGTGTTGGTGTTAGCAATACTTATAATTATGGTTTGACATTTGATCAAACTTCGGGACAGTTGATTCGTGGAAATGATTGGACGACGAGTGCGGGCGGACAATTGTCTTCCAGTGTAGCGATATTTCAGGGCTTTCAAAAAGTCAACCAAATCAAAGCGAATAAAATCCAACTTGCTGTTGATGCGACGGAAGTGGAGAAAGTCAAAAATGATTTAATCTTATCTGTGGTAACCAATTATTTGGAAGCCATTACGAATGGTGAATTGTTTGAGGCGGCTGTACAACAAGTTAAGCTTTCTCGTGAACAGTTGCGGCAGGATAGTATACAGTTTGAGGTCGGAAACAAAACATTAGCAGATTTGGCGCAAGCCGAAAACCAAGTGGCGACGGATGAATTGAACATTATGACTTCTGAAAACGCCTATGAATTGTCCTTGCTGAATTTGAAGCAATTGATGGAACTGTCTCCCGATACCACTTTTACGCTGGAAAGACCTAGTATTGCGAATATTATGTCGGAATATGCCATTACTTCTTTCGATGATGTGTTTAAAAAAGCGTTGCTGACCCAACCCGCTATCGAACAGGCCAGCTATTATAAGGAATTAGCGCTCAAAAATATTGATATTGCCAAAGGCGCTTATTACCCTTCGCTAAGTTTAAATGCGGGGTACGGAACAAATTATTCCTCTAGGGCAACAGACATTATTACGGGAGAACAAATGAAATTTTATAACCAGATTAATGAGAATAAGTCCTTTCAGGGAGGAATCAGTCTGCAGGTCCCGATCTTTAATAACAACCGGACAAAAGTAGCGGTGAATAAAGCAAAGATAGGCTATTTACAAGCGGAAAATGAAGAAGCACTGGCACGCAGAAACCTGGAAAAAACGATTGCTCAGGCTATTTTGGATTTAAGATCGGCCAATAAGCAGTATTTCGCTTCCCAGGTAGCCTTCAATACATCGAAAGTAGCCTATGAAACGATTAAGGAACGTTATGATGTGGGCATGGCCAATTCGATGGAAATGTTTACCGCACAGACAAATATGAATAGTGCAGAATTTGAAATGATCCGTCGCAAATACGAAATGGTATTTCGCGGAAAGGTCATTGATTATTATATCGGAAACCCTATAACTTTTTAACTATATTTTCATGGCAAAGAAAAAGAGCAACCTTCCTAAAATATTGGTCATCGCTGCAGTAGTAATCTTGATACTGGTTGTAATAGGCAGTAAGTTCGGCTGGTTTGGCGATGGGGGTGTCCAACAAGTCGCGGTGGATGAAGTAGCAGAGAGAACCATCTCGGAACTTGTTTCTGCGAGTGGGAAGGTACAACCGGAATTCGAGGTGAAATTGAGTTCGGAAGTTTCGGGCGAGATTATAGAGCTGAATGTTCGTGAAGGGCAGGTTGTCAAAAAAGGAGATGTATTATGCCGTGTAAAACCCGATTTGTTACAATCTAGTTATGATCAGGTGGTCGCTATGGTTAGCCAACAAAAAGCGAACCTCGCAGCAGCACAACAGATGTTGAAACAGCAAGAAGCGAGTCTTATCAACGCAGAAGCTATCTATAACCGAAGCTTGGAACTCTTTAATAAAAAAGTCATATCGGCATCGGAGATGGACAAAGCAAGGGCAGATTATGAAGTTTCACGCGCGACAGTGGAATCGCAGCGTCAGCAGGTCGAAGCTTCCCGCTTCGGGGTGAACCAGTCACAAGCGCAATTACAGGAAGCAGGAAATAGCTTGTCGCGTACCACTATATATGCGCCTTCGGACGGTGTTGTCTCTTTGCTGTCCATAGAACTTGGTGAGCGGGTCGTAGGGACAGCACAGATGGCGGGAACAGAAATTATGCGTATCGCCAATATGACCACCATGGAAGTGAATGTGGAAGTAAACGAAAATGATATTAACCGTGTAAAGGTGGGCAATGAGGCGACCATAGAAGTGGATGCTTTCCAGGGGCGTAAGTTTAAAGGGCTTGTAACCGAAATTTCCAGTTCATCTACTTCTGCAGGTTCCGAAACCGTAGCAACAACCGCCGAACAAGTGACAAATTTTAACGTGAAAGTGCGTATTGAGGCATCTTCTTATGAAGATCTGATAGATGATGATAATAAAAATTCTTCTCCTTTTAAACCGGGTTTGTCGGCAACGGTACAGATTCATACAAAATCGGACAAAGGTTTGGTCGTCCCTATTCAAGCAGTAACCGTTCGAGAGAATGCAAATAAAGCAGATTCGGTAGATAACGCGGAGGTAAAAGAGTATGTGTTTGTCCTGAACGGAGATGTCGTTAACATGACGGAGGTAACGACAGGTATCCAAGACGATAATAACATTATTGTTAAATCGGGCTTAAAATCAGGCGATAAGGTGGTGTCCAGACCTTTCAATGCTATTTCTAAGATTTTGCAAGAGGGTACGCGGGTAAAAGAAGTCGAGGCAAGTGCTTTGAATTAATTTATGAAAAGATTAGCCCTTCTTTTCGGAATGAGTGAGAACGAACGCAGAGGATTTCTGATGTTATCGGTTCTTATCGTACTGATAGGGAGTATACCTTTTGTATATAGCTTTTATCGTCAAGCGGCTACGGATGACATATTGGTCATAGCCACTATCGCCGCAGAAGAACAAAAAGCGTTCGAGCCAAAAAAAACTTTTCAATCGAAGACGGAAGAAATACACGCATCCCATAACCTAGCCGAAAAATCATTCTTTTCTTTTGACCCGAATAATTTACCTGCCGAGAAATGGAAAATGTTGGGATTTACCGAAAGCCAAATACAGGTCATTAAAAATTATGAGTCCAAAGGTGGACGTTTTCGTACAAAAGCGGATGTTGCTAAAATGTATGTTGTTTCTGATGAAGACTTTAAGCGATTAGAACCTTATATTCTCTTACCCGAAACCCTTCCTGCTCGACCGCAGGATGTTGCTTTTTCCGCGAAGAAAGCCCCAAAGCCGTCAACAAGGAAATTATGGATTGACTTATCCACAGCTGATACGACAACGTTGAAAGAAATTCATGGTATCGGTTCGGTACTGGCTTCGCGCATTGTCAAATTTCGAGATGCACTGGGCGGTTTTCATCGCGTTGATCAAGTAAAAGAGGTGTACGGTGTTTCCGAAGAACAGTTCCTAAAAATGGAATCTTCGTTGACATTGGGCGATAATGCTGTTGAGAAATGGGCGATAAATCAGTTGTCGATAGATAAGCTCGCACAGCATCCTTATATTTCCCGTAAAGAGGCTACACAAATTGTGCGTTATCGGGAGCAGCATGGGGCTTTTAGCTCGTTGGCGGATTTAGAAGAGATGTATGCATTAAATGATGATTTTTTACGTAAAATTGCACCTTATTTAGATTTTAATTGAAAAGCATGCTAGAAGAACGTCTTAAATCCGTAATTCGGGATATTCCTGATTTTCCGCAGCCGGGCATAGTCTTTAAAGATATTACACCTATTTTAAAAGACCAGCAACTCTGTAGTGAGATTGTCGATCAATTGGTAGCACATTTACAAGGTATGGAAATTGATGCCATAGCAGGGATAGAAAGCCGTGGCTTTTTATTCGGAATGCTCCTCGCAAACAGGTTGAATATTCCTTTTATTCCTATTCGAAAGCAGGGAAAGTTACCTTTTAAAACAATATCGGAATCTTATAAGCTCGAATACGGACAGGCAACTATCGAGGTACATGAAGATGCGTTTGCTCCGGGAAGTAAGGTGTTGATCCATGACGATTTGCTGGCTACAGGAGGGACAGTTGTAGCGGCTTCCAAGCTGTTGGAAAAACTGGGAGCAGATATTGTCGGCTATACGTTTATCATTAGTCTAGACTTCTTGCAGAGCCAGGGACGTTTGACACGCTTTACGGACCGGGTGATTTCGCTGGTGCGATTTGATGCTTAAATAAACCCTCAATGTGGTAATACTTGTCACCGAGAATCAATACAGACTGCTGTTTTTCCAGACTATATCCTTTACCCTTGGCATAATGAAGTGTTTCATGCGTTTCATACAATGAATTTTGAATGTTTCGTTGTATACGAAATGCAGTGGGCTCTCCATGCTCACTGTACTCAATTTCAACAAGAGCGATATCAATTTTTGGATCTGATGAAGTTATATTGACTTTATTGGCAGTGCTGTCTTTCGTCAGGATGCCTGCGTATACAGGTTTGTTGAGGTCTACCGAGACAAAACTGGAAAGTTCATTTTCCCAATCCGTGATTTGTATCTCCTTGGTTTCGGACAGACTGTCCTTGACGACGGTTTTGTCTACCATAGGCTTTTCCTGCGTCAATCGTGCTATTTCCGTTTTAAAGTATCCGGGTATATCGAAATAGGTCTCCCTTGTCACGTTTCCGTCTCCCTGACTGGATGTGCAGGATAAGAACAAAGCAGTAACAGCCGTTGCTATTACTGCTTTGTAATATATGTTTTTCTTTCTATACCAATACATCACCACCCATATCTGCTGGAATGTCTGCCTTTAACAGTTTTAATACAGTAGGAGCGATGTCTCCCAATTTTCCGTCTTTAATTTGCTGATAATCTTTGTCTATTAAAATACAAGGCACGAGGTTGGTGGTATGGGCTGTATTTACAGAACCGTCTTCATTAATCATGAATTCAGAGTTTCCATGATCGGCTAGGATAATAAAAGAATAACCGTTTTCTAATCCTGTTTCTACTACTTTTTTCGTGCAGCTATCTACTGTTTCTACCGCCTTTACAACCGCTTCGAAAACGCCAGTGTGTCCAACCATATCTGGGTTGGCAAAGTTTAAACAGATAAAATCCGGCTTGTTTTCTGTTATATCATTGCAGATTGCCGTCGTAATACCTTCCGCACTCATTTCAGGCTGAAGATCATACGTCGCTACTTTTGGAGAAGGAATAAGCAATCGGCGTTCACCCGGAAATTCTTCTTCGCGTCCTCCGGAAAAGAAAAAAGTAACGTGTGGATACTTCTCTGTTTCTGCAATACGAACTTGCGTTTTGTTTTGAAGGCTTAATACTTCCCCCAAGGTGTTCGTCAAGTTCTCTTTTTGAAATACGACATGTACATTTTTAAATGTCTCGTCATAGGAAGTCATCGTTACATAATATAAAGACAACGGATGCATATCGTATTTAGGGAAATCTTGTTGTGTCAATGCTATGGTGATCTCACGACCGCGGTCGGTACGGAAATTATAACAGAATACAACATCACCCTCCTGAATGGTAGCCAGTGGTTTCCCATCTGCATCTGTGACCACAATAGGTTTAATAAATTCGTCGGTAATGCCATCGTTATACGATGCTTTTATCGCTTGTTTTACATCTGTTGTTGGATTACCCGTCCCTTTGGTTAGTAAATCATATGTTTCCTTGACACGTTCCCAACGGTTATCTCTGTCCATGGCATAATGGCGTCCGATAGCACTCGCGATAGTTCCGGTGGAGTGTGTTAGATGGTTTTGTAGATCTTCTATATAACCTAGTCCGCCTTTAGGGTCGGTATCGCGTCCGTCCATAAAAGCATGGATAAATACTTGATCTTGCTGAAGTCCGTTTTGCTGTGCAGCATCACAAAGTGCTTTCAAATGATCAACATGTGCATGTACACCGCCGTCGGACAATAATCCGATAAAGTGTACTTTTTTTTCTTCTGCTTTAGCATATTCGAAAGCCTCTTTGATGACAGTGTTAGCATTGAAATCTCCTTCATTAGCGGCTTTGTTTATACGTCCTAGTTCTTGATAAACCGTACGACCGGCACCAAGGTTCATGTGACCTACTTCTGAATTCCCCATTTGTCCTTCTGGAAGTCCTACAGCTTCTCCCGAAGCTTCTAAACGGGAATTCGGATAAGTGGCTAACAAATGATCTAAAAAAGGCGTTTTTGCTGCGCGTACAGCGTTTGAATTATCATCTTTGCCGTAGCCTAAACCATCTAAGATTAGTAATGCTACTCTTTTGTTTTCTAAATTGCTCACTTTACAAATTTACATAAAATGCATTGGACTCACCAATACCTAACTCAATAAACTGAATTTTCTTTAGAAGCTGTTGCGCACCTGAAACTATGGGTAACTATATGACGGTCAAGATCAATTTAGATAACCGTTAGTTGGCATAGTTTTAGCATGTTCTAGAAGAGAAATAGAAATAAGATTTATGAGATATTATAAAGAGGTGTTCAAGTATGCGATGTTGGTTTTATGGTGTATGATGGGTATGTTAGCATTTGCAATGAATACTTCTTTTGACGATGCGGTAAAGAAGGCATCAGCAGCTATAAAAGAAGGAAATGCGAAAAAATTGAGTGCTATTTTTGATAACAGTGTCAACCTTTCCGTCAAGCAAGATGAGGGAGCTTTTACAAAATTTCAAGCCGAGCTGCTACTGAATGATTTTTTTCGAACGAATAAAGTAGATGGATTGAAAGAGGAGCAGCGCGCCAATACTTCAACTACTTCATTTGTTGTCTTTTCATTGAAAGCCAATGCAAAAAACTATCGGGTATTTATAAAATTTGTACAGGCTAACAATAAGGAATTTAAGATTGCCGAGATACGAATTGAGTAGCGAGAGACTGTTAAAAGTTGACATAGGATTTTATAATAAAATATATTTTTGTCATCTTCGCTTATTAATTTAATTCGAATAAATGGCGGTAGAGTTGAGTAAACTGGAACAGTTTGTGGCGTTAGCACTGCAAGAAGATGTAGGAGATGGCGACCATACTTCCTTATCCACTATTCAAGAAAACGTACGGGGAGAAGCAAAACTGCTTGTAAAAGATACAGGTGTTCTTGCAGGTGTTACTGTGGCGGTAGCGATTTTTAATATTATAGATCCAAATTTAAAGATTAATGTCCTATTGGAAGATGGGGCAGAAGTCAAATCCGGAGATATAGCTTTTTTTGTGCAGGGTAGTGTGCACAGCATCTTAAAAGCGGAACGATTGGTATTGAACGTCATGCAGCGCATGTCGGGAATTGCTAGCCGGACCAATCTCTATGCCAAGCAATTAGAAGGAACGAAGGCGAAAGTCTTAGATACGCGTAAAACCACGCCGTTATTACGTTTTTTGGAGAAAGAAGCGGTGCATATCGGGGGAGGGGTTAACCATCGGATTGGCCTCTATGATATGATGCTTATCAAAGATAACCACGTAGACTATGCCGGCGGTATTTCCAATGCGTTAACGCGCGCCCAAGCTTACCGAACGGAGAATAGATTGTCTATTCCTATCGAAATAGAGGTGCGGAGTTTTCAAGAGCTAGAAGAAGTATTAGCCAATGAATATGTTGACCGCGTGATGTTTGACAATTTTACGCCAAAGGAAGTAGAGAAGGCCGTACAGCTTGTGGGAGGACGTTTGGTGACGGAGGCTTCTGGGGGAATTACGTTGGAAACTATTCGCGATTATGCCTTGGCCGGGGTAGATTATATTTCGGTGGGCGCATTAACACATTCTGTAAAAAGTTTGGATTTAAGCTTAAAAGCTAAAATTGTATAGTTATCTTTAGGAAGCTTAAATTAATATATGATTTCGATTTATCTAATAGGCATAGTTATCTTAGCT
>Ga0079224_100003714_pt1 | contig 19392 bp, 15 predicted proteins | sample Stecom2015_FD_80414 | JGI IMG/M metagenome (GOLD analysis project Ga0079224, IMG submission 80414) | Agricultural soil microbial communities from Utah to study Nitrogen management - Steer compost 2015 | ecosystem: Environmental > Terrestrial > Soil > Agricultural land | place: USA: Utah... | reverse complement strand
CCGGATCCGGGCGGCGCCGCCTTCTACGGCCCGAAGATCTCCGTCCAGGCGAAGGACGCGATCGGCCGCACCTGGCAGCTCTCCACCATCCAGCTGGACTTCTTCGAGCCGGAGCTGTTCGAGCTCGAGTACACCGCCCCCGACGGCTCCCGCCGGCGCCCGGTGATGATCCATCGCGCCCTGTTCGGCTCGATCGAGCGCTTCTTCGGCGTGCTGCTCGAGCACTACGCGGGCGCCTTCCCGGTCTGGCTCGCGCCGGTCCAGGTGGTCGGGGTGCCGGTCGCCGCCGAGTACGTGCCCTATCTCGAGGAGGTCGCCGCGAAGCTGCGCGCCCGAGGCGTGCGCGTCGAGGTCGACTCCTCCGACGACCGGATGCAGAAGAAGATCCGCACCCACACCAAGGAGAAGGTGCCCTACCTCCTCATCGCCGGCGGCGAGGACCAGGAGAAGGGCGCGGTCTCCTTCCGCATGCGCGACGGCAGCCAGGACAACGGCATCGACGTCGACGAGGCCGTGGAGCGGATCGTCACCGCGATCGCCGACAAGGTGCAGGTGTGAGCCCGGCCGACCAGCCCGGCGGCGAGCCCGCGCTCGAGGACGCCCGCGCCTTCGCGGGCGTCCCCGACGACACCCAGCGGCTGTGGACCCCGCACCGGATGGCGTATATCGGCGGGGAGAACAAGCCCGAGGACCCGCACGACGACGAGCAGTGCCCCTTCTGCGCGGGGCCGCGCCGCCGCGACGAGGACGCGCTCATCGTCCACCGCGGCCGCGTCGCCTACGCGATCCTGAACCTCTACCCCTACAACTCCGGCCATCTGCTGGTGTGCCCGTACCGGCACGTCTCGGACTACACGGAGCTGACCGAGGAGGAGGTGGCGGAGGTCGCCGAGATCACCCGCACCGCGATGACCGTGATCCGCGCGGTCTCCGGCGCCGCGGGCTTCAACCTGGGCATGAACCAGGGCGAGGTCGCGGGCGCCGGGATCGCCGCCCACCTGCACCAGCACGTGGTGCCGCGCTGGGCGGGGGACGCGAACTTCCTGCCCATCGTCGGCCGCACCAAGGCCCTCCCGATCCTGCTTGCGGACACCCGTCGGCTCTACGCCGAGGCGTGGCCCGGCGGCGGCGGGGCCTGAGCTAACATGGCCGAGCGCATCCGGGGGGAGCGCCGTGCGGACGGCGGGAACCGACCGACCGCGACCGAGCACCGGGGGAGAGGCAGGGCCACGCTGTGACCAGCTCGACCGGCGCGCCCGCGCGCCAGCCCGGCCCGCCGCGGGCCGTCGGCCCCGGCGTCGCCGCCCCGGCCGGTCCCGACACCGGGTACGGCTACGACATCGCGCGCACCGATCCCCGCGCCCCCGGCCGGCTCGGCCCGGGCGCGCCCGCCGCCGCCCGGCCCCGTCGACGCTGGCTGCGCTGGGTGCTGCTGATCGGCTCGCTGCTGGGCATCCTCGCCTCCCTGGTCGTGCTGTACCTGGTGGTGATCAGGCCGCTCGGCATCGGCACCGCGCTGGTCGCCCTCACCGCGGCGCTCGTGCCGGTCGCGCTCGTGCTCGGCGCGGTGTGGTGGCTGGACCGGTACACGCCGCAGCCCCGGCTCTCGCTCGTCTCCGCCTTCGCCTGGGGCGCGATCGGCTCCGTGCTGCTGTCGCTGTTCTTCGGGACCTTCTTCGACGCCTGGATCTCCCCGCAGGAGGAGACCGAGCTGATCGACTCCTTCCTCGGCGCGACCGTGCAGGCACCGGTGATCGAGGAGACGATGAAGTCCGCGGGCCTGTTCGCCCTGCTCGTCTGGGGGCGCCGGTACATCTCCGGTCCGCTCGACGGCGTCGTCTACGCCGCCCTCATCGCGGGCGGCTTCGCCTTCACCGAGAACATCCTCTACTTCGGCAACTCGTTCCATCAGGCGCAGGCCGCCGGGACGGTCGACGTCTTCTGGCAGACCTTCTTCCTGCGCGGCGTCCTCTCGCCCTTCGCCCACGTGTCCTTCACCGCCCTGTGCGGCCTCGGCCTCGGCATCGCGGCCGAGCGCCGCTCGCTGATGCTCTATTTCGGCCTGGGCCTCGGCGGGCTGTCGCTCGGGATGGCGCTGCACGCGCTGTGGAACGGCTCGAGCTTCTTCCTCCCGGTGGACCCGGAGGCGCCGCTGGCCGGGTTCCTGCGCTACTACGTCACCGTGCAGGTGCCGATCTTCCTGCTGCTGGTGGGCATCGTGCTGTTCCTGCGCCTGCGGGAGAAGCGGATCCTGCGCCGCCAGCTGTCCGAGTACGGCAGGGCGGGATGGTTCTCGCCCGACGAGGTCGAGATGCTGGTCTCGATGCGTCGACGCCGTCGCGCCGAGACCTGGGCGGGCCGCCACGGCGCCGTCGCCCGGATGGGCATGCACGATCTGATCCGCGCCGCGATCTCGCTGGGCATGGAGCGGCACAGCGTCCTGTTCGGCCGGCCGACGGCGAGGACCCGCGCCCGCGAGCGCGAGCTGCTCGAGCGGATCACCGCCGATCGTCGCCTGATCGGTGCGCTGACCGCCCCCGTCGTCCGCGGCTGAGCAGCGCCGTCCTCCGGATCCGGGCTCGCGCTGGGCCGCCTGCGCGGAGCCGGTCGCGGGCGCACCGCACCCGACCCACTAGGATGGGGCGTCGATCCGCCCTCCCGGGCGGACGAGCGGAAGGAGAGAGATGGCCGGGCATTCCAAGTGGGCGACCACCAAGCACAAGAAGGCTGCCCTCGATGCCAAGCGAGGCAAGCTGTTCGCCAAGCTGGTGAAGAACATCGAGGTGGCTGCGCGCATGGGCGGCCCCGACCCGGCCGGCAACCCCACTCTCTACGACGCCATCCAGAAGGCGAAGAAGACCTCCGTCCCCAATGACAACATCGACCGCGCCGTCAAGCGCGGCGGCGGCCTGGACGGGGGCGGCGTCGACTACGAGACGCTGATGTACGAGGGCTACGCCCCGGGCGGCGTCGCCGTGCTGGTCGAGTGCCTCACCGACAACAAGAACCGCGCCGTCTCCGAGGTGCGCCTGGCCTTCAACCGCAACGGCGGCAACATGGCGGACTCCGGCTCGGTCTCCTATCTCTTCGAGCGCCGAGGCGTGGTCACGGTCGCCAAGGGGGAGAACACCGAGGACGACCTGCTCGAGGTCGTGCTCGACGCCGGCGCCGAGGAGATCAATGACGAGGGCGAGACCTTCGAGATCCTCTCGGAGGCCACCGACGTGGTGGCCGTGCGCACCGCGCTGCAGGAGGCGGGGATCGACTACGAGAGCGCCGAGGCGCAGTTCGTGCCCACCATGCGCACCCCCGTCGACCTCGAGGGCGCGCAGAAGGCGCTGCGCCTGATCGACGCGCTCGAGGACAGCGACGACGTGCAGGCCGTCTACTCCAACCTCGACATCCCCGACGACGTCGCGGCCCAGCTGGACGAGCAGGAGTGACCGGGCGGGACGGAGCGGCCCTCGTCGGGGCCGCGCCGTCCCTTAGGCCGCACCGCCGGCGCGGGCCGCACCGCCCGGACCGGGGAGATGTCCGTTGACACTGCCGACGGCGATGCCGGGAGGGGAGGAGCGCAGATGACGACCCTGCGCGTGCTGGGGGTCGACCCCGGGCTGACCCGCTGCGGGATCGGCATCGTCGACGCGATCGGCGGACGACGCGCTCGTCTCGTCCACGCGGGCGTGATCCGCTCGGACTCCGAGGAGCCGCTCGAGCAGCGCCTGCTCGGCATCGCCCGCGGGCTGCGCGCCGTGCTCGAGGAGTTCGCCCCCGACGCCGTCGGCGTGGAGCGGGTGTTCAGCCAGTCCAACATCTCCACCGTGATGGGCACCGCGCAGGTCTCCGGCATCGCGCTGCTCGAGGCGGCGGAGCGCGACATCCCCGTCGCGCTGCACACCCCCTCGGAGGTCAAGGCCGCCGTGACCGGCAGCGGGCGGGCGGACAAGAAGCAGATCCAGTCGGTGCTGGTGAAGGTGCTGGGCCTGGACGCGGCACCCCAGCCCGCGGACGCCTCCGATGCCGTCGCGATCGCGCTGACCCAGCTGTGGCGGGGCGGCGGTCCGGTGGCGCTGGACCGCACCGGCGGCGCCCGCACGAGCGCGCAGGCCGTATGGGCCGAGGCGGAGCGACGGGCCCGACGCGCCCGGGAACGCTCGACCTCCCGACAGTGATCGAACAGGTGTTCTAGGCTGGTGGCGTGATCGCATCCCTGACCGGGCGGGTCGTCCGCCTCGACCTCGACGCCCTCGTGCTCGAGGTGGCCGGCATCGGCTACCTCGTGCGCACCACGCCGCAGGCCCTCGCCGCGACCCGTCACGGGGCCGAGCTCACCCTGCACACCGAGCTCGTCGTCCGCGAGGACTCCCTGACCCTCTACGGCTTCCCCCAGGCGGAGGAGGCCGAGACCTTCCGCATCGTGCAGTCCGTCACAGGGATCGGCCCGCGCACGGCGCTGGCCGTGCTCGCCGTGCTCGACCCGGAGGAGCTGCGCCGCGCCGTCGCCGAGCAGGACGTGAAGACCATCACCCGCACCCCGGGCATCGGCCCGAAGGTCGCCGGCCGGATGCTCCTCGAGCTCGGCGGGAAGCTGCCCGCGCCGAGCGAGGCCTCGACGGAGGCGCCGTCGGTCCCGGGCGCGGCGCCCGGCGGCCCCGACGCCGACGTGGTCGAGGCCCTCGTCGGGCTCGGCTGGGCGGAGAAGGCGGCGCGCAGCGCCGTCGAGGCCGCGCGCGAGGAGGGCGGGGAGCAGATCGACGCCGCCGCGCTCCTGCGCACGGCTCTGCGCGGTCTCGGAGGACATCGATGAGCGCGCGGGCGGCGGGCCGCGAGGAGGAGCCGGCCGGCGGGTCCTTCGACGACGGCTCGTGGGAGGCGACCGAGGACGCGCCGCACACCGTGACGAGCCCTGAGTCGATGCCGCCCGAGCGCACCGCGGAGGCCGCGCTGCGCCCGCGTCGGCTGGAGGAGTTCGTGGGCCAGCAGGTGGTGCGCGACCAGCTCTCGCTCGTGCTCGACGCCGCCGCTGCACGTGGCCGCGCCCCCGAGCACATGCTGCTCTCGGGACCGCCGGGACTGGGCAAGACGACCCTCGCCATGATCATCGCCGCCGAGCTCTCCGCCCCGCTGCGCATCACCTCGGGACCGGCGATCCAGCACGCCGGCGATCTCGCCGCGATCCTCTCCTCCCTCGACGAGGGGGAGGTGCTCTTCATCGACGAGATCCACCGCCTCGCGCGGCCCGCCGAGGAGATGCTGTACATCGCCATGGAGGACTTCCGGGTCGACGTGGTGGTCGGCAAGGGCGTCGGGGCGACGTCGATCCCGCTGGACCTGCCGCCCTTCACCGTCGTCGGCGCCACCACCCGCGCCGGTCTCCTCCCGGCGCCGCTGCGCGACCGCTTCGGGTTCATCGGCCACCTCGACTTCTACGGCGCCGAGGAGCTGCGCGAGGTGGTGCGACGCTCCGCCGTGCGGCTCGAGGTCGAGCTCGAGGACCGCGCCGCGATCGAGATCGCCTCTCGCTCCCGCGGCACGCCCCGCATCGCCAACCGTCTCCTGCGCCGCGTGCGCGACTGGGCCCAGGTGCGCGGCAGCGGCGACCTCGACCTCGGCGCCGCGAAGGAGGCGCTGCGGGTCTACGAGGTCGACGACCGGGGCCTGGACCGTCTGGACCGCGCGGTGCTCAGCGCCCTGTGCGGCCGCTTCGCCGGCGGGCCCGTGGGCCTGTCGACCCTCGCCGTCGCGGTGGGGGAGGAGACCGAGACGGTCGAGACGATGATCGAGCCGTATCTCGTGCGCGAGGGATTCCTGCTGCGGACCCCGCGCGGCCGGGCGGCCGCCCCCGCCGCCTGGGAGCACCTCGGCCTCGAGCCGCCCGCAGGGGCGGAGGGCACCTCGCCCATGCTCGGCCGCTTCTGAGCCCGGGCACCGGCTGGGAGGACCGCGGCGGACCGACGGGTACAGTGGTGCGGTCAGTCGCCCGCGGCAGGCCCTCCCCCGTGCAGCAGCACGAACCCGAGGGGCTGTCCGTCGAGAGGAAAACCGTGGACCTCCTTCCCATCCTGCTCATCATCGTCGTGATGATGCTGCCCCTGTTCCTGCTCTCCCGCAGCCAGCGCAAGGCGCAGGCCAGGCAGCAGGAGCTCGTCAAGAAGCTCGGCGTGGGCGACGAGGTGCGCACGCACTCCGGCTTCTACGGCCTCATCGTCGAGGAGTACGACGACGTGGTGGTGCTCGAGTCGGAGGACGGCACGCAGACCAAGTGGGCCCGCATGGCGATCGCGATGGCCGTGGAGCCGGTCGAGGACGAGCAGGGCGAGACCCTCGAGGGCGAGACCCTCGAGGGCGAGACCGTCGAGGGCGAGGCCGTCGAGGGCGTCGCCCCTGAGGGCACCGACTCCCGCGAGGAGCGGGACGCCTCCGCCGGCCAGGTCCCCGGCGTCACCGTCGGCGACGAGGACCCCCGCGAGGACGGCTCCGCGCGCGGTCGCTGACCCGACCCGCGCCGCGCGCCCGACCGCGCACGACGCCGCACGACCCGCGGGGCCTCCTCGCCCCGCCCTCCGCTCCCTGGCCCGTCGTCCTGAGGAATCCCCACCATGCCTGCACGCCGCATCGCCCTGGCGACCCTCGCGGTGCTGATCCTGCTGCTCGGCGGCGGGATCGGTGCCGGGGTCTGGAAGGGTGGCTGGCAGCCCGCCCCCAAGCTCGCCCTCGACCTCGAGGGAGGCACCCAGGTGATCCTCCAGGCGCAGTCGCGCGACGGCTCCGCGATCGACGAGACCGCCATGGAGCAGGCGCGGCAGATCATGAGCCAGCGCATCAACGCGATGGGCGTGGCGGAGACCGAGATCACCGTCCAGGGCGGCACGAACATCGTCATCGACGTGCCCGGGCAGATGGATCAGCAGACCTCCGCCGCGATCCGCCAGACCGCCGCGATGTCCTTCCGCCCCGTGCTCGGCGTGGTCGCGCCCGAGGGCAGCGGCGAGGCGCTCCCCTCCGACGGCGGCGGCGCCTCCGATGCCGCGGGCGACGAGTCCGCGGGGGAGACCTCCGAGGCCCGCGCCGATCCCTCGCAGCAGCTCTTCTCGGGCCTGCTCAGCGACGACTCCTCGATGGCTCCCGCGACCGGGACCGGCGAGGGCGACCTGCCCTACCCGGCCTGGAGCATGGACTGGATGACCCCGGAGGTCCAGACCGAGCTGATGAGCGCGGACTGCGTCGATCCCGCCGCGCAGCAGGAGCGCGCCACGGAGACCGCCGCCGACGAGCCGATGGTCGCCTGCGCCCCGGACGGGAGCGCGAAGTACCTGCTGGGCCCCGAGGTCATCGCGGGCTCCTCGATCGAGGACTCCTCCGTCGCCTCGGACGTCACCCCGACCGGCCAGCCGACCGGCTACTACGTCGTGAACATGTCCTTCGACGAGACCGCCGCGGAGTCCTTCTCGACCATGACCGGCGCCCTGTACAACGGTGAGGGCGCCACCGCCGCCTTCGGCATCGTGCTGGACGGGATGGTCATCTCCGCTCCCGAGGTGCAGGAGCCCTCCCCGGGCGGCGAGGCGTCGATCTCCGGCAACTTCTCCCAGGAGCAGGCGACCCAGCTCTCGGACCAGCTGCGCTTCGGCGCGCTGCCGCTCGAGTTCGAGGTCGCCTCCGAGCAGCAGATCTCCGCCACCCTCGGGGCGGACCAGCTGCAGATGGGACTGATCGCGGGCCTGATCGGGCTCGCGCTCGTGGTCGCCTACGCCTTCGCGCAGTACCGCCTGCTCGCGATCGTGACCACCTCGAGCCTGCTCATCATGGGCGTGCTCACCTACGCCACCCTCACGGTGCTCTCGAACATCCCCGAGATCGGCTACCGCCTCTCCCTCGCGGGCGTGGTCGGTCTGATCGTCGCGGTCGCCTTCACGGCGGACTCGTTCATCGTCTACTTCGAGCGAGTGCGCGACGAGATCCGCGAGGGCCGCGGCATCGCCGCGGCCGTGGACCACGGCTGGGACCGCGCCAAGCGCACCATCCTCGCCTCCGACACGGTCAACATCATCGCGGCCGTGGTGCTCTACCTGCTCTCCACCGGTGGCGTGCGCGGCTTCGCCTTCGTGCTGGGGCTGACCACGCTGCTGGACCTCCTGGTCGTCTTCCTGTTCACTCATCCGGTGCTGCAGGCGCTCGTGCGCACGCGCTTCTTCGGGAAGGGCCATCCGTGGAGCGGCCTGGACCCGGCGCGCCTGGACCGCGACGTGCCCGCCTACGCCGGGCGCGGACGCGTCCGCCTCGGCGAGGAGCGCGGCCGCGGCGGTCGCCGCAGCGCCCGCGCGGAGGAGGAGGCGGCCGAGCGCGAGCCGATCGCGGTGCGCCGCGCCCGTGAGGCCCGGGAGGCGCGTGAGGCGCAGGAGGCCCGTGACGGGGTCCCCGCGGACGGCACCGCCGACGACGACAGCTCCGGCGACGGTGCGGCCGACGTCGGCGCCCCTGCCGACGAGGACACCGACGAGACCGAGGAGCAGGGCCGATGAGCACCACCTTCGCCACCTTCGGCAACGACCTCCACGCCGGCAGGCGGATCCTGCCGATCGTCTCCCGCCGACGCACCTGGTACCTGATCAGCGTCGTCGTCGTGGTGCTGCTGGGCGCCCTCGCGGTCGTGCGCGGGCCCAACCTCGGCATCGAGTTCACCGGCGGCTCCGAGTTCCAGATCGCCGGGGTCGCCGACACCGAGCAGTCCTCCGCCCGTGAGGTCGTGCGCGAGCACCTGCCGGACAACGAGCCGAAGGTCACCCAGCTCGGCGGCGACACCCTGCGCGTGCAGACCGAGCAGCTCGACTCGGCCCAGACGGCCGAGCTCGCCGGAGAGCTCGCCACGGCCTACGAGGTGCCCGCCGACGCGGTCTCGACCTCCTACATCGGCCCGGTGTGGAGCGGTGACGTCACCCAGAAGATGGCCCGCGGCGTCGTGGTCTTCCTGGTCCTGGTCGCCGCGATGATGGCGCTCTACTTCCGCGACCTCAAGGCGTCCCTCGCCGCGATGATCGCGCTGGGCCACGACATGCTGCTCACCGCTGCGGTGTACGGCGTGGTCGGGTTCGAGATTACCCCCGGCACGGTCATCGGATTCCTCACCGTCATGGGCTACTCGCTCTACGACACCATCGTCGTGTTCGACAAGGTGCGGGAGAACACCGCGGACCTCACGGGCCAGCGCCGACGCACCTTCGCCGAGCTCGTCGAGCTCGCCGCGAACCAGACCCTGGTGCGGTCGATCAACACCTCCGTCGTCGCGCTGCTGCCGATCGGCTCGATCCTCGCCATCGGCGCGTTCCTGCTCGGCGCCGGCACCCTCAAGGACATCTCCCTCGCCCTGTTCATCGGGATCATCGCCGGCACCTACTCCTCGATCTTCCTCGCCCCGGGGCTGCTCGTGGACCTCCGCCGGCGCGAGGACACGATCGCTCGCCACACCCTCGCCCTCGAGCGGGCGCGCCGCGGGGAGACCGGCTCGACGTCCGAGGACTCTCCCGGGAGCCCCCGCGGAGAGGACGCCGCGACCCGCGCCGACGGCGCCGACCTCGACGCCGTCGACCCCGATGCCGTCGACCCCGATGCCGCCGACCCTGCCGACGCCGACGCGGCGGACGAGGGTGAGGGGCGCACCCCGGAGGCCGACCCCGCCGACGAGGACGACGGCACCGTCGGCCGCGCCGCCGCACCCCGCTCCGCCCGGCAGCAGCCGCGCAGGACCACCCGACGCCGACGCTCCGGCAGGTGAGGAACCGATGAACGGCCCGCAGACCGCCCCTGCCCCGCTCCGCACCGCGGAGGAGATCCCCACCGCCGCCGAGATCGAGACGCTGCGCAGCACGTACATCGCCGAGTACCCGGACTTCCCGACCCCGGGCGTGCTCTTCCGCGACATCACCCCGCTGCTGCGCGACGCGAACGCGCTGCGCCGCGTCATCCGCTACTGGACCACGCTGCTGCCCGAGGGCATCGAGTACATCGTCGGCACCGAGGCCCGCGGCTTCGTGCTCGGCGCACCGCTCGCCTACGAGCTCGGCGCCGGGTTCATCCCGGTGCGCAAGGCGGGCAAGCTCCCCGGCCGCCCGGCCGGGCTGAAGTACGAGCTCGAGTACGGCAGCGCCGAGATCCAGATCCCCGAGAACTCGCTCCCGGCCGGCGCGCGGACCCTCGTGCTCGACGACCTGCTCGCAACCGGCGGGACCGCCGCGGCGACGGTCGAGCTCACCCGACGCTTCGACGTCGAGCTGCTCGGCGCCTCCTTCCTCATCGAGCTCGAGGGCCTCGGCGGCCGCGACCTGCTGCCGGACGTTCCGCTGACCACTGTCTGGTCCATCCCCGACTGATCCCCGGGACGTCGCCGTCCGCCGCCGGCGGACGCGGCGCGCATCCCTGTCGCCCGCGCGTAGACTGTGGCCTTCCAGGCAGGGAGTTGTGCATGCAGGAGCGGACCGCATCCGAGCAGGCCGGGGCCGAGGCAGGCCCGGCCGACCAGGCCGCGCGCCCTCCCGCCGCACCGCCCGCACAGCCCGATTCGCCGCGCACCCCCTCGACCGCGCCACGACGCTCCCGCTCGCGCCTGTCCTTCTTCGCCCCGCGCTCCTCCCCGGTGGATCCGCTGCTCGCACCGCTGCTGGAGACGATGACGGCGGTGAGCCCGAAGGAGAACCAGGAGCTTGTGCGCCAGGCGTACACCGTCGCCGAGCGCGCCCACCGCGGCCAGGCCCGCCGCAGCGGCGACCCGTACATCACCCACCCGGTCTCGGTCGCCACGATCCTCGCCGAGCTCGGCTCGCCGGCCGATGTCGTCGCCGCCGCGCTCCTGCACGACACGGTCGAGGACACCGACTACTCCCTGGACCAGCTGCGCGCCGAGTTCGGCGAGGTCATCGCCGTCATGGTCGACGGCGTGACGAAGCTGGACAAGGTCACCTACGGCGAGGCCGCGCAGGCCGAGACCGTGCGCAAGATGATCGTGGCGATGAGCCGCGACGTGCGCGTGCTGCTGATCAAGCTCGCCGACCGCCTCCACAACGCCCGCACCTGGAAGTATGTGCCGGCCGCCTCGGCGGAGCGCAAGGCGAAGGAGACCCTCGAGATCTACGCCCCGCTCGCGCACCGCCTGGGGCTGAACACGATGAAGTGGGAGTTGGAGGACCGCTCCTTCCAGGTCCTCTACCCCAAGGTGTACGAGGAGATCGTCTCGCTGGTCGCCCAGCACGCCCCGGCGCGCGAGCAGTACCTCTCCACCGTCTCCTCCCAGATCCAGGAGGATCTCAAGAAGGCGCGGATCAAGGCCGAGGTCACCGGCCGGCCCAAGCACTACTACTCGATCTACCAGAAGATGATCGTGCGGGGCCGCGACTTCTCCGACATCTACGACCTGGTCGGCGTGAGGGTGCTCGTGGATACGGTCCGCGACTGCTACGGCGTGCTCGGCACGCTCCACGCGCGCTGGTCGCCGGTGCAGGGCCGCTTCAAGGACTACATCGCGCTGCCGAAGTTCAACCTGTACCAGTCGCTGCACACCACCGTGATCGGCCCGACCGGCAAGCCGGTCGAGGTCCAGATACGCACCCGCGAGATGCACCGTCGGGCCGAGTACGGCGTCGCCGCGCACTGGAAGTACAAGGCGATGGCGGGAGGCCAGGGCGGCGGCGAGTCCGCGGCGATCACGAATGACGCCGCCTGGCTGCGCCAGCTGATGGACTGGCAGAAGGAGACCACCGACTCCGGCGAGTTCCTGGACTCGCTGCGGTTCGAGATCAACACGCAGGAGGTGTACGTCTTCACGCCGAAGGGGGACGTGCTCGCCCTGCCGCAGGGCTCGACCCCGGTCGACTTCGCCTACTCGGTCCACACCGAGGTGGGGCACCGCACCATCGGGGCCCGGGTGAACGGGCGCCTGGTCTCCCTGGAGTCCGCGCTCGCCACCGGCGACGTCGTGGAGGTCTTCACCTCGAAGTCCGCCGACGCCGGCCCCAGCCGGGACTGGCTCGGCTTCGTGAAGTCCCCGCGGGCGCGCAACAAGATCCGCCAGTGGTTCTCGAAGGAGCGTCGCGAGGAGGCGCTGGAGCGGGGCAAGGAGGAGCTCGCCAAGGCGCTGCGCCGGCAGGACCTGCCCATGCGCCGCCTGCTCACCCACGACACGCTCGCCACGATCGCCTCGGAGCTCAACCTCGGCTCGATCGATGCGCTGTACACCTCGATCGGCGAGGGTCACACCGGCGCCCAGCACGTGGTCGAGAAGCTTCGCGCCTCCTTCGGCGGCGCCGACGGGGCGGAGGAGGACCTCGCCGAGATCACCCTGCCCTCGAAGGTCCGCCCTCGGGGCAGTCGCGCCGAACGGCACACGGCGGAGACGGACCAGGGCGTCATCGTGGACGGCCACGCCGACCTCTGGGTCAAGCTCGCCAAGTGCTGCGCTCCGGTGCCGGGCGATCCGATCGTCGGCTTCATCACCCGCGGCTCGGGGATCTCCGTGCACCACACCAGCTGCACCAATGCGATCCAGCTCCAGCAGCAGCAGCCCGATCGCATGGTCGAGGCGAGCTGGTCCGGGCGGCACTCCACCGCCTATCTCGTGCACATCAAGGTCGAGGCGCTGGACCGTCCCCGACTCCTCACCGATCTGGCGCTGGTGATCTCGGAGCAGCAGGTCAATCTGCAGTCCGCCTCGGCGCAGTCGAACACCGACCGGCTCGCGACGACCTTCTTCTCCTTCGAGCTGGCCGATCCCGCGCACCTCCAGTCTGTGCTCGCCCAGGTCAGGCGCGTCGAGGGCGTCTATGACGTCTACCGCGTCACGGCCGACGGCCGGCCCGTCGGCCTCGGCGCACCGCTCACGGCGAGCTGAGAGGCCCGGTCCGCTCCGACCGTGCTGTGATCAGCGGACCCTCGAGGCGCACCCCCGCGAGCGGCCGCACCGTGGGCGGCTGCTCCGGGGCCCGTCGCGGCCCGCACCGTCCGGTCCCGTCCTGCTGTGCCGTGTCCGACCGCGCCGCGAGCGGTGTGAGCGCCCGGTCCAGCCGCTCCCGGGCCTCCTGCACGCCGGGATGTCGGTGCAGCCGGTGCAGATGCGCGCGCAGCTCCTCGTGCTCCACCAGACCCGCCCGTTCGAGCCGCCTCAGCAGCGGGCGGGCGATCGCCTCGGGGCTGAAGCGCAGCAGGTCCGAGGCGGTGCGGCGGGGCGTGGTCACGGGCGCGCCGCCGACGGTGTCGATGTCGCCCGGGCCGAGCCGGGCATGGCGCTGGACCACGCCGGCGAGGATCCCTCGGTGCGCCGGGGAGAGCAGCTCGAGCGATGCCGGCGGCCGACCGCCCAGATGCACCCAGGCGGCGCTCCTCCCGGCGATCACGTGATGGGACTGCAGGTGCTCCCCGAGGGCGCAGCCGAGCGCCAGGGCCCGGCGCACCGAGGTCCCGAGGAGATCCGGGGGCAGGAACACCCCGGGCAGCAGTCGGACGATCTCCCTGCGGGCGACCATCGCGGCGGTGGTGGGGGTCTCCTCCCAGCGCTGCAGCTCGGCGCCGAGGGGGAGGGCGAGGTCCGCCGCGTGATGCGACCAGGCCGCGCACAGCCCGATCGGGCGCAGCCTCACAGATGGGAGCGGGCCGTCGCAGGGTGGGGGAGCGTCCTGTGCGGGCTCGTCGGCGAGGAGCTCGCGCAGCACGGGGTCCGCCAGGGCGTCGCGGAGCGCGGCGTCGACGGGCACTCCGAGGGCGGGTGCGGTGAGAACGGGCGCGGTGAGGGCGGGCGCGGCAGCGGCGAGGGTCTCCATGCATCGACCCTGGCCCCCACCGGTCCGCACGGCAACGCCCCGCCCGTCCCTGTGGACGAGCGGGGCAGTGGGGAGGAGAGGTGCGCGGCGCCGGCGGCCGGCGCGCGGGCGCCTCAGCCCAAGTCGCGGGCGGAGCGCTCGATCACGGCGAGCCACTCCTTGCGGGCCTCGAGCGCCGCCTCGGCCTCCGCGATCTTCTTCGGGTCGCCGCCGGCGCGGGCCTTCTCCAGCGCCTCCTCGTAGGAGGCGATAGCGGAGTGCAGCTGCGAGGACGCACCCTCGACGCGCGCCTTGGTGCGCGGATCGGTGCGGCGCCACTCGGCCTGCTCGGCGTCCTTCACGGCACGCTCGACGGCCCGCAGGCGGTCGTCGATCCGGCGCATGTCGCCGCGCGGCACCTTGCCCGCCTCCTCCCAGCGGTCCTGGATCGAGCGCAGCGCGGACTTCGCCGCGTCGAGGTCCTTGCCCGGGTCGAGCGCCTCGGCCTCGACCAGCAGCGCCTCCTTCACCTCGAGGTTCTTGCGCTGCTCGGCCTCGGTCTCGTGGAGGTCCGCGTTGCGCGCCGCGAAGAAGGTGTCCTGGGCGGCCTTGAACCGCTTCCACTGGGCGTCGTCCTTCTTGCGGCTGCCGCGCGGCGCACGGCGCCACTGGTTCATGAGGTCCTTGTACGCCCGGACCGTCGGACCCCAGTCGGTGGAGTCCTGCATCGCCTCGGCGCGGGCGATGAGCTCCTCCTTCTGCGCGGCGGCCTCGGCATGCCGCTCGTCGAGCTGGGAGAAGAACTGCTTGCGCATCCGGTCGAAGGAGGCGCGGGCGGCCGAGAGCCGCTTCCACAGCGCCTCCTCGGTGGGTCGGTCCAGGCCGATGTCCTCGGACTGCATCTGCTTCCACGTCGGGACCATCTGACGCATCGTCTCGCCGGCGTTCTTCCAGGAGATCTGCTCCGGGTCGGTGGCGACCAGGGCCTCGATCGACTCGACGAACTCGGTGCGGCGACGGGTCGCGGCCTCTCGGCCCTCGGCCCGCTTCGCCTCGAGCGCCCGGATCTTCTCCTTGGCCTGCTCGCGCAGCTCGGAGGCGCGTGCGCGCAGCGCCGGGATGTCGCCGACGACCTGCGGCTCCTTCATGTTCTTGCGCAGGTTCTCCAGGAGCCGGTTGAGCTCGTTCTGGGTGTGCTCGGGCGCGGTGAGGGCGGAGGCGGTCTGGTCGAGGAAGGCGACCAGGTCCAGGTACCCCTTCGCGAAGGGCTCGAGCGCGGCGTCGTGGTCGGTCTCGGTCGTGGTGCCGATCGTGCGCACCTGGGTGCCGTCCTGGACGGTGACGGTGCCGTCCTCCGCCACGCTGCCGAAGGCCTTCGCCGCGGCGATCTCGGCGGGGTTGTGCTCGGCGGCCGCGGGAGCGACGGGCAGCAGCGCCGCCGTCGGCTTCTTCCCCGCCAGCGCGGCGGGGGAGGGGGCGGCCGGGCGCGGGCGGGGACCGGCCGGCGCGGGCTTCGGCACGGGAGTCGGTGCAGGCGTCGCCGGCGTCGCCGCGGTGGAGGCGCCCGCTCCCGCGGCGGGGGCCGCGTCGTCGGCGGGAGTCGCGTCGTCCGAGGAGGGCGTGGCCTCCGAGGCAGCCGCAGCCTCCGAGGCGGTCGTGTCGGCCGCGGAGGACTCCCCGGTCGAGGCGCTCTCCTCGGTCGTGGTGCTCTGCTCGGCCTCGACGCCGTGCTCGGCCGCTGCGGCCGGCTCGCCGTTCTCGGCGGCGGCGACGGGACCGGCCTTCTCGGCGGCGGTCGCCTGCTCCGAGGTCGACAGTTCCGCGGTCGCCTGCTCGGCGGCCGTGGTCTGCGCCTCGGGGGTGGAGGGCTCCGCGGAGGTCTGCTCGGCCGTGGCGTCGACGACGGCGTCGGCGGGCTGGGCGGCTGCCTGGTCGGCGGGGAGGGAAGTCTCGGACTCGCTCACGATGAGCTCCTTCGATGGGATCCGCTGCGGGGCGGGACACTGCCGTCACCAGGACGGCCGGGCTGATGGGGTGCTCGTCACGGAGGGACCGGGGCGACCACGTCAGGGAACTCTACAGCGGAGCGCGCCGGCGTTCCGCCTCGTCCGGCGCCGTGCGACCGCGCCTCGGGCACGCCCGGCCCCGAGAGGGGATAATGGACCCGCACCGCAGACGACCAGAAGGAAGTGCACCGCATGGCGAAGATCGCCGCCCTGTCAGGATTCCCGGAGTGGCTCCCCTCCGAGCGCCTCGTCGAGCAGCACGTGATCGACGTGTTCCGGGAGGTCGCCGAGCTGCACGGGTTCTCCGGCATCGAGACGCGCGCGGTCGAGCCGCTCGAGCAGCTGCTGCGCAAGGGCGAGATCGACAAGGAGGTGTACGTGCTGCGCCGCCTCCACGCCGAGGAGGGAGACGAGGATGCCGGCGCCGACCGCTCCCGCACCCTCGGCCTGCACTTCGACCTCACCGTCCCGCTCGCGCGCTACGTGCTCGAGCACCAGAACGACCTCGCCTTCCCCTTCCGGCGCTACCAGATCCAGAAGGTGTGGCGCGGCGAGCGCCCCCAGGACGGCCGGTTCCGCGAGTTCTACCAGGCCGATCTCGACGTGATCGGCCAGGACACCCTGCCCGGCCACGTCGAGGCCGAGGTCGCGATCGTGATGGCGGAGATCCTCTCTCGCCTGCCGCTGCCGCAGGTGAGCATCCACGCCAACACCCGCCGCCTCTCCGAGGGCTTCTTCCGCGCGATCGGCTTCGAGGACCACACCCCCGTGCTGCGCGCCCTGGACAAGCTCCCGAAGATCGGCGCCGACGCCGTGTCCGCCCTGCTGCGCGACGAGGCCGGTGCGAGCGAGGAGCAGGCGCAGAAGGCGCTCGCCTTCGCCTCCATCCGCACCCGTGACGCCTCCTTCGCCCAGCAGGTCCGCGACCTCGGCGGAAGCGGCGAGATGGTCGAGGAGGGCATCGCCGAGCTCACCGCCGTCATCGAGCGGGTCGAGGCGGCCGTGCCCGGCATGATCGTCGCGGACCTCTCGATCGCCCGAGGCCTGGACTACTACACCGGCACCGTGTTCGAGAGCTTCGTCGCCGGGCACGAGTCGCTCGGCTCGATCTGCTCCGGCGGGCGCTATGACCGTCTCGCCTCCGACAACCGCCACACCTATCCCGGCGTCGGCCTCTCCATCGGCCTCTCGCGGCTGGTCTCCCGCCTCGTCTCGGCCGGGATGGCGGCGCCGAGCCGCGCGGTCCCCACCTGCGTGCTCGTCTCGGTCGCCGACGAGGAGCACCGGGGCCGCAGCGACGCGGCCGCCCGAGCGCTGCGCGCCCGCGGCATCTCCTGCGAGGTGGCCCCGAGCGCCGCGAAGTTCGGCAAGCAGATCCGCTACGCAGACCGCCGCGGCATCCCCTTCATCTGGTTCCCCGGCGAGGAGGGCACCGACGGGGAGGTCAAGGACATCCGCAGCGGCGACCAGTCCGCGGCCGACGCCACCACCTGGCAGCCCCCCGCCGAGGACCTTCGCCCACGCGTCCTCGCCGCCCTGGAGGACCAGACGGACTGACGGCCTGTTCGACCGCCGGCGGATGAGCTGGCTCACATCGCGGCCTCGGGGGAATGATCCCCGGGGCCGCGGCGTTCCAGCGGTCATGGCTACGCTCACTCTGACCACCGAGAACCACGACAAGACCGTCGAGGACGGCATCGTCCTGATCGACTTCTGGGCGGGCTGGTGCGTGCCGTGTCAGCGCTTCTCCCCGATCTATGAGGAGGCCTCGGAGAAGCACGAGGACGTCACCTTCGCGAAGGTCGACACCGAGGACCAGCAGGATCTCGCCATGCGCTACGGCGTCACCTCCATCCCGACCCTCGTCGCCTACCGCGAGGGCATCCCGGTCTTCTCCCAGGCGGGCGCCCTGCCGCAGTCCGCGCTCGAGGACCTCATCGGCCAGGTGAAGAACCTGGACATGGACGAGGTCCGCAAGGCCTACGCCGAGGCCGAGCAGAAGCAGGGCTGATCCCTCCGCAGGGTCGACCCCGGTCGCGCCCCGCGACCCCGACGACGACAGGACCCCGCCACCCGGGAGGGTGGCGGGGTCCTGTCTGTGCGGAGGCGCTGTGCCGCGAGATGCCCGGCGGAGCCGTGCACCGCCGAGCTCACGCCCCGGGCGGCCCCACCGAGGCGGGGCCGGCCCCGGGGCGGGAGCGGCGCTCAGCCCTCCCGGCGGAAGGGGCGGCGCCTGCCCTCGGGGCGGCCGCCGCGGTCGTCACGGCGCGGACGGTCGTCGCGGCGGAAGGGACGCTCGCCGTCACGACGCGGGCCCTTGCCCCCGCGCGGCCCGCGGTCCGGGCCGATGCGCAGCTCGCGACCGCCGAGCTTCGCCCGGCCGATGCGGTCCATCTGCTCCGGCGTGAGCGAGCCGCGGATCTGCACCAGAGAGAAGTGCGGGAAGATCTGGATCTTGCCGATGTCCTTCCCGTGCAGTCCGCCCTCGCCGGTCATGGCGCCGACGATGCCCGGCGGGCGCGCGCCGTGGGAGTGGCCGACCCCGACCTTGTAGGAGGTGTACCCGCGCTCCGTCGGCGTCGCCTCCCGCGGGCCGCGGTCGCCGCGCTCGCGGTCGTCTCCGCGCAGCTGCGCGCCGGTGAACTCCTCGTCCTCCGTCGCCGCGCCGGGGCCCTCGTCGCCCACGGTCATCGCGCCGAGCACGGCGGCGAGCTCGAGCGGGTCGATGTTGTTCTCGGCGACGAACTCGCCGATCAGCTCGCGGTACAGCTCCAGACGGCCCCGCTCGATCCGCTCGGGGACCTGGGTCAGCAGTGCGGCGAGACGATGCTTGGAGACGTCGCGGGGCGAGGGGATGTCCGCCTCGGCGAGGGTCTGCTTGGTGGCGCGCTCGATGTTCTTCAGCGCACGGCGCTCGTGCGGGCCGATGAAGGTCAACGCCTCGCCGGTGCGGCCCGCGCGACCGGTGCGGCCGATGCGGTGGACGTACGACTCCGCCTCCTTGGGCACGTCGAAGTTCACCACCAGGCCGATCCGCTCGACGTCCAGGCCGCGGGCGGCGACGTCGGTGGCGACGAGCACCTGCAGGGAGCCGTCGCGGAGCCGCTCGACGATCTTCTCGCGCTCCTTCTGCGGCACGTCGCCGCTGATCGACGCCGCGATCAGGCCGCGGGCCACCAGCGCGGAGCCCACCTCCTCGGCGGCGGCGCGGGTGCGCACGAAGACGATCGCCGCCTCGGCGGACGAGGTGGCCAGCACGCGGGCGAGCGCGCCGGTGCGGTGCTTGAAGGGCACCACGGCGTAGGTCTGGGTGACGCTCTTGACGGTGGAGGACTGCGGGGTGACGCTCACGCGCACCGGGTCCTTCATGTGGGTCTGCGCCACGCGCTGGATCGCGGCGGGCATCGTCGCGGAGAACAGCGCGACCTGACGGGTCTCGGGGGAGTGGGAGCGGATCTCCGCGACGTCCGCAGCTAAGCCCATGCGCAGCATCGCGTCGGCCACGTACAGGACCGCCGCGCGGATGGTGGCGAGGAGTAGGTTCGCGCGGTGCCGGTGGCCGGTCACTGCGCCGGGCGTGTCGACGGCCACGTGGGCGGGCCGGG
>Ga0079224_100003713_pt1 | contig 19394 bp, 12 predicted proteins | sample Stecom2015_FD_80414 | JGI IMG/M metagenome (GOLD analysis project Ga0079224, IMG submission 80414) | Agricultural soil microbial communities from Utah to study Nitrogen management - Steer compost 2015 | ecosystem: Environmental > Terrestrial > Soil > Agricultural land | place: USA: Utah... | reverse complement strand
GCCGAGAGGCAGCGCACGTCTTGCAGCGGCTCCGCGACGGCACCGTTCCGGATCGCGGGCTCGAAGCCGTCGCGGTTGGCAGCGAGCGGCAGCGCAAGGAGCTGCAGCGCAAGCTCGACGAGGTGCGCGGCGGTGAGGGCGAGGTGAAGTTTTTGCGTGGCGGGTACGGTTGCGGCAAAACGTTCATGGCGAACCTGGTCGTGCACGACGCGCAGCAGCTCAAGTTCGCGACCAGCTTCGTCGTGGTGTCGCCGAACGACCTCCGGTTTCACAACTTCGACGAGCTGTACCGCAACGTCGTCAGCAACCTCAGCACGCCGACCTGTCCGAGGGGCGCGCTGGGGGACATTTTGGACCGCTGGATCGGCAGCGTCGAGGAGGGCTTGGTCGACCTCGGCGTCAGCGACGACGACCCCGCCTTCGACGAAAAGGTCCTGGCCAAGCTCGACGAGCAGCTCGTGGCGTTGACGGGCGGCCGCGCCCCCGGCGACATGGTGCGCGTCGTTCGCAAGATCTTCGAGCTGAAGCAGGCCGGACGCCTGCAGGAGGTGACCGGTCTGGTCTCTTGGCTTTCGGGCAGCTCGAATGTCGCCGCCAGCGTCAAGAGCCTGGCCGGGATCAAGGGCGACATCGCGAGCAGCGACGCGATGGCCTACCTCCGGGGCATCCTCGAGATCGTCAAGCGCGCCGGCTACACCGGCCTCGTCATCGTGATCGACGAGGCCGAGACCATCCTGCGCATGCGCGGTGACGTGCGCGGCAAATCGCTGAACGCCATCCGTCAAATCGTGGACGCGGCGAGCGGCTACCCCGGCCTCCTCTGGGTGTTCACCGGGACGCCCACCTTCTTCGATGACCGGCAGGGCGTTCGCGGGGTGGAGGCGCTGCACGCCCGCATCAAGTACGAGGAGTTCAACGGGGTGCCGAGCTTGCGGCAGCCTCAGCTGGCGCTGAAGCCCTTCGATCGCGAGCGCTTGATCAAGGTGGCGCTCAAGCTCCGTTCCCTGCACCCCGATCTGGCGCCAGAGATCGCTGAGCGCCGGTTCCCCCGGGAGCTGGTCGAGCAGCTCGTCGACAAGGTGACGGAGGGCTTTCACGGCGATGTGGGCGTCGTCCCTCGCCAGTTTCTACGCACGTTCGTGAACCTGCTCGACGTGCTGGCGGACGACGAGGAGCAGGACGCGCACGCCCTCTTGGGGTTCGAGCCAAGAGAGCTGACCCCGGAAGAAGAAGCCGTGATGGCGGGGCGCAAGCTCGACGAGCCGCCGCCCGACGGTGGCTTCGGCGGCGCCGCCGTCGAGATGTAAAAGCCAGCGATGAGCGTCTTTTCGCGGTTTCCGGAGCGCCTGCAGCACGCCATCGCGCACGAGCTCGGCTTCGCGTCGCTGCGCCCGGTGCAAGAGCTGGCGGGCGAGGCCATCCTCGACGGCAAGAACGCGGTCGTGCTGGCGCCGACCGCGGGGGGCAAGACGGAAGCTTCCCTGTTCCCGGTGATCGGCGGGATGCTGCTGGACCCGCCGACCGGCGTGGGCGCGCTCTACATCGCCCCCATCAAGGCGCTGCTGAACAACCAGGAGGTGCGGCTCGGGCAATACACGGAGATGGTGGGCCTCCGGCGCTTCGTCTGGCACGGCAACGCGCTGCAGGGCCAGAAGCAGGCGTTCTGCCGCGAGCCCGCCGAGCTCCTGATGACGACGCCCGAGTCGCTCGAGGTGATGTTGATGTCGCCGCGGGTGCCGGTGTCGCGGCTGTTCAAGTCGCTCCGGTACGCCGTCATCGACGAGGTGCACGCCTTCGCCGGCACCGACCGCGGCGCCCACCCGGCAGAAGCTCGTGGCGATGGTCCCGGAGTATCGCCTCAGCAAATTCCAGCGCGTCCTGCCGGACAGGTGGCAGTCGGAGATGCTGGGCGCCTACTTGCTCGATTTTGCGGGGACGGAAGCTTGGCTGGCTGGCGGCAACCGTTAGCGGGCGTCACGATCGCCTGCGCCGCCTGCGCGGGCACCGGCGGGCAGGCGGCTCAGCCCGATTCACCAGTGCCGGAACGACTCGAGGGCTTCGGAGAGGGTCCGACTTCGGGTTCCAGCGTTTTCCGAGTCGAGCTGCAGCTCCGTCGCAGACCTCCTCTTGGGGGATGGCGAGTGGTGCGACGGGATCGAGCGGCCAGACCACGCCCGCTACGTGATCCGCAGCTGGCAGCGGTTCTCCGGGAGGCCCGAGCACTTGATTCAGTTCGAGGTCCGCGGCGGGAGAGCGACGGCGGCGGTGGACGGAGCACCACCCCGAGCCGTTCCGTGGCCTCGCTTCCGCGGCCGATTGGAGGCGATCTGGAACACGCCCAGCGAGGTCGACGAGCATTGCCGCGACGGAGTTCCCAGCGTCGCGACCGCACGTGCGTCGGGTCGCTGGAAAATCGTCGTGCGTCACTGCTCGTGGCCGATCGACCCCGAGCTGATCGGCGAGGTGCTTGGCCGGTCGAGGCCGATCCAGCGCTTCGGTCGATGAGCGAGGATCGTCACCACCAAGCCCCGAGCCTCCTCATCGACCTGGCAGCACGGACGACCCTCAACCCCGGCGTCCGCGAAGGGCGGTGCGATAGTCGCGGATGGATTGGCTTGCGGTCGGGCGGTCGAGGAAAGAGGCGAGCTCGGCCAGGTCGATGCCCGGTAGCACTTCGCTGCCGGCGATCTCTTCGTACGCTCCGTCCCGTAGGACGTGAGCGGTGAGGCGCCCGCGGCGCCAGAACCAGACCTCGCGGACGCCGAGATCTTGATAGATGCGGAGCTTGTCGATGCCTCCGGAGGTCCACACCACTTCGATGGCCAGGTCGGGTCGCTCCGGCTCGGCGACGGCGCCGAACACGTAGCTTTCGTCGGGCTCGAGCCCTCGCTTGGCTTCTTTCCTCTCGAGCGTCCAGGAACCATAGGTAGAAAACTCAATGTCGCGTTCGAGGCACCAGACCTCCACGAGTTGGCCAATCCTGGACTTGAGCGCTTCGTGCGGTCGAGAAGGTGTCATGATTTCGAGCGAACCCTCGAGGAAGGCCAGGCGCGGCACCGATGCCTCCCCGCGCATTTCGAGGAGGCGTTGGTAGTCGGCCCAAGTGGCGCTGCGCAGCACGACGATCTTGTCCTCGACAGGAGTATCGTCGTGTTCGGAGAGCGCTTCAGCCAACATGTATTTGAGTTTACGAACGGCGCGGCCGCTCGTCCACTCGACGGGCGTCTTGCCGCGCAAACTGGCGGATGGGGGTTCAGGCTCGGTGGCCTTTTCAGTTCAGGAGAGTCGCACCGGGTGAGCCCGGCTTCTTGCGCCTTCACGCGACGTCTGCGTTGCTGCCCGTCGTCGCTCCCGCCGGAGGGTGAACGCCGCGGGTAGAACTTCCGCCCTGGGAAAGGTATGTTGCCTAGCGACTCGCAGACAATCTCCGGGCGCCCCGGCGATGGCGCAGGCGTTCAGCCCGCAAGCGGCGATGGCGGCCTCATCGCGGCTGGCTTTGGCTTCGGCAGAGCAGTCCGACACGGTGAACGTGACCTCGGACCCGACCCCGTTCTTGGTGGAGACGCGCGGCCTGGTCGCGCTCGACCAGGACCTCGCACACGGCGCGGAACTGCTGAAGGACGCGCTCGGCGGCCTCGAAGCGCTCCAGGCGCGGTGCGAGGACGTGTTCGGGCGGCCTTCCACGCTCGTGGACGAGGTCGTGGGGCCACGGCTGGGAGCGCTGCTGCGCTCGTCGTTGGCTGGTCTCGGGCAGCGCCCTCGGGGAGAGATCCTCACGGCGCTCGACGAGGTGATGGTCTCGGTCTCTCGTGCGGGCCTCTCGAAGTACATCCCGACCACAGCGCTGCTGGAGACCACCCTCCAAGCGCTGGTGCGTTACGAAGACGACCTCCGGCTGGGTCCGCCGGGGGACCACTCGCTGCGTGGGTACCGGCAGCTGCGCGCCGAGCTGCCGAAGGCGCCGCTGGCGTTTCTTGCTGCACAGACTTGCCTCCGCCTCGATCCAAGCTTGTCGCACCAACCGGGGGAGACGCAGGTGTTGGAGGGCGTCGCGCGCCAGCTGGCCGCGCTGCCGAGCGATCTCTCGGTAGCGATACGGGCTTTCGACCTGCGGCGGGTGGAGCGGCCGATAGCGTTCATCGAGGCCTGGTGGGGCTCGGTGATGCGACTCGACGATCCGCTGAAGCGGTTGGCCGCCCTGCGTGAGAGCCAGCTGCTCGAGGCGCTGCGTGAAGAGAGCGCGCTAGAGCGCTTTCGACTCGAGCTGGAGCTGCAGCGAACGCTGTTCGGGGAGGACCCGGCCGTGGCGGCGCTGATCGAGCGCGTGAGTGGGGTTCAGCGGCAGTTCTCGACGATCGCAGAAGACGAGGCGCGAGCCTACGAGACCGTCGAACGAGCGGCTCCGTGAAGACGCTGCACGCTTTGGAGCAGCGGATCCACGCCTTGCTTCCCCCCAGGCGAGGGTGCCGCGTTGTCGAATCGAAGCGTTCGCCCGCGGTGCGGGTGGAGGCGCTGGAGCGGCTGGGCACGCTGGCGCGAAGACGCGTGCAGCACGGGCTATCGGCCCACGGCACCCCCCGGCGCGCGTTCGACGAGGCGGTGGCCGAGCTCCACGAAAACATCGCCGTCCTCGAGGAGCACGTCTCCGGCAGCGAGCGGCCGCCCTTCGCCTACATCACCTGGGCCTGGCGGGTCTTCCGAAGCTTGCGCGACTACCACGACGAGACGTTCGCGGCGCGAACGGACGCGGCGGTCGCCTCACCGGCGAACGCACGCGGCAAGCCAACGGCGCCACCCTGGAGGGAACCAGATCTGGGTCGCAGCTTCCAGGAGGCGGCGACGCTCCTGCGGCCCATCGCTCGCAGCGGGGGACGGGCACCGCCCATCGATGCGTTGCTCGAGCTGGCCGCTTCGGAGACTGCGTTTCTGCAGCGCCGGCGGCGCTTGTTCGAAGCGGCGCGGCGCGCTGTGCTGGATGAACAGGCGAGCGGCACCGCGTCGGACGCCGACCTGCAAGCTCGGCTCCTGTACATCAGCGATCAAATCCGCGGGTTGAATCGGCTGCAAGCCGCCGGCGTCGATCCAAACGTCGACCTCTTGCAGCAGTTGAAGTGGGCGACCGCCCGCCGCGACGCCGCCACCCTGGACCCCTGCATCGCCGCCTGGCAACAGTTCGCCCGGGCCGGTGGCTTCCCGGCGGCCGTGCGCCAGCTCGTCACGCGGCTCCCGGAGCACCGGGACGCGGCGGGGCCGCTCCTCTCCCAGCAGACGAGCGTGACCGAAGAGTTCCCGGCGGGCGTTCTCGAAGCCGTACGTCGGGGCCTTCAGCGCGCTCGGAGCGCCTGGGAGCAGAGCGGTGTCGTCCGCGGGAGTCTCGCCGAACAACTCGCCGCGCGCGCGTTTGGGAGCGGCGCGCTCCCGAGCCTGTTCTCCGCGGCGGCCCAGGTCGACGGGTTGTGCGAGCTCGGACGTTCGGTGGCCCCGGTGCGCTCCGCCGAGGAGCAGGCGCGGCTCCGCCCGGTGCCGTATCCGACCCAGACGATGGTCCTTCGCCCCGCCGAGAGCGTGTCCGACCTGGCAAGGAGCATCATCGCGGATCCTCGGCACCTGCTCATCGACTTCGCGAGCGGTCGGCTGCTCGCCAGGACCTACTTGCAGGGGCCGCGCCCCGTTCCCACTTCGTTTGAGCGCGTCCGCGAGGCACGGTACTACGTGCTGGATGGCTCCGACTCGATGTTGGGGCGCCGTGGGCTGCTCCGCGATGGGCTGCTCTTGGCAGAGTTGTCGAGCCTGATCGAGTACCTCGCCGGGGCAGGCGCGGCCTCCGTGCGCCCGGTCGTCTACTATCGCTACTTCGCCAAGGTGTCCGAGCCGCCGCGGCGGGTCGCCACGCGCGAGGAAGCACTGGCGGCCATCGAAGATGCGCTGAGTCGCGTCCGCAAAGGCAGCACTGAAATCGAGGCGGCGGTGCTCGAGAGCCTGGAGCAGATCCGGGTCGAACGCACACACGATGAGGCGCTCAAGCGCGCGCAGCTCGTCTTGGTGACGGACGGGATCGCCGAGATCGACCTGCAGAAGATCTGGGACGCGCGGCGCCGTCTGGGCGCCATCCCCGTGGGCATCAGCGTGTTGGCATTGGGGTCCGAGAACGACGCGCTGAAGCGGCTCGCGGCAGCGCAGCGCCGAGCGGGGCAAGAGATCTTCTACCACTTCATTCCAGACCGCAGCATCCGCGCGCTGCTCGACCGGTTCGACGGCGCGCCTGCCGCCGCTCGGCAGCGGCAGCCACCCCCCGCGGCGCAGCGATCGGAGCGCGGCACTCCCGCCGCGGGCGAAGGGCCGCACCCCACCGGCAGTCCCGACGCAGCGCCTTCGGGCGCGACGAATGCGGCGTCGGGAGCACCCGCCGATGGCGACGTCGCGCCACACGGTTCGCCGAACGCGCCGGCAGCGGCGACAGAGTCGCCCGCCAACATGGAGGCGGACGTGTGGGAGGATCTGGCGCAGCTGGTCGAGGAGCTGCTGGCTCTGCAGTCGGACAGCGACGTCGAGAAGCTAGAAGGCTCCAAGCTCTTCGTCGAGTCGCTGCGCGACGTCGGCCTGTGCCTCGAGCGCGACTTCTCGGAAGCTCAGCGCGCCCGTCACGAGAGCCTCCGGCGCGACGAACGCATGCTCAATCGCCGCTTTTCCCGCTGGTTTCCGCTGCTCGCCGACGGCACGAGCACCGAGCAGACGGCGCACACCCGCTCCCCCGAGTCACCCTCGGAGCCCTTGGCCGGCCGCTCGGAGGCCCTGTCGACGATCGAGGCGCTGCTCGCGGCGGTCACCGAGATCGTCTACCTCATCGACGGCCCGCCGCTGCAGCGCCGCTACGACGCGATCGAAGTGATGGAGCGCCTGCTGCTGGAGGCCAGCGTCCCGCCCTGGATGTACGCGGACCTGCTGGAGGCCCCGTCCGCCGCCATGCGAGCCGGCGTGGCCGCCGTCCGCGCCGCGGTGCTCGCGCGCGACCAGCGGCGCGCTCCCAGCTGACGCCCTGTCCTCGATGCTCAGGGGCAACGCGGTCCAGACAGCCAGTGGGCTTCATGTCGATGGCGGCAGCATGCTGCTTCCCTATTTCAGAGAATGCTGTTCACGCCGCATCGGGGTTCTGCCTGAGCTTGCGGAGGATCGCCCATCGCGTTTTGGGGTCGATCACACCGGCAAAGGGCGAGGCCTGGCGGAGCGAGGCGGCAAACTCAGAAGGGTCCACCAGCGTGTGGCACGCGGTGTCGATGCCACCGTCCAGGACCTTCTGCCAAGCGCGAGCGTAGTAGGGATGTGTCGAGCCATCCCGCAGCCATTGTTCCACTCGCTGCCGCGCCCGGACCAAAACCGTGGGATCGCGTCGGATGCGGCGAGCGACCTCTTCGTGAAGGGCGAGACTGCGCTTCTCGATCAGCTTTATGGGGTCGACCCCGGCCATGGCACCAGAAGTATACAGGCCCTCGGTGGTCGTCGGCTCCCATCACTTCAGGAAGATCGCCCCAGCGTCGAAATCGTCCGACAGCGTGATGCCGAAGTGACGTTCCAGGACCGCCAAGAGCTCTTCGGGGGAGGCGATGTCTTGGGTCTCGGAGCGGCCATCGGCGGTGCGAGAGGTCAGGGTGCGGTTCAGGAGGGTGAGGCGGCCGCGATCGGTGGCGCGGGCGACCATCAGGCGATCCCGGAAGTGGGAGCCCGGATGGGTGCTGGTGAACCAGTTGCCGACTTCGCGATCGATCTCGGGCATGGGCTCGAGCGTCAGCTCGCAGACGTCCTTCCAGTCGTCACCGAGCTGGACCTGGTGGAGGATGCGCGCGTGAGGGCCGCGGACCTCGGGACCTGCCCACTCGCCTTCGCGGAGCAGCCGCCGCGGCTCGTGAGGGGTGGTCTGCACCGCCTCGGAGTGCAGGCGGAGCGCGCAGGTTGGAGACAAGGCGCCGACGCCGACGTCGGCCAGCCAGGCCTCACCGTCGATCTCGACGCGCAGGAACATGTGCGTGCGCGGCGGGATCATCTCCCGCGGCCGTCCGATGCGCCCCCGGGCCGACAGGGGGGTCGCGTCGAACCCGAGCGCCAGCAAGATCTGAAGCAAGAGCGAGTTCTGCTCGAAGCAGTAGCCACCCCGGCGATCATCGACCAGCTTGCGCTCGACCGCGCGCGGGTCGAGGTCGACGCCGCGACCGAGCAGGACGTCCAGGTTCTCGAACGGGATGGTTCGAACGTGCGCGAAAACGATCGCGTTCAGTGTCGCCAGCGACGGCTCGCGGCTGCCCTGGTAGCCCGTTCGTGTGAAGTAGGCGTCCAGATTCGGGGCGTACGTCATGCTGGTGAGGCGCTCTAGCACCGATCCGTTTGCCAGCGCGACCAACCAAAGCAGAACGTGACGCAAATCCGAGCTCGAAGCATGACGCTCGACGGTAACACGATGGGTCCAGGTGGACGCGCCGTTGCGGCGCGCCGGCGCCGGCCCCGGCAGCCGGCGACCCTTGGGCATTCCAGCCGTGCCGGCACGGCCGGAGCGCCGAATCGGCCGGCGTGAGAAACGCCTGGCCGCCGCCCGGGTCGCGCTCTACGACTCGGGTCCGCGCTGCTCGCTCATGGCTCAAGACCCCTCCCTCGATCCGAACCGACTGCTCGCTTCCTTGGTCGAGCGCCGGGTGACGCTCGACCTCGGCACCATCGACCTGTGCTTCGTCGCGGCGCTGTACGTGCGTGCGCAGGGCAGCGGGCTCACCTCGTTCGGCGAGCAGGAGCTGGTCGGGCTGTTCGAAGAGGTCTGCGCGCGCGTGGATCCGGCGGCGGAGAACCTGCGCAAGCGCGCGACCCACGCCATCCAGCGCCTGCGCGATCAGCGGATGCTGGCGCGCATCGACGGGGCGTTCATCGCCCGCGCGGGCGAATACACGCTGAGCCGCCTGGCCAGCGGCATCGTCGAGTTCTTCCTGCACGAGGAGGCGCTCACCCCCGAGAGCCTGACGCTGCTCACCCGCACGTTGCAGATCAGCTTGGACGAGGTCGCGGCGGCGGCGCGTGCCGCGCAGACCGAGCACGACTGGCACACGAGGGTGCACGGCCCCCTGCGCGTGACGGTGACCGATCTCGTCGCCGGGATCGAGCGCCGCCAGCGCGGGCTCGACGTCCAGCAAGAGGCGCTGCAGAAAGAAATCGCCGAGCTTCTCGGCGCGGACTGGTTCGGCGCCGTCGAGCGCTGCCAGGGCTTGCTCGATCGAACGAGCGCCACGCTGCGGGAGCTCAACGAAGTGCTCTTGCGCGACACGCACCAGCTCCACGCCTCGCTCCAGGACGTCTTGGAGCTCTGCGTCGAGCGCGGCAACGCCGAGGGTGAGGAGATCACCCACCGCGTGGTCGAGCAGGTGGACCGGATCGCCGCTTGGGGCTCGGCGCGCCAACAGGCCTGGTCCGACTACTACCAGTACGTGCACCGCTACCTGCGGGACGTGGTGCGGCTCGATCCGACCCGGGCCCTGACGGAGCGCTTGCGCGCGCAGCTCAGCGGCAAGACGGGCCGCGCCTTCGCGCTGACCGTCGCCCGAGCGCCGTCGATGCAGCTCTTGCGGGACGTGGTCGCGCCCCCGGAGCGTCCGCCGGTGAAGCGGCCGCGGAAAAAGCGCGAGGAGCCCCCGGAGGTGGTCTCCGCCGAGGATCCGCGGGCCCGGCTCGAAGCGCGGGTGCGGCAGCTCATCGCCTCGGGGGTGACCAGCCTGGCGGAGGTGACGGCGCGGGTGGCCGACGAGGTCCGCGAGGACGAGCGCTTCGCGACGGCCGGCCGCGTCGCAGAGACCGTCGCGCGCCTCGCCAAGCCGCGCGCCGACCGCGAGCGGCCGTGGCGACCGATTCGGGACGGCCTCGAGATCGAAGAGTGGGCGCTCTGGCGTGAGGAGCCGACGGGATGAGCGGGCCCGGCTTCGAGCGGCTCGAAGACGTGATCGCGGACGAGGCGTTCCCCGAGCTGGACTTGGCGCTGCGGCGCGGCCGGCACGTCGATCGGGACGACGGGCCCTGGTACACCTTGCTCGTCGAAGCGGAGCCGCTGCTGGTCGCTTTTTATCGCCGCTACGACGCGGAGCTGATCCATCGCAGCGATGGCTACTTCTTCCTCTTGCCCACGAGCGACCGGCTCGGGCGGCGGCACCTGTCGGTCGCCGACATGCTCGTCGGTCAGGCGCTGACGCTGCTGTACCTTGACCCGGCCACGGTCCAGCACGGCGGCGTGGTCGATCGCGACCAGCTGCTCGGGCAGCTCGCGACCACCTTGGGGACGGACGCGCTCGTGCGCGCGCTGAACCCGAAGCGACGCCGCTACGACGAACGAGTGGCGGAGCAGACCGCCCGGGCGAAGGTGCAAGAAGCCGTCCGGCGCCTCTCCACCCTCGGGTTTGTCGAGCTCATGACCGACGGGCGCCTGCGGTTGCGGCCCGCCCTGCTACGCTTCGCCGAGCCGGTGCGGGGGACGGCCGATCCCGAAGCCGAGCTGTCGCGGCTGGTGGCCGCGGGCGAGGTGGCGCTCGCTCCCGACGATGCCGACGCGGCGGACGCAGACCGGGGGGACGACGAAGCGGCGGCCGATTCAGCTCACGAGGGGGGCGGCGACGACGACGGCGGCGAGGACGGGCCATGAGCCGCACGCGGGCCAGCGCGCTCGCGCTCGTGAACTGGAGAGGCGTGTTCTACGAGCGCTACTTGCTCGATCGGCACGTCACCGCGCTCGAGGGCGCCAACGGCGCGGGCAAGACCACGGTGATGATCGCCGCTTACGTGGCGCTGTTGCCCGACATGTCCCGGCTGCGCTTCACCAACTTGGGGGAGAGCGGCGCGACGGCCGGCGACAAGGGGATCTGGGGTCGGCTGGGCCACCCCGAGCGCCCGTCGTACACGGCCCTCGAGCTCACGTTGCCCGACGGCGAGCGGCTCGTGATGGGGGTCCATCTGGAGCGCAAGGCGGAGCCTTCGGTCGAGCCGACGCCGTTCATCGTGACGCACCTTCCGAACGGAAGCCGCTTGCAAGATCTCCTGCTGCGCTCGGCCGGGGAGTTCGACGAGGTGCCGCGGCTCACGGAGGTGCAGGACAGCGCCAAGCGCCTCGGAGCGCGGATCGAGGTGTTTCACTCCGCGAAGGACTACTTCGCGGCCCTGTTCGAGCGCGGCGTGACCCCGCTGCGGCTGGCGAGCGACGACGACCGCAACCGCCTCAACGAGCTCCTGCGCACCAGCATGACGGGCGGCATCTCGCGGGCGCTCACCTCCGACCTCCGGAGCTTCTTGCTCAAGCAAGAGACGGGCCTCACCGACACGCTCTCGCGGATGCGCATGAACCTGGAGGCTTGCCGCAAGACCCGGCTCGAAGTCGCCGCGTCCCGCAAGCTCGAGCACGAGATCAACGGCATCCATGCCGCCGGCCAGGCCATGTTCAGCGCGGCGCTGATCGCGACGCGCGCGCGCCACGATGAAGCCCTCGAAGAGGTGGAGGCGGCACGCCAGCAGTGGCAACAGGCCGAGACGCAGGTGCGCGAGGCCGAGGCGGCGGCGCGGCAGGTCGCTGGCCGACGCGACGCGCTGCTCGCCCGCCTGCAGGAGGTTCAGGGGGCGCTCGAGCAGGCTCGCGCGCGCGTCGAGGCGAGCCGCCGCGCGAGCGAGCTGGCCCGCGCGCTCGCCGAGCTACGGACCGAGCTCGAGCTCGCCGAGCGAGCGTCCAGCGCGTCGGCCGGCGAACAGCGGCGCTGCTCCGAAGAACGGCGGCGCAGCAGGGAAGCTCGGGACCTGGCCTCCGCCGACTACGCCAGGGCGGCGCAGGGCTTGGCGGACCTGCAGCGCGGCCTCGAGGAGATCCACCGCCGCGCGCACGCCTTCCGGGCGGCCAGGGCCAAGCTCGAGCAGGTCCGTGAGCTGCTCGGCGAGCCCGACTTCGAGGCGGACGCCGCCACGCTCGCGCTCGAAGCCCAGCGTGCCGAGCTCGGTCGCCTCGACGCCGAGCGGGCGCGGCTCGATCGCGAGGCGCGCGGCGCCGAGGTCGCGCGGCGCGAGTACGCCGAAGCGCTCGACGCGCTGCTCCAGATCGATCCCGAGGTGGACCGAAGCGCCCCGCAGGAAGCCGCCCGCAGCGCGCTCGCGCGGCTAGCGACCGCAGAGGCCGCCGTGGCGAGCCTCCCAGAGCTTTCGCGGGCGCTCGAACGAGCCGAGCACCTGGCAGAGCGGCAGGCGGCGGTCCGCTCGCGCGCCGAAAGCTTGGGCATCGATCCGTCCGCAGAGTTCTCGGTGTCGGGCCTCGAGCAGCGGCTGCAGGCGCTCGAGGACCAGTGGCGGCGCTCCGAGGCGCGAGCTCGAGAGCTCTCGGCGGAGGCGCAGGAACACGCGCGCGAGGCGCGGGCGCTCCGCGAGCGCAGGCCCCTGCTCGAGGCCCGGCTGGCTCGGCGGCGGGCCCTGAGCGAGCTGGTCGCCCGCATCGGGGAGGCCTTCGCGCTCGACGACACGAGCTCGACGGCCTTGCTCCAGCTGCGCGCGCGGCTGCTTCAGGAGCAGGCGAGCTGCCGCGCTCGGGTCCTCGAGCTCGAGCAGCGCAGAGCCGCCGGGATGCGGGAGCTCGCGGCGCTCGAGGCGGGCGCGCGCGCGCTCGATCCGGAGCTCTTGCGCCTGCGCGATGAGCTCGGGGCCGAGCTGCTGCTCGAGCGCTTCGAGGAGGCGCCGATCGAGCGCGCCGCGACCCTGGAAGCCGAGCTCGGCGCGTTGACCCACGCGCTGGTGGTGGAGGATCCCGAGGCCGCGGCTCGAACCCTCGCAGGCCAGCCCCGAACGCTGGCGAGCGTGTGGCTGCTCGATCCGAGCGCGGCCAAGGCGTGCGAGCGCGCCGGCGCGGGGCGCGCGATCGACGGCGATCTGGTCCTCCCAGAAGCCGGAAGAGTCCGGATCACGCGGATCCCGGAGCAGCCCACGCTCGGACGCGTGGCTCGGCAGCGGCGCGCGGAGGACGTGGCGGCCGCGCTCACCGCCTGCGAGGCCGAGCTCGAGCAGTGTCAGGCGCACGCCCGCCGCCTGGACGAAGGTTTGCTCGACCTGGCGCGGGCGCTCGCGGACGTGGAGCCCTCGGGCGATCCCGGGCTGGAGCTCGAAGCCCTCATCACTTCCATCGACGAGCGCGCGACCGCCGAGCGCATCGCGCGCGAAAGCGCCGCCGAGTCCCTCGAGCAGGCGAGCGCAGCCAGAGCTCGGACGGACGCCCTGCGCGCGCTGCTGGTGGAGGCGCACCTGCTGGAGGGACCGGATCAACGCGAGCGGGCTCGGGAGCTGGCCGAGCGCGTCCGGGAGCTCGAAGGCGCGCGCGCCGAGCTCGAGCGCACCGCGAGCGCGCGGCCCGTGCTCGCGCGGCTCGTGCAGGTGCTGCGATCGGAGCCGGCGGAGCTCTCGGCCCAGCGAGCGCTGGCTGGCAGGCTCGACGAGCAGCGTGACCGCGCGTTCTTGAGCGTGCAGGCCCTCGAAGAGCTGCTGACTCACCGCCACGCGCTCGGCTTCGCGGACGCCGTCGATGGCGCAGAGGATCGCCGTGCGCTGATGCCGGCGCTCGAGGCGCAGCTCGCCGCGGCCAAGCAGCGCGTCGCGGAGACGGAGGCGGCGCTCGGCGAGGCCGAGGGCGCCTGGGAGCAGGCGGTGGCGGCGCATCAGCAAGCCGAGTCGGTGCGGCTGGCCGTCGCGGCCCAGGTCGAGCGCTCGCAGGCGGAGCTCGCCGAGCTCGGGTCGTCGCACCAGGGGCCGGATGCCTCGGAGCACGCCGCGGCCGAGGCGCGCGAGCTGGAGCACGCGCTCGGGCGCGCGAGAGATGAGGAGCGCCAGCGGACCGCCGACGCCGCTGTGCTCGAGGAGCGCGCGGCACAGCTGCGGCAGCGATGCGACGCGGGAGCGGCCGACCTGTCCCGCGCCGAAGCGCGGTGTCAGCCGCTCGCCGCCCAATGGGAGGCGCTTCGTGACACCGCCGCCACCGAGCGCATCTTCGACGCGGCGCTCGCGAGCGACAGCGCGCAGGCGCTGCTCGGACGCTCGAGCCTGTCGTGCTTCGCCGAGGCTCGAAGCCACCTGGCCGTCTTGTGCGATCGGCTGGCGGCGGCCAACGCCGAGGACGCCGCCAGCGCGCTCCGAGAGCAGCAAGCGCGCGCCGAGGGGGCCGCCGCGGAGGCCTACCTCGCCGCGTGGCTCACGGCGCGGGAGTGGCTGCTGCGGCGGCTGCCGAGCCAGGTCATGGAGGGCGACGATCCCTTGCTGGGACTCGAGCGGCTGCGCCAGCACCTGAGCACCCTCGAGGAGCGCCTGGTCCGCCAGGAGATGGATCTCCGCGGGGCCTCCGAGGACGTCGCGCGCAGCATCGACGTGCAGCTGCGGCGCGCGGCGGCGCAAGTGCGACGCCTCAACCAGCACTTGGAGGACGTGCAGTTCGGGAGCATCCGAGGGATCCGCGTGCAGCTGCAGCGGGTCGCGCGGATGGACCAGGTGCTTCAGGCGCTGCGCGCCGGATCCGCCCAGGATCTCCTCTTTCACCCAGGCCTGCCGATCGAAGAGGCGTTGAACGAGATCTTTCGCCGCTTTGGCGGCGGCCGCACCGGAGGACAGCGGCTGCTCGACTACCGCGAATACCTCGAGCTCACCGTCGAGGTGCAGCGGCGTTCGAGCGGCGAGTGGGAGCCCGCCAATGCCAGCCGGCTCTCCACCGGCGAGGCGATCGGCGTCGGCGCGGCGCTCATGATGGTGGTCCTCACCGAGTGGGAGCGAGACGCAAACCTGCTCCGCGCCAAGCGCGCCGGAGGATCCCTCAGGTTCTTGTTCTTGGACGAAGCCAACCGCCTCTCCCAAGACAACCTCGGCGTCTTGTTCGAGCTCTGCCAGGGGCTCGACCTGCAGCTTTTGATCGCGGCGCCGGAGGTCGCCCGATCCGAGGGCAACACCACCTACCGCCTGGTCCGACGCGTGACCGACAGCGGCGAGGAAGAGGTCGTCGTCAGCGGCCGCCGCACAGCGCGACCCGGCAGCGAGGACGACCCGGAAGCGGCGCCGCCCGAGGCGCCGAACGACAGCGCGCAGCTGAGCCTGGAAGGCTCGGGTTGGACGGGCGGATAGCTACGCGCTGCGCGGCCGACGGGCAATTGCCCAGGCTCGACTCGACAGGACGAGCGCCAGCCCGGACACGACCAACCCCGCGCCGGTGAGGGTCGCGGGCCGCAGGGGTTCGCCACCGAAGACGCTGCCCATCAGCAAGGCGATGACGGGCGTGACGAACGCGATCATGCTCATCTTGTAGGCTGGGACGATCCGTGCGCCGACGTGTCTGGGGGCAGCCGGAACGGTTGCACCATCGGCGCGGTGGAGCAGCGCTGGCGCGAGGACGCTCGCGGTGGCCGTCGTCAGCCGGTGCGGTTGCCGTCCGCGCGCCGCCCGTGGCGGCCCCGCGCCGAACGGCGGCACCGACCCGGCGGATCAGAACCCGAACTGTTTCAGGCGAGGATTGTCGGCGTCGAGCTGCTTGGCGCGCGCGGCGTGGTCTTTGGCGGGGCCGGTGCGCCGCAGGCCGCGGAAGACGCCGGCGAGCTGAGCGTGCACGTCGGCGCGCTGGCGATCGTCGCCGGGACAGAGCAGGGCCGACTCGAGCTCGAAGAGAGCGCGTTCGGGTTGGTTGTCCCCCACGAGGGCCTCGGCGTACAGGGCGTGGGTCGCGAGCCCTTCGAGGTCGGCGAACAGGGCCATTTCGCCGAACGTTCGTGCCTCCGCGAAGCGCTTGGCGTCGATCAGCCGCCGGAGCAGGCGGCGGTACACCCGCGGGTCGTGCTGTTCTAGCAGCGCCAGCTTGCGCAGGTACTCGAGCTCGAGCTTGGTGTCGCCCGCGCGCAGGGCTGCGTCGGCGAGGGCTTGCAACGGCTCGGCCTGCGTCGGGTCGAAGCCGTGGGCGGCGCGCAGCGCCGCGAGCTCTGCCGGCTTGTCCTTGCGGGCCTCGGCGAAGGTCGCCAGCATCATCTGGACGGCGTAGCCGTCGTGACCGTCGGCGCGCAGCGCCTGGATGGTCTTCTCCGCTTCTCCGAGCTGCTTCTTGGCGACGAGCAGCCGGGCCTTCAAGAAGCGCGCGTCCGGCTGCTTCGGGTCGAGCTTCAAGGCCGCCTCGAGGGTCTTCTCGCCTTGCTGGCGGCGGCCGGCGCGGATCAGCGCGAGCGCGTAGCCGGCCTGCGCTTCCGCGTCGTTCGGGGCCTGGCGCGCCTGCTTCGCCATGACCTCGAGCGGGCGCGTGCGCGACATCGGCACGAACTGCTGCTTGTAGCGGCTAAGCTTCTGCGCGGCGTAGTCGCGGAACCGCCGGTTGAGCTCCTCGGTCGTCGCGCCCAGGGCCTCGGCCAACACCTCCGAGGTCTCCTTGCCGGCGCCCCAGAGCGCCAACATCTTGGCGAGCTTCGGGCGCCCGTACTGCTCGGCCAGCATCGCGACGATCTGGCTCGAGGCGTAGTAGGCGGTGGCGACGTCCTGCATCTCCTCCGCCCGCGTGAACGCGCGGCTCATCGCGCCGAGCTCCGGCAACCGCTGGCTGCGGAGCGCCTCGTAGAAGTCCGGATCCTGTTCGCGCGCCCACTCGCTGCGCTGCACGATGGTCTCGTACTCCGCCAAGCCTTCGGTGAACCAGCGCGGCACGCGGCTCCTCGACAGCTGGATGTGGAACACGTGCGCCAGCTCGTGCCAGAGCGTCATGCCGACGTTGAAGCTCTCCTTCATGGGGCTCATGAGGGCCAGCGTGTTGCCGAAGCAGACGCCTTGGATGGCCGTCTGCGGCAAGCCGCTGGTGCGCACGGCGAAGTTCTGTCGTTCGGCGTACAGCTCGACGCCAATCGGCGTCTTCGGCTCGAAGCCGTACGCCTCCACCATCTTCGCCCACGCCTGTTCCAGCAGCGCGGGGACATAGCGCTCCAGGACGGCCTTCTCGTCCTTGTGGTAGCGCACTCGGAACTTGCCGTGGTCGACCGTGACGTAGTTCTTGGGGATCTCTTTTTCGTACAGGTTCAACGTGTTGAACACGCGCACGTTGAACGGGTCCATGTCGAAGGCCTGCTGCAGCGCGGCGACCCCCGCGTCGTCGTCCCCGGAGCGGATCAGGTTCAGGCCGAGCTGCGCCAGGGCCTTGGCGTCTTCGGGATCGATGCGCACGGCCTCTCGCATCATCTCGACGATCTCGAGGTAGCGATGCTCCCAGTCGGCGTACTCGCCAATGATCTGATAGAGCCGCGAGTACTCTGGATTCTTCTCCAGCACGACGCGCTTGGCGCGCTCGAAGCTCTGCTGCTCGTCTCCCAGGAAATAGGCCGTCGCCTTCAGGCTGAGCAGCGAGAGGTCCCCCGGGTTGTGCCCGAGCCCCTTGTCGATGCGTTCGTGGCTCACCTCGAGCTCCATGTCGCGGAGCGCGATCCCGCCCAGGACGAAGTAGGCCTCCGCGAGCTTCGGGTTGACCGCCAAGGCCCGGCGGGCCAGCCGCTCCGCCGCGTCGAAATCGAAGGCCTGCGCGAGCTTGACGTGCGCCAGCCACACCAGCGCCTCCGGGTGACGCGGCGCCTGGCGGAGCACCTCCCGGATCACCTCCTCGGCGTGTCCCGGGTCGTACTTCTCGAGAAACAGCTCGGCGCGCCAGAGCAGGGTCTGGATGTCACCCCGCGCCGCCTGCTCGGCTTGATTGAAGGCGTCATTGGCGTCGTGCGGGCTGCGGAGCAGATGCGCCGCGCGCCCGACCATCGCGAGCCCCCGGCCGTCCGAGGGGTCGATGCGATCCTCGTTGTAGTCCTCGATCAAGGTCATCAGCACCGGCTCGGCCTCGGCGCGCTTGCCGAGCTCGAGCAAGATCTCGCCCAACAGCAGCCGCGCCCGCCGCGCCGCCGGATCGGCGCGCACCGCCTCGAGCGATGCCCGCGCCTCGGCGAGCTTGCCCTGACGGCGCAGCGCCTCACCCTCGATCCACGCCGCCTCGTGCGCGGCGGCGCCCGCCGCGCGGGCTCGCTCGGCGCCCTTGGCGGCTTCGTCGTAGCGCCCCGTCGTCAGGTAGAGCTCCGCCAGCGACAACAACGCCTGCGCGCGCTCGGCGCCGACGGCGGTCGCGCGCAGGTCCGCTTCGGCCCGCTCATAGTCGCTCTGCCGGAGGGCGCGCTGTCCTCGCTCCAGCCGCTCGGCGGCGGTGAGCGGACGGGCCGCGGGAACGTTGCGCGGCGCCGCTCCCGCCGGCGCCGCCGCGCTCGAGCCCGAAGCCTTCGGTGAGCAACCGGCGAGCAGCACTCCGGCCAGGAGCGTGGAGAGCGCGGAGACGGCACGCATGCGATCGACTTTGTCCGATGCCGAGCTTCGATGCCACCGGCGAAGGGACGCCCGACCGTGCGCGCGACCGCGACCCAAGTCCCGGCCAGGCCGCCGTGTCAGACGCGGCCGGGCGCACGCGCGCCGCGCACCTCGACCGCCGCCCCTGGCTTGACCCCGAGCGTCGCCGCGGCGTCGCCGTCCCGCACCGCGATTTCCAGGCTGTCGAAGGCGTTGATCAGCGCCAGTGCGGCGCCCGGCGCGACGTCCGCGTAGGTGCGATGAAGTCGCAGATCGCGTCCGGCGATCGACACGCGGACGTCCCCGAGATCGACGACGAGCGCGCGGTCGATGTCGCTGATCAGATTGCCGAAGTGATCGCAGCAGACGATCCGGCCGCGCACCACGTCGCCGTCTCGTTCGGGCGCTGCCCATTCAGCCGCCACCGGGTTCGCGAGCGTCGGCCCGACGCGATCGAAATCCAGCCGTCCTGAAGCGAGCTCCGCGCCGACGGGTGCGAACACGTCCCGGCCGTGGAAGGTGTGGCTCGCCACGACGAGCCCGAGCGCCGGCGGGTCGATCCGGCGCACTTCGGCGTGCGGCTCGCGCGCGAGCACGTCCCAGAGCAGGCCATTGTCGGGAGCGACGAAGGTGTGCCCGTGGGCACGAGCCACGATCGCCGCTCGGTCGCTGCCGACCCCGGGATCGACGACCGCGACGTGCACGGACCCTTCGGGGAACCAGCGGTAGCTGCGCGCCAGCCAGTAGGCGGCCGCGCGCACGTCTTGCGGAGGGATGCCGTGCGTGAGATCGACGATGCGAGCACCGGGAGCGCGCCCGAGGATGACGCCCTTCATGATGCCGACGAACGGATCGCCGAGACCGAAGTCGGTGAGCAGCGTCACGATCGGCGCCATCACGCCCTCTTACGGCTCCGCGCGCCAGCGGGTCAGGCGCCGCGGCCACGGGCCGCCGCCGTCCCGTTGCGAGCGCCAGGCGGTCCGGAGCGCCGCGCGCGTCGCCTCGGCGAGCCACGGCGGCGGCGGCTCGCCGAAGGT